>Ga0180434_10001407_pt1 | contig 34294 bp, 24 predicted proteins | sample SS_ome_7_FD_132453 | JGI IMG/M metagenome (GOLD analysis project Ga0180434, IMG submission 132453) | Hypersaline lake sediment archaeal communities from the Salton Sea, California, USA - SS_1_D_2 metaG | ecosystem: Environmental > Aquatic > Non-marine Saline and Alkaline > Hypersaline >... | reverse complement strand
TTCAGGAGATTTTTAAAGAGAAAAAGCATTTTCCGTTGACTGAACTTGTCTTTTGTGTGTAATATAAACTTCAGATTTGATTTGGGAATATCTACTTGAAAAAGAAAAATTACTAACACAAAAGGAGGCTTATATGTTAAAAAAACCGAGCATAAGTAACGGTATACTCAGCCGGCAGAATATGGCCGTTTTTATCATAATGATGGCGGTTCTTCTGTTTATGACCTCGTGTGCAGCCGGGCCCAATACTATGGAGGATTCCCAAAACCAGAAAGGAAAAGTGGCTGGTTTCTGGGCCGGATTGTGGCATGGATTCATTTCACTTTTTACCTTTATCATTTCGCTCTTCTCAGACAAAGTCAGTGTGTATGAAGTCCACAACTCCGGTAACTGGTATAACTTCGGATTCATCCTGGGTGTAATGATCTTTTACAGCGGAAGCGGCGGAGGTGCCTGTAAAAGAAAGCGTTCAAAATAATCTTGATTTCCAAGGTTTAAAATGACCTGGGAATCGCACATTAAAGCAGACAATACGGACTGGCTGCTTGAAGATGAAAATCCCTCTGTAAAATACTTCACCTTAACAATCCTTCTGGATAAAAATGAAGATGACCGTGAGGTCAAAAAAACAAAAGACCGCATCATAAACTCTGAACCAGTCACAAAAATATTATCCAAGCAGGAGAAGAGCGGACACTGGGGAAATCCGGAAGATTTCTATGTGCGTTCCAAATACAAAGGCACTGTATGGTCCTTTCTTGTGCTTGCAGAGCTCGGGGTAAGCGGGGAGTCCGATCCCATAAAAAAAACAGCTGATTTCATATTCACCTGGTCCCAGGACCGTAAAAGCGGGGGCTTTTCTCATATCGGCACTGAGCAGAACGGGGGCCGCCATTCCATGGTGATTCCCTGCCTTACAGGGAACATGGTCTATTCCATGATAAGATTCGGGCTGCTTGAGGACTCCCGTACACAGCAGGCACTGGATTACATCACAAGGTACATGCGTTTTGATGACGGCACCGCACCGCCTGACCAATGGCCATACAATAGATACGAGGTATGCTACGGCAAGCACACCTGTCATATGTCAGCAGCAAAGATACTCAAAGCCCTCGCCGAAGTACCAGAGGAAAAAAGAACACCGGATATGAAAAGAGTCATTAAGGAGGGTGTTGAATACTTCCTCATCCATCATATCCACAAAAGAAGCCATGATCTATCAAAGGTATCAAAACCGGGCTGGCTGAGGTTCGGCTTCCCACTGATGTATCAGACAGATGCCTTAGAGCTTCTTGATATTATAACCTCCCTTGGTTATAAAGATAATAGGATGCAGGAGGCCGTAGACCTTGTCCTCAAAAGACAGCCGGGGGACAGCAGATGGCTTATGCAGAATTCCTTTAACGGAAAGATGGCCACCAGCATTGAAGCAAAAGGAAAGCCAAGCAAATGGATCACCTTAAGGGCGATGCGGAGTTTAAAGAGATACTACGGTTGTTGAATGCCCAGAAATAAATATTGAGATTTGGAGATGGCCCTAACAATGAAAAAACAAACCATAACCATTCTTGTCATTGTTCTTTTTCTTTCCTGTGCAGTCACCTCTGAGCAAAAAAGAACTCTTTCCGGAAGTATCCAATATAAAGGCAACCAGAAAGGCCCGGTTCGCATACGGCTGTACAAACTGGATGATTCTCCTCAAGGGGAGCCCCGCTCCCTCAGCAAGATGGATATATATGAAGCTAAAAAGCCCTTTAGGGAAATCACTCTGAGCGAGTCTTCCGCCTACGAGTGTTCCCAGCTTCCACCCGCTCATTACAGTGTCATAGCCTATATGGATCTGGACAAAGATGGTGAGCTTGATTTTGAACCTGTCGAACCTCTGGGATGGTATGCTTCCCAGCCGGGAGCCCGATTTTCTCCGGTTGATCTCACCCAAGAAAACCAAACAAACGCAGACTGTCTTCTCCGTTCCCCCACATCTTTTCCTGAAAAAGATATCCTAAGAGAACACGGTGCCTTGAGATGGATCAACGGGCTTCCTGTTCTCCAGCTCCAGGGCACAGGAAAAGAACGCGGTTATGCTCACGGCTATCTACTCGGAAGACAGATCATTGATTTTTTCGAATTTTATGTCATCGAGGACGTCTGGCGGTCAGCAAAAAAATACACAGATATCTATGTTCCCTTCCTTGAGACACACTTCCAAATCCCTCCGGAATTCCAGGAAGAATCCCGCGCCCTCATTCAAGGAATGAAAGATTCCGGGATCGAAATGCGCGTCAAATCTCTGGGCCGCGATTTCAACCAAACAGACCTATTAGCTATAAACGCCTATATCGAACGGAGAGCGGCTTTCCCGGTTTCTTCTGCTTCCTCCTGCACACAATTCGCATTCTGGGGAGATTTCACTCAAGAAACCGCGCTTAAAGGAGGATTGGTGGCAGCCCGTAATATGGACGGGGAATGTGATGTGCGCAAAGTCACGGTCAGCCATTTCCTCATTTTTGCCGTGAATCCTTCTGAGCCCGGACATAAACGCTGGGTTTCGTTCATGTGGCCGGGATTCATAGGCACTATATCCGGAATAAATGAAGAAGGCCTCTACAGCATGGAAAATGCAGGGGGAACAGGCCCCGGACCGATCAAAGGAAATATCACTCCATGCTCCTGGATTCAAAGAAACATCCTGGAACGGAAAATTCGTAACATAACTCCCACTTCAATTCTGAAAGAGATGAACCGCTTCCAGTGTGATGGGGGAGGGGTCACAGCTCCGGGCTCTATTATCCTGTGGGCCATGCCTTTTCATGGACAAGAAAATCCCGCATTTGTTTACGAAGGAGACCGCTTTGGCGGAAAAATGCGCTGTCCTGGAGAAGTCCGGCCAACCCACCCTCACATTATCATGGCGTCCAATCATCACAAGGTTTACGGCTTTGATCCTGACCAACCCCAGCTTTCCTTTGGCAGAAGAGTCTCTTTTTCCTCTCTCTGGCGCTATGAAGCAGGAATGAATGAAATGGAAGCCTGGGCCCGCCAGAACAAATCTCTGGGAATACCTGAAGCCAAAAAGCTTCTCCAGATCGTCTCTCACGGAAGCACAGAGTATTCCGTCATTTTTTCGGCCAATGAGATGAAAGTCTGGGTGGCTGTGGATGACCTCAAAACAAACATGTGGGATGCCCCTTATCTGGAATGGAAAGAATACTCATTCGAACAATTTTTTACGGACATGCCTTTGTTCAATAGCGAACAATAAGTGTATCGAAAACGAACAATTTTGGCAATCACTCAAACATACTCTTGGGGATTCATTTATATTTTCAATTGGCATGAAAAATGCATACATAATATGCGAATGTAACTTCACATATAAGGTATGACCGGAGACATCATGTTTAATATGGAAAAAGCCATAAAAAAATGGAAGAAAACCCTTCTTAAACATTCCGTATTCGAGGACGGTCTGATCGCTGACATCGAGCTTCATCTGCGGGATGCTTATGGATCTTTTAGAAAAGACGGACTGGATGAGAAGGACGCATTCCGAAAAGCAGTTGCCCAGGTAGGATCTATTGACAGGATTGCCTCAGAGTATGATAAAAACAGAATGGTCAAGCTCAACCGCCGTCGACCGCTTCGTCCCGGCCGTTTCATGCCCGCTCTCGTCTGGAACTACATTAAAACAACCATGCGTTTGATCCGCCGTCAAAAAGCCTTTTCCTTCATAAATATCTCCGGTCTGGCTATTGGGCTTACCATTTGTATGCTGATCGTGCTGTGGGTGGCCGATGAGTGGAGTTTCAATCGTTTCCATGCAAATGCCGGCCAGATCTACAGGGTTTACCGCGACGAATCAGCCGTTCAGCCAAATTCCACCAGTGCTTTGACACCACCCCCTATGGCTGCCGCTCTCAAAGCAGATTTTCCGGAAATCGTCAAGTCCACACGGTTCGGCTACTGGCGAAAACAACTGGTGACATACGGAGATAAAAGTTTCAATGAGCCAGATTATAGGTATGTGGACCCTGACTTTTTTACCATGTTTTCTTTTCTTCTTCTCAAAGGAAATCCGGAAACCGTATTTGCAGATCCTTATTCTGTGGTCCTTACCGAGACGGCAGCCCGTAAATATTTCGGCCAGGAAGACCCGTTAGGTAAAACACTGACGGTCGACAAAACATACGATATCACGGTCACAGGAGTCATCAAGGATGTCCCTTCGAATTCTACCCTGAGGTTTGACCTTCTTTCCCCTTTTGATATCCTCCTCAAGGAATCAATAGGGGAAGACACAGGGGACAACTGGGGATTCAATTCCTTTACCACGTTTGTGATGCTGAATCAAAGCTCCTCCTTCCAAGATCTCAATCAGAAACTTAAGGGCTATCTGAATAAGTATGCGCAGGAAGACCCGGATGCGCTGGTGCTGCAGCCTCTGACCGACATCCACCTTTTCTCCGATTTAGGGCATGACCTCCATAACCGCGGCGACATCAAATATGTTTGGATCTTTACGGCCCTGGCCCTTTTTGTCCTGCTTATTGCTGGAGTTAATTTCATGAACCTTTCCACAGCCCGTTCAGCCAACCGGGCCAAAGAGGTCGGCCTGCGGAAGGTGGTTGGTGCGGGACGGTCTCAACTTATACGGCAGTTCTTCAGCGAATCGGTCCTGATGGCACTTTTTGCCCTTGCCGCTGCACTGCTGCTTTTGGAGCTGCTGCTGCCTCTGTTCAACAATATATCGGGCAAATCTCTCTCTTCTCCCTGGAAGGATAACCCGGTTTTCCTGCTGGGATTTTTATTTCTGGCCCTGTTAACAGGTCTGGCCTCAGGGAGCTATCCGGCGCTGTTTTTATCCTCTTTCCATCCTGTCCGCATCCTCAAGGGCAGCACTCTGCGCTCCGCAGGATCAAATTCTTTTTTAAGAAAATTCCTGGTCGTTTTTCAATTCAGTCTTTCTGTTTTTCTTATCATCGGGACAATTGTCATCTCCCGCCAGTTGTCCTTTATGAAAAACTTAGATCTGGGATTTGACCGGGAACATGTGATCTATCTGAGCATCCACGGAGAACTCCGAGAAAAATTAGACGCTATCCGCGACCGATTCCTGCAGAAGCCCGATGTGCTCCATGTCACAGCATCCATGGCCCTTCCTACAAACATCCAAAGCACCCCCGGAACCCCGGAATGGGAAGGAAAAGAGCCTGATGCGCAAATGGAGATAAAAGCAGATTTTGTGGATTATGATTATTTTGAGACCTTTGATATTCCCCTTGTTGAAGGCCGAAGCTTTTCAAAGGAATATCCCACAGATATGGAAACCGCCTTTATTGTCAATGAGGAAGCCGTTAGAAGAATGGGGTTAGAGAAACCCGTGGTCGGGAAAAGATTTGGATTCTGGGACATTGACGGGCAAATCATCGGCGTCATGAAGGATGCCCATTTTCAATCCCTTCATCACAAGATCGAACCCCTTGTCTTTAAAATGTTCCGGCCATGGCTCAGGCGCATCTATGTAAAGATACAAACAGATGACATATCAGGGACTATCCAGTCTCTGGAAAAAGACTGGAACCAGATGAACACGGGTTACCCGTTCGAGTACAAGTTCCTGGATGAGGACTTCAACAATCTCTATCAATCCGAGACAAGACTGGGAAATATCTTTCAGTCCTTCACAGCGCTGTCCGTGTTTATCGCCTGTCTTGGTCTCTTCGGCCTGGCCTCGTTTATGGCGGAACAGAGGACCAAGGAAATCGGCATCCGAAAGGCCCTGGGCTCTTCCACCTTGAACATCATCACACTGCTCAACAGGGAATTCCTTAAATGGATCCTGGCTGCTAACCTCATCGCCTGGCCCGTAGCCCACTTTGCGATGCGGCAGTGGATACAAAAATTCGCTTATAGAACAAACATCACTATTGAGATCTTCATTCTCTCCGGAATCATAGGCCTGACTGTGGCTCTGATTACAGTCAGCGCGCAGACCCTGAAAGCGGCCCGGGCTAATCCGGCAGACAGCCTGAAGCATGAATGATCTAAAAAGAGTCGGTTATTTTATCTTCGAGATGAGCTCCCGAATTTTTCTTGCCAGAGGGCTGGCTCCCTGGTCGATATTGGACATAACAGCCACAATATAACCGGAATCCACAAAAACATCGAGATTGGAGTTGATACCTGAAAATCCGCCGCCGTGCCCGATGACCTTGCCTTTGGGAGTGTCGATAAGTGTGAATCCGTAACCATAGCCTCCTCCGGCCTGATCAGTCCACATTTTCTCAAGCGATTCTCTGGAAACCAGCTTCCCTCCAAGAAGAGCCAATCCGAACCTGTGCAGGTCTCCGACAGTGGAAAATCCTCCCCCGGCCGGTCCGCCTTTGATGACATGTTTATAGAGATTGTTCTGCCATCCATACGGACTCTTTCTGTCCGGGCTGTAACCGATAGCCAGGTTTTCAACAGGATAATCCATCTCATAACAGTCGGTGTTTTCCATGCCTGCCGGTTCATAGATATTTTTGCGGACATAAGAAAAATAATCCTGTCCGGTTACTTTCTCAACAACCACTCCCAGAAGGAACATGCCTGTGTTGCTGTACTGGAAACGCTCCCCGGGTTTAAAAGCAGGGCGGTCATCCCTGATCAATGGCTTATAATCATCCAGCGCCCTAAATAAATTCCTGGAGCTCCGGTCGTATTCCTCATTAAAATAACTCCCAAGTCCCGAGGTGTGAGACAGCAAATGGTGGATAGAGATTTTTGAGGAAACCTCTTCCGGCAGCCAGGTCTCATCCAGAAATGTGTTCAGCCTGTCATCCAGAGAAAGTTTTCCATCTTCGGCCAGTTTCATGATGCAGAGAGAAGTGAACATTTTGTTCATAGAACCGAGATTGAATTTGGTATTGATATTGTTGGGCACATGGAAGCGTTTGCTGGCCTCTCCGCCTGCATCAGAAAAAAGAACATCCCTTCCTTTAGCTAAAAGAAAAGTTCCGGAAAAAATCTTTTTATCTTTCATTTGCCGGACGATTTCTTTAACCGCAGGGACCAGCTCTTTTTCGGAAAGAGGCTCTTCCGTGACATTGGAAGGAACACGGGCGTCAGTAAACTGAAGGCCGGCCATAAGGCTTTCCGGACTTTCCTCAAAATAGATGACAAATGCGCGCCAGGAGCTGAAAAGACGGTCTTTAACAATGACCACGGTCTGATCTTTCCGTTCAGGTGTGTACATGCGTATGCTGTGGAAGTCGACTCCGCCGCTCTGGTCAAAGATCCCTATGAAAATATCCACGTGCTCTTCCATAGGGGCTATGTTGATAAACCTTTTGGTGAAGTTTTCTTTGACAAAACGGCTTATGACCTCTGGATCACTGCTGTTAACAGCCTTTATCAGTGATTGTATGCGCACGCCCCTTATTCCCTCAGGCAGAGTCGAAACATCTTTAAAGCTTATTTCCCCCGGCTGCTGGGCAAAAGAGATCTGTACAACCAGCAAACAGAGCAAAGATATAAATAACTTTTTCTGTCTCATGAAATTTCCTCCATTTTTTAGATTCCTCTATTATATATAGAAACTTATTATATAATTTTTTGTTGCAAAATACGTGATTTTAAATGATTCTATAATCATCTCATGCTTTATGTTTGTTCTCTATATTCTAATCATATCACTCTGGAACTTGACAAGGCTTTCTATATCAGGTAAAAAATCGTCAATGGAATATCCAAACAAATTTCTTCTTATATCCATTACGCTGTTTTTCCTTTTTTCCAGTCTATCTGCTGAACAAATTTCAAAATATAAAAAGAACGAACCTGAAAGAGGGCACATTATAAAGATAGTACCCTTCCAGAAATGGAAAAAGAAAAATTACTGCGGACCCGCTGCTATGGCAATGGTGTTAAGCTATTGGAAAAGTGAGAAACAATATCAAAGGAAAATAGCAAAGGGAATGTACGGTTTCGAAGAGGAAATCGCCTACAATTCCGAAATGGTCTTTTATCCAAGGACCATCGGGATGAGGAGCTATTCTTTTAATGGAGATATTGAGAAACTGAAGGAAATTATAGAAAAAGACATTCCTCTTATTGTTCTCCACAAACCGGTCAAACAAATCAACAAAGGTCATTATCGAGTTGTCATCGGCTTTGATGAGGATAGCCAGCAAATAATTTTTCATGACCCCCTAGTATATTGTATTATTGGATTGTATTATTGGGGACGGGCCCGGATATTTTCTTTATTTCCATATAATTACAACACTTTTCCACAGTTAGCTACAGATAGAAACGATGATTTTTGGGGCCAAAATCACAATTCTTATTAATCTCACTTAAGCATGTATATAAATTGACTCATCTCGTATTTTATGTGTAATATAAACTCCTGGTCCGCTTAAGGAAAAGGAGTGCCTCCATGTTAGACATTATAATAGGATTATTCATGGTGCTTCACGGCCTGGTTCATCTGCTGTATTTCGGACAAAGTGCCAGGCTGTTTGAGCTGCGACCCGGTATGCTTTGGCCTGATGGCTCATGGGCATTCTCTAAAGTCTTTGGAGAAAAAGCTGTTCGATCACTGGCGTACATCTTGTTTATACTGGGAGCCCTGGGATTTGTGGTTGGGGGGATTATCATCTTTGCAAACCAGAGATATTGGCGTCCTGTTGTCATGGTTTCTTCGATATTTTCTTCAATTCTCTATATTGTCTTCTGGGACGGCAAACTTAAGAAGCTGGATGATAAAGGGGGATTTGGTGTTCTCATTAACATAGCGATTTTGGCTGGATTGATCGTCTTTTAAATGGGGATAGGGTTCTAAAATGCGAACGATAAGCCGATCCTGGGAGTGAGCATATCCGTACGGGAGCGGCTGATGATGTAGGTAACAGTATCCCCTGTAATCTCGATATCGCCTGGAGTCAGATAATCCGCCGTCCCTCCCTGGATATAGCGGATACCAATATCCAGCATAATAGAAGAACGCCTCTTCTTATCCGGACCTAGGAAGCGGACAAGATCCAGCACAAGACCACCACCTAATCCAAAGCTCAACGCTGTGGAACGCATTTGGTTGGTGCTGGCGATACGGTCGTCATCAAAATCATAATCGTCATAAACCCTTGTGTCAGTGGTCAGATGCTGAAGACCCATAAGGCCTTCGACATAAGGCTTCATGGATCGGAGGGTAGGCTGCAGCCTGAGAAGCAGGTGAGCACGGGCTGCGGCATTGATGGTGCTCACTTTGACCAACACATCCGGGATGTATACATTAAAGGGTTCCCAGCGTGTTTCCCTGCCATAAACATAGTAGGCCAGGGACGTACCAAGCATCAGGTCAGAGTTAGGGATTCGATAGAATGCATCCAGGCTGCCACCCCACCCGATGCGGTCCAGTATGTCACGAAATTCTCCCTGTGGAAAAAAGGGTTCAAAGGAGATCCCCAACTGAAACCTTCCCTGATTGCTTGCAGCCATAGCTGAAGCGCTCAGCAGGAAAGCCATAACCAGCAGGATTATCCCTCTTTTCATTGATTTGACTCTATACCAGACATTTAAAATCGCACCACAAGTGATAATGCAAAATCCGTGCCTTTTGTATTCCCCAGAGAACAAGCAATCTTATTCTGATTTATGTCTAATCCTGAGGACAACAGTCCCCATATTCGGACAAGCTCTCGGAAAATATCATAGTCTCCAGTGGCCGCACCGTATTAACTTAATAGCTTATTCATTAATCATCTTCATCATCTTTTGTTTTCCATGCATCAATAGGCTGAATCGATTGTGCCTGCGGAAGCAATATTTCAGGTTCAGCCGCATAAGCTTTATCAATCAGCTCTGTTAAACTATCCACACCATGTTTTTTCATCATCTGTTTTATTTCTTTATCCGAATAAAGGATTCTGCCCCGTCTCTGAAGTTCAATTTTATACTTATCAGTATAAATGAAATCTACCATTGCGGTTTTGCGCATGTTTTCAAGAGGACCCAAAAATATTAAAGCATCATATGCATCATACATCGTCTGATTTGGGGCGACGTTTAACATATGATTTCCAATGTATTCTTCATTCCCAAAAACATTCTTCTTTAATGATATGGCGATGGGGTTATTCCCAAGAGCTTCAAAAGCACTGTCCCAAATTCCATCTGCAATACGATCGAATTTTATTGCAGGCTTTTCATTTTTTTCAATAAACAAATAGACACTATGGAAGTGGATTGAATAGGTTTTACCCGGATGCCACTGATGGAAAAAAGTACCTGTATTCCAATAGAATTTGTTCTTGCTGTTTTTTATGCCTTTATATGCGTGCCTTGTGTTGGTCAGGAAAATGCCCTTTGTCCCGTCCTCAAAATAATTCAGCTCTACGGCAATCATTTTATACATTGAAAAATCACGACTGCTCAGCGTTTTTTGAAAGAGCTCAAGATCCCTTTTCGTTTTTATTTCCGACCAATATGTAGGATTATCCACACCAATGACCTCAAGACGCTGTTTTTCCGGGAGGGATCTATTAAGTACATAAATTGTATGAAACAAATCAAAATAGGTTTTCATCGGCCACCCGGTCCCATTTATATCATCTTGAAATACGGGATAAAGCAGTTCTCTATTTTCCGGCTCCGACTGAAAATACGCATCAATATGTTGTTGTTTGTTGACTGAAGCAGTCTCGATGAAAACCTTTTTTACCTTCTTATAGAAAGAGGGCGTTTTGATTACTTCTTGATAGAATTCAAATGGCTCAACAGCTGTATGCAATGCATCATCAAAGATGATCAGATCGACTTCATCCAGTTTGTTTATTACAAAATCAATGGGTTCTTCGCCTTCCGCTTCTATCGCTTCAATATAAGGCTGTAATCTATCCTCAACCCGGTTCCGGGCAGGTATATTAATTACAGTAACGATTATGAGTAGAAAAGACATCAGGAAATATGTCTTTATATTTCTAACCATTTTTTTAGGCTCCTTTGTGTCCAATGGGATAGTGATTGTATCCAATGCTCTTTATTATTACGAAAAATTTTAAAAAAGTTGTCAAGAAAATTATAAAAATCGCCACTGGGAATTTTTCATATTATAAGGTCCCGGCCAGCACAGCCAGAGAGCGCAGGTCAGGAACGGTAAGATCAGGCTCAGCTTCAGCCGGAAGCGTGGCGCCAAATCCATCCTTTCCCTTACGCCGGTTGACCCAAACAGTGGAAAGTCCGGCTTTCCTGGCAGGCATAATGTCGTGGAAAAGGCTTTGCGCCACATGCAGTATTTTGTGCGCAGGGACTCCCGCGTTTTGGATCAGGTGCTCAAAATTACGCATGGACGGCTTATAAGAGCCGATCTGTTGGGCTGTGAAAACATGATCGAATGTGACTTTCAAAGCTCTTTCTGAAAACTGAAAGAGGTCATCATCAATATTCGAGAGGATAATGAGTTGGTACTTAGTGCTCAGAGCACAAAGAGCGCTGACAGTATCCGGAAATGCCGGCCAGTCCTTCACGCTCAAGGAAAAATGTTCCAGCTCATCCCGGGAGGGCTCAAATCCGATTTCTTTGCCAATATCAAGAAGCACATCCTCCAAAACATCGCGATAAGACCGGTAAGGACCGGCTTCGATCTCGGACTCTGCCTTTGCGAATAATTCCAAAAGAGCATTATCTCCGGCAGAGATTCGATATGCCTCCAAAATGGAGTGGAGTGCTGCCAATATACCTTTTTCCCAGTCAATGAGGGTTCCGTAGCAGTCAAAGCTTAAGCAGTCGAATCGATCTAAATTCATGTTTGAAAATTGCCTGATTCCAGGCTTTATTATACATAACTGCTGTCCAATGGGGAAGAGAGGCTTAAATGGCCTTAAGAAGAAAATTGACATTTATACGGAAAATCCGTATAAATATATAAGGAGGCACAGTTGAAAGACTTAACCTTAAATGAAACAGCGGTTTTGCTGGCCATCTTACAACTGGAAGACGATGCGTACGGTGTGGCCATTAAAAAAGATATTTCAAAGCTTACCAATAGAAAGATTTCCTACGGCACTCTCTACAGCTATCTTGATCAGCTTTTCAGAAAAGGACTCATCTCCAAATCCCTTGGAGACCCTGTACCTGAAAGGGGAGGGAGACGGAAAATATTTTATAAATTAACCAAAAAAGGGATCCTTGCCCTGGAGTCTGCTTATAAGCTTCAAAACTCGATAGGGAAAAGAATGTCTGAACTTTTATTAGACAAGGTATAGCAACGCCATGAAAAAAATCCTTTCAAATCCCCCACACATCGCCGAAAGAATCCTTTCTCACATGAAAAAAAACAGTGATGAGTTCTCATTTCTGGGGGATATAAATGAAGAATTCGATTTCCTTTATAAATCAAAAGGAAAAAGAAAGGCCCGATTCTGGTATTGGGGGCAAACCCTGGTCAATATTCCAGCCTTTCTCAAAGATTCCATCTACTGGAGTTTTCAAATGCTAAAAAATTATATCATAATCACCTGGAGAAACATAAAACGAAACAAAGGGTTCTCTTTTATCAACATCACGGGTCTGGCCGTGGGCATGGCAGCCTGTCTTCTCATACTTCTCTGGGTACAAAATGAATTGAGTTTCAACAAGTTCCATGAGAATATCGACCAGATATATCTGATCGCCAGCGAAAGAGTTGATCACCGCGGCGATTTTTTTAGAAGTACTCCTGTTCCTCTGGCAGACCCTCTGCGGAATGATTATCCGGAAATTGAGAAGGTCGTCAGGTTCCAGTTCAGAAGCGGAATCCTGGCCCGATTTGAGGATAAGGTTTTCAATGATTGGGAGGGAGCTTACGCTGATCCTGATGCTTTTGCGGTTTTCACTTTTCCTTTTCTTAAAGGGAATGCCGACTCTGCTTTCGAAAATAGAGAGAGCATTGTCCTGACCGAGTCAGCATCGGAAAAACTCTTTTCCGGAGAAGACCCAATAGGGAAGATTATAGAAATCGAAGGGGACCTGGTTGAAGTAACAGGTATTTTGCAAAATACTCCCAAAAATTCCGATATCTTTTTCGATTATATCAGGCCTTTTCAATCCATGAAGGAGATCACCGAATACCAACACTTTATCTGGAATTGGTTTGCCTGCAATACTTATGTCCAGCTCAAAGAAGGGATCGATCCAGCATCCGTCAATCCCAAGATAGCCAACCTGCTCAATTCGAACCGCCCCTGGTCAACGGATCCTCTTGAAGTTTCTTTTTTTCCTCTTAAAGATATGCATTTGCACGCCCTTGGAGGCGGAGGGCCGATCAAGTACATCTATATCTTCCTGGCCGTGGCTGGGTTTATCCTGTTCATTGCTTGTATCAATTTCATGAATCTTTCCACAGCCCGATCCGTTAAACGGGCTAAAGAAGTAGGGATAAGAAAAGTCGTGGGATCAAAAAGGACACAGCTTATCAAACAATTTTATCTGGAATCTCTGTTCTTCAGCTTCCTATCAGCATTCATTGCTCTTTTTCTAGCCAAATTATGCATACCTCTGTTTAATCAACTGGCAGGCAAGCAGATGATAATGGAACTGCTTGATGCCCGATTGATCATCGGGCTTTGCGGAATGGCTCTCTTCACTGGCATTGTCGCCGGATCTTACCCTGCGCTGGTCCTCTCTTCTTTTCGTCCTGTGGATGTCTTGAAGGGAAATTTTTGGCTCCATAAGTCAAGTCAAAAGGGAATATCAGTGGCCGGTACAGGATTCCGGCAAGCTCTGGTCATCACCCAGTTTGTTTTCTCCATCAGCCTGATCATTTGCGCTCTGATCGTTTTTAAACAGCTAAACTACATGCAGAATGCGGATATGGGCTTTGATAAGGATAACCTGGTAAGAATCACGATCCCTGAACAATATCAGGAAAAATGGGAGACTTTGAAGACAGCTCTAAATCAGAGTTCCCATATAGATGGGGTTACAGCCACCAGTTTCCTGAATCATGGAGGAAGTATCAACTGGGATGGAGCTTCCGGTGACATGCAGTATCTTGGCACAAACACAGACTATAGGATGGTCGATTTTGATTACGTCGATACACACCAAATGAAAATCGTAGAGGGCCGAAATTTTTCCAGGGAATTTCCCTCTGATATAAACAGCACCTATCTCATAAACGAGGAATCCATCAAAAAGTGGGATTTCGAAGATCCTGTTAATAAGCGATTTGTGCTCAATGGGCATGAAGGAATCATCATTGGAACTTATAAAAACCAGCACTTCGGGTTAAGGCATAAAGTCAAACCCTGTGTACTGTATTTGACGTCAAAGACAGACTGGGACACTTATAACTATCTGGTCGCCAGACTCAAAGCCAACCACATTTCGGAAGCTTTAGAGGACATAAAAATGACCTGGAAGAATCAATTAGACAGCTTTCCGGCCGAATATCATTTCATGGATGATATGATCGATGAGCTTTATCAATCCGAAAAGCGTTTGAGTGGACTGGTCAATACTTTCACGCTGCTGGCTGTTATCATTTCCTGTTTGGGGCTTTTCGGGATGGCATCTTTTATGGCCCAGCAAAGAACAAAAGAGGTAGGTATTCGAAAGGTCCTGGGGGCTTCAGTTGCCCGGATCATCTTCCTGCTGACCCGGGAATTCGCTAAATGGGTGTTGATAGCCAATATCGTTGCCTGGCCCATTGCTTTTTATGCCATGCGTTCCTGGTTGAATGATTATCCCTACAGGATCCAAATCCATATCCAAGTCTTCATCATCTCCGGCCTTATGGCTTTGACCACTGCCTTGTTGACTGTCATTTATCAAGCCATAAAAGCCGCTGCAGCCAATCCGGCTGACTCTCTGAAATATGAGTGAGGAGGGAGATCTTTAATTTTAAGGAACTGACCGCCGTAAAAATTGACAAGAGAGCCTCGGAGATAGATAATATCTGACTGATGATGTCAGCAGGCAAAAACAAAACCGCCACACACCCTAAAAACACAACGCTGTGCTTCCTGGCCGGCTTTTGCTCCAGACATCTTCTGGACGAAAAAATACTCCTTGTCCCGTCCTATCAGACGGGCAGACAGATCGGAGAAGCCATCACAAAAAAAGGCCATTCATGGGCCAACCTGCGCTTTGCCACGCTTCCATCCCTGGCCCATGAAGTCTGTGCCGAAAGCACATCCAACCAAAAGCTCAAGCAGATATCCCCATATATCTCCTCTCTCCTGGTCGATAAAGCCTTTACCACACTAAAACAAAGCGGCCGCCTGGATTACTTTCGCGAGCTCGATCCCAAATCCGGCATCATCAAAGCGTTCTCCCGCTCTCTTCAGCTCCTGCGCATGCAGGGGACCTCCACCCAATCACTCTCTCCAAAAAAATTCGCCGATCAATTCATTGATAAGAAAAAGGGCCAAGAAATCTATCTTCTTCTTAATGAATATGAAAAAATCCTCAAGGAAAAAAATCTCTTTGATAAACCCGCTCTTTATCAGAAAGCCATCAAAAAAGTCCATCAAAACTATGCCAGCGATAAATATTTCCTCTGCTTTGAAGATTACGCCCTGACCACCCTAGAGAAAATATTCCTTCATAAAATATCCAAGGACCGTCTCATCATCCTGCCCAGAGACCCTGTCATCAACATCCAAAAGCCCCGGCGTTTCCACAAGACCAGCCTACCCGAAAAAGCTCCCCAACAACCTTCTACAGATTCTGAAAGGGCTCCCTGGCTTTTTGCCCCTTACGAAGCACCTCCGCCCCTCATTGACAGCACCCTCACCATCACGACAGCCGTAGGCCCTTCCAACGAGTGCAAAGAGGTCATCCGCTGCATCATCCAGGATAAGATCCCTGTGGACAAAGTAGAGATCATCTGCCCTCCTGGACAAACCTATCCGTCGCTTTTTTACACCCTTTCTCAGAAAACCGGCATTCCCGTCACCCTGAGCCAAGGACTGGGCATTGGTTTTACCTCTCCCGGAAAGCTGTTTTCCAATCTTCTCCAATGGATTGAAAGTGATTTCAGAGACACCCTATTCCTGGACCTTGTGGAAAGCGGTCACATAAGCTTCAAAAATAAGAACGATGCCTTTCCCAAAGCCCATCAAATAAGCGTCCTTATAAAAAAAACAGGCATAGGCTGGGGAAAAGAAAGGTATTTATCTTGTCTCAGCCCAAGCCAGCTCCTAACAGAAATAAAGAAGATCTTCAGTATGCTTGCCCCGTGGAATGGAAGCGAAAAGATCGACTTTCAAAGCCTCTGCCACGGCATACATGCCTTTCTCTCACAGTATGCGAGTGTAAAAAATGACATGGATGCTGAAGCCCTCTCAGCCCTCTATTCACGACTGGATGATATGGCCTCTTTTGAATACCCTCCTATGGATGGGGAAGACGCCCTGGAAAGGCTAAGAGTCCTGGAAACTGATCTGCAAGCAGGCTCCTCAGGGCCTGCCCCCGGACATGCCCACATCTCCGCCTACAGGTCAGGTGGCCTCTCAGCACGCCCCCATACCTTTATTATCGGTCTCAACCGTGATAATTTCCCGGGTTCAGGCTTCCAAGACCCAATCCTTCTGGATGAAGAAAGAGAAAAAATCTCTTCCTCACTCCGCACAACAGCTGATGCCCTAAGAGAGAACCTCTTTTCCATGGCAAGGCTCATCTCCTCCCTTCGGGGAAAAATCTATCTGAGCTATTCCTGTTATGACATCCTAGGGGAAAGAGAATCCTATCCTTCCTCCCTCGTGCTTCAAGCCTTCCGCCTCATTAAAGGCAAGCCCCGGCTTGATTATTCAGACCTCATGAATTTCTTTAAAGACACAAAGGGTTTTTTCCCAACCCAAAAAGAGAAGATACTGGATTCCACGGAATGGTGGCTCGAAAAAATCGTCACGGACCAGGGCCTTCTTAACGGGGTCAACGCGGTTGCAGCACATTTTCCGCACCTGGGGCAGGGGATCAAAGCCGTAAACCAGAGAAAACCCCCTAACGCCGGGCCTTACGAGGGAGTGATCGATATCCGGGGAATAATCCCGCACCCTCTTTTTAATAAAAAGAGCGTTTTCTCTGCCTCCCGTCTCGAGTGTCTGGCTTCTTGCCCTTTCAAATATTTCATGGAATATGTGCTGGGAGTCAGAAAACCAGAGACCATAGAGTATGACCCATCGCGCTGGCTTGATCCTTTAAATTATGGAACCCTGGTCCATGAAATCCTCTATGAATTCATGAAGGAATTAAGAAAAAGAGGGGAGACGCCCCAAAAAGAAAAACACAAAGAGCTCATAAGAGATACGGCTGAAAAGCTCATCCATTCATTTAAGGAAAAAATCCCTCCGCCTTCAGAAGATGTTTTTCTCCTGCAGAAAAACGAACTGATGGCTGCTCTGGATATTTTTCTGGCCGTTGAATCAAACAGGGATGAGGACATAAAGCCGATCCTCTTTGAAGTTCGGTTCGGAACCAAAAAAGATATAGGCGAGGGTATAGATAAACCTGTTCCTATTGAGCTTACACCCGATTTCCACGTCCTCAGTAACGGAAGGATCGACCGGATCGACCGCATAGGCGAGGGGTTTTACCGGGTGATCGACTATAAATCCGGAGGATACGGCATCTATGAAAGGACAAAATGTTTCGGAAGGGGCCAGGTCATACAGCATGCCCTCTATTCCCTGGCCGCAGAAAAGATACTCAAAGAGCTTGGACACGACCCCTCTCCCCAAGTCAAGGAAGGAGGTTATTATTTCCCCACAGCCAAAGGGGAAGGAAGGGAAATCATCTTTACATTTGACCGATCAGCGTTCAAAAGCCTCCTTGGATATCTTTTTGCGGTTCTTATAAAAGGTGATTTCATGCCTCACCCGGATGCTGTGTGTGATTACTGTGACCTGGCATCTCTGTGCGCTGGGGCTAAAGACAGGGCCAAGGAAAACAAAAGTGAAGGCGTAGAAGAATACCTTATCTTTGAAAGGCTGAAAGACTTTGACTGAAAAAAAGCCGTTACCGGACAAAGAGGAAAGACAAAAGATCTCCCGCGACCTGGACAAAACTTTTCTGGTCGAAGCAGGCGCAGGCTCCGGGAAGACACGGAACCTGGTAAACCGAATGATAGCGCTTCTTCAGGAGGGCAAATGCCGGATAGAAAACCTGGCTGCTGTCACTTTTACCAAAAAAGCAGCCGGAGAGCTTCAAGGCCGTTTCCAGACAGAACTTGAAAAGACAGTCCTTGAGATGAAAGAGAAAAAGGACCCCGGAGAGGAAAGAATTTCTAAGGCCATCCATAATCTGGAGCAGGTCTTTATCGGCACCATCCATTCCTTTTGCGCCAAACTCCTCAGAGAACGCCCTGTAGAGATCGCGCTTGATCCTGATTTCGAAGAGTTGGAAGAAGTGGAAGATGCGCTCTACAGGAAACAAACCTGGCATGAATTTATGATTGAAGCCAAAAGGAAACACGCCCCACTCATAAACCAACTTGAGGAAGCAGGCATCTCTACTTATGACCTTGAAGATGCTTATGACAAGCTCTCTCTTTACCCTGAGGTCCGCTTGATGCCGGGAAGCCACACAGAGCCGGATTATGATGATCTGCGCCAAAAACTGAACCATTTCCTGGACGAAGCTCAAACCCGCATCCCCGGTGAAAAACCTGCAAAAGGTTACGACAGCCTGCAGCTTCTGATGCTGAGGTGTTTGATACGGCGAAGGAATCTGGGCTTTTCCTCCCCAAAGACTCTCATGGAGACCTATGAGATACTGGATAGACAAGGGGGCATCACCCAGAACCGATGGCCCTCAAAAGAAGAGGCTTTAGAGTTTAAATCCGATTTTGAGACATTCAAAGAGGAAGTGGTAGGCGGTGCTTTAGAGAAATGGCGGGAATTCCGTCACTCCCGAGTGCTTGACTTTTTAAAACCAGCCCTTGCCTATTACGAACAGAAGCGCTTATCCCGGGCCAGGCTTAACTTCCAGGACCAACTTCTTCTCGCATCCAGGCTTTTAAGGGAAAATCCTGAAGTAAGAAAATATTTCAGTAAAAGATACACCCGCATCCTTGTGGATGAATTCCAGGACACAGACCCCATACAGGCTGAAGTCCTGTTTTATCTCACAGGAGAGGATAAAGAGGAAAAGGACTGGAAAAAACTCGTTCCAGCCCCGGGGGCTTTGTTTCTGGTGGGAGACCCCAAACAGTCCATATACCGTTTCAGACGTGCGGACATAGACACCTATAACATCGTTAAGGAGCAGATCCGGAAAAGCAAGGGCGAAGTGCTTTATTTGACCACGAATTTCCGCTCGGTTCCTTCCCTGACTGATTGGAATAATCCCATATTTAGGGATGTTTTTCCGGAAAAAAAAGAAAGCCAGTTCCAGGCTCGATTTGCTCCTCTAAATCCATTCAGAGACGAAGACGAAAACCTGTGGCACGGAATCTATAAAACAACCATCCCCAAGATGCGAGGAAACAAAAAAGATGACATCGCTCTCTTCGATGCCCGGAGGATAGCCCGATTCATCGAATGGGCGTGTGAGGGAAATGTCAGGCTTAAAAGAGCCGCACAGGAAATTGAGCAGGGGCTTAGAGAGCCGGCCGTGTATTCTGATTTTTTGATTCTGCTGCGGTTTAAAGAGAACATGAACCTCTACGCAAGAGCACTGGAGAGACGAAGCATTCCCTTTGAGATAACAGGAAGCGACACTTTTTCTCAATCCGAAGCCATCAACCATATCCTTAATCTCGCCAGAGCTCTTAGAGAGCCGGATAATCCCATACACACAGTGGCTGTGCTGCGGGGTCTTTTTTTCGGCATAAGCGATCAGGAACTTTTTCAATATAGAATGCATGGAGGCTGGTTTCACTACTTAAAATCCGGAGACAAAAGTCCGGAACAGAATGATGCGGAAAAAAAAATACACCAATGCCTCTATAAGATGAGAGAGTGGTGGGCGTGGAAAAAAGCCTATCCTGCCACCGTGGTTCTGGAGAAGATCCTGGATGAAACCGGGATCATCAATTACCTGGCCTCATCCGAAATAGGAAGCAGCAAAGCCGGAAATGTTTTTAAAATGCTTGAAATACTCAAAGACCAGGAAACAGGGGGAACCCATTCTTTTTCCCAACTTGTTGAATTCATGGAAGAGATCGCTTCCTCTTATGAGCTCGAAGAGATAAGCCTGACCCCGGGGAAAAAGAATGCGGTGCGCCTTATGAACCTGCATAAAGTCAAAGGCCTTGAAGCGCCGGTTGTGTTTTTAGCCAATCCCAGAGGGAAAAAACATTTCGAGCCGGATAAACATATCATAAGAAAAGGTGATGAGCCCCAGGGCTATTTTCTTCTGGACAAAAAAGTGGGTTTTCAGAGAGAAATCATATCTCATCCTGCAGACTGGAATGAGAAACTAAAGACGGAAAAAAAATATGAGGAGGCTGAAGAGGCACGGCTTATGTATGTGGCAACCACAAGAGCCAGAAACCTGATGGTCATAAGCACATATGAGGAAAATCTCAAATATAAGTCCTGGTATTTCCTGGATCATTACTTCACAGAGGCCCCGGAGCTTGCGTTTGGTAAAGAGCCTGAGGAAAAGGATGAAAAAGAAAGAGAAAAGCTCAAGCTCGGAAAAGACGAATGGGAAAACGCACAGAACGGACTTTTCCGGAGGAAACAAAGCATCGAAAATCCAACATACAGAGTGGAAACCGTAACCAATATTGCCAAAAGCACAGAACCTATTCCTTCCTGGACAACACAGGGAAAAGGAGAAAGCTGGGGCAGAGCCGTACACAACCTGCTCAAGCTGATAGGGGAGAGCATGGTCACGGATCTGGAATTACAGGCGGAAAATGTGCTTACTGCCGAAGAACGGAATATATCAGAAAAAGGCGAGCTTGTGCGGCTTATCAAATCCATAACCGCCTCCACGCTTTGGGAACGCATGCTCAAAGCCAAAAAGAAATTCTATGAGATCCCTTTCTCCGTCCAAACGGATTTGTCTTCGCTTGATTTGATAAATAAAGACAATACAAAGGATTTACAAGTTGTATTAAACGGGGTGATCGACCTTGTCTTCTTAGAAGAGGACGGCTGGGTCATTGCGGATTACAAGACAGATAAAATAAACGGAGGGCTGCAGCGCTTTATTGACTACTACACGCCCCAGATTAAAATCTATACGGAGTTCTGGGAAAAGATCACAGGGCAAAAGGTCAAAGAAGCGGGACTCTATTTCACTTCCATAAACAGATGGGTGAAGATATGAGGATCAGAATCAGGCGCCGGCCATTGATTTTTTAAGTTTTGCAAGCGATTCTTCTAATTCTTTCCCAAGGAATTCCGCACGCGTATAGCCCATAAATAATGCGTTTGATTTTAGATTCAAAAACGCACCATTGAAAGTTTTGATCGCGCTATTGAGAGCTTTGACCCCCCGCTCATCACCGGTCCAACTCAACGCCCAAGCTGTGATCTTCAATACATTACACATTCCTGAAAACGATTCGAGCATCAATACTCCAAGGCCTTTCATGGGATCAATGCCTTTCATAGAAGCAAGGCCGACCATCCCGAGGTACTCACGAAGCCATTTATTAAGGGTTTCTATAAGGGCTTCAACCGCAGATCCGCCGATCTTGGCTAATGTCTTTCCTATCACAACGCGATTAGACGGGCTTACCCAGACAAAGTCATGGATCAGCGGCTCCACTGCCACATCACCCAATTCTACGCACTTGTCCCAGTTGCGCTTATTCACCCAGTATACAGCGCCCGCAACACTGTCATCAGGCTGCCAGCCGAGTTTCTCAAGAGCCTCAGCTGCTGTTGTACGCACACAAAACAGATTGTCCTTCTCTGCCGCCTCGATAAGCGGTTCGACAGCTTGCTTATCCCCGATCTCCCCAAGGGCTTCCGCTGCATCCATCCGGATACCATAGTGTTCCACATACTCTTTATGTCCTTTGAGGCTGCCCATTACGATATGATAGTTGGGATCGAACTTATCACCAGACGGCGGCTTATCCCAAACAAAGGTTTCTCCTCTCATGTATGTTAACGCCTTAATGAGGCTCTTAACTTTGCGTTTTTTTATCAGCTTTTTCATTTTTTCGCGTGTGAATTTGTTGGCCATTCGGTTACCTCCTTTTTTTGCCCATAATACATTAATAAAACGTTAAGTCAATAAAAAATATCCCTCAGGCAAGATCTCTTTCCAAGGAGAAAGAACCAGGCGAAACAAGGCTGCTTTCGGTTTATGATGACAAATGCATCTTCTCCTTGACAAGACCCTGATAATAAATTATTATGACCATATGACTTTTTTGGTCATAGAAACATAAAGGTCAAAAAAATGCCCAAAGGGTTTACCGAGTCAGAAAAACAGCGTATTAGAAAAAAGCTTATTGAAAGGGGGAGAGAACACTTTGAGCGCTTCGGAGTGAGAAAAACCAATGTGGCTGACCTAGCCAGGGAAGCCGGGATCGCAAAAGGTACTTTTTATCTCTTTTTTGACTCCAAAGAAGACCTGTTTCTGACCATCAATGAGGAATTTGATAAACAACTTCAGAGAGAAGCCGCCCGGAGACTGGAAAAATCCAAAGATCCAAAGAAAACACTCAGGGAATTTCTCCTCTATGTTTTCGATCTTTTTGATACCAATCCCATGCTGAAGCTTGCTGCAGACAAAGAGGAGTTCGAACGGCTCTCCCGTAAAATACCTCCGGATAAATTCAAAGCTCATCAGGAAAGCACCAGGAACTTTTTCACAAAACTCATCAAGAAATGGCAGCAGGAAGGCCTTATCCGTGACCATGACCCTGAAGTCATCGTGGGCGCTGTGAAATCCCTTTACTTTGTCTTCATGCATAGAGATTTTATCGGAGAAGACATCTTCAGTGAAGTCTCGGACCTGCTCATTGACTCTCTGGTGAATCATCTTGTAAAAGACAATGAATAAGACAAACCAATCTGTCATCAAAACACAGAACCTGTCCAAATACTACGGCTCTTCTCGAGGCGTCTTGAATCTTGACCTTAATATAAAAGAGGGAGAAATATTCGGTTTTCTTGGTCCAAACGGTGCGGGAAAGACAACAACCATCCGACTGCTTTTGGGCCTTATGAAACCTTCTCAGGGAACAATCCGGATTTTTGGCAAAAAAATTCCCAACCAAAGTAAAATAATATGGAACGATATCGGTTATTTACCCGGCGATTTCGGCCTTTACCGGGAACTATCAGGACGTGATTTTATCAACCACCTCTTAAAAATCAGGAATTTATACGACTTAAAAACCATTAAAAACAATACAGAAAGATTGATCCGAAAATTCGGTTTTAACCTCAAAGATAAGATCAAAACCTATTCCAAAGGAATGAAACAAATCGTGGGTATTATCCAGGCTTTCTGCCATGATCCCAACCTGGTGATACTGGATGAACCCACATTAGGTCTTGACCCTCTGGCTCAGGAAACATTCTACAACCTTCTCAACCAGGAAAAAGAGAAGGGGAGGACCGTATTCCTTTCCTCCCATATTCTAAAAGAGGTCGAAAGAGTGTGTGATCGAACGGCTATCATTAGAGAAGGCCGGCTTGTTTTTGTTGAGGATTTGAAAAAATACCGGTCTCTTGTGGGCAAAAAAATAACACTTGAGCTCAGAAAAGAGAATTCTCCTAATATCATGGATCATTTGAAAAGAGATTTCAGCCTTCAGGAAATAAGATCCACTGAAAAAAGGATAGAATTCTTTTATAAAGGAGAAATTCCGAAATTACTCAACTATCTCAGCAAAATTAAAACCAACGAACTTCTCATTGAAGTTCCAACCCTAGAAGATGTGTTCCTGACTTTTTATAAAAAAGATAAAGAAAATGCTTAAGAAAGAACTCATACGATCTTTTCTCTCTAAATTCAAAAAGCACCTCATCATCATCTCCTTATCCTCTGGTTTGCTGGTGTTTTTCCTGACAGTTATGTTTCCCGCCATGGATCCGGGCAGTACGGATGCGGTATCTTCAAACTGGCCACGGCTTATGAAAGATGTGTTCGGAGACCCGCTTACCGGATTTTCAGACATCTACGGCTGGTTTCAGCTGGAACTGTTTCATATCACATTCTGGGTCATTTTCGGGATTTTTTCATCATTTCTCGCATCCCATATTATTGCAAAGGAATACGAGAACAGAACAATAGACCTGATTTTTTCTCTTCCTATAAAAAGGACAACCCTTATCATAAACAGGCTTATAAGCCTTTTACTTCTCTTATTTTTGGCTGTGCTCCCAACACTTTTAGGCTGCATACTGGGAATAGCTTCTTTAAAACTGAACCTTAATCCGCTACCTTTACTGGCAGCCATTCTGAATGGATTTTTGCTCTGCCTTCTTTATGCAGCCATCTCTCTTTTTATATCTCTTTTCACCCGCTCACAAACAGCTTCGATCCTTATAAGCCTGGCAGTATTCGGATTTTTCTTCCTTCTCAGTCATATGATCATACCGATCATTCCTGCTCTTAAAAGCTTTGATGTGATAAGCCCTTTTCATTATTATGATACGGCCTCCATACTCATTCGCCATTCCTATTCCTTACTCAATCCGGTCATTCTCTTTCTCGGGTTTGTGGTTTTCTCTTCTCTTTCATGTCTATTGCTTGAAAAGAAGGATATCATTTGCTGATTCATTATCCCTAACTCTATGTTTTTTAGTATTTTTACAATCCCAATACCCCTGGCAGTTTTGCGAACATTCTTGTTTCTTCAATACGTGAAAGACCGCATATATACCGCGTTAATCTCTCAATGCCAATCCCGAATCCTGCTGAGGGAAACAAGCCTTTCTCTGCAAATTTAAGGTATATTTCATAAGCCTTTAATCCTATTTCTTTCATCTCAATTCTCTTTTTTATTTTTTCATATTGATATTCTCTTTCTCCACCCGATAGAGCTTCTCCATAACCTTCCGGATATATCAAGTCCATATCCACAAGGATTCCTGATTCATCTGAATATTCCCGGTCATAAAACTCCCTCCCGTCAATCGGGAAATCAAGAATCCATGTTGGGTTTACAACTTTTTTTGATAGCTCGATCTCATAATCAGCGCCAAATCTTCTTAAGGCTTCCTGATGAGATATCTTCTCAAATGGCTGTTCCGGGATTTTCAAATCTCTATGGAAGAATTTCAGCTCCGGTTCACAGGTGGCTTTTATGTTCTCAACAATATGGGTCAGGAGTCCCTCGCCAAGCTGCATAATCTCTTCCCTTACTGCTCCTTTCATTTCGATATCCAACTGTACAAACTCAATCAAATGTCTGCCGCTTCTTTCTCTGGAGGCTGGTTCGATTCTTACATTAGGAGAAAAGGAAAAAATACGGGGGACTGAAAGAAGTGAAATCTGTTTGTGGAAGATCATACTTTTGGTAATCTGGTACTTAAAGCCATAGCATTCGATCTCACCTCTTATCCGGAAATCGGTCAAAGGGTCAGTTATAGGAGAAATAATCACTGGCAGAATTTCAATAAATTCCTTTTGCTTCAAAAAATTCCGAGCGTGGTGAATGATTTCACTTTGAATCTTTACAGCCCTCTTTAGTTTTTCTGACCTCAGTAAACTTAAATATTCATCTATTTTAAACATGTAAAGCTCCTTTGTTTTATTTGATAAAATGGATTGAAAAAAGACTGCGGCTATTTAAGTCAGACGTCCCCGAAAGGGGACATTATTGTTGTTGTCAGTAAGAAGAAAATGCGGTGATAGAATTTGGGAAGCTCGGTCAAGCGTTATTTTAATACTGAGTTTGTGCATTTTCTTCTCTTCGTGATTTTGTACAATCCTCTTTAATAAAAGTCAAGTCATTTTGACTGAACTTCTTTTTTTGTATATGATTACTTAAACAGCGATTCAGAGGGTTAAATGTTGATGAAAAGGAACAAAACCGCACAAAATATCATATCCTTCATTTCCCTCCTTTTTTTTATTTTCACATTTTATTTTCTTTCCGCTTCCTGCAAGCCAGAAAAAACCAGGATTGAAAAAATCATGGAAGACGGAGTGGAAGTAGTGGTCAACCACCTGGAACCCTACAAAATAAAGGGAGAGCCTAATGAGCTGAGTCTTGTTCATGCGTTCACCATGGATATGGAAGATCCATCCATATTAAATCTCGGATTGACAGACATATGGATCTTTGATGTGGATTCCCAAGGAAATATCTTTATATTCCAGTCCACCAACAAAGATAGTGCTCTGGTTTTTAAATTTGATCCGAACGGTAATTTCCTGATGTCCTTTGGCCGCATGGGACAGGAGCCATTCGACATTATTGCGAAAAACAGCCGCCTTTACTGCATAAGGGAAAAAGAATCAGGATTTAAAGAACTTTTGGTGTATGAGATGAGATGGAAGTAAGCGGATACCGACATCCAGCATAATGGATAAAGGCCTTAGAGGCTAAAACAATTGGGACATGATGTTCAAGAGGTCCAGGGTCTCGGGAATGCTCATGGTCTCACCATTCAGTACAATTCCAGAGGAAAAGCCATCCGATTTACCGGAGGTACTGATCCAAGAGGGGAGGGTCTGGCTAAAGGATTTTAATCCTCTACCTGTTCTCCATAGCATATTTCACAACTTGATTCGTGCCGTCTTCATTCTGCTCTGCTACATAAACAGCTCCTTCAGATAGAGCCATGGAATAGAATTTATAGAAGACATTATACATGTCATCCGTCTTGATCACAGGGAATTTAAGGTAGAAATTGTCCAAATATTTTCCCTCCGGATCAAACACATCAATAAGAATGCCTTTCTCTTCATCCAGTGTGGATGTCACTACCCACAGCCTGTCCTTATAGATCAGCAAATTCTTAATATCATTCAAATATTTTTGTGGAGGCCGGGTATATTTCTTCCCGTTTATGACCATCCAGCCTCCCAATTTTCCCTCAACCTCCGGAGGAGTTTTTTGTCGTTTGTATTCTCTTGTAATTGTGCGGATGGTCTTTTCCTTCTCGAGGTCATAGACTTTAATGAGATATTCCGGTGTATGAGAGATGAACAGAAAGCTTTTATAAGGCACAGCGATCAAGCGGTTGATTCCTATCGCTCCGCCTCCACCACTCGCTGACGTCACCACAAAACTCTTTGTAGCGAACACGGATAACTCTCTCAACTCCTTTTTTTCAGGAGAATACACTATAAGATTATTGGCATAATCCACCACTCTGGGTTCTCCTTTGACTACAGGCATCCTTGACTTCAGAAAATAATATGCGTCATTCATGTACTTTACAAACTGAGCAAACATTATAGGCTCATAAATCCGGAATTCTTTGATTACCTCACCGCTCATGTCAAACCAGAGTATCTTATTAAGCCTCATATCATGCGCAATGAGGTCCCCATTATATAAACAGAAGTACCCCACAGCTTCCACTTCTCCAGGACCTTTTCCCTTTTTTAAGAAGTTCCGGATATATTTTCCCTGCTCATCGAACTGAAGAAGCTGCTCTCTGTCCTGAATAAATATAAAACCTTCCGGAGAGGTTTTGATATGCTGGGGAGTCCTGAAATAATAACCTTCCTCCATATCTTTAATAGAAAGCTCTTCTTTTAATAGGACCACTCTGCCTGCGTTCTTGCTTTCCGGAGATTTTGGATTCTCAATGACTTCTTGACTGATGCCCATACCTGCCCAAGCACAGAGGCATGTCACAAAGATCAAAATTTTTTTCATTTACCCCCTCCTATAAAATGATAGCGAGTAATTTTCCCTCTTAATATCTATTGAGTTCGCATTCTGACAAATTCCCATTCCCTGCGCAACTCTGTCATAATCGTACAAAAAAAAGCAATCCAATTCAATGAAAAAATCAATCCTGGATTTCCCATTGACCAGACTTGCCCACTATGTGTATGATGGCAAGCAAGAGCGCTAACAATAATGGAGGGGATATGAGAACTGCACAAATCATCAAAAAAACACTTCTCTTATCCATCATGATCACCGCAGGAATCGCCATCATTTTTTTTACAGGATGCCAAAAACAAACTTCAGCCTGGCAAGGAACCATCACTGAAGACAATGGTGTGACCCTGGTAAAAAACCCTAAAGAACCCATTTATGAATCCGAGGTATTCAAGCTGAAGGAAGAACTCGCGATTTCTGAAACACCGGAGAGAGAAGAGGTCATCTTTTCACAGATCAGATCCATAGATGTAGATAAGTCAGGTCGCATATATATTCTTGATCAGGGAGAAGCCCATGTCTATGTTTTTGATCCGGATGGAAATTATATCAAATCCATTGGGAAAAAAGGTCAAGGGCCGGGAGAACTTCACATGCCTTTTACGATGACGGTCACCAACAACCAGAAACTTATGGTTGAAGACTTCAGAAGAGAGATTAATTTTTATACGCTTGAAGGGGATTTTATCCGGGAAATAAAGACTGCAAAAGAGGCTGCACTAAGGATTTTTATGAATTCACGCGGTAATTTTTTTGGGACAGTGATTGTTTATGATGAGGAAGACCCACGGTATGAAGTGAGAAAGTATGATCCTCAAATGAACAGGCTTGCTTCCCTTGGAAAATCCCCTCTGCCCAATGCCAGAAATGAAGGATTCAATCCTTTTGGAGGCGCCGTGATGTATGCCGTCCGTAATGACGATCATGTGATCTGCGGCTCTCCTGAAAAATATGAGCTCGAGGTCTTTGATTTAGAGGCCAATCTGGAGATGAAGATCATCAAAGATTATGATCCCGTTGAAATCACCAAACAGGAAATAGATGAGGTTATGGAGGAAATTCCACAAGGCATGGAAGTGTCCATTCCAAAATACCACAATCCATTTCAATGGTTCGGAACAGATGATGAAGGCAGAATCTTTGTCAGAACACATGAACAGGTGAAAGAAGGAGAAGGATTCTATTATGATGTTTTTGATGTGGAAGGAAAATTTATCGCAAAAGTGCCCTTAAAAACAAGACCTTTGCTTATAAAAGACAATAAATTCTATGCTGTGGAAGAAGACGAACAGGGATTTCTGTCCATCAAACGCTACAAAGTCACCTGGAACTATTAGGAGAAGAGGTGATAAGGCCCTTCATTCATAGTTGATTCCATAAAATTGGGAGGTGTCATGTTTAAAAACTATATAAAGATCACATTAAGGACCATTCGCAGACACAAAGGCTTCTCATTCATCAATGTTGTCGGCCTGGCTGTGGGAATGGCCTGTGTTTTTACGATTATGCTCTGGGTTCGTTATGAATTGAGTTTTGACAGGCACCACGAGAATGCAGAGCGCATCTTCCGGGTGGCCTCTGAATCCCATGAACATCCTCCCCCTGTAACCGTTGTGGTCACTCCGCCTCCGATGGCAGAAGCTCTTGAACAAGAGATCCCTGAAATAGCCAGCTCTGCCCGGCTTTCGAGAGGCGGAGGGGATAAACTTTTCTCCTATAATGAAAAATATTTCTACGAGTCTTTTTATGCGGTTGATCCCAGTTTTTTTGAGATCTTCACATTCGACTTTGTGGAAGGAGATGCCGGCACTGCATTTGACGATCCCTACTCCCTCGTTCTATCAGAAAGCATGGCAGGGAAGTTCTTCGGAAACCAAGATCCCATAGGAAAAGTCATTCAGCTCGACCAGAGAGCAGACTTTACAATAACAGGAGTGATCAAAGACATTCCTCTCAATTCTCATTTGAAAAGGAACCTTTTTATTCCCTTTGAAACCTGGGGGAAACTTTATACGGAGCCCCAGGAACACTGGGGATACTGAAGCTTTTACACCTATATTCTTCTGAGACCAAACGTGGATTCAAAGGCCATAGAAGCAAAATTCCCGGCGTTTGCGCAAAAGCACGGGATACCTAATGAAAAGCTTTTCCTCCAGCCTCTTCTCAGCATCCATCTCCACTCTCATTTTATAGGGGAATTAAGCCCTAACACACATGTGTCCACCCTGCTTCTGTTCGGGGCGATTGCTGTGTTGATCCTGATAATCGCCTGTATCAATTACATGAATCTCACAACCGCCCGTTCAAGTGTTCGCCTGAAAGAGATCAGTATGCGCAAGGTCATCGGAGCCCACAGAAGCCAGATTTCCCGGCAGTTTCTCGGAGAATCCCTTATTATGGCCTTATTCTCATTGCTCATCTCTGTCTTGCTTGTGTATTTGTTTCTTCCGTCTTTCAATTCTCTGGCTGACAGGAATTTAGCCTTAAGCTGGGAAAGCCTTTTGCAAATACTTCCAGGAATTGTCCTCCTGGTCTTTTTTGCAGGAATGATAGCAGGCAGCTACCCGGCTGTTGTATTATCCTCTTATAATCCCCAGACGGCTCTCAGAGGCAGCGGAAAAAAAGGGACACGAAAGAAACGGGTCCGGAATGTTCTGGTCATTGTCCAGTTCGCTATTTCAATCATCCTTATCACCGCCACCTTTCTGGTGAAAGACCAGATCGATTTCATCAGGGATAAGGAAATGGGATTTGACAGAGAGCAGATTGTTGTTGTGCCTCTGCATGACCCTCAAATCCGTAAAAATCCTATCCCTATCCTTGACGAACTGAAAAGAAATCCGCAGATCCGGTATGCCGCCTCTTCTCTCCATCTTCCCAATAATGTGGACGCCCAGACTCCATTCAGATGGCAGGGAAAACAGGATGATTCGATGATTTGGGTCAAGGTAAGCGAGGCAAGCTATGATTTTCAGGAGCTCTACGGGATCGAAATCATAGAGGGGAGAAGTTTTTCACGCACGTATCCTTCTGATGAAAACGGTGCTTTCCTCGTCAATGAACAAGCCATGAAAGTCATGGGCGATGATTTTCATCTGGGTATGGGATTAAGCCACTGGGGGAGTCCCGAGCCCTCAGGACATATTGTGGGCGTCATGAAAGACTTTCATCAGAATTCTGTTCATGAAGAGATCGGACCACTTTATATTGCCCTGAATCCCAATAGATGCCAGTACATATCCATTAAAATTCAGGGAGGCCGCATTCCTGATACCATAAGCTTTATTCGTAAGACTGTGGAAAAGTTTTCTCCTAAATATCCGTTTGAATACCGTTTTTTTGATGATATATTCAACATGGCTTATGTCAGTGAGCAAAAATTGGAGAAAGTGTTCAGCCTGTTCGCTGCGATCGCTATTTTTATAGCGAGTATGGGAGTATTCGGGCTTTCTGCGTTTTTAGCCGAGCAAAAAAGAAAAGAAATCGGCATCCGCAAAGTGCTCGGAGCCTCGATAGGGAAGATCGTATATCTGCTCTCAAAAGACCTTATGTGGCTCATACTCGTGGCCCATGTCCTAAGCTGGCCTGTGGTTTATTATGCGATGAACCAGTGGCTTCAGAATTTTGCCTACCGCACCAACATCCATTTAGGGGCTTTTCTCTTCTCGTCTGCGCTTATCTTGCTGGTCTCTTACGGGACCCTGAGCTTTCAGGCGATAAAGGCTGCCCGGGCCAATCCTGTGGATTCATTGAAGTACGAGTAATTTAATACATTTAATACGTTTAATACTTAATACATTTAATACGGGACGGGCCCGGCCATCTCCTTTATAATCTGTAAGATAACCATAGTTTTCCACAGCTTGCTACCCTGAAGACATCGACTTTTTTCCCCCAAAAATCGCAATATCAAGTGATTATACTGAATCATTATTTAAATAGGGGAGATGATTTCTTTAGCTAATTAAAGCAGCTTTAAAATGGATTGAATAAGCAGCGGAGCATCGTTAATGCATCGAATGTCAAAATTGGACTGAAACTTTTTATCCATAAGTCCGGTTGAGGCTGATTCCTTTCGATTCCTTTAAAATTGAAATTTCGAGACCCAAAATTATTGATGACAACCTTTTTTCAGCCACAATCGTTCTAAATATAGAGGAGATGGACTATGCTGAAAAATTATCTCAAAGTTGTCTGGCGCAATATCAAACACCATAAAGGTTATTCCTTCATCAATGTCGCCGGGCTGGCTCTCGGTCTGGCGTGCTGTTTGCTTATCTGCATCTGGGTACTGGATGAACTGAGCTTTGACAGGTTCCACCAAAACGGCCCCAACCTCTACAGGGTGGAAGAAGACCAGGACTATTCCGGACGGATCTATCATGTCACGGTCACCCCGCACCCCCTGGCTCCGGCGCTCATAGAAGAGATTCCGGAAATCATTGACGCCACCCGTTATGTCTGGGCCGGCGGTCAGCTCTTCCGCTTCGACGACCAGGCGTTTTATGAGAACAGCGTGCGCGCTGTCGACCCGTCTTTTCTGAACATGATGACCTTTCCTCTGGTCCACGGCAATCCGGATACAGCCCTGGATTCGCCTTTCTCGCTGATTATCACCCAGGACCAGGCCAAAAAATACTTTGGTGACCAAAATCCCATGGGCAAGGTCATAAATGTCAATAACCAGCATGAACTCACAGTCACCGGAGTTATGGAAAACGTGCCGCATAATTCCACCCTGCAGTTCAACATGCTGGTCCCTTACAAACTCATGGAACGACTGGGGGCCACCAACGACCATTTCGGAGCCAATTCCATCACCACACTGGTCCAGCTTCAGAATGGCGTCCCCATGGAGCAGGTCAATCCCAAGATCAGGGGATTCATCAAAGAAAGAATCCCGAAAACCACCACGGAATTGATGCTCATGCCTTACACCCGCCTGCACCTGCATGCGTACTGGGGATACGAGCATGACCCCGGCGCCATTCAATATGTCTATATATTCGCCATTATCGCCGCTTTTGTGCTTTTGATTGCATGTATCAATTTCATGAATCTCTCCACGGCCCGGTCAGCAAGCCGTGCCCGGGAAGTAGGCTTGCGCAAGGTAGTGGGTGCGAGCAAAAGCCATCTTATCCGACAATTTTACGGGGAATCCATTATTTTCGCCCTGATCGCTATGGTCTTTGCTGCCGGCATCACAACCTCGCTGCTTCCGGCTTTCAGCACCCTCTCCGGCAAGCAACTCTCCTGGAGTGTGGCCGGTGCCGGAACTCTAGCCTCCGGACTTTTGCTCATCGTGTTCATAACCGGGCTTGTGGCCGGAAGCTATCCGGCTTTGCTGCTCTCATCCCTGCAGCCCGCCCATGTGCTCAAAGGACGGCTCGGAACTCCTTCCGGCAGCGCGCGGTTCCGGAAAATCCTGGTGGTTGTGCAGTTTTCCCTGTCCATTCTCCTCATTATCGGCACAGTCGTGGTGTATAAACAGCTCAAATACATGCGTAGCCGCGACCTGGGATGGAACTCAGAACACCTGATCTATGCCACACTGCCCGATGAAGCAGGGGATGTGTACACACCCCTTAAACAAGCCCTGAAACAGGACCCGAGAGTGATGCATGTATCTGCAGCCAGCCATCTGCCTTCAAGCATCGGCAGTAACTCGGGCGGGGCTGACTGGGACGGCAAGGACCCGGACCTGCATGTTCTTATCGGAATGACCTATGTGGATTACGACTATATCCCGGCCGCAGGTATTGAAATGAAAGAAGGCCGGCACTTTTCCCCCGAATACCCCTCTGATGTCCGGCATGGATTCCTGGTGAATGAGAAAGTGGCCACCTTGATGGAAAAAGATTCGGTAGTGGGGAAACGCTTCAATTTTGTAGGCATTGACGGACAAATCGTAGGGGTAATGAAAAATTTCCATTATTCCTCCATGCGCACCAAAATCGAACCTCTGGCCGTTATTCTGGCCCCGGATAACGTGCGGTTTCTGCTTATCCGCATCCCGCCTCAGGATATCTCCGGGTCAGTGAATTTTATCCAGGATACCTGGAAGAAGATAATTCCCGGCTATCCTTTGGAATATCATTTTATCGACGAAAACTTTGACCGGATGTACCGCAGTGAATCGCGGATGGGAACCCTGCTGAATATCTTCGCTGTGCTTGCCGTCGTCATCGCCTGCCTCGGCCTGTTTGGCCTGGCCTCTTATACAGCGGAACAGAGGACCCGGGAAATCGGAATCCGCAAGGTCCTCGGAGCCGGCGTACCAAGGATCCTGGCTCTGATCACACGGGAATTTTTCCTTCTGGTGCTGCTGGCGAATGTGATTGCCTGGCCTGCCGCTTATCTCATCATGAACAACTGGCTCAAAGGATATGCCTACCGCACCAGCCTGGGCTTCGGATTGTTTGCCGCTGCCATGGGTATGGCCCTGCTGGTCGCTGTCATTTCCGTGGGCTACCAGTCGTTCCGGGCCGCCACCCAGAATCCTGCAGACGCGATCCGGTATGAATGAGATATGAATGAGAATAGAGAAAACAAGTAACT
>Ga0180434_10001404_pt1 | contig 34332 bp, 30 predicted proteins | sample SS_ome_7_FD_132453 | JGI IMG/M metagenome (GOLD analysis project Ga0180434, IMG submission 132453) | Hypersaline lake sediment archaeal communities from the Salton Sea, California, USA - SS_1_D_2 metaG | ecosystem: Environmental > Aquatic > Non-marine Saline and Alkaline > Hypersaline >... | reverse complement strand
CTGGATGTTCAAACTCAGCGGCCTGGTACAGCTGCCCCTCGACTTCAACTTCACCTGGACCTTCGAGGCCCGGGAAGGCTACATGATCGACTTCTACGATGAAAAATACGTCAACACCGAGCTGCGCGATGTCTCCAAGGCCGAAAGGTGGGGCGCCGGCGAAGACCACATGCCTCCCTACTACATGCTGAACGTGGGCCTGGAAAAAGACTTCAAAATCACCGACAAGGTCACCGGCACCTTCTTCTGTGACGTGTACAACGCCCTGAACCATCAGGCCATCACCAAGCAGAACAAGGAACCCGGCGGTCATGACGAGATTCTGATGATCGTGCCTCCCGGACTGCTGCAGTTTGGCTTCCGGGTCAACTTCTAATTGCATCTGACCTTCTAAGACAGAAGCGACCACTCACATACAAAAAGCCCCCTCCGGTGAGGGGGCTTTTTTTGTTCATTTGACTTATCCGGGCAAATATATTAAGATGAAACCCTGTTGCAACAGGGCGGCGCCATGACCACCACGGATTATATCGAGAAAATACGCACCCTTCAAAAGGAAAACCGGGCCCTGTTTCTGGCCCACAATTACCAGATCCTGCCCATCCAGAAAATCGCCGATCAGGTGGGAGATTCTCTGGAATTGAGCCGGCTGGCCGCCCGGACCGACCAGCCGGTGATCCTGTTCTGCGGCGTAAAATTCATGGCGGAAACCGCCAAGGTCCTGGCCCCCGACAAGACGGTGCTGCTGCCTCGCCTGGACGCCGGTTGTCCCATGGCCGATATGATCACGGTCAGCGACCTTCAGCGGCTCAAGGAAAAATATCCCCGGGCCGCGGTAGTGACCTACGTCAATTCCAGCATCGAGATCAAAGCCATGAGCGACGTCTGCTGCACTTCCGCCAACGCCGTTTCTGTGGTTCGGAACATCGAGAACAAACGGATCATCTTCATCCCGGACCGAAACCTGGGACGCTACGTCCAGTCCCAGGTTCCCGAAAAGAAGATTGTCCTGTTTGAAGCTTACTGCTACGTGCACAACCGGATCAAAAAATCCGACCTGCAAAGGATCAAGAATCGATATCCCGAAGCCGAGGTCCTGGTCCATCCCGAGGTGAAACCGGAGCTGACCCGGATGGCCGATCACGTTCTGTCCACCGGTCAGATGCTTAAACATGTCCGCAAATCCGGCCGCCAGGTTTTTATTGTGGGCACCGAGGAAGGGCTGCTGGACCGGATGCGGATGGAACACCCCGACAAGGTATTCCTTTCCCCCCACCTCCCCCGAATCTGTTCCAACATGAAACGCACCACCCTGGAGGATGTCTACCGGGCCCTCCGGGAGAAAAGGTACCGGATCACCATTGATCCGGATACCGCCCGAAAAGCCCGCACCGCCCTGGACAGAATGATAAAATACACATAAGGATGAAAAATATGAACCTGAAAGAAAAAGTAGATAAAGTGATCGACGCCATCCGGCCGGGACTGCAATCCCATGGAGGCGACATCGAACTGATCGAGGTCCTTGAAGACGAACAGGCGCTGCTGGTCAATCTCACCGGTGCCTGTAAGGGGTGTCCCATGAGCACCCTGACCCTCAAGAACTTCGTGGAGAAAAGGATCACCGAAGAAATCCCCGAAATCAAGGAAGTCCGGCTGGCCGACGGTTGAGAAAAGGTCTACCGGGCGGCCGTCTTTAACCCCACTGTCAGAGCAGGTTCTGCCGGTATTTATCGATCACTTCGGTATATATGGGGAAGGCGGCGGTCAAATCCTTTACCTTTGACTTGATCTCCTGAAGGGTATCGACGCTATCGGTGCTTTTCAAGGCTTTTACCAGCAGATCGGCGATCTCTTTCATCTGTGATTCCTGCATGCCGCGGGAAGTCACGGAAGGGGTGCCCACCCGGATGCCGGAGGTAATCAGCGGCGGATTGGGATCGAAGGGAATGGTGTTCTTGTTCACGGTGATTCCCGCCTGATCCAGGGCTTCTTCGGCGATCTTGCCGGTGATCCCGAATCCCGACACGTCGATCAGCATCAGGTGATTGTCAGTACCTCCCGATACAATCCGCAATCCCTGCTTCTCCAGTTCCCCGGCCAGGATTTTGGCATTTTTCACCACCTGCTGCTGATAGATCTGAAATTCCTTTTCCATGGCCAGTTTAAAACAGATGGCCTTGGCGGCAATCACGTGCTCCAGGGGTCCGCCCTGGATACCGGGAAATACCACCTTGCGCAGGCTTTTGCGAAATTTTTTCTTACAGAGGATGAAACCTCCCCGGGGACCCCGCAGGGTTTTATGGGTGGTGGAGGTGACAAAATCCGCCTGGGAAACCGGCGAGGGATGCTCCCCGGCGGCGATCAGGCCGGCGATATGGGCCATGTCCACCACCAGTACGGCTCCCACACTGTCGGCGATCTCCCGAAAACGGTCAAAATCGATCACCCTCGGGTAAGCGGAAGCACCGGCCATGATCAGTCTGGGCTGATGCTGCCGGGCCAGTTCCGCCAGCCGGTCGTAATCGATCCGCTCCGTATCTTTGTTCACGCCGTAAAACACCACATTGTACAGCTTTCCGGTGAAATTGAGGGGATGTCCGTGAGACAGATGCCCGCCGTGGGATAGGTCCATGCCAAACATGGTGTCCCCGGGATCCAATACCGAGAGGTACACCCCCATGTTGGCCTGGGTTCCGGAATGGGGCTGGACGTTGGCGTAATCCGCCCCGAAAAGTTCTTTGGCCCGGTCCATGGCCAGCTTCTCCGCCACATCGATGAACTCACATCCGCCGTAATACCGCTTCTTGGGATATCCTTCAGCATATTTATTGGTCAAAACCGACCCCACGGCTTCCAGGATCCCGAGGGGGACGAAATTCTCCGATGCGATCAGTTCCAGGTTCTCATTCTGCCGCTGGGTTTCATTCAGTATCGCCCGGGCGATCTCCGGATCCAGGGTGAAAATATCTTTCTCCAACATGTCCGCCTCCTGTATTATTTAAAATTCTTTGCTTCAATCCGGGAAAGGATGTCCAGTCGCTGCTGGTGCCGGCCACCGGTGAATTCCGTCTGCAGCCAGACCCTGAGAATCCCCAGGGCTTTTCTGGTTCTCAGCACCCGGCCGCCCAGGTTCAGGACATTGGCATTGTTGTGCTCCCGGCTCATCCGGGCATCGTACCGGCTGTGGCACAGCGCGGCCCGCACATTTTTAAATTTGTTGCAGATCATGGACATGCCCAGACCGGTCCCGCAGATCGCCACCGCCCGGGTATTCTCCGGATCGGCGGATACTTTGGCCGCCGCCCGGGCCCCCAGTTCCGGCCAGTCCACCCGCTGACCGGAATGGGTTCCCAGATCTTCCAGGGCAATCCCTTCCTTCTGCAGGTATTTTTTTACGGCCTCCTTCAGTCGGAAACCGGCGTGATCCGATGCCAAATATATCATTTTTTTCACTGGTTCCTTCTTGATTTTACCCCAAAAAAATCCGGATTACAAGATATTTTTCCCCGGTCACTTTTTCATTTTACCGTTTTTATATTATAATGGACGGCAGGAGACCCACCATGACCATCAGCGTGAAAGAAGTGCAGAAGAAACAGGAACTGAAGGAATTTTTGACCTTTCCGATGAGATTGTACCGGGATTGTCCCAACTACGTCCCTCCCCTCCTGTTTGATGAATTCGACACCTTCAATCCCAAAAAGAACCCCGCCTACGAGAGTGCCGAAACCCGGCTCTTCCTGGCTCGCAGAGACGGTCAGACCGTGGGGCGGATCGCCTGTATCCTCAGTCACGTGGCCAACGAAAAGTACGGCACCCGCAACCTGCGGTTCGGCTGGTTTGACGCCATCGATGACCAGGAGGTGGTCAACCGGCTCTTCCAGGCTGCCGAAGCCTGGGGTAAGGAAAAGGGAATGACCACCATCACCGGGCCGCAGGGATTCACCGACATGGATTCCGAGGGCATGCTGATATACGGTTTTGACGAGCTCCCCACCATCGCCTATTATTACAGCCTTCCTTACCTGCCCGAACTCACGGAGAACTACGGTTTTGAAAAGGAAGTGGATTACCATGAATTCCAGTGCCACGTGCCCGACAACCTGGACAGCATCCCTCCCAAACTCTTTTCCCTCTCCGAACGAATCGCCCAACGCGGCAATTACCGGTTGCTGCGGTTTCCCTCCAAGAAAGCATTGAAAAAAAGGGCCCACGAGCTGTTCGATATCATCGACGAGGCCTTTGATGAAATATACGGGGCCGTTCCCCTCACCAGGAAACAGGTGAATTATTACGTCAAGAAATACTTCGGATTTGTCGACAAGGACCTGATCAAAGCGGTGATCAGCGAAAACAATGAGATGATCGGTTTTATCATCACCATGCCCTCATTGTCCCGGGCCATGCAGAAAGCCCGGGGCCGACTGTTCCCCTTCGGCTGGTTTCATCTGCTGCGGGGACTGAAAAGCCGGGAAATCCTGGATTTTTATCTGGCCGGGGTAAAGAAATCCTACCAGGGAAAAGGGGTGGATCTGCTGATGGGACTGGATATCGCCAAGACGGCGGTGCTCAAGGGATTCAAGTACAGCGAATCCAACGTGGAACTGGAAGACAATACCAAAGTACAGGCGATGTGGAAATTCTTCAACCCCCAGCTGCATAAAAAACGCCGGATATTCATCAAAAAGATCCACTGATCCCGGTCAGCGGAACCGTTCCCCCTCCCAGCGGGCCACGATCACCGATCCGCAGCTGTCGCTGTACACATTGACCATGGTCCGGAACATGTCCAGGATCCGATCCACCGCCAGGATGATCCCCACCGCTTCCAGGGGCAATCCCACCGCCTTGAGGATGATGGACATCATCACCAGACCGGTCATGGGCACCGAGGCGGCTCCGATGGAAGCCATCAGGGCGGTGATCACCACGATGACCTGGGAAAACAGGGTCAGTTTGATCCCGTAAACCTGGGCGATGAAGATGACCGCCACGCATTCGTACAGGGCGGTGCCGTCCATGTTCACGGTGGCGCCGATGGGGAGGGTGAAATGGGCGATTTTCTCAGAAACACCGGAAGTCCGTGTCACTCCCTTAATGGTCAGGGGCAGGGCCACCATGGTGGAGCAGGTGGAAAAGGCGGTCACCAGCGAGGGAAGCATCCCCCTCAGGTGCCGCAGGGGATTGAGGGAGGTGAAAGAATACAACAGCAGGGGAAGGGTGATGAAGAAATGGATCATCAGCCCCGCCAGTACAGTGATGAAATAAAAACCCAGCGACTGGAAACCGGAAAACCCGGTCCGGGCCACCAGTTCGGTCACGATACCGAAAACCCCCAGGGGGGCGCTCCAGACCACAAACAATGTCAGCCTCAGCATGGTATCAAAGGCGGCCTGAAAAAACCGGGTCATCAGATCGGCCTGGCGCTTTTTCAACCGGGTGACAAAATAGGCGAACAGAATGGAGAAAAAGATCACCGGCAGTACGTCTCCCCGGGCCAGGGCCTGGAAGGGATTTTTGGGAATGATCTCCAGCAGGAGGTCAAAAAGGTTCTGGTTCTGGGCCGCCACCCGGCTGACCTCTTTTTCCAGCCCGACTTCCAGCCCGGCGCCGGGCTGGAAGAGGTTGACCAGTAACAGACCGGTACAGATGGCGATCAGGCTGGACCCGATGTAATAGACAAAGGTCTTCAGACCGATGCGTCCCAGTCCCCGGCCGCCCCCGATGCTGAGGACCGCAGATACGATAGAGGTCACGATCAGGGGCAGCACCGCCATGTTCAGCAGCCGGAGGAATATCTGGGCCAGGTATCCCGCCAGGGGCGCCAGGGGCTCCCCGATCAGCCATCCGGCCAGTATGCCCAGGAAAAAACCGGCGAAGATCAGTTCGGTCAAAAGGTAACGGTGCCTGGCCATGGCCCCATTTTAGGCAAACTCCCCGGGAATGTCAAAAGGCACTGTCCCGGGGATCCCGGGGTGGATAAATAACCGCAGGGATATTGACAGCCTGGCGATTCTGTGATAAATTGGACATTAATTTTCGGGGCCGTTAGCTCAGTTGGCAGAGCACCGGCCTTTTAAGCCGGGTGTCGCTGGTTCGATCCCAGCACGGCTCACATTGTGGCCCGTTCGTCTATCGGTTAGGACACAGGGTTTTCAACCCTGCAAGAGGAGTTCGATTCTCCTACGGGCTGCACCCCGCCCCAAAATTTTCTCACCGGATTCGCTCTCTCATCCCTTGGTCTCCTGAAGGGGGCAGGGGCAAAAGCCGGTCTGCCCCGGAAAAAGTGTTGAATTGAAAGCGGCAATATGCTAAGGTGAAGCCTGTCACGTACCCGGGTGTCCTGCAATGAAACCAAAATTTCTCCGGTCAATCGCCGCCCTGTGGCTGCTGTGCGGATTACCCGCCCTCTCCTTCGCCGATGTGGAATTCCCCCTGGTACAGGCGCTCTGCTACCTTCCCTTCGGGGAAGAAGGCCCCCTGGAGAAAAACCGGATTTCCCTCACGATACAGCTTAATTACTCCAATGTCTATTCCCTCGACTTTGAGGGAATCGGAGTCAACGATATGGAAATACCCAGCCTGGAACTGGCTCTGCGCACCGGAGTCACCGATTCCCTCACCCTGGAACTGCACACCCGGATTTTCTCCCTGACCGGCGGGTTTTTGGATCCGGCCATCGAAGGCTTTCACAATCTCTTCGGCCTGCCCAACGCCCGGCGGGACCGCTATGAACGGAACGGCATCCATTATTTTTACCACGACCGTTTTCACTACACCGATGGTGTGAGCGGGGCCGGCCCCCTGGTCCTTTCTGCCTGCCGGCGGTTGACCCGATCAGATCACCAGACCTGGGCGGCCCGGATCTTTGTCGGGATACCCCTGTTCGATCGGCCGGGATTGACCTCGGACCGGCTGTTCTGGGGACTGGGGCTTACCGCCGAAAACAAGTGGCGGGACCTGGTACTGTCTTATTCCGGAGCGGTCACCCGGATCTATTCCCCTGACTGGCTGCAGGAGGAATCCCTCCGATCGATTCTGTATTTTTTTCGGGCGCAGGTATCCTACCATCGGGCACTGATCGGCGGAGTGCTGAAAACCTCTCCTTACCAGACCGGATATTTTTCCACCCCCGCCCTGCAGCTGTACGCCGGGTACCGCCTGTCCGACCGGCTTGAACTGGGAATCATCGAGGATCTGCCCCCCCTGGACACCACCCCCGATATCGGTTTCTACCTGAAATATCATCCCTTTTAATCCCCCGGATCGGTTTCCCTACAGTACCCTTCGTACACCACGCAAATGTGTCAGCCGTTGATTCTTACTTTTCCGGCCGGGTTTTGGGGACCTCGGGTCTCCCGGGGGGAATGGTCAACCCCCGTACCTCCTGTCGGATTCTGGCCAGATCGATCCCCTCTCCCCTTTCCTGGTAAGACCGCCAGGAAACGAAGGACGGACCCTGGTACTGATAGACACAGGAAAAGTCCAGCCCTTCTGCGGATCCCCGCTCATAAAACCGCCCAATCAGCTTATCCAGGCACCCCTCCATTGCCACCCCGATCTCATGACCGGCATCGGGAATAATCACCACCCGGCTGTCGATATGATAACCGGAGAGTATCTCAGCATTCACCGGCGGGGTGGTGGGATCCTTCTCTCCATTAAGCAACAGCAAGGGGATATTCTGGTATACCGGTGAGTGAAAGCCTGTGGGAATCTCTGCCCGCACCCATCGGGCGCAGGCACTTTTCTGCTGGTTCAGCCGATAGGTTCCCATCATGGTTCCCCGGGCCCGGTCCAGGGCAGTGTCAAAATTGATATAGGGAATATCTTCGGCGCAGGTGACACAAAGAAACATGCCATCCATGATGTAATGGTCGATATAATAATTGTAGTCAACGGTATATTCGGCAATGGGTTGATAGATGCCGTGGTCCGCCCAGTGGATAAAGGCCGGGATCCACCGGGAGGTGCTGTTGCTGTAGAGCATGGCCCGCAAACCGGTGATAAAATTATGATGATAAAAATTGATCGTCTGGGTCTGGTTGTTGATCGGATTCACAATCTTCACCCGGGCCCGCCGATATTGCAGGCGGATCAACACCCGGTCCAGCTGGGCGGAAAGCTCCGGGTAATCGGCGGCGGCAACCGGGTCGGCGGCCACATCGGCCAGGAGTTGCTGCAATGCGGCCTCGGTATCCCGGGCCAGGTCGGCGGGATAGTGCAGCTGGGGCGGACAGATGGAAAACAGGCAGGCGCTGCGGACCCGTTGGGGATACATCTTCATGTAAATAATCCCGAAGTAGGATCCGTAAGAACCACCCATAATATTGACCTGATCATACCCAAGGGCATCCCGCAGCTCATCGTAATCCCCCATGGCCATGGTGGTGTGGTAATAATGCAGGTCTGCCTTTTTGCGCAGGGTCTGGTAACATTCATCCACGTAGTCATCCGGGTACATTTCTGTCAGATAGGTCTGGGCGCTCTGGGGATCGCCCAGCCGCCGGCAGGGAAGGGGGTTGGACTGACCGGTTCCCCGCTGGTCCACCAGGATAATGTCCCGCCGGTCCCGCACCCGGTCGCAGTAGCGGGCCCAGGCGGACGGCCAGGTGGCCGCTCCGGCCCCCGGTCCGCCGTCAAAGACAAAAACCGGATCCGGGCGGGGATTCTCGGCCCGGGCGGGCAGAATGATGAAATTGATATCGATCTTCGCTCCTTTCCTCACCTGGCGGTTCTCCATCACGGCCAAGGTCCCGCACAGGACCTCTTCCCTGAGTTCTTCATGGTAACAGGTTGTAAGTTTCAGATCTGACCCGTAGAACGGGGCCGGCATCCCGAACATATCGCAGATAATCAAAACCAGAATTACAATCCGTACCTTCATTTTGAATTCCCCTGGTAAAGATAGCTTAGAGAAAATCCAAACCAGAAATGATTTTCCCGGCCGATGGCCTTGAGCAGCACCAGGGTGTAATTGACGTTTGCTCCCACGATGAGAGGCCCAATGCCCCAATCCACCGAGAGGCCTGCATTCAGGTCACTGAAACCGGGATTGGTTTCTTCCGCCAGCCACTGGCCACCGTTGTACCCCAGGGAAGCGTGAACAGCCATGTCCAATCCCCGGGTAATCTTTAACGGATATTGCGCGGATAACAATCCATAAAACCCGTCTCCATTGGTAAAATCGTAAAAGAGGGTCACATCGGACTGTACACCCCAGCAGGACAAACCTGCGGATACAAACAGTTCCTGGCTGGTGTCTTCCCCCAGACGAAAATCCCCGGTGAAATACCAGCCGTAATGGATCAATCCGCCGCTAATTACCAGGAACTCTGATATCTTTCGCCGGTACGAGACGGTCAGATCGATTTCGTTCATCGCTCTGTTGACAAAGGAAAAACTGGACCAGAGGGTCAATGCCAACCCTTTTTCCGGCCAGCCGACCTCCACCGAGGGCTGAATCACCGGCTGCCGGTAAGGATTAAGGTCAAAGCCCCGCCAGATGTAGCGGGAAGCAAAATCCACCCGACTCTCGATTTCAACCGCCCGCGTATTCAGCCCGCCACATACAAAAAGAAAAAGAACCAGAAATCGAGCGGTAATTTTCTGCATTTGCCCCTCCTCGGCGGCGGACTGGATGGGATGGATTGTCAGACCGGAAAGTGCAACCGCCGGTTTTCACAGGTGTATATACAATATACTTCCGGGAAATTAAAAGTCAAGGAAACCGATGTCCCATCAGCTGGATTTGAACGGCTTTAAATGATAGAATAGGGAGAATTGCGGGCGGAGGCCCGAGAGGAGAATACCATGCCTGACATACAGTCCGGAACGGATACCGGAGAATCGATTTTAAAAAGACTTTTCCACCGGCGGGTGGCCCTTCCCCGGGGGCTGGAGGAAAAGGAGGCCATTTCCCATGTCCAGGCCTATCTAAAATCCCGGGGAGTATGGGGATCGAAATGGCCGGCCCGGATCCTCTACCCGGATCTCAAAGAGATCCGGATCGGTCCGAATAAATACCGGGTGTTCTTTTTCCCTCCCCGGATTGTGGTCAAAAAAACCCACCTCGAATTTCTGTCCCTTCCCCGCGGAATCCCGGGAGAAACCATCCGGACAGACCGTTAAAACGGATCTTCCGGGGGCTCTTCGGGGTCAGAAGAGGATTCCCCGGTTTTCTTTGCCGCCGTCTCTTCTTCCACTTCGTTGAGCAGGCTGGCAAAATCCGCTTCCAGTTTTTTAAAATCCCCCTTCTGTTTTTTGAGGATCTCCATGCAGTTCCGGGCCGCCTGCAGGGCTTCCCGGGATTTCTCCACCAGATCATCGATTCCCACTTCATCCTTGTTGATGGAATCGGTGATGCGTTCCAGTATTTCGAAATTCTTTTCATAGGTTTCCGTTTTCTTCGTCATCCTTTTCCTCCTTTCGTAGGATTCCCCGCAGGCCGTCCCGGAACCGGACACGGGCTTCTGACAACCGGTCAAAGGTCTTCCGGGAGGGCACCACCCGGCCCTCCCGGTCCAGAATCAGGGCAAATCCCTTCTTCAGAATTCGATCAGGGTGATGAGATTCCGCCAGCTCCCGGAGGGCGGACAATCCCCGCTCCCCGAAATCCAGGGTCCGCCGGGCCCCGGCCAGGTACCGTCCAGCCGTATCCCCCACCCGCTCCCTTTGCCCTTCGCGGATCCGCAGCAGCCGGGTAACATCAAAACGGCGGAACAGCCGGTAGAGCCGGGGCCACTGTTTTTGCGCCAGCAACCCGGCCGCTCCCCGAACCTGCCGCACCCGGATCCGCATCTCCCGGGCCGCCATGCGCAGTCGGATCCCGGCGGATTCAGAAAACCGGCGCACCTGATGCCGCAACCCCCGTTTTTCCTGCCGGTAACGGTCATCTACCCGGTCCTGGAGCCGACGGTTCAGGCTGACCATTCTCTGGTATTCGCGGTTGTTGAACTCAGCCATCTGTGTCAAAAGGGTTCGTATTCTTTCTGCCAGGTCATTTTGCAGCTCCACGTAGCGGTTCTGCAGGTATTTTCCGATCCCCGAAGGGGTGGAAGGGGTCGGGGTCAGGTGGGAACACAGTTCAATGGCCGAGAGATCCTTCTCATGCCCGATGGCGCTGATCACCGGGATCTGCAGCCGGCAGACCTTCCGGCAGAGGGACAGATCGTTAAACACCGCCAGGGACTGTTCGCTCCCGCCCCCCCGGGCGATGATGATGGCCTCGATTCCCAGCCCCTTCTGCTCTTTGACCAGAAGATCCAGGGCCCGGGTAATATTGTCGACGGCATTCCTCCCTTCCATCCGGGAATCCAGGAAAAAGAATGCATACTTGCGTTCGTAAGGATGGAGACCCGCCATAATGTCCCGGACGGAAGTTCCCTTCTCCGAGGTAATCAGTCCCACGATGGACAGCAACCGGGGCAGCCTCAACCGCTTCTGGTTCTCCAGGATTCCTTCGGACTTCAGCTTCTCCACAGTAAGATCCAGCTGGCTCTTCAGCTTCGCCCGGGTATACTCCGGAAGAATATCCACCACTGTCAATCGGACATCCACCGCATACCGCCGACTCAGGGAAATCTCCACCTGCAGGAAAACCGGCAGGTCCGGGCCCAGTTTTTCAGCTACATTTAACTTCTGCAGCTGCTTTTCGATCCGCTCCTGCTCCTCCGTTCTCACTTCACACCGAAAAAACATCTGGAGTTTCTCATCCTCGTCCCGCAGGTCGAAATAAGAGGCCCAGCGGTAATTCTTGACCTGGGAGGCCACCACTCCCCGGATCCAGATCCGCCCGGGAATGCTGCGCCGGATGGCGTCATCCAGGTGGTTCTGCAGGGCGGCCACGGAATAGGAATCCGGGTACCCGTCACCGGAGACCGGCGGGGTTTCCCCGGCCTTCGGCTCCTCTGTCTCCGCAGGAGACTCCCCCTTGAGTTCCCGGATCTCCGCTCCCGGATCCGGGGGCCGGACAAACCAGGCCTTGTCCTTGGGGTTCCACCGGTACCCCCGCCTTTTCAGGTCCTCTTTGACGGGAAAGGCGTTGTAGACGTGTACGCTTTGTTCATCGAAGGCGATTTTCACCGGGTGCCCGAAGATCACCGCATCCACCCATTTCATGATTCCCACTATAGACAATGGTCCGCTGAAAATCAAGTCCGTTTCCAAACTGGAAACTGACTTCTTTCAGCGGTAAAAACGTCCAGGCCGAGCTATTTTTTCACCCGCACCGGGAAGGGGGGTCGTTTTGGCTGGCGCTGCGGGTTTTTTTCCAGGTCTTTCAGGATTTCTGCGATCGCCCGGTCCAGCTGGGGATCTTTGCCCTCAATGACCAGTCTGGGCACCTGCTCCACTTCAATATCGGGAGGAACCCCTTCGTTCTCCACCGCAAACCCCGACTCTTCGGTGTAAAATCCCACATTGGGGGCGGTAAACATTCCGCCGTCCATCAGCACGGGAAAACCGAGAACCCCCACCAGTCCGCCCCAGGTACGGGTGCCGATTATTTTGCCCAGCCCGGCCTGCCGCCACATCCAGGGAAAGAGATCTCCGCCGGAGCCGGCCATTTCGTTGATCAAAAGTACCTTGGGGCCGAAAATGGCCGATGTCGGGTAGTGCCCGTCCTTTCCATAGCGATAGGCAAAGCTGCAGTTATAGGTTTTTTTCAACATATCGACGTAATAATCAGCAATGGAACCACCGCCGTTGAACCGCTCATCCACGATAATGGCTTCCCGGTCAGACTGGGGATAAAAATAGCGTTTGAAGTAGGTGTGTCCCATACCGGCGGTGTTGGGAACGTAGACATAGGCCACCCTGCCGTTGGTTTTTTCCGTAACGTAGGCCAGGTTTTTCTCCACCCAGTCGCGGTTTCTTAAACTGAACTCCTGTCCAATGGGAACCACTTTCACTTTCCGTGTAGAAGTCCCCCGGACATCGGAACCGATGGTCAGCTCCACGATCTTACCGGCCGTGTTCTCAAAGTGCCGGAAGATATTGTCGGGATATTCCAGGGATCGACCGTTCACCGCCAGCAGGAACTCTCCCGCCCGGACGTTTACACCGGGTTCTGCCAGGGGAGACCGGAGGTCCTGATTCCAATTCAATCCGCCGTAGACCTTCCGGAACCGGTAACGATTGTCCACGATCTCATAATCGGCGCCCAGCAGTCCCCCGGGGATGGTTCTGGCCGTATCGATAAAATCACCGCCACCCCCCCGGTGATGGCCCACCGCCAGCTCACTGCACATCCACCGGATCAGGCGGTTCAGATCGGCCCGGCAGCTTAGGTGGTCGACAAAGGGATCATATTTTTCATACATCGCCTGCCAGTCGGCCCCGTGCATCCCCGGATCGTAAAAATAATCCCGGTTCACCCGCCAGGCCTCATGGAAAATCTGGGCCCATTCGGCCCGGGGATCGACACGCACCGATATCTTATCCACCGCCAGCCGGCCGCTGCCGGGAGTGATTTTGCCGGCGGAAACCACCGCCCATTCCTGCCGGTATTGCAGCAGGATTTTCTGGTGATCGCCGGAGAGTTTATAGCTGAGAATGCCCTCCCCCAGCGACTCCTTTTGCCGTTTGCCAAGATCATATCTGTGCAGGACGCTGCTTCGCTGCGACGGGTCGTACTCCAGGTAGTAAATTTCTCCGGGTTTTCCGACCTGCAGATTCGAAATTCTGGCCGGGGGGATGGGCAGGGCGATAATTCTCCGTTCGAAATCCTGAAAGTCAATTCTCAGCTCCGGTTTTTCCTTGCTCTCAGTACCTAGGTCACCACCCTTTTTTCCGGGGACGGTATCCGTCTTTTCGCCCTCTTCCTCGTCGCTCTCTTTTGCCAGGGGGGACCGGGTCTCTTTCTGCAGGGTGGCCAGGTAGACGGTGCTGGTCATCCGTTTGTCGGCATTGGACTGGTCAAACCAGTGTTTAACCGGACCGGCATCGGTGGAAACCAGGAAATAAATGTATTCGCCGCCGGGATCGAATACCGGCTCGGAGACGTCACTCAACCCGTCGGTCAATAGCCGGGACTTTCGGGTTTTGACCGAATATACATAGGCCTGGCTCATCTCCGCGGTATTGTTCCGGTGATAGGTGATCCAGTTGGAGTCATGGGACCAGCGAGGCAAGGCGGAACTGTAGGTTCCCGGTGTATAGTGGGGTTCCCGGGTGATTCGGGTGATCTCGCCGGTCCGGATATCCAGCCAGAAGAGGGCGCGGGAATTGTCGGTAAAACAGAGTTTCTGACTGTCCGGTGCCCAGGAGATGCCCGAGTAAAACCCGGCCCCTTCAAGGGGGAAGGTTTTGGTTTGGCCCCTGCTGTCCTGGGGGGCGATGATCAGCCGGTATTCCCCGCCGGGATCCGAAAAATAGGCGATACTCTTACCGTCCGGTGACCAGGCCGGGAACCGGTCGTGCTCCGCCACGGTCTGCGTGATATTTCTCATGTCCCCCTTCTCGGACGGCACGGTGACCACTTCTCCCCGGTAACCGAATACCACCCGGGCCCCGCTGGGGGAGATATCCCCGGAACGGATAAACCGGGGATCACCGGCAAACCGCTCCCGCACCTCCCGCAGGTCGGTGGCGATGGATACGGGGATCGGTTTCGATTCTCCGGTGGCCCGGTCAAAATGAAAAATTCTGCCGGCTCGTTCGTACACCAGGTTGCCGGCGCCGGCGTTAAGATGGAGGATGGGAAAATCCCGGTGGGTGGTAAGCGGACGGATCTTTCGGGAGGGAACGTGATAGGAAAACAGGTTGAACTCCCCGTTGCGGTCGGAAAGAAAAAATATAACATCCCCTATCCAGAAGGGGTCCGTATCATTGCATCGTCCCTCGGGTTGAGGTACCTTCACCACTTCCCTGGTTTTTTTGGAAAAGATCCAGATTTCGGTGTGGGTACCGCCCCGGTAATGCTTCCACTGCCGGTAGACCTCCTCCCAGGGCGTGTAGGCGATATGATTGCCGTCGGGGCTGATGGTGAATTTGTTGGCATAGGGTAATACCAGAGGCTCAGGATATCCCCCTTCCGTGGAGACTGAGTATAACCTCACCCTGCCTTGGGTGGCGGCGCTTCGGTTGGAAGTGAAAATGACTTCCTTTCCATCTGGTGAAAATCCTTTGACCAGATCCCCGTAGGGGTGATAAGTCAGACGCCGGGGAATCCCCCCTTCCACCGGGACCAGGTAGACATCTGTGTTCCCGTCGTAATTTCCGGAAAAGGCAATATATTTACCGTCCGGGGAGAAATACGACGCTTCCTCACTGCCCGCCGCTGTGGTCAGACGCCGCGGATAAGACCCGTCCAGGTTGGCCACCCACAGATCGTTGGCGTAACCAAAGGCAATATGGGTCCTGCTGACCGCCGGCCGGGTTAGCATCAGCGTGGAAGATGACGCCTGGAACGGAGTGATCAGAAGAGCCAAAAAACCGGTGGTAAAAAAAATATGCTTACATTTGATCATGAAGCCTCCTTGGAAATGATAATACTTTCATTTTACACCAGATATGGGAAGAAAAGACATAAGCGGAATGATGAAAATTTTTCCGATGAGCCCCCATGGCCAGACTTTAGAACCGGTAAGGTTCGATGTGGATGACCACGTCCACGATGCGGGGGAAGGAGGCGATGACCCGTTTATGCATCCGCTCGGCGATATCATGGGCCTTCTCCACGGTCATGTCCCGATCCACCAGCATGTGGAGGTCTACAAATATTTCCCTGCCGATCTGACGGGTCCGGATCTGGTGCACTTCCCGCACCTCGGGATCCCTTTCCATCATCCTTCGGATCCGCTCCCGCTCTTCCCGGGAAACCCCGCGCTCGCAGATCTCCATGAAAGCGGGTTTGATAATATGAAAGGCCACCCTCAGCATGAAGACCGCAATCACCACGGCGGCAACCTGATCCAGAAACCACAGGGTTGGGTCCAGCCGGACCAGTCCCACCGCGATGACCGGGGGAATAGAGCTGAGGGCATCGCTGCGATGGTGCCAGGCGTTGGCGATCACCGAGCTGGACCCCGTCTCCCGGCCGATGCGGATGGTCCGGCGGTATAGCCATTCCTTGAGAATGATAGACAGCACCGGCCCGATGATCACATAAAATGACAACCCGGGAAGATCGGGATTGAACCCGTTCTTCAGGGTGCCGTAAAAAAACCCCAGGGCCACCCCCACGATGGATACCCCGATCATCAGGGTAATCAGGGTCTCAATCCTTTTATGTCCATAGGGATGCTCATCATCGGGAGGGGCGTCCCAGAAACGGATACCGATCAGGATGGCCAGATCGGTCAGGCTGTCGGAAAGGGAATGAAAACCATCGGCCACCACCGAATAGCTATGCCCCAGCCAGCCGATCCCGGCCTTGATAAAAAAGAGCAGCAGGTTGACCAGGATGCCCAGCAGGGATACCCGCCTGATTTGCCGATGTTTGGAATGATCCGTCAATCCAATCCTCCTTTCTGCCTGTGGTTCCATTATACCAGAAAAGCCCGGCCCGGTGTCCGGCCAACATGGCGACCAAAAAAAATATTGCCGGTTGACAAAAACCGCGCCTTTTCTTATAGTTTACTCTTACTCATGTAATTTATAAGGAGTTGACATGCAGATAAAACATCAAAAAACCAAGGAAATACTGGATGTATTCGCTGAATTATCCCGGATCCCCCGTTGTTCCAAGAACGAGGAAAAGATCGCCCGCTGGCTTCAGGACTGGGCCAAGAAGAATGATTTTGAAGTCAAGACCGATCAGGTGATGAACACGGTGATCAAGGTACCGGCTTCGCCGGGGTACGAAGATGCCCCCGTTACCGTGATCCAGGGCCACATGGACATGGTCTGTGAAAAAACCCCGGACTCTCCCCATGATTTCTCCAAAGACCCGATCAAATTCGTCTATGAAGGGGAATGGCTGACCGCCGACCAGACCACCCTGGGCGCGGACAACGGCATCGCCATCGCCATGGCCCTGGTCATGGCCACGGATGAAAGCATCCAACATCCCCCGCTGGAACTGCTGTTCACCGTGGATGAAGAAACCGGTTTGACCGGGGCCAACGCTCTCCAGACGGGTTTCATCGAGGGGAAGGTACTGTTGAACCTGGATTCGGAGGATGAAGGGGTCTTTACCGTGGGATGCGCCGGCGGCATCAACTCCTATCTCTCCCTCCCCCTGGATTTTGAGGATACCCCCGGGGGCTACCAGGATTTTAAAATCCTGTGCGGGGGAATGAAGGGAGGACATTCCGGCATCGACATCGGCATGGGCAAGGCCAATGCCATCCAGGTTCTCGGACGAACCCTGAATGCCCTCAAACAGAAATGCGACCTGAGGATCCGGGATCTCAAGGGCGGCAGCGCCCACAACGCCATCCCCCGGGATGCCCACGCCCTGGTCTGCCTGCCGGCTGATTGTCAGAATCCGGCCCAACAGATCGTAACGGAAATCGAATCGGTCATTCGCAATGAGTTCAGCAAGGTCGACCCCGATCTCTCCATCACCCTGAACCCCGCGGATGATACCGGTCCGCAGTGCCTGACCACCGGCTCCACCGCCCGATTGATCGATTTTATCCTCTCCATTCCCCACGGCGTTTACGCCATGTCCCTGGATATCGATGACCTGGTGGAGACCTCCAATAATTTTGCCAACATCAGCATCGAGGAAAACCAGGCCAAAGTCCTGACCAGTCAGAGAAGTTCGGTGCTTTCCCGTCTCAAATCCCTCTCCAACCAGATCGAAGCCGTGGCCCGGCTGGGCGGCGGTTCCGCCCACAGCGGCGACGGGTACCCCCCATGGCCGGCGGACATGGATTCTCCCCTTCTGAAACGCTGCGTCGATCTTTACAAAAAGCTGTTCCAGAAGGAACCGGTGGTGGAGATCATCCATGCCGGCCTGGAATGCGGGATCATCGGGGACAAATATGAGGGCATGGACATGATATCCCTGGGCCCTACCCTGAAATACCCCCACAGCCCGGACGAAAAAATCCACGTGGGCACCATCGGAATGGTGTGGGATTTTGTGGTCAAGCTGCTGGAAGATCTGAAAAACTGAAATCCCCGACCGGTGGTTTTCCGCCGCCGGGTCTTAACGGAAGGGGGAAACGAAGGCAGACCCTCCCCGGGAGCGAATCTTGCTGACGGTGATGAAGACCGCGCTGCAAATCAGGACATGGATGATAAAATCCATGAAAAAGAAAATCTCCCGCTGAAACAGGTCCTGTATCCACTCCAGCCAGAAGGAGAAAAAAAGCAGGTAAAGCCAGGCCGGATATATTCCCCGGCCCCGGTTTTCCAGGGCCAGAAGTCCCCCGATGACCATCAGCTGAAAAACCGTCAACTGGTAAGCGGTGACATTCCGGCGAAGAATAAAAAAGAGCAAAACACCCAGTGGAAACAGCAGGGCGATGGCATCCTGTTTTTTCCGGGAGCCGAGGGCGGATATCACCGCAAGGGTGAGCAGGATCACCCAGATTCCGAGCAGCAGGTACTGGAGGAAGACCCGCGGAGTGTGGGTTTGAACCAGGTTGACCACCTGGATCTGGAACCCCCCCGCCAGGGTGAACAAAACCATCCCACCCAGGGAAAACCGATAGGCCAGCCAGGGGGATTTGCCAGGCCCTTTGTTTATTCCTCTTCCTCTTCTATGGACATGATTTTTTCTTTTATTTCCTGGTAGAGTTTCTGGTTGTCGCTGAGCAGCTTGCGGATGGTCTCCTTCCCCTGCCCGAGTTTTTCATTGCCGTAGGAATACCAGCTGCCGGTTTTGGAAATGATGTTCAGGGATTCTCCCAGATCGATCAGGTCGCTCTCCCGGGAGATTCCGATGTTGTTGAGAAGATCCACTTCGGTCTGCTTGAAGGGAGGGGCCACCTTGTTTTTGACGATCTTGATCCGGATCCGGCTTCCCACGGTATCGTTGCCTTTCTTGAGGGTCAGGATCCGTTTGACCTCCAGGCGCATGGAACTGTAGAACTTGAGGGCGCGGCCGCCGGTGGTGGTGATGGGATTGCCCACGAACATGCCGATCTTTTCCCTCACCTGGTTGATGAAAACGAAAGCCGTCCGGGAACGGGAAACGATGGCCGTGAGTTTCCTGAGGGCCTGGCTCATCAAACGGGCCTGCAAGCCCATGTGGCTGTCTCCCATGTCCCCCTCCAGCTCGGCTTTGGGGACCAGGGCCGCCACACTGTCGATCACGATCAGGTCCACCCCGCTGGACCGGACCAGGATCTCCGCGATTTCCAGGGCCTGTTCGCCGTAATCCGGCTGGGCCACGTAGAGTTCATCGATATTCACTCCCAGTTTACGGGAGTAGATGGGATCGAAGGCGTGCTCGGCATCGATAAAGGCGGCATTTCCCCCCGCCCGCTGGGCCTCGGCGATGGCATGGAGGGCCAGGGTGGTTTTCCCCGAAGCTTCCTTCCCGTATATTTCGGTCACCCGGCCCCGGGGATATCCGCCGATGCCGGTAATCCGGTCGAGAGACAAACAGCCGGAGGAAATAGCCGGAATTCGAACCGCATCGGTATTCCCCAGTTTCATGATGGCGCCTTTGCCAAACTGTTTTTCAATTTGAGAAACCGCGTTATCCAGCGCTTTGAGTTTGTTTTCCCTCGCCTCGTTTTTTTCCATGAATTCCTCCAGGTATGATTTTATTTCATATATTTAATTTTCTCAAACTCTTCGTCATCTTTTCGATAGGACTTGATCAGTTCTTTCAGGGAATCGAGCATGTTGATAATATCGTTCTCCAGTTCTCTCCGCCGGATCTTGAGGTGCTTGATGGCCTCTTTCATCTCTTTGGTTTTTACCACCGCTTCATCGATAATCTCTTCCGCCTTGATCTCGGCATCCTTGATGATGACATCGGATTCCTTTTCAGCGTTCTTTTTTAAATCATTGGAAAATTTCTGAGCCGAGATCAGGGTTTCCCGTAAAATCCGCTCATCATTCTCTTTCCTGGTGATATGATTTTTCAGGCTTTTGACTTCCTCCAGCAGTTTCTTGCGTTCCAAAAACAGTTCTTCGAAGGCCTCGGCAATGCCCTTGAGAAAGTTGTCCACTTCCTCTTCATCATACCCTTTCCATTTCGTGTTAAACTTGTAAGACAAAATATCCTGGGGGGTTAATTTCATTTAAATCCCTCCTATCGCCTGGTTGTACAAGGCGTTTAAAATGATTGAATCCACAAAATACAGCGCCAGGATAATGACAATGGGAGAAAGGTCGATACCCCCCACCACCGAAAAAGGAAGGTAACGGTGCACGAAGTAGAATACCGGGTCGGTCATCTTCCGCAAAATATAGGTCAGCCGGTTGGGGGGCAGCTCACCGACCCAGGAAAGAACCGACCGAATGATAATGATAATGATATACAGGCGGATCAGCGCATGGATCAGCTGGAATAAAGATCGAATAAAAAAACCGAGCATTATATTCTTCTGCCGAACAGGGCAGTCCCGATTCGGACAATGGTAGCGCCTTCTTCCACGGCCACATCGTAATCGTTGCTCATGCCCATGGACAGGTGTCGGATCTTGAAATTTCGATACCTCATCTCGTTGATTTCCTGCTGGAGTTTCTTCAACTGGGCGAAGTACGGTCGCACATTCTCGGGATTACGGCTGAACGGAGGTATGAGCATGAATCCGGTGATCATGATCCGGTTGAGATTGGAGATATAATTCATGGCCTTTTTCAAGCCCTGAGGCGTAAACCCCGACTTGCTTTTCTCGTCGGCAATATTGATCTCGATGAAAACTTCCAGGGGATCGTCCACCCGTTTCTGGATATGCTCCAGGGATTTGATCCCATCCACCGACTGGATAAAATCGAAGGTCTTGATAATCTTGTTGATCTTGTTTTTCTGCAGTTTTCCGATGTAATGCCAGGATACCGCTTCACTGCTCAAGTCGTTCATGTGGACGGCCGCCTCCTGGGTTCTGTTTTCTCCTAGGAGGGTAATTCCGGCCTCAATCGCTTCCTTGATCCTGACCGAAGACTGGTCCTTGCATACCCCCATGACCTGTACCGATTCGAAATCCCGTTTGGACCTTTGACAGGCCTTCCTGATATTGTCCAGGATTTTGCTATACCTTTCCTGAACCGTGGTTCCTCGCATGTCCATCAGCCGCATATCTTATCCTCAACTCTGGTAATTCTCCAATACCCGCAAGGGATTTCTGCCGGGTACGGCGGAACCCTGAGTATCTGTATTCATTGATATACCGCCCTCACCCGCATTTCAATTATATAATATTCTGATGGAAAAATAAAATTTTTCCGGGAGAAAATAAATATTTGCCGAGGCCCGGATTCTGCCCGGATTCTGACATTTGCCTGAATATCTGATAAAATAAGCCAGGGATCCGGGCAGAATAAGGAAAGGAAAAAATGCTGGAAAAAAACCATAAACTGCAAGGAGAAAATGCGGAACGGGTCATCCTGGTGGGCTTTCTGCTCAAGAGCCAGATCCGCAGCGACACCCTCTATCACCTGCAGGAATTGTCCCTGCTGGCCAGAACCGCCGGAGCCCGGGTAGTGGAATCCCTGGTCCAGCAGCGGAGCCGGCCCAGTCCCGCCACCTTCCTGGGCAGCGGCAAGTTGCTGGAATTAAAATCCCGGGTAGAGTCGCAGCGGATCGATACGGTGATATTCGATGACGAACTCTCCCCCACCCAACAGAAAAACCTCGAAGAGAGCCTGGGGGTGAAGGTTATCGACCGTACCCAGCTGATCCTGGACATCTTTGCCCGGCGGGCCAAAACCGCCCACGCCAAGGCACAGGTAGAACTGGCCCAGTACCAGTACTTCCTGCCCCGGTTGACCCGACTCTGGACCCACCTGGAAAGGCAACGGGGAGGAATCGGCACCCGGGGACCCGGAGAAAAAGAGATCGAAACCGACCGGCGAATGATCCGGGATAAGATCACCCGGCTGAAAAAACAACTGGTCAGAATCAATCGGCAGAAAGCCACCCAGCGAAACCACCGGGGCAAACTGGTCCGGCTCGCCCTGATCGGCTATACCAATGCCGGAAAATCCACCCTGTTGAACCTCTTCGCCAAGACTGCCGTTCTGGTGGAAGACAAACTCTTTGCCACCCTGGACACCAAGGTTAAACGGATCATCATCCGCAATCTTCCCCTTCTGCTCACCGACACGGTGGGATTTATCCACAAACTGCCTCACTGTCTGATCGAATCCTTCAAGGCCACCCTGGACGAAGTGCGGGAAGCGGATATCCTGCTGCATGTCATAGACGCTTCCCATCCCCGCTTCCGGGACCAGATCCAGGTGGTCCAATCCACGCTTCGACAGTTGGCGTCACAACACAAGCCGACGATCCAAATCTACAACAAGATCGACCTTCTTCCCGGGGGGATCGCTCCTGTTTCTCTGAGACCCGGTTCCGCCTCCCGGTCCATTGCCATATCCGCCCGGAAACGCCTGCATATCGAGGATCTGAAAGGCATCATATACCGGGAAGGCAAAACAATCCACCAGCAGCGGTACCCCTACAACGACCTGCTTTTCCCGGATGAGTTCCTGCCCGGTTCTTAAATAAGACGTCCCTGAAAAGGACTGGCGTTGCGAACGAATATGGTCGATCTCAACCCCTGATTGAGGACGATCAGCCGGTCGGCATAGGCTTCCTCGTTCCCTTCCCGGGGAATCATCAATCCCATGACCACCATATCCGAATTCCGGCTGTGGGTCTTGATGATGTCATCGATGGACCGGGCGGGATCCCGGACGATCACCTGGGTGTCGGCCTTGACCCGCAGGGAAGGGAGCAGAGACTGGAGTCCTGCGCGGATTTCATCCTTTTTCTGCTCGTTGTTGACGATGGAATGCAGTACAATCTCCGCCTTTTCCCAGCGGGGATTGAAAGACCGATATTTTTGTGTTATCTTAAAGCCTGAACTCCGGAAAAACCCCGGAACAGAAGGATGAATGTACTTCTGATCGCCTATTACACACCGCCCCTTCTAAGCGGGGGATCCCATCGTCCGTTGCAAATCGCCGGTTACCTGCGGAACCGCGGGCACCGGGTGACAATTCTGACCTCCTCTTACCGCGGATCCGATCAATTCGATCCCGGGAACGAGATCCGGATTCATGATCCCAGTCACAACCTCAATCGCCGGGGAAAATACCAGGTCTTTTTCTGGATGCGGAGGATCGGGGTGGAGATCGGCAACCGGCTCGGGACAACCGCATCCATATACGGACGATGGAAGAGAAGAATCGTTCAGTCGGCCCCCGCCATCCTGGAAAAAACCCGTCCGGATTGCCTGCTGGCCTCCTATCCTCCCCTGGAGGACCTGGAAACCGGACTGTTCCTTTCCCGGCAGTTTTCAGTGCCCCTGATCAGCGATTTCCGGGACGGATTGCTGTTCGAACCCATTGAATCCCACAGGCTTCACCGTTTTCCCGTCCTGCAGAAACACTACCGCCGGCTGGAACAACAGATCGTCCGGGAATCGTCACATATTATCACCGCTTCCGCTCCCATCACCCGGTATTTTCAGGAAAGATACCGCCGGGAAGCGCAGACCCTGCTCAATGGATACCAGGGGGAATGTAAAAAAATGACCTTCCGCAGCCTGGCGTCATCCGATCCCGCTTCCCCTTTCCGCATCATCCATACCGGCCAATGGAAACTCTCGGACGCCGGAATCGATATCCGGCCGTTTTTTGGCGGGATCCGCCGGCTGCTGCGGGATCATCCCGCCCTGGCGGACCGGCTGAGAATTCATCTGGCGGGCCGGCTATCTGCGCCGGAAAAAAACCTTATCCGGGACCTGGTCCGGTCGGGAGTGGTCATTCAGCACGGGCCGGTTTCCCATCCCCGGGCCCTCCGGCTTCAGCAAACCGCCGACCTGTTGCTCACCATCACCTCACCCAATCGAAAAAGCACCATTTCCAGCAAATTTTTCGAATACCTCCGCGCCGGCAGACCAATCCTGGCCCTGACTGCTGGAACCGAACAGGAGCGGATCCTGAGGGAAACCGGTGCCGGTTGGCACTGCCCTCCGGATCACATTGATTCGATCGCCCGCCTGCTGGGGCAGATCATCCGGCGGCCCGGTTTTTACCGGTCCCTTTCCCCGGATCCGGCGGCGTTGGAACGGTATCGTTTTGAAAACCAGGCCCGGATCCTGGATCGGATCCTGGCGGGGAAAAAGACCTGATCATTTCACCAGGCGTTCAAAAAGGGCATCGATCTGACACTGCCGGAATCCGAAAGTGGATATCAGGGTGCGGGCCCCCGGGGCTTCCCCGGGTGTGCAGGGGTTGCCCAGGGTGATCACCACCAGGTCCCGTCGATTCTGCAGGAGGGTCTGCAGCGCCTGGATCTGCAACCTGCGATTCAGCGGATCGCGGAAATACAGGGCGCAGATAACGGAATCCCATGGTCCGAGGATCCGGCTCACCTCAGGGGGAATCCGACCATCCAGTTTGAGACAGAAAGCGCCGAACCGCGCTGAGGGGGCCAGAACCTGGCGACATTTGTCTTTCAGCAGGAAGCGGGACCGGGCCTGCTCCGGAGTCTGGGTGGCCAGCACCTTTTCCCACTCCAGCAGGAGAAGGCTTCGGCGGCGATCCAGGGGCAACCGGGCATCCTGATCCCGATGGATCATGATGGAACGCCGGGCAATCCGCCGTTCCAGCCGCCGGCTGCGGGGGGAGCGAATCCGGTCCAGGTCGGCTGACCGGTCCGTCCCTTTTGAGGAGAAAACCCCGAACCTCCGGCGTTTCATCTTCCATATCCGGTTGACCGATTCCAGGATCCGGGCCTCACTGATCTTCCCCGCTTTCACCCGGTCATACAGGGCCCGCAGGAGGGCCTCCTGATATTCCCGGCAATGACTGGAGACCAGCACATCGACACCGGCATTCACCGCCCGTTCCACGATTTCACCGGGGGAATACCGATCCCTGACGGCCTTCATCTCCAGGCAGTCGGTAAACACCACTCCCCAGTACCGGCAGCGTCCACGAAGCACTTCCCCCAGCAGGAAGGGGTCGAAAGTGGCGATTCTTCCACTGATCTTCTGAAAGCGGATATGGGCAGTCATGACCCCGTCGATACCCCGGCGGATCAGGTGACGGAAAGGCACCAGGGGACCGGTAAAAAGTGAATCCGGGTGGGCATAAGAAACCGGCAGCCCGTGGTGGGAATCCACCCGGGTATCCCCGTGACCGGGGAAGTGTTTGACACAGGCAAGGACTCCTTTTCGGGTCAGTCCGCGCGCAAAAGCGGCCCCGTACCGTTTGACCACCCGGGGAATAGCGGAAAACGACCGGATGCCGATCACGGGATTGTCCTCCTCCCGGTTGACATCCAGTACCGGAGCGAAAACCCCGTCGATTCCCAGGATATCCATTTCCAACCCGATAATCGATCCGGCCTTGCGGGCGTAGCGGGGGGATCCGGTCTGGGCCAGGCCCCGGTGGGAAACCAGGGTGGAGGTCAACTCCCCGAATTGCACCACGGTTCCCCCTTCCTGGTCTGCGAAGATCAGGGGAGGGGGAGTGGTCAGACGATGTATTCCCCGGGTCAGCGCCACGGTATCCGCCAGGCCGCGGATATTGCGATGAAAAAGAATCACCGATCCGATATTGTGGTCCCGGATGAATTCCCGGGTTTCTCTCCCGGCCCCGGCGCCTTGAAAGCCGACCAGTAACATCTGGCCGATTTTTTCCCGCAGAGAGAGCTGGTCGGGCGTTTCTCTGAACATCTCAGTCCCGCTGGCGGGGTTTGGCCAGTATCTCCCGGATCTCCAGATCGAATATATTGTTCATATGGGCCGGTTTCAGGACCACCGCGGTGTCCGCCCCCTGTCCCGTACCGGTAACGGCCAGAATTTCCCTGTCCGTGGGAACCAGTCCCGCGTCCGCCGCCATCACCGAAATTTCCACCGCCACCTTGATCCCTTCGCAACCCAGCAGCCGCAGGGTATAGGCCATGATCTCCACCGGACTCACCCCGCCGAATTTCTTGGAAAACGACCGTTCAATTCCACTCAAGGCATGGGTGCCGATCAAAATCGGGATTTTTAGTTCCCGGAGTCGGGCCCGGTTCCGGTCGGTCAAAAGCTGAACATCTCCCCCCACGAATCCGCAATGTTCCGCCACACAGATCAGGGGAACGGGGGATCGGGGGATTTCCCCGGCCAGTTTCAAAGCGGTATCACCGCTGCTGGAAGCCACCAGGAGATGGGAAACGGACAGGGATGGCAGCCGTTCCCTGACCAGTCGGATCAACCGCCCGGTGTTGTGCTTCCCGGGCTTTTGAAAGTACAGAATGCGCTTTTCTTTCATGGGATATCCTCTGCAATATCATACCACAAATCAGGTCCCGGCTGAAACAACCAGCGGGCCCGGGATTGTCCTCCGGGAGTCTACTGTCCCTCTCCGGTCGGAAAAAATTCTTGCCAATAGCCCGGCCATCTGTCATAATCGAATCGGCAATGCAAACCCATTTTCCAAGGCGATTCTGATGAAAACCCACCATTCCAAAAAACGGATGGCCATCACTCCCATTCAGGTGTCGGCTGTCCTGAAAAAATTTTACGGTATCCATTCCCGGTCCGTCCGGGAAACCGACGCCTACCTGGGAAAGAACTATTTTATCACCGGTTCCGGCGGGGAGAAATATGTTTTCAAACTGTCTCCTCCCGGGGAAGACCGCAAACAGCTGGAATTTGAGAACCGGGTGATGCAGTACCTCCATCGAAAATGGGAGGAAGGGCACTGCCCCGGAATAATCTGCCGCCCCGGGGATCCCTCCGGGATCATCCAGATTCCAGCCGGTGATCACGGGCATTGTTTCGGCCGGTTGATCACCCGCCTTCCGGGGAAATTACTGGCCCATACCCATCCCCATTCTGATCGATTGCTTCATCAGCTCGGAATCTTCATGGGCCGCCTGGACAGCGCCTTACGGGACTACCCGGGCCCTTTTGCCACCCGGGAGTTAAAATGGGATCTGAAAAACGGCCCGCGGATCCGGTCCCATCTCACCCTCCTTCCGGCCGGGGAGAAAAGAAAACTGGTCCGGCATTTTTTCACCCTTTTTCAGACCCGGGTGGTCCCGAATTTCCCCCGACTGCGAAAAAGCCTGATTCATAACGACGGAAATGATTACAACCTCCTGACCACCATGGCGGATGACGGAAAACAGGCCATTTCCGGAATCGTCGATTTCGGTGACATGGCCCGGACCTTCACCGTCTCGGAACTGGCCATCACCGCCGCCTATATCATGCTGAAGAAAACCGACCCCCTCCAGGCTGCCTGCCGGGTCATCCGGGGGTACCATTCGGTATTCCCCCTGAAGTCCCTGGAGATCAGACTGTTGTATTTTCTGATTGCCATGCGCCTTTCCATGAGCGTGGTTTTTTCCGCTCAGGCCACTGCCCGGGAACCGCATAATTCCTACCTGCAGGTCAGTGAAAGAGATGCCTGGAAACTGTTGAAACGCCTGGCGCGGATCCACCCCCGGATGGCAGAATACGAATTCCGGCACGCCTGCGGCCGGTCTCCGGTTCCCTCTTCCTCCGGGTTGAAACAGTGGCTGAAAAAAAACAATACCCGATTCCATCCGGTACTGCCGGAAGAATTCCTCAAAGAGAGGCATATCCGGGTCTTTGACCTGAGTGTCGGCAGCCCGGATCTCGTCCCCTCCCAGGAACCCGTGGACATGCAACAACTCAGCGCCACCCTTTTCAACCATCTCCAGCGGGATGAGAAAACCACCGGCATCGGCCGCTCCGATGAAGCGCGGCTCTTTTACACCACTCCCCAGTTCCAAGACCCCGACCTGGGGGAAAACCGGACCATTCACCTGGGCATCGACCTTTTTGTCCCGGCCGGGATCCCGGTCCATGCCCCCCTGGAGGGGAAAATCCACAGCCTGCAGAAGATCCCCCACCCGCTGGATTACGGGCAGGTGATCATCCTGGAACACCAGGCAGAATCCCGGACCTTTTATACCCTCTACGGACACCTCTCCCGCCGTTCCCTTCGGGGATTGCGGCCCGGGAAGATCATCCGCCGGGGCGAGTTGTTCGCCCGGATCGGGGAGATTACCGAAAATGGTGGATGGCCTCCCCACCTTCACTTTCAAATCATTGCGGATATGCTGGATTTCCGGGGGGATTTTCCCGGAGTGGCCCCCCCATCCCGCCGGGCCCTGTACCGGGATCTCTGTCCGGATCCCAACCTGATCCTGGGAATTCCCCGCCATCTCTTGCGCCCGCGGGCCCTGAACCGCGACCAGGTAGGAAAATTGCGACACCGTCATCTGAGCGACAACCTTTGCCTCCACTATCGGGAACCCCTGCATATTCAACGGGGATTCATGCAATACCTGTACGATGAACGGGGGTACCGGTACCTGGATACCGTCAACAATGTCTGCCACGTGGGCCATTCCAACCCCCGGGTGGTGGAACGGCTGGCCCGGCAGGCCCGGGTATTGAACACCAATTCCCGTTATTATCACCAGAACATCGTCCAGCTGGCCCGGCGGATCACCGCCACCCTTCCCGATCCGCTTTCCGTTTGTTTCTTCGTCAACTCCGGCAGCGAAGCCAATGACCTGGCGCTGCGGATGGCCCGGATCCATACCGCCCGGGAAGATATTCTGGCCCTGGAAAACGGTTACCACGGCAACACCAGCCTTCTGATCGATATCAGCCACTACAAGTTTGCCGGGCCGGGAGGCAAGGGCCCCAAACCCTGGGTTCACGTGGCCCCCATGCCCGACCCTTATCACTTTTCCCTGAAAGAATCCGGCCTCGAGTGCGGCCTCTACTACGCCCGGGCCCTGGAGAACAGAATCCGGGAGATGCTTTCCCGGGGGCAAAAACCGGCCGCCTTTATCTGCGAAACTGTGATCGGGGTGGGCGGACAGATCATCCTGCCTACCGCCTATCTGAGGAATGTCTACCGCGCGGTCCGAAAGGTCGGCGGGGTATGTATTGCCGACGAGGTCCAGGTGGGTCTGGGAAGGATCGGAGAGCATTTCTGGGGATTCCAACTGTCCGGGGTGGTCCCGGATATTGTCACCATCGGCAAACCGGCAGGAAACGGCCATCCCCTGGCCCTGGTGGTCACCCGGCCCGAGATCGCCCGCAGTTTCAATACCGGCATGGAATATTTCAACACCTTCGGGGGAAATCCGGTATCCTGCGCCGCCGGGCTGGCCGTGCTTGATTATATCCGGGAACACCGCCTGACCGCCCGGGCCCGGCGGCTGGGAAAATACTTCCGAAAAGGATTGCTCCGCCTGCAGGATCGACATCCCCTGATCGGTGATGTCCGGGGAAGCGGTTTGTTTATGGGCGTGGAACTGGTTTTGGATCGCAAATCCAAACGGCCGGCGCCGCGGCAGGCCGATTATGTGGTAGAGAGGATGAAAACCCGAAAAATTCTCTCCAATACGGAAGGACCGGGAGGCAACGTTCTGAAAATCAAACCGCCAATGGTCATCAAGCGGCGGGATATTGACCGGTTTTTGGAGATTCTCGACCAGGTTCTGTTCGAAGATTTCTGCCGCGATCTGTCCTGAAATCGGTCACCCCCTCTTCATTCTGTCCCCGGAATGTTTCACCTGCCGGACCAACCTCCGGCAAGAGACTTGCTTGGGATGTTGTGGTTTGCTCCGGATGAAACTTTCATTTCTAATTAAATCTCTTATGGTTTATAATGAATACGAAACAGGAGGTAAACATTGCCAAAATACCTATATATCCCCGTTTTTTTGATATTATCCCTGGTTTGCTGTTCCTCGATTCGCAACAGCCTTGATTTTGCCAACCAGTGCGCCATGGAAGGCCTCTGGGATGAAGCCATCTACCGCTGGGAGAGGGCCCTGGCCGACAATCCCGGCAGTGCCGCCATCCACAACAACCTGGCCGTCGCCTATGAGAAAAAAGGCGAACTGGACAAGGCCCGTCAGGAATATCAGAAGGCCCTGCAACTGGCCCCCGGGAACGAACAGATCAAAAAAAATTATGAGAAGTTCTCGCGCAAAGATGAGAAGAAAACCGAAGGAGGAGACCGATGAAAACAGCTTTTCCTTTTCTTCTGCCCCTGCTGGCCCTCCTCCTTTTTCAATGCGCCGGGAACGGACCAGAATACATAACCGTCCAGGTGGCGATGGAGAAAAACGATTCCATCGATATCACCGCCTTTGACCGGGTCTATTACCGCGGTTTCGACCTTAAGCCGGACCGGCCGGAAAAAGACCTGAACCTCGAAGAAATTGTTACCAACTATTTTATCCATAACTTTTCCGCCCTTCTGGACCGGGATATCCTTTCTTATCCCGACGGGGAACCCGAACCCGGCTCCCTGGTCATCGGTGGGGATATTGTTCTCCAGATCCTGGAGAGAAACGTGATCAAAAAGATCGGCCGGCCCGGAAAGAGGGAAAACGAATTCGTCAAGGTGGAAAACTGGTCCCTGGAACTCAAGGTGCAGCTGATCGCTTTTCCGGACCGGGAGGTCATTTACGAGAACAGCTATAAAAAAACACTGGATGAAGCCGATCCTGACGATCCCTATTACAACTTCAAAACCGTTTTCAATTACTGCGCCGACCAGTTTGCCCGTCAGGTATCCGGTAAGGAAAGGGTAGAGCAGAGATATCTCTTGTTAGGAAGGTAATCCATGACCAAGAATAAGATCATCACCCCGTTGATACTTTTTTTTGCCTGCTCCCTGCTGGTATTTCCGCAATACGCCTATTATTACGGTAAAAACAAGGTAATTGCCCAGCAGTTTGACTGGCAGGTTCTGGAGAGTGAAAACTTTCTGGTCCATTATTACTCCTCCGATCTGGGGCTGATTCAGCGGATCGCCAAGTCCGCGGAAGAAGCCTACAGCGTCCTTTCCAAATATCTGGGAATCAAGCGGGAGAAGAAAATTCCCATCATCTTCTACCGCAACCATATCGAATTCGAGCAGACCAACCTGGCCGATGTCCGCATTGGAATCGAGGGATTCGCCGAATCACTGGCCCAGCGGGTGGTGCTGCACGGCGACCGGGCCTTTGAAGATATCCGCCGCACCCTCACCCACGAATTGGGGCACATTTTCGAATACCTGATTCTCTATCAAAATGTGAAATCCGGGTCCTTTTACGTCCGGAGGCCCCCCATGTGGATCATCGAAGGATTTTCCGAATTCGTCACCCAGGACTGGGACAGCTTTTATGAAATGATGGTCCGGGACCTGGTGGTCAACGACAATATCCCGATATTAAACGAAAACGTGGACGTTTCCGGCTCCAATATCGGCCGGCGGACCGCCTGGTACGACATGGGACATCTCCTCTACAATTACATATACGAGTCCTACGGCGAGATCGGGATCCGGCGGATTTTTCAGAGTCTGCGGGGGGGCAAGTTTTTCGGGACCTACCGGCAGTTTTTCAAGATGTTCAACACCACCCGGAAAGTCTTCAACTACGAGTTTACCCAGTGGGCAAAAAAACGGTTTGCGGAATTTCAATCCAGGGAGAACCCGGAGAACTACAGCCTGAGAATCGGGCCCGACTCCCCTTACGTGGTCACCTTCTCCCACCAGATTTCCCCCAGCGGGGACCTGCTGGCCATCCTCACCGTCAACCGCAGGAACGGTGAATACGACGTGGTGCTTATATCCGCCGAAGATGGGAAGGTAATCAAGAATATCACGCCGGGGCTCTCCTTCAAGGATTTCGATCAGATCTATTCCGCCCAACTCTTCAATCCCGCCACGGGGACCAAGATCGCCTGGGACCCGCAGGCGGAGCACGTGGCCTTCTTCGCCCGTAAGGATATTTTCAACTACCTGGTGATCGTGGATATCCTCACCAACCAGATCGAAAAAAAGATCAAACTGCCGGGAATTAACGAACCTTCATCCATCGTCTACCACCCCACCCGAAAGATGCTGTATTTTACCGCCCTGGAGAATTCCCGCGCCTTTATTTACCGGATTGATCCCGACTCCGAGGAAATATCCAGGGTCTCCGACGGCAGCCTGTTCCTGCGCTCCTTTCACATCTCGCCGGATGGTGAGAAAATCGTTTCCTCCGCCCGCCTCGGTGATTATTACAAATTGATCTACTCCAGTATCCAGGCACCGGACCGGGGGAAGCAGATCACCTTTGGACCTTCCAACGATATTACCCCGCGCTTTACCGCCGACGGCAATCAGATTCTATACAGTTCCGATGAACGGGGCGCCTTCAACATTTATTCCATCGACCTGGACAGTCGGGAAAAATCCCGTTATTCCGATGTCCAGACCGGCAATTTCTTCCCGGTTCCCGTTCCCGGCGAGCCGGACAGACTTATCATTTCCTCCTTCTTCAAGGGCAGCTTTTCCCTGTACAACCTGGACCGGTCACAACCCCGGCAGCAGGAACGGGTCAGTTTTTCACCGGAGATTGTATTCCCCGAGGAAGATCCCCGCCGTGTGGCCAGAAGAGATCCCAACCTGACCCTTCCTCCCATCGACTGGCGGGAAACCTTTCACCTGAGCGATCAGGAACCAGAGAAGCAACAGAAAGTCAGGCTGGATGAAGATTTCCAGTTCCGGGACTACAAACCCCTCGACCGACTGGTTATCCGGGCCCTGCCCACCTTCGGGGTGGGATATTCCAGTTACGGCAGCCTGGCCGGCAGCGGGTATATCAATATCACCGACCTGATGCAGGACCAGATCTTCACGATCTTCGCCTCCTCCGAATATCTCTACAACCGGTATTTCATCAATTACCTGAACCAGAAAGGACGCCTGCAGTACTATGCCTCCGCCTCTTATTACTCTTACGCCTTCTGGGTCCCCTTCCAGGAGGGAAATGTCATCAGTTATGAACGGGAGGTGGCCAGCCGGCAGTACGGGGTGGACCTGGGACTGTACCTTCCCCTGAGCCGCTACTACCGGCTGCAGGCCGGTCTGGGCTTTAAGAACCAGGACCGCAACTACAGTGAAATCTTCAATATCGGGCCCCTGCCCTACGCGCAGTTCACCAGCGGTTTGAATGTTCCCCTCAGTCTCTCCCTGACCGGGGAGACCACGGTGTTTACCCGTTTTGGCCCCCTGATGGGTCACACCTTCAATCTTTCCTATATCAATTACCTGGATTTCGGCGATGATTTCGTCAGCGGGTATACCCTCACCGCCGATCTGCGTAAATACTTCCGGATCACCAACCAGATGCTGGTCGCGGCCCGGCTGTGGGGGTTTTACTCCGACGGCGAAAATCCCATGTTGTTCTGGAGCGGAGGCAACAACACCATTCGCTCTACCCGTTTTTATTCCCTCTCCGGCACCCGGGGATTCACCTTCACCGCCGAACTCCGTTTTCCCCTGATCTCATTTGCCCCCAGCATCATCGGTAATATCGGCCCGATACGGGGGGTCGTCTTCTTTGACACCGGAGGGGTCTGGGAAGAGGGAAGCAACTTTCGATACCTGCGGGACGGAAAATTCAGGCTTCAGGACGGACTGGCGTCGTACGGCATCGGGCTGGAGATGTTTCTGCTGGGAATCCCGGTTCATATCGAACTGGTCAACCAGACTGATTTCAACGCCCGCAAGTACTACGGGGTAAATTTCTGGATCGGATACGACTTTTAAGACAAAGGAGTGAGAACCGTGAAAAAGATCATATTGTCAAACCTGGTGCTCATTATGCTGCTTTCGGGCGGCTGTATGTTTACCGATAGAAGCGACATCATCATCAGCGATATATCCGGATCCGGCAGTTTCGACCCCGATCAGAACATCAGTACCATGGAAATCCGATTCCATATTGAGAATACCAACCTGATAACAGGCGAAATCACCAACTGGCGGTTCTTCCTTTTCCCCGAGGAAGACGAGACCGTCGCCTACCTCATCTTCTCCAAAGACAATTACCGCTGGAATCTTTGCGAGGATATCACCTGTCAGAATGTAGAGCTGAGGGAAACCGCGATCTGGGTAACCCTGACCGTCACCAAAAGCGGCGATATCTACCAGGGTCAAACCCCCTATCTGATGGACCTGGATGTGGAAATCGAGGACGAAAACGAACACCGGTATGCGATCTCCAAAATGACCGATTTTGACTTTACCCGTTACCCCGCTGATTAAACCTCGATCAGGATCCGCCGGTCATTTTTTATCCGCTCGGTGATGCCCTTGCGGTCAAAGGCTTCGAACAGGATGATGATGGTGCGTCGATTCAGGTGGGTGAGATCCCGAAAGGCCTGTATGGTAATGATCTCACTCTGATTTCTCTTGTATTTCTTTAGCTTGTTG
>Ga0180434_10001403_pt1 | contig 34362 bp, 31 predicted proteins | sample SS_ome_7_FD_132453 | JGI IMG/M metagenome (GOLD analysis project Ga0180434, IMG submission 132453) | Hypersaline lake sediment archaeal communities from the Salton Sea, California, USA - SS_1_D_2 metaG | ecosystem: Environmental > Aquatic > Non-marine Saline and Alkaline > Hypersaline >... | reverse complement strand
TCACTTGATGAGCCAAATCCACCAGAGCCCCAAAATCTCACACACAAAATGTTGCCACGACCTGCCAACCCGTTTCCGCTCAGGTCGGGTGCATCCTGTCCGCTTGGGCAGGGTCTTCAACCCACCGCGCCGGTCGCCCATGATCGTAATTCTCAGGCTCATCGGTATCATCGGTAGGTAATCGCCCCTACGCCAGCTACACGGGACTTGCCCGGCAAGAGACCATTCAACACCCTAAGGCGGGTCGCCTTTTTGTGCCCGCAACCCAGGCGTTTCAGCCATCGGCGGCATGCACGCAAAATGCACGCATCTTCCGCCGTAAGAACCTAAACGCCACTTTCAACAACGTGACAAGCACGCCTCACGACCCAACGAAGCTCCCTTTGGGGCACTCCCCGCTGTCGAGTTCAGCGGATTCGACACCCCCCTCAAGGCAGCGTCACAGGCACCCTTCGAAAGGCCCCAACGATACCACGAAATACCCGGGAAAAAGTTCAGCCCGCGTCAGGCGCGTCCGATAAAGGGGAAAGTGATAGACGCATTTTCCCACGATCGGCGTACCCCCTGTGCGATTCTAGGGGCGGGCGGCCACGGACGTGTCGTCCTCGATATCCTTCGGGCAACACGGCGATATCGAGTTGTAGGATTCCTTGACTCCGACCCGGCCCTGCATGGCCGACGAACAGACGGAGTCCCCATCCTCGGCGATTTCAACGCCCTGACCGACCTTCGCGCCCAAGGCGTCACATCCGCCGTCGTAGCCATCGGCGACAACGGCATTCGGCGGGCATTCGCGGACGAAGCCGAGTCCGCCGGCCTCACACTCATCAATGCCATCCACCCTTCGGCCAACTTGGCCGGCAATGTGTCCCTGGGCCGAAATGTCGTGATTGCCGCGGGAGCCCTCGTTTGTGCCCACTGCCAGATCGGGGATTCAGTCATCCTGAATACCGGCTGCATTGTCGATCACGAATCCATGATCGGTACGGCCGCCCACATCTGTCCGGGCGCACGACTGGCTGGCCGGGTGACCGTCGAATCCGGTGCCTTTATTGGTATCGGAGCAACCGTCCTGCAAAGTCTCCGTATCGGACGTGAAGCCGTCATCGGTGGCGGTGCCGTCGTCACCGGCGACGTGGACGCCATGACAACGGTCGTTGGTATCCCCGCTCGACCAATCCGCACGTCATTGAAAAACAACGACCTCACCGAAACAATCACACGCCCCTCACGACACGATGCCATCTCCTCCGGCTCACGCTTTTGACGCCGGATATCAACTTCCCGCTCCCGCTATAACGAGCACAAATCGAACGCCTAGAAACCCACCTTCCCAGTACTGATAAGGCCTAGTTCTGCATCATAGGCGAGTTCGCGCATGCCAAATGGGCGACGCTCGTCCCAAAACACGACACCCAACACTTTTACGACGCCGATAAAAACCACCTAAAAAACACTGATATCAAGCCTGCCCCTTGGGCGGCAAAAAAACCGCAAAGAATCTTGCAAATCATTTGTTTCTCACCGGTTTGTTTTTTATGTTCGCATTGCCATTCGACGATCTCGATTCTGGAGATCGCAACCAAGGCCTTCGCAAGTCGCCGTCCTAGCGAAGCTTGAGGCTGCCAAAAAACAAGGTTGGTTCGTTCCAGGGAAACTTGCCCTATTCGGACCGCGAGAACGAAAAAAGCAACAACCGTTTCCGGTGGTAGGATCCACCGGCATGTCCGCCGGAAGGTGATCCGGCGAATAAACAGGGCCTGACCAGTCAAGCAGGGACACTAGCTGGCGGGCGTTTTCGTCTGGGTGGGCCAGGTGAAAGGAGAAACTATGCAGGCATTCATTACCCGAACAAAACAATTTTTGGTCAGCGAGGATGGTCCGACGGCGACCGAGTACGCGGTCATGTTGGCCCTGATCATCATTGTGGCTCTTACTGCCATCACCACGCTTGGCAGCAAAGTCAACACCATCTTCACGAATGTCGGAACGAAGCTGCCCACCGGCTAATGGCTGATTGGCCTAAGCCTTTGGGCGTCGCGTATACGTGACGCGATAATCCGGATGTGTGGCGCCCGTCCCTGGGGGACGGGCGCCCACGCCCGCTTTATACCTCACGTGTCAAAACACAAAACAATGAATACCACAAACGACACAGGGCGGGGAACAAGAAGCGTACAAGGAGTGGATTTATGCCGTCTGAGTTGTGGATAACAACTTGCATCATAATGGTTCCCGGCATCCTGTGGGCATCATGGATTGACTACAAGGCACGCCGTGTTCCAAACTGGCTCAATGCCGCCATCGCTGCAGCCGGTTTTGCTGCGCAGGGTTGGTTCTTGGGATGGAATGGCATCGCCGTCGGCGCACTGGGACTCCTCGTCGGCTTTTCGACTTTGATCATACCTTGGCTCATGCACGGAATGGGAGCCGGGGACGTCAAACTGATGATGGCCATTGGGGTCTGGCTTGGACCCTGGCTGACGTTCATCTCGTTCTGCGTCGGAGCGGTAGCCGGTGGTCTCATTGCCGTCACCATGATCTTGTCAACGGGCCGACTGTGGAACGCCTATGCCAACCTTCTGACAATCACCAACAAGGTGTCTAGCCGATCCACGATTTTCAGCGAATTTGGCTCGGCCAAGAGTTTCGGAGACACGTCGCAGCTGTTGCCTTACGGCGTTCCGTTGACCATCGGGACGCTCATCGTGTTTTTCGGGCAAAACGCACTGTTGGCCTGGTGAGGAAGCACAATGATTCGGGGAACAAGAAGCATGCGACTAAGAGCAAAGAGTCGAACCGCTCGCCGAGCGGCCGCGGTGGTCGAGACAGCAGTCGTCACGCCGCTGCTGATGACCATGATGTTGGGCGTGATCGAGTTCGGTTGGGTATTCATGATCCAACAGAGCATCACCAACGCCGTGCGAGAAGCCTGTCGTGTGGGCATTCTTCCGGGCGCTTCCGACAACGAGATCAAAGATCGCTTTGTCGAAGCAATGAACGGAACCGGGCTCGCCGTCAGTGGGGATATGGTAACCATCGAGCAAGCGACGGGGGCCAACATGACCGTCACGGTTCGGGCCTCGATGCCCTATGCGGACGTGTCGCTGCTGGGCGGGTCGTTCCCCTTCTGGGCCTTCAATAATGATTCGCCATCCGAAGGAGACGTCACACCACCCGCGGACAAAATGATCGGAGCGGTGTGCTCGATGCGTAAGGAAGGGATTTAGAACGAACGATGAATCGGGACGTCTGCTGACCGTCCGAGCAGAGCATAGAGTCTTACGACCGAAGATGCGCGCATTTTGCGCGTATGTTTCCGACGGCTGAAACGCCTGGGTGGCGGGCACAAAAAGGCGGCCCGCCTTAGTAGCGACTGGCTCGGCAGCAGACAGGACAACTTCTGCGGAACCATTCCGCGCAACAATCTTGGGGGGACGCGACACTGACGCGTTGCCCCTTGTATAGCGCGCACGGAATTCGCCACGATGGGCGAGAGAAACCGTGTGCCTATCGAGGAGCTTAAGATGAAAGGTCGAGCAATTATCCCGCTCGTCGTGGGCCTGGGAATCGGCATCATGGCCCTGAAGCTGTTCGTTGGCGTCTTACAGAAAGCCCAAGGGTCCACCGGCGAGAACATCCAGGTCATTTGCGCCACCACAGACATCGACCCCACCATGGAAATCCGTGAGTCGATGGTTGAGGTGCAGGAAGTTCCAAAAGTCCTGGCACCCGACCTCGCCTTCGCCAAGAAAGAAGAAGTCGTCGGCCGGGTCACCAGCCTTACCATCCCCAAGGGAATGCCGATCATTCCTAGACTACTAACCCCCAAAGGTACACCACCGGGCATGGCGGTTCGCATCCGGGAAGGTTTCCGCGCTGTCGCAGTCAAGGTGGATGAGTCTGCCGGCGTGGCGGGCTGGATCAAGCCCGGAAGTCGAGTTGACGTGGCGGTCCTGATGACCACCCGGCGTAAAGCTAAGACGGAACAAATCAGCAAGGTTGTTCTCCAAAATGTGGAGGTCCTTGCCGTCGGTCAGGATATCGGAACCAAAGGCGATACCGCGGCTGCATTGGCGAAGTCCGTCACGCTCCTCGTCCACCCCGACGACGTCCCGAAGCTCCATCTGGCGGCAACCGTGGGCAAACTTCGCCTGGCCATGCGAAACCAGCTTGATTACAGCGAGGGACCAGCTCCTCTAATGACCGACAATGATCTCCTCACCCTCGGTACCGAAAGACGAAATCTCATGAAAAAGAAAGAATCTTCCTTCCTCGCCAGCCTCTTCGGCGGACAACGACTCCAGAATACAGACGAAGAGACCGATAATAAAAAACGCGAGGATACGCGTGTTACGCAGGTCCTTGCGCCTCCGGCCCAAGTGGCATGGGCAAAAACAAACCAGCCCTGGTCCGTCGAGGTCATGAAGGGCTCGACAGAAACGGAGGTACTCTGGTTCGACGATACATCCCGTGCGGCGCGACGGGTGGAAAGTCCGGAAAATACGAACCAGAGGGCAAACGCCAACCAGGGAACGCCTATTCCGTTCGCTGGACCGGCTGTACGTCCCACCCCAGCGGTAAAAAAGGAATAGGCTCAAACGACGGAGCCTGCTGAATGAGCAGTAACACGGATGGACTGCGTACGTTCTTTTCATGGATGAATCGCATTGCAGCACGGGCCGCCCGGCGGGGATACGGCTCGTGCTTTGCATTTGTGGGCATAACCGCCCTGGCTGTTCTGCTGTTCTCACTAAGCGTCGGGCAATCCGCGCCGGCAACGGGAACAATGCCCTCACTGTCCGCACCCCAAAGCCAACAGCCGACCACCGCACTCCCCGCCTCTTCGGACACCCTGTTGCCACAGCAAGCCTCTGCTCAGCAGATCAAGCCTCATAAGGACAGCAACAAGCAAGATGCCCAGATAGCACCTCGCGCCGGCAAGACCATCGAGGTCGCAACTGCCGAAACCCCAAACAACAAGACCCTCAATGACGCCCCCGCAAAAAAAATGAGGAACGTTACCCTTGGTGCCGCAGACCCAGACACCAGCGTCAAGACGGTATCCGTCTCGTCAGCCGCAAACCAGTCCACGATGCAGGCCACCATCCAGCGCGTTTCCGATGCATCCCGCAAACACATGAGATTGACCGTCGGACGCGGACTCTTGATCGATCTGTCCGAGCCACTCAAGCGGGCCTCGGTGGCCGACCCCAACATCGCGGACGTGTCCGTGCTCTCGCCCCTCCAGGTCCTGGTCACCGGCAAAGCCATCGGCACCACGGAAGTGATTCTGTGGGACAACCAAGACCGTCAGGTCGTGTTCGAAGTCACGGTCGAAATGGATCTCTCGGAAATCAAAGAGGCCATTTCACGAGCCGCCCCGGGGTCCCAGGTGGACGTGAGGGCCGTCCGTGACACCGTCATTTTGAGCGGGCTCGTCGCCGACGTCGACGCCGTCGATCGAATCACCGAAATCGCTAAAATCCTGACGCCCAACATCCAGAACCAGCTCAGGGTCGCCGGCGAACAGCAGGTCCTGCTACGGTGCACCGTGGCGGAAGTCAGCAAGCAAGCGGCCCGACAATTGGGCGTGAACGGCTGGATTGCCGGTGATAACGTCCGTGACATGTTCGCCGTCAACCAACTGGACGGAATCAACCCGGTCAATATCGGAGGGGCACCAACCGCCAACATCATCCAACCGGGCGGAATCCCGTTCGCAACGGACGTTGACGGCCTACCGTTGCTGCCGCCCCCTACCGGACCTGAGCTCAGCTTGGGCTTTCCACGTATTCAAATGCAGCTGTTCTTCCGCGCACTGCGCGAGAACAACCTCCTGCGCGTCCTGGCTGAACCCAATTTAGTCGCACTCAGCGGGCAGGAAGCATCATTCCTGGCCGGTGGCGAATTCCCCGTTCCCGTACCCCAGGGCGGTGCGAATAGCAACACGATCACGATTGAATACAGGGAATTTGGCGTCCAGCTGACATTCCAACCCACCGTTATTGGGCGACAAATGATCCGATTGAAGGTCGCGCCGGAAGTCAGCGAGCCCGACTTCACGCTCGGTGTCGTCTTGGCGGGAACCACGGTTCCAGGACTCTCGCAACGGCGAGCGGAGACAACCATCGAACTGGCGGCGGGCAGCACGATTGCGATCGCCGGTCTGCTCAGCGAGCGTGTCGTAGGGATTGCCCGACAGGTTCCAGGGCTCGGCGACGTCCCGGTCCTCGGTGCCCTTTTCCGATCGGTCAACTATCAAAAGAACCAAACCGAACTGGTCATCCTCGTCACCCCGGAACTGGTCAGCGCCATGCACCCCGACCAAGTACCTACAGTACCAGGCCATTCCTACCAGAGCCCAGACGACTTCGAGCTGTTTGGACTCGGCCTGCTGGAAGGCGAACCCGCGATTGACGAAACCGAACCCGCCGCAGCCCTCGAAACCGACATCGAACCGCGGTACCGCAAGTTCCAGAGCCCGCCGGAACAGTTGTCGCTCCATGGCCCCTGGGGGCATGCAGAACGGTGGGAAACGACTCCGTAATTTCTCCCACTGAACCGGTAAGCAACATCGAAACACCCACTCATCCACGGCTAATCTTGAACACAACCCCGCGATACGCCGGAACCCCAACCATCGCCGGTCGCAATCCCACCCGCATCCGACGGAACTGAGGGGGCGAGGGTCCATCGGCGAACCGCGCTCCCGATAACCATCACAAAGAAACTCACAAGAACCGAGCGGAATTTCTCATCACAATCAGCATCACCCTTTTCACATCACACATCTGTATTGAATAATTACATCAACAAAAATGCGAACGAAATTTCCGAATCCGCAACCACCGACTGAAGCATCAAAACGAACGCAACCGCCGATAAAACCGCAAAACACAGGACCGACACCATGGCCAGAACCCCAGGGTCCCATACCTTAGACGACATCCATCGTCGTCGCCCAGAATTATCCATGATCTTTCAGAAGCTGGGAGGAAAGCGACGTCCCGTTTTGATCGAATAAGCAATAGGGAACCGTGCCGAGCGAGCCGAACAGTTATCGGCAGGTCGGTACCCCAAAACCAAGACCTCACGTGGTGCAGGTGAAATAAGGGGATGGAAACACGCAACACGACCGGGAGGAAAACGAAACAACCGCACCGGCTTCTCCAAGAAAAGAGCCGGCGGCTTTGCGCGCTCACCGTCCTCTCGATTCTTACGTCGGAAGATACATGCGTTTTGCGCGCATCGCTCCGACGGCTGAAACGCTAGGGGTTTCGGACCACCCAAAGGCGGTCCGCCTTAGGATGTGGGCGATAGCCCAGGGAAAGACACAGCTGCTATGAGACAGTCCGCACGCATTATTGTTTTTAACAGCGACGAGGAGTACGCCGTGACTCTTCGATCGGATCTGCTCAGCATTCCCGGCATCAAAATTGTCGCGGAAGTCGATGAACCCGCATTGGTCGAGCAGGCCGTTCAACAGTTCTCGGCCGAGATCCTCTTCGTACACCTTGACCCCATACCAGACGTTATTCTTCCCGCCGCCACCCGAATCGCCAGCCAGAACCCACATCTGGCCGTCTTTGTGGCTTCCGAAAGTACCGACGCCAACCACATTCTCGCCGCGATGCGATCCGGCATCCGAGAATTCCTGACCAAGCCCGTCGAACGCGAGCTGCTCGCCCAGGCCATCGAAAAGGTCATGAGTCAGGTCAGCTCCGAGGTCGAGGTGGGCCCGTTGGTCTCCATCCTCGGCACCATCGGAGGTGTCGGCGCATCGATGTTAGCGGTTAACCTGGCCAGCGAACTAAGCGACCTCGCCAAGAATCGGCCGGTGGCTGTGGTGGATCTCGACTTTCGTTACGGCCAGCTCGGCACCATGCTCGACTTACAAGCCGACTACACCATCGCCGATCTGTGCGACACGCCGGAACAACTTGACGTCGGCGTCATCGAGAAAGCCATGGTGAAACACAGCACGGGTGTGCACTTGCTGGCTCGGCCCAATTCGTTCGGGCAGGCCGACCAAATCACGGCCGCACACTGCTCAGCCGTGCTCAGCTCACTGCAACAAATGTACGAGTATGTCGTCGTGGATGGACCCAATCGGTTCGATCCAGGCGGTTTGGCCGTGCTAGACTTGGCGGACGTCAACCTTCTGTTAATTCAGTTGCTCGTCACCAGTGTCCGCAACGTCCATCGCATACTCGAAGAACTACGCGAAGGTGGATACAACCTCGACCGCTTCCAATTGATCTGCAATCGCGTCGGTCGAGAATCAGCCCATCTGCAAATCGAACACGTGGAAGCGACATTAAAACGTAAGATTGCCCATCAAATTCCGGACGATTGGAAGTCCGTGAGTTCCGCCATCAATATGGGCTCGCCGCTGATTGAAAGTGCACCCAAAGCACGCATCCGGACAGCCATCCGTGAGCTGGCCGAACGGATCGCCAATCCAGAGGCGGCAGAGAACAACGCCGATGCCGGTAAAGGAAAATTCTGGGGACGAATCTTCAGCACCGCGTCGTGAGTCGGCAAGGAACCGGCGATGTGATGCTGTCATCTAGTTACGGGGTAGCCAAATGTTCGGCAAGGTCAAAACACCTATCTTACCACGCGGAAACAAGCCGGGGAAATCTGTGCTGGGCCCGCGCTCTCCGGAAGAATCACCCGCACCTGCCGAGAAAACAACGGGCGTAGCACCGAAGCCCGCACAACCTGCACCCCCATCAACTCCGCCACCGGCTCCCGAAAAGCCCAGACCCAAGATCGACAGCGACGACAAAATCGAAAAATACTACGAGCTCAAAACACGCATCCACCGCAAGCTGGTCGATCAGCTTGACCTCAGCGCGATGAACAACGACGACCCCACGATTCGCGACCAGGTCGGTGAAGTGATCCTCAGCTTGTGCGAAAAAGAAAACGTACTGCTCAACTACAACGAGCGCCAGCGTCTGGTCAAAGAGGTCCTTGACGAAACCTTCGGTCTGGGACCCCTCGAAGTCTTATTGAGTGATCCCGCGATCAGTGACATTTTGATCAACGGTCCACGTCATGTTTATGTCGAACGCCGAGGCAGTCTCGAGCTGACCGACGTCAAATTCCGAGACAACGAGCACCTCGTCCACGTCATCGACAAGATCGTCAGTGCCGTCGGCCGCCGATGCGACGAAATCAGTCCGATGGTCGACGCGCGACTCAAAGACGGTTCGCGTGTCAATGCGATCATACCGCCGCTGGCATTGGACGGCGCCAGCATGTCGATCCGTCGTTTCGGAAACGATCCGATCAATTGGGATGATTACATTCGGTTTAAGTCGTGCTCGCCCGAAATGGTCGCATTTTTTGAAGCGTGCGTCGTCTCCCACCTCAACGTCTTAATCGTCGGCGGTACCGGTTCAGGTAAGACCACGTTGCTGAACAACATGTCATCGTTTATCCCACCCAGTGATCGAATTGTCACGATTGAGGACGCCGCTGAACTTCGACTTCGCCAGCCACACGTCGTGCGCCTGGAAACGCGACCACCCAATATTGAAGGAAAAGGCCAAATCACCATCCGCGACCTGTTGATCAACAGCCTGCGTATGAGGCCCGACCGAATCGTCGTCGGTGAGTGCCGAGGGGCCGAAACGCTCGACATGCTCCAGGCGATGAACACCGGCCACGACGGCTCGTTAACCACGTTGCACGCCAACAACACACGCGACACGGTACAACGTGTCGAAACGATGGTCATGATGGCGGGCTTCGAGCTGCCCATCCGCGCGATTCGTCAGCAATTCTCTTCCGCGATTGATCTGATTGTACAAGCGCAACGATTGACGGGCGGACCAAGGAAAATCGTCAGCGTCACTGAAGTATCCGGCATGGAGGGAGACGTCGTCACCATGCAGGACATCTTCCGTTTTGAGCAACTCGGCGTCGATGGTGTCGGCAAAGCCTACGGCCAGATCGTGTCAACGGGAATTCGACCAACGTTTATGGACCGGCTCAAACATTCGGGCTGTGACGTCAGTCCCGAGTTGTTCGAACGGAAAATTTTGGTCCACGACAAGGAAGACTAAAAACGTTGACCCAATAACGCTTTGGGTTCACGTAAGGACCATTGGGAGAAGAGCCTGTAACTCAACCAAGTACGGGGTGACCAGTGGGATCGCTTTCAGAGATACTATTCATCGTCATGCCTATCGCGGGATCGATGCTTTTGGTGTGGGGCATCTTCCAGGTGGTCGTCGATCTGCGTACCGGCAAGCAAAAAAAGATCGTCGATCGGTTAACCGAGTCACGATCCGCCAAGCGGGAGCAGCAGGTCAAAGAATCGCTGCTTCGCAAGCGCGCAGCCGAGCTACAAGGCAGCGCCTTCGAGAGCGTCATGTCACGAATGCAAATCGTGACCAAGCTCCAGGGCGTATTGGATCAGGCCGACGTGGACTGGTCGGCATCGAAGCTACTCGTCAACCTCACCGGCATCGCTGGCGCACTGACGGTTGGACTGATGATGCTGCAGATCAGTCCGATTGCCTGCCTGGGGGCGGGGTTGGGGGTCATCTTCATGCCGCTGCTCTGGCTGGTTCGCAAACGCAAGAAGCGAGTCAGGGCACTTGTCGGCCAACTGCCGGACGTGTTCGACCTGATGGGCCAAGCACTTCGTGCCGGACACTCCCTCGCAAGTGCCATCCAGCTCGTTAGCCAACAGATGCCTGACCCCATCGCCAGCGAGTTCGCCCGCGTGTTCCACGAGCAAAACCTGGGAATCTCGGTCGATGAGGCCATGCTCAACATGGCCAAACGCATCGATCAAATGGACGTGCGTTTCTTCGTCACCGCCGTGCTCATTCAACGCCAAACCGGCGGCGACCTCGCGGAGATTCTGGACAAAATCGGAAAGGTGATTCGCGACCGTATTCAACTGCTGGGCGTCGTCCAGGCACTCACGGCCGAAGGACGATTGTCCGGCTGGGTACTGCTGGCGCTGCCCATTATCGTGTTCTTTGTCTCGCTCGTGGTCAACCCCGAATACGCACGACAGCTCCTGGATACGCCCAACGGGCGAATGATGCTGGGAACAGCCGTTTGTATGGACCTCATGGGTCTGGCCATGATCAAGAAAATTGTCAACATCAAGGTGTAATGCCATGAACGAAATGCTGATACTAGGCGGGCTTGTCGTGGTGAGCGTCGGCATGATTGTCTATTCGCTCTTGCCGGGCAAGAAAGAAGAAGAAGAGAAACGTCTCCAACGCCGAATGTCCGGGCAACGCGCCACGAATGAGCAGCCTCTCATCAAAGACGCCAGCCAAAAATCCGCCGCCAAGCAGATGCTCGAGCGCGTCGCGCCCTACGCGATGAAACCGGTCATGCCCAAGAGCGAAGAAGATATGTCAACGCTCCGGCAAAAACTTGCACAAGCTGGCTTTCGCCATGAGTCGGCCGTCCGGCACTTCCTAGCCAGCAAGACGATTGTGGCCATACTGCTGGGTGCACTCTCCATCGTGGTCCTGTGGAGCGGCGGGCATCAGCCGATGCAACTTTTCGGGATTGCCGCTTTCGCTGCCGGCGCAGGATTCATGCTCCCCAACGGCTGGCTCTGGCTCGCCAAAAGTCAGCGAGAGGAAAAAATTCGTAACGGCCTGCCAGATTCACTAGACCTCCTCGTCGTCTCGGTCGAATCGGGATTGGCCTTGGACGCCGGGCTCCAACGCGTCAGCGACGAAATGAGCAACGTCCATCCGGAACTCAGCGAAGAAATGCAGATCGAAGCCCTCGAAGTCCAGATGGGTGTCCCCCGAGCCGAAGCGCTCAACAATATGGCCCGACGCTGCGGCGTGTCAGAAATGCGCACGCTCGTCGCCGTGATCACACAGGCGGAAAAGTTCGGCACCAGCGTCGCCAAAGCACTGCGTACCCAAGCGGACACACTACGCCAAAAACGACGACTCAAGGCCGAAGAGCGGGCTCAGAAAACCACCGTCAAGCTGATGGTCCCGCTCGTGTTATTCATCTTCCCATCGATCTTCGTGGTACTCGTCGGACCCGCCGCTCTGAACATCATGAAGGCGCTCGGTGCCGGCTCGCCATTGGCAGGCTAACACCGCCGATCGCACAGCCGACCGCGCCATGGATGCACCGTCCGCAGACGCAAGTTAACTAGCGATCAGCAGCCAGTCGAACAAACTTCTGCACCCGCTGGCCGAAAACGTCACCCAAATACAGGTTGCGATCCGAATCCACACCGATACCGTGAACACAAGCCAGTTGGCCGGGCTTCGAACCGCTCTCCTGACCCAAGGGGAACGTCCACACTTCCAGCACCCGGCCCTCCGGATTCAGCTTCATGACCATCTGATCCTTCGGAAACACGCCCAGGTATTCCCCCTCACCCCACCGCATCGGCGAGGAACCACACACGTAAATCTCATCTTGCGGCGTAATACAAACGCTCCAGGGCATCATCAGGTTGACCCACACCGCTAATGAACGACCGGCCTGATCGAACACCTGAATTCGCCCGTTGTTGCGCTCAACCACATAAAGCCGACCTTTCGAGTCCATTGCAATCGAATGAGGCAAATACAACTCGCCCACCTGGCTACCCTGCTTCCCCCAGGTTTTCACAAATCGGCCCTGTGCATCGAAATGAACGATCCGATTGTTGATGTACCCGTCCGAAACAAAGATCTCGCCCGTCGGCGAAATGGCCATATCCGTCGGCTTATTGAAATGCTTATCATCCTCGCCCGCCTCGCCCGGCGTCCCAAGCGTCAAGAGCAGCTCGCCCTTCGGGGAGAATTTGCGCACGACATGCAATCCGGTATCCGAAAGCCAGATGTTCCCGTCGTGATCAATCCGAATCTGATGCGGAATCTCCGCATCCACCTTCTCCCAAGCATCAAGCAACTTGCCATCCGTACTGTAAACCTGAATCGGCATGTTGCCATGAACCAGCGCCCAGATGCGATCCTGCGCATCGACGGAAACACCCGTAACCGCCTCCCACCGAACGTTTGCCGGCTTCTGCGGCCAATCGCGATCGAACTCATACCCCACCGTCAAATTGATCTTCGGATAAGTCACGACTTCTTGGGCTGCACTTGCTTGACCGCTCGAGGCGCAACCGCCCGCGATCACAAACAGGCAACTCGTCAAAAAACCAACCGCAAGGTAACCCACCGCCGTCAATAAGCTGCGTCTGGTCTTCATGGAATCACATCTCCTAAAAGAAATAATCAACAAGAAACTCTTCGACACGGGATCGTGAGTATACTATACGGACTCGGGTAAGCCCAGGCAGAATCGATCCACGCAGCCGTTGCGAATCAACCGGTTTTTGTAGTTAATACAGTAAGTCGTAAGGCCCAGCCATGATAAGATCCAACGACTGAGAGAACCTCCACATGACACCATGGCAAAAAAAACTAAGCAGGTTGGTCATATTGGTAGGACTTACGGGTTCACCCTTGAGCGCCCAACCAACGCTCGACGCACCCTGCCCGTTGGACTGCCGTGGCGTACCCTTTTCGCAAGCCCTGCCTCGGCTCGCTGAACAGCTCAACCTTCCCTATATCCTTGATCCGTCCGTAACGCCCGATCTCGCCCAAACCCGCATCAGAATGTTCGCCGCTCACCTCTCCGGACAACAAGCCATTCGTTGGTTGGCCCGAAGTGCGGGCCTGGAAGCCGTCATCATCGAAGGCACCATCCTCATCGCCAAGCCCGAGCGTCTACCTCGCGCGTGGCGGTACAGAGAACCCGTAACGACATGGACAAGCAAGGGTGTCCCGGGAACATCGCGCCCTTCGCAGGACACAACACGCCTACGTAAGGCACGCGACAAGCGGGCGAACGTCAACTGGATCGATAAACCCCTGAGCGGGGTACTACGCGATGTGTCACACAATTTCGGAGTCGATATCGTCGTGCATCCAACCATCATGGCTACCCAGCCGTTGCTGCAGTTCGAACAGGCACAAGCGGACCTCGACACCGTCTGTGACGCCCTGGCCCAACAGCTCAACGCCAGATTAATCTACATCGATGGCGCCTTCTGGGCTCGTCCACGAAAAGGCAAGCATGCACAAGAAACCCAGCCCGCGACATCCAGAACAAGCGGAAGCCCCACCTATCGCCCCGCGCCCTCCCAACTCGGGCTGGCGAGGTGGGTGACGATCGACCGATCCGTGACGAGTTGGCAGGCCTTCGCCGACCAATTGGCCCGGGCCAGCGATCTGAACTGCAGGATCCAGCCCCCCGCCCTGGCTGAGACCGCATGCGTCGAAGCAAAGGGATCCGTGGAGGACGTACTCAACGGCGCCCAAATGCTGGGACACCTCTCCTGGGCGTTGGAGGATGCCGGAAAGGATGGCCGGCTCTCTCTGCGAATCAACATCCGGCAAAGCGAGCCCAAATCCCCGTAAACTTCCAGGGCAATTCCTTCCGAAAATCCACTTGACGACCCGTTTTTGGGATATACACTTTCCACGGGTACGAGCATGGGGCTGGTCACGTGACGCGGGAGCCAAAAAGAACCATGCTATACAGGAGTGAGAGACCGAAGTAACGCAGTCTGGCAGTGCTTCCGAGGGCGAAACGTCAATCGTTGTCTTGGGGCCGCACAAGGTAACAGGAATTTCAAATGGACTACAAAGACGAATCAGCAAACAAAGGGTTGGGACAAACCGGAATGCTGGAAGTCTGGGCGGTTGGGTCGTCCGAGATACTCGACTGGACCAAGGACCCACGCGAACTCTGGACCGAAGAACGGCTTGTTCCGTGCGCAAGCAGCTTCGAAGAAGAAGAGGAGGAGGAGGAGGAAGACGCGGACTACTTTGACGAAGACCTAGACGACGAAGATCTGGACGACCTGGACGACGACGAAGACGACGACGAAGAACTCGACGACGATTTCTAAAAGAACCCAACACTTTTAGACCGTCAGACCGTCGTAACGGTGCGTACAGACAAATGTTTCGCGTAGACAAATATACGGTCTTTTTATTTATTTAGAAATCAAAAGGTCGCATCCTGACGAATGAGTCAAATGGATCGGCCGGCAAAATGCGGATGTTTGCATGACGAGTGAATTCATGGGATCGGAACGGCGTCGGCAGGATCGTCGTTCCTCTGTCGATAGGCGTAACGGGCTCGACCGCAGGCGGGGACCGGGGCGACGTCGTAGCGACGTACGGCGGGAAGCCGAAGAAGGCGAGATGACGGATGAACTCCTGCAGTTCGTCCTGGCCATCGACGAGTACAAACGCGTCAATCGCCGCCCGTTTCCCACGTGGAGTGAGGTCTTCGAGGTCATCCACTATCTGGGCTACCGCAAGGTCGCCGACCGAGGCGAACGGATTGATCGCCCCTCAAAGGATCCCTCACCTTCTTCGTGAAGGTAAAAGATTCCGCTCCTATCCTGCCCCAGAGCTGGCTCACGGCGGAACAGTCTTCGTTCCTGAAAAACGAAAACCGCGTGTCTGCCCCAGGGAGTACGCGTTGTGAACTCTGCCGACCAAATTGTCTTCGTCCTTCAAGTCGTATTGGCCCTGGGGCCGATGGCGGTCTATTTCTTGGCCCTCGGTTTGGTGAATAGCCAGGCACGTCCCTGCCTTGTCCGCGCAAGGTCGGACTTCATCGTTCTCACAATCGCTTTTGTTCCCCTGGTTGTTTGGCCCATCCTCACCCTTGTGCGATATGGCCATCCCTGGCTCGCCACAACCGTATCCGTGGGGGTAGCGGCACTTTTCATTGCGATGTTGCCGCGCCGAGGCTCCGGATGGGTCCTCTACAACGTCAGCCCACGGCAATGCCGACGACTCCTGGACCAAGCATGCCGACGACTCGGATGGAGCATTCAAACCGAAGCAGCGCAAGCCGGACAAACACCCGACGCAATCCAAACCGCCGACCCAACCACTGCGGACACACTACACATTGGGCCAGTAGGACTGACCATCACCCAGGATTCGCTGCCGGGCTTACGCAACGTCACACTCTGGGTCAACGCGACCAAGCCCGCACAAACACCCGAGATTGATCGTCTCATCCAGTCCTTGTCGCAAGAAATTCAACACGAGTCGATGCTCCCCTCTCCAGCAGGCGCGAGCCTCGTGCTCATCGGGGCCACGCTACTCGGCGTACCCATGTGGTACCTCTTTCAGCATATGGACTTGATCGTCCGCGCCGTCAGGCACATCCTCTCCGTCTAATAAGACAACACAAGCGAACCCCGGGACAGGAAATGGCGGCGGCTCCGCAACACAAACGGAGACACCTCTCCGGTTCTCCACGTCCAATCGCTGCCGTATCCGCCGACAGCTCGCGGGCACACCTGGGATCTCCTTGCAACACGCCAAGTGCCGGTTATAATAAGGACATGCTCGTGCAGAAATAAGATCGGGGCTTGTAAGTTCTTTCTGTACAGGTACTTTCATTCTGAAGAATCGGTTGCGTTTCCGGCCTGTCCGGAGTCTTCATTTGAGATATCCCCCCATGCCCACTCATACCCACAAACCAGATAAGCATACGTGCCCCGAATCCAAGGCGACGGCCCTGCAACCACAATGTGCGACAGAGAATTCCTCTGCGCAGCAAGCTTCAGACCGTCGATCGCCTCAAATCGTCCTTATGGCACCGTCCAACCGCCAAACCGTGTGGTGGGTCATGACCGTGGTCTTAGCGGTTATGGCTACCGCCCTCATTATGCGGCTCGATGATAAGGCCTTTTTGAGATCTGCCCTCGCCCAATCAGTCGATCGAGGTGTCCTACCGATCGCCGGAGCACGCGGAATCCACGCTTTCACCGGCCAATTGAGCAGCAAGACCCACGGCCTGTTCATGCTGGACGTGGACGCAGGCACCATCTGGTGTTACGGGTTAGAAAAGGGCCGTGACGGCGAAACACGCCTCAGATTGGTGGCCGCCCGAAGCTGGATTTTTGACCGGCACCTGGAAGAATTCAATGTGGCGGCCCCTACGCCGAACGAGGTCCGCATGATGGTCCAACAACAAACGTCACACGCAAGCAATGTGGTCGGCACCCACGGCAATACCGTTAGCCAAAGACCGACCAATGAACGAACCAGTGAGTTGAAGCCTCCTTCCGACGTGAGTAAGGTGGCCTTGCCAAAAAGTAAGAGCGGTGAATAGTCTTTGGCCAGCCAGCGTGTGTTTTGAATGACCCTTACGTGCTGGGCTTTTCAAACAAAAATGAATTCGCCGAAAAATGGGTGGTCAAGAAAGGAACTGTTGACCGAATCGACGCTCAACTTATCGATGTGAGGACGAACCGAGACCTATGGCTAAGACCTACTACAGCCCTGAAGAAGCGTCAGCGAAGCTAGGCTGCACCAACGACGAATTGCGTGCGATGATCCGCGAAGGAAAACTACGTGAATTCCGGGATGCGGGCAAACCCAGCTATCGCGTGGAAGAGGTTGACCGGCTGGCGGCCGAGCGACAGGGTGGCCAATCGGGCGCAGGACAAGACAGTGGCGAACTGTCGCTCGCCGATAGCGGTGAAATCGAACTCGAATCGCTGGGTTTGGACTCAGGTCAAGCCGAAGCATTACCGGCATCAGGTTCATCCGACAGCCTTCCGGGACTGAGTGGCAGCGAGGCCGCGATCGATCTGGGGTCCTCCGACACCGGGGCGATCCAGCTCGAAGACAGCGCTACCGGCGACAGTTTCAGCGGCGACAGCGGGATCGCCAGCCAAACCCCAAAAGAAAAAGCGCCCAGCGAAAGCGAGGCAGACACGGGTGAGCTGGCACTCATCGACGAACGCGACGAGAGCGGTGTCGGCGGAGACAAGGTAGGGCTAGGTGGCTCCGACACCGGTACCCTCGATCTCGCCGAAGAGTCGAGTGGCGGCTCCGACTTTCTGAGCCTTGAAGAGGTCGATAAGGATGCCGCCCAACCCGTCAAAAAGGACGATACAGTCATCACCAATATCGGGATCAGCGTCTTCGACGATGACGATCTCGAGATTGCCGCGGATCCGATGGCCAAAACGCTCCTGACCGGCGGTGATGAACATCTGGGCTTGGATGGTAGCGGAGGTGGTTCCGGCCTGCTCGATCTGACACGCGAAAGCGATGACACGTCGCTGGGAGCCGAGCTGCTCGAAGGTATCGACATGGGCGATACCGCCGAGACCGTTGCGCCTACCGTCGAAACCGAACCGGTCGAGCCTGTTGCCGAAATAGAAGAGCCGATGGGCGAACCAACCGTAGAAATCGGCCTAGGCCGAACACAGGTCGTTGGGTTGGTCGAACCGGTATCGCCAGCCTTTACCGGCCTACTGGCTGCCGCCACGATCAGCCTCGCGCTCTTGGGGGCTGCCAGCGTGGCCAATAGCATGGGAGCATGGCCGGGGTATCTTCAGGCCCTCTCCGAGAAGTTCTGGCTATTCCTGGGCGGCATGCTCGTCCTTGGTGGCATGGCAGCCGGTATCGGCTTCTTCGTGGGCAAGCAACCCTCAGGCCCAAGGCCACCCAAAGAGAAAAAGGCCAAAACCAAGAAAGCCAAAAAAGGTAAAAAGGGCAAAAAAGGCCAGGCGGACGAGCCCAAGCCAACCGAAGAACTCGCGTAACACTTTCCCTCCTTTGCCCGTGCGGAAAGGCCACCGTCCACACAAATATCAAGAAGTGAAAGTTACCCGCACAGGGGTCTGGCAGACCACGCAGGAGTCTGGTATACACTTCAGGCAAGGAGGATGAACGTACAGGCCCCAAACGCCCTACCGATAGGTATTCGGTCTTCGGCAAGCAGACGCCTGAAGCGCACCGTTCGGCTGGGGTGAATGCTCGGCACGCCAAACCTTGATGGCGCGGCAAGGCGAAACGAGATCAAGACGCCGGTACGGGCTGAAAACGTAAGCTGGCCTCCTTGGGAAGAACAACGTAACTCGTGGCATCAACACCCGCAGCAGTAGTTGATATGTAAACAGTGCCGGGCGCGCGTCCCGGTAAGAACAGTGTTCTGTTAGGAAGCACCTGAACGACAAGGGAAAACGGTAAAGGAGGCCGACATGAGACGATATTGGATTTGGGGCGCAGTCGCGGCATTAATCTCTGTGAATGTAGGTTGTCACTACGACCAATGGCAAGCTGAGCAGCGAGCCAATCGCGTGTTGCAAGAAGAGCTTGCCGGTATACGGGACGACCTGCAAAGCTGTGAGCTACAAAATAGCCAAAAAGACACCACCATCGCTTCGCTCAATGAACAGATCAAGGCCAAGGACGACCTTATCAACAATCTGACGGCTGAGGCGACCAACCTCCGAGACGCGCTAGCCAAAGCGCAAGCCATCCTCGAGAAACACGCAGGCCAGATGCCGGACACGGTTATCGTCCGCCAAGCTTTGCCGGAGCCGCTCCATAAGGAATTGAAGACGCTGGCCGAACAGTATCCGGATGTCATCGAATACGATGCGAAGAAAGGTGCGGTGCGATGGAAAGCGGACTTGCTCTTCCCACTGGGCAGCGATCAGTTGGCCGGTGCCAATGATGCATCCGTGCAGGCACTGACCAAATTCGCGGAGATCGTAAACGGATCGGCCGCTACCGGCTTCGACGTGATCGTGGTAGGCCACACCTGCACCACACCCATCAAGAGAGCCCAAACCCGCGCCGAGCACAAAACCAATTGGCACTTGTCGGCACACCGGGCCATCTCGGTCATGAACACGCTGGGTAAGCAAGGCGTCGGAATGGATCGCATGGGCATCATGGGTTACGGTGAATATCGTCCCATCGCCAACAACAACAGCAAGGACGGCAAAGCGAAGAATCGCCGCGTGGAAATCTATTTGGTGCCCAAGGAGTCGGTTCAGTCCATCGGCCTGGGCGTCTATGAATCCAAGAACCTTGGATTGGCGTTCCTTCGCGTAACGACACCTGTTGGATAAGTCACGACTACAGGTCAATCGATCTTGTTGTGAGTACTTGACTTCCACAAAAGGCGTTCTTTCGGGACGCCTTTTGCTTGCGCTCCTGTTGTGTTACATGAGCCACTATAATGGACGACTGGTGGTCCGCGTGCTCATGCTGTAACGGTAATATCAGGAACCCGCTGATGGATGCACACCCCCTGTCATTTGCCTCACTCGACTTTGACCAGACGCCGTTTCTGGTCATCTGGGAAGTGACGCAAGCTTGTGCGCTGGCGTGCCAACATTGCCGGGCTGAGGCGGAAGAGAAACGCCATCCCGATGAACTCACGCTGGCCGAGGGCAAAGATCTGCTCGCTCAAGTCAAAGCGATGGGCACACCCGTCTGCGTGCTCTCCGGTGGCGACCCGCTCAAACGGCCCGACCTCAATGACCTGGTCCGCTACGGCCACCAACTCGGGTTACGTATGGCGACCATCCCCGCCGCCACGACCGAGCTAACCCGCGCCAAGCTGGTCGCACTCAAAGAAGCCGGTTTGGCACAAGTTGCGTTTTCGTTGGACGGTTCGACGGCCACATTGCACGACGCATTCCGCCAAACCCCGGGCACCTTCGATCGAACCCTGCAAGCCATCGAATGGGCACACGCATTGCAATTGCCGGTACAAATCAACACCACCTTCACCCAATGCAACTACCACGACGTGGACGATATCATCGCCTTGGTCAAGACACTGGAGATCGTCTTCTGGGAGGTGTTCTCGCTCGTACCGGTCGGGCGCGGCAAACTGCTGCCGCCGATGACGGCTGAACAACACGAAGCACTGTTTATCAAGCTCTACGAACTCTCCCGAGACGTGTCGTTTCTGGTCAAAGTAACCGAAGCCCCCCACTACCGCCGTTATGTCCTGCAGCAGCGCGCTCACGAAGGTGGGCCAGCTTCGACCGGACCCGCCTCGCAGTCCGCCATTCCGGCCCAACTGTCACGGGAAATGTCCACCGCGGATTCACTCGGTGCCGGCGCGAAAGGCATCAACTCGGGCAAGGGGTTTTGTTTCGTCTCCCATGTCGGTGAGGTCTTCGGGTCGGGCTTTTTTTCGCTTTCGGTGGGTAATGTCCGCAATACGCCGTTGGCGTTGCTGTACCGTGATAGTGCGTTGTTTCGTGCCCTCCGCGATGCGCGCCAACTCAAGGGCCGATGCGGCCTCTGTGAGTACGCCGACATTTGCGGTGGGTCCCGAGCACGCGCCTACGCCACTACCGGCGACTATCAAGCTGAGGACCCCGCATGCCTCTATCAGCCGAATCCGTCCCGGCCCCTCTGAGTGTCAGGACCATGTCTCTAGCTTGACAAACTGACCGGCGGGCTCGGCCTTGACGAAACGTAGCATGGCGGCGACAAGGCCGCACAACAACGCTTGCAGAAAGTAGACCTGATTCGTGACGGACATGAAATCAATCATGCCGTCGGCTTGGATCGCCAACAGCCCCGCGAGGATCGCCAGGGCAAGCACACTGAGCAGCGGATCCTTCCGTTTCATCAGCTTGATGCAATACACGATCACCGCAAGCCCCAAGGCACCGTAAGCCACCAAACCGAACACGCCCGTCTGGGATAGCATGTACACGACAAGGTTATGCGCAGGCTTGTCATTGGACAGCTCGTAGATCTTGCCGAGGTCGCGTTGCGCGTGGAAGTAGGCATTCGCACCGCCGCCGGTCCAGATGTGCTGTGTCCAAATCTCGCAGCCGGTGATCAGCGTATCCCAGCGTGCCTCCATGATCTCCCAGGGAGCACGGAACACGCGTTTACCCAACAAGGTACCGCCGCCAATCAGCCCCGCAGGAAACGCCAACAAACACAAAAGCAGAAACATGCCGAGCACTTGGCGTTCTTTCCATAGATAAAAAACCGCAATGACAACAACCACAGCCAGCACGAACGCACCCCACGCGCCGCGCGAGAAGCTGGCGATCAGACCTGGTATTCCGATAAAAAACAACCCCGCAAAAATAAGCCGATCACGTGCCCGCACCCAACGCGCCAGCGCCAAACAGAAGGGGAACATCAACAAGGCAACCATGTAGATACCGTAGGCATGCGAATCGATCGTCGTCCCTTCGGCCCGGCGGTGTCCCTCGAACTCAGGTACTTCGTATTGCATGCTGAGCTCAGCCGTCACAGCCCCCTTGGATCGACCAATGCCCACGAGCTTGTGAAACCGGTGCTGCACAACCCCCAATCCGCTTTCAAATGCCAGCGCAAACATCAAAGCCCATAGCACGCCGCGTAAATGCCGTCGTTCCATTCGATGCGCAATGTAGTAGTAGCCAAGCGCGTATTTTGTGACGCGGAAGAGCTCAAACAGCGAGTAGTGCATACTGGCCGACGTCAGGACGCTTAACAGATTGGCGAGCACGACGCCGAGAACCAAACCGTCCAGGAGCTTGAACTTCGGTATCGGCTGCGATCGGATAATGACGATTTCCACAAGCCAGGTGACATAGATGCCTGCCAACAGAATATCGTACAAACCGATGTTGATGCCGGGCGTTCCGAAATCGACCCACGTGTCACGCAAGAAGAAGGTCTTCTCGAAGGTCATGAAGGGGATACTGAAGACCATCAAATACAGGAGGATCTCCGGCAGCCGTCGAATAAAGATCATGCACAAAGACAGGAAACCCAACCCCATGACACAGGCGATTTGATAGCGCACGGACATGAGCATCAGCTTCTGCGTGAAGAACGCGACCGCACCGCCAGCGATCAGGATAGCCACCAGCACCGCCCACGCCCGTTGGGCTTTCGGTGCGTCGGGTCGCGAAGAAGGCGGGATCACGCTCATTGAATCATCCTACTCATACCGGCAAAGGTTTCGACTCAGCTGCACGCCGTCGGCGCAACGCGCGAAGGCCTTTCAGGAAATGATAGGAGACCGTCGCACGGATGAAGATGGGTTTCACCAGTAACGCCAAAAAGCGGCTGTGTTCGGCATGGCGAATCACGGGAACATAGGTCACCACCGTCACGCGATTGAAGAGGACACGCCGAATCAGTTCGCGCACAATGAACCAGTGGATGTTCTTGTCTTCATCCAAGATATTCGCCACACAGTCCTTGTACCCCAAACAAGAACGAATGAAAAAGGGTAACGTCTTCCACGTCAGGACATGAGAACGGACATAGAGCCCCGGATCGTTCACGCTGTCGGTCAATGAGTCAAACTTGAGGCCGCGCTCATAGGCCCGCTTGCAAGCGTTGTCGATGGTCTCAATGTGATAGTGGTAGGCCAGTGCTTTCTTGTTATACAACAATCGCAGACCGCCGTTCTTGTAGAGCCGCCAGCCGACCTCCGTGTCCTCGTGGGCGGCACCGGGCCTTTCGATGAACATGCCATATTCGAGCATGAACGCTTTTTTGAACGAAACGTTGCAGGCCCAAAAATTGATGTAGGTCAGCTCGTCGAGGGCTTCGAAGTTACCGTAGCGGAACGGGTCCCAGTTTTGAAGGAAGACGGTGCGAGGCAAATCCGGCGACTGAAGAACCTTGCCGCCGACGGCGACCTGCGGTTCCGGGTGTTGCTCGTGGGTCTTGTAATGCTCTTCGAGCATGGTCGGTTCGCAGTGAATGTCGTCGGCGATGAGGAGGATCCAGGGCCCTTGAGCTTCGCGGATGCCTCGATTCTCGGTGTAGCCGGGACCCCGATTTTCGTGCCGGAAATATTTGAGAGCAAACGGCGCGGTCTTCATGTAGTCGCGAACCACCTGCTCGGTGTTGTCGGGCGATCCGTCATCCACGACGATCACTTCATACTTGTCGCGCGGCAAGGTCTGTTCGGCCAATCGATCAAGCGTGACACAGAGCGTGTCCGCTCGGTTCCACGTGGCGACGACAACACTGAGAAAACTCATTGAAGAACACCCACTCCTGAGTTTACTAACCCAAGCGAGTAATCGCGACCCCAAGCCCAGAAGGACTTGGGCCACCCATCCTTCCTACTTAGAGCTGATACTGATACCACCATACTGCGTTTCATAATACTCGCGGTAGGCGCCTGATTTGATGGCTTCCCACCAGGGACGGTTGTCGCGGTACCATTGGACGGTGGCGTCCATGGCTTCGTCGAATGACCGAGTTGGTTTCCAGCCTAGTTCGCGTCGGATCTTGGCGTCGTCTACGGCGTAGCGGCGATCGTGGCCGGGACGGTCCTTGACGTACTCGATATGCGATTCGTCTTTGCTGAGTTTGGCGAGCAGTGTGTCGGTAATCTGGCGATTGGTGCAAGGTGTGTCGCCGGCGATATTGTAGGCTTCACCAATGCAGCCTTCCTCGAAAACGCAGCACAAAGCTTCGACGTTGTCTTCGACGAAAATCCAGTCCCGGACGTTGAGACCGTCGCCGTAGAGCGGGACCTTACGGCCATCGAGTAAATTCGTCACGAACAGCGGGAGCAGTTTTTCCGGGAACTGGTAGGGACCGAAATTGTTGCATGTTCGTGTGATGAGGGCGGGGAAGCCATGGGTTACATGGTAGCTTCGCACCAAGAGGTCGGCACTGGCTTTCGAGACCGAATAGGGACTGTTGGGTTGGATGCAATGATTCTCGTCGGCGACATCGGGGGTTGGCAAGGAGCCGTAGACTTCGTCGGTGCCAATGAACAGGAATCGTTTGATGCCGACCTTGCGGGCTGCTTCCAGTAAAACGTGCGTGCCCATGACATTGGTGGTCATGAAGTCGTCGCTGGCGAGAATACTGCGATCGACGTGGGATTCAGCCGCAAAATGAACGACCGAATCACAGCCCTTCATGACAGCAAGGACGGCTTCGGGATCTCTGATGTCGCCATGAACAAAATGATACTGTGGGTTATCTTGGCAATCGGCCAAATTAGTCGGGTTACCGGCGTACGTCAGTAAATCAAAATTCACGATGCGTGCGCCGGGCCATCGGCTCAATGCTTGACGCACGAAGTGACTGCCGATAAAGCCGCACCCGCCCGTCACCAAGATGTCTTTGCATTCACTCACGATGGCCTCTTCTTCGTTTTGTGACAATCGACGCAACTTATCCTGCGATAACTTTTCTGTCGCTGGACCTACTTCGGCTTTTTCTGATTGGCACCGGAATCCGCCACGCGATTACAACTGGCAAGATAGAAATCGATACTCTCACCCGCGTCGGCCCACCAACCTTCCAATACGCTGTAGGTCAACTCGCCGCGTTCAAGGTACGCATTATTGACATCGGTAATTTCCAGCTCGCCCCGCTGTGAAGGTTTCAGTGTTTTGACAATGTCAAACACTTTGTTGTCGTAAAGGTAGATCCCGATCACCGCCAAGTTGCTCTTGGGATTCTTGGGCTTTTCCACAATATGGCTAATCCGGCCGTTATCGACTTCCGCGATGCCATACGCTTCGGGATTCTCGACCGGCGAAAGCAGAATTCTTGCCCCGTTGCCTTGCTTCTTGAAGGCTTCGACGGCGTCTTCGATGGCGTACTGCACGATGTTATCGCCGAGCATGAGGAGAATGGGGCCGTTGTCAGCGAAGTCCTCTGCCAAGCTGAGTGCCTGACCAATGCCACCCGCACCTTCTTGATAGGCATACTGTAGCGACTTGAGGCCCAGGTGCTTGCCGTCGCGCAGAAGAACGAGGAACTCACCGGCATTGTTACCCCCGGTCACCACGAGCGCTTCATCGATGCCGGAGCTGACCATGCACTCCAGCGGGTAGTAAATCATCGGTTTATCGTAGATGGGCAGGAGATGCTTGTTGGTCACCGTGGTAAGCGGTGCCAACCGCGATCCTGTTCCCCCGGCAAGGACGACACCCTTCATATGGTTTCCTCTTCTTCCTGCGCAAACACCACTCGAGTTCAGTACATGTTCCCCAACCGGTTCAGCCAACCTGCGCAGACAAACTACTTATACCCGTGATCGCGCACGGCCCGGCACAACATCGGCAAGGGAGGTTGATGGAGTCCCCCCTGAAAGACTTTCGTCCAACTAGTATATGAGAGTCAAGCACTTCTGCCAAATAGAGGCGAAAAAGCCGGGTTATTCGGACGAAGACCGATGATTGTGCCACCGACATTCATGCGTGCGTGTCGCGTTCGGGCGGTCTTCCTTTTCGGACCTTGATGGATCGGTCAAGATCGGATACACGGGATCTCTATGAGCACGCTAACGATCGCTACATTGAATACCTACCTGTGTCGGGTTTTTGGGTTTGATTTGTGTCCCCAGCCTGGTCGGCGCGCGCAGCTTATCCACGATGAGCTTCAACGAATCGATCCGGATGTGGTCTGCCTGCAGGAGGTATGGGATTCAGCGTTGGCGGCATTGGTCATGCGTGCGCTGCCCGCCCATGAAGTCATTCGCTACGACACCCAATGCTGGTACCGGCCTATGGGAACCGGGTTGATGATCGCCTCGCGGCTACCGGTTCGTCGTGTCTCATTTCAACCGATCGTTTCGACGTGGCGGCCCAAGGAAATTCTCGCTCAACGAGGACTTCTGACGACGGTGCTTGAATCTACGGGTACGGAGTTGGCGGTAACGAGTACGCATCTTGGCGTGGGTATGGGCTTCATGCGACGGCGTCAACATCGTGCATTTCTCACAGCGATCGAGTCGTTTGATGGGCCGCATATCGTGTGTGGCGACTTCAATGTTTCGACTTGCGAAACAGAGCGCCAACGGTTCCCGGCCCTCGGCACGTTGTCGCAAATCGGTTTCCGTGATGTTGTAGCTGAAGCATACGGCCCCAATGCCGAAGCGATGGTTACCGTCGATCGCAACAACGCGATGGTCCGCAAGGACAAGCATCGGCGTATCGACTATATCTGGGTGAAGTCGGCTGCGGCGGCCGGGTGGCGGGTTTGTGATGCGAATGTGATCTTCAACACGTCTACCGATGGGGTGTACCCGAGCGATCATTACGGCGTGTTTGCTCGGCTCATGTTTATGCCACAAATGGGGCACTAAAAAGCTTGGACCTGGAATCTTCGCGTCCAGCGGACGATACGGCTGAGAAGAAGCATGCCCAGTCCTGTTCCGATGACATAGTGTGGGAAGTCCCAGGGGTCGAAAGTGGTTCCAAGGAGTGCTGCGCCCCAGAAGCTGTTTCGGATCGCGGTAAGCCAAGAGGGTTGCCAGAGCTGCAAAATCTCCAGGATGCACGTTGCCGTGAGAACGATAAGGCCGCCATTCAACGGCGAAAGTTTCGGCAGACAGAAACGTAGGAACACGACCCAAAAAACTTCGTAGAGAATGGCTGCACCATAGAGGCAGCACCAGTGTCCTACGATCGTCGGTAAGAGTGCATTTTTCGGCAAACTGAACTTGACGAAAAAGCCGATGGGAACGAGAAGGAGGAGCGTCATCGCGAGCCAGAGGCGTTCGGATCGCATAGACGCAGCATAATCCTTCCTGGTACGCACCGCCATCAAAATGAAACCACAAGCTGGCCGGGGCCATTCGAAGGCCCGTCGTGAGAGCGTTAAGACTGTTCAGTTATTTTCTCGAGATGGGTCATGCCTGCAAATCGATGTGCTGTCCCTGGTCCTCGTCCGGGGAGGATGGTTCCGACTGGGGTTCTTCGGGCTCCTCAGGCGCGGTGAACGCCCGCCCCTGGCTACCCTGGCCTTCGGCATCGGAGTGAACGGCAGTGTCGTTGTCGGTGGTCTCGACGGTTGTGTCCTTCTCGTCGATCGCAGCGGTCTGCTGGCGTTCCGCGTTGATCTGCTGGGACCGCTCGGTGTTGCGAACGTTGGAGACTTGGCGCTGGGCCAAATGGCTCTGGAGGATCGGACCGACCAAGTTAGGAGGAAGCGATGACATGAGTGACTCGCTCTGTCACGTGGACCTGTAAGTCGCCAATCGCACCTGCCTACAGCTGGATGGGCTCATGAGCCTGCCCTGCGATAGGCAGTCAGCGCGAGCCTCTGCCCGAGCTCATGCGAACACGCAAAGATCACTGCTTTGTCTCTATTATCGGAACTGAGCGAGTCTGGGCTTGATCGTTCCTGGCTGAACGTTCGCCTGGGTGGATTGATCGAATGGCTTTGCCCCCAGAAACAGGGCTTGGGGCGACGGCGCAGCCACCGGCAGCATGGAGAAGGCCGTAGACAGCCGATGCGACGTTAACGGTCGTATTGCAGTTCGCCCCGACGCTTGAGCGACGTCAGGAGCCGGCCCATCATACTCGAGTGCATCTGGCTTACGCGGCTCTCGGAGAGATCGAGCGTGGCACCGATCTCCTTCATGGTCATCTCTTCGTAGTAGTACAGAACCAGGATGATCCGCTCGATACGCGTCAAACCGTGAAGCATCAATTCATACAGGTCGCGTTTCTGGAGGGTCTCATAGGGATCGTCGATGTGGCGATCCTCCAAGATATCAATTTCCTGAAGTTCGCGGCTCGAGTCATCGTCGTAGTACTTGCGGGACAGTGAAATGAGACTGACGGCAGTCGCATCGCGCATCAGCTTGTCCACTTCCGAGCGGTTCATGTTGAGCTTGGCGGCGATCTCATCATCGGTGGGAAGCCGGCCTAGCTCAGTCCGGAGAATCTTGGTGACATTCTCGAGCTTGTGGGCGCGACTGCGAACGAGGCGTGGCACCCAATCCATCGTTCGGAGTTCGTCGAGAATGGCACCGCGAATACGCGGCGAACAGTAGGTTTCAAATTTGACGCCTCGTTCAAGATCGAATGCTTGAATCGCATCGACGAGGCCAAAGACACCGGCTGACACGAGGTCATCCACATCGACTTCGTTGGGCAGTTTGGCGGAGATTCGGTCGGCGGTATACCGGACCAGGGGCAGGTAATGCTCCATCAACTGATTTCGGAGGAGCTGATCACCGGTCTTCTTGTACTCAATCCAAAGTGCTTGGACGTCTTGTTCGTCTCGTGACACGACCTTTGCGCCCACTGTAGCCATCGGCATCCCCCTATCGCCTCAGATGCTGTACAGCCCTCTGAGTCCGTTCTTAGTTTTGGGTCCCTGCCGGCTGAGAATCGCCGGTTCCCCGTTCTGACTCGTTGTCACCGTCGCTGTCGGCAGCATCCACTTCTTCTTCGGCTGGAAACATATCCTTGTGCAAGCGGACGGCATGCTCATCAATCACCCGAAACGCAATCCAACCGACCGTCACCCCGAGCACGAAGAAGAACAGCATGGCCATCAGGGCCCGCTGCAAAATGACTTCAACCGGATTCCCCGCATTCAGGCCCAGCAGAATGGTGATCGCAAACGCGAAAAGCCCTAACGCTGCTCCGCATAGTCGGACCATATCGCAACATCCTTGCCGCTGACGCCGAACACCCATGTAACGGCAAACCCGTTCGTCAGGTTTAGCTCAAAAGGCTTCAACTGACGGTGGATCGCCAGCGCCGCCACAAAATCAGAGAAACATGTTCATGACCCGATAAAAGAGGCTTTGATTGGCCTCCGGCCAGCCCACCTCCTTGGATAACTTGGCGGCGGTCGCCATCAAGCAGCTACTGGCTGAACATCGGGGGTACTGGAGGAGGACCGGGCAACGTTGCCTGACGGCGGAGGGCACGTGATCATCGCGCAGAATATACCCATAGTCAGAAACCGGCAGGTGAAGAAAACGCGCGGCCACACTCGCCAAACGTTCGAAGGTCTCTCGGCCCTCACGGCGACTCTCGGCCAGGTTGACGACAATGCCAATCGAGGCAAGCGGATCGGCAGGCCGGGCCTCGGTGTGGGCGGATTGCGCAAACACCTTGATCGTCGCATAGGCGTCCGTAATGGCTGTCGGTTCGGGCGTCGCTACGACAAGAATCGTGTCGGCAGCTTGGGCGAATCCCATCACGTTGCGCGAGATGCCGGCACCACAATCCAAGATGATGACGTCGTATTGCTCTTCGATGCGACGCATGGCCGACATCAACTGGTGGCGTTCAAACTCGGACAGGTTGGCGACTTGCGAAATGCCAGACGAGCCTGGAACAAAAGCGATCTCACCTGGGGCACGGACGATCACGTCGTCCAAAGAACGGTGACCGTTGAGAAACTCGATCCAAGTCCCCATGGCTTGGACGCCGAGCACGATATCCGCATTGGCCAGGCCCATGTCCATGTCAAAAAGGATGACACGATGGCTGCGGGCCGCCAAGGCGATCGCCAAATTAGCGGCGACCATCGTCTTGCCGACGCCGCCCTTGCCGCTGGCAACGGCAATGACGTGTGCCGAACGACGTGCTTCCGGTTGGACCGTTGACTCACCCGCCATCAATTGACGCAAACGGTACGCCTGGTCTGTCCGTCCGGAATGGGAATGCGTTTCGTGGCTGAACATTACGGCCTCCGGTCGTGACCCCCGACCGTCGAGAACCTCCCTGGACAAAGGGCCCAGACCTTACGCGACATGATTCACCAAAGACGAAGTTCGATCGTGCACGGGCTCGCTCGGCCCTGCCTCTGGACTTCCATTCAATACCATCTCCGCGATGCGACGACGGTGGCCAACTTCAATGTCATCCGGCACATCTTGGCCGGTGGTCAAATAAGACAATTGAAGTTTGAGTCGGCTGGCGACATTCAAAACAACGCCCGTACCGAGGGCTTCGTCGAGCTTCGTGAACACCACACGGTTCACGCCGAGCGGCGAGAACCTTTCCACCACATCGGTCAATTGCGCTGGATGCGAGGTGCATGACAAAACCAAGAGCGTCTCGAGTGACAGCATGGCTTTGGCTCCGGCGCGATCGCTTTTCCCCGCATTCACGTCCTGCGAGTGACTCACTTGCGAGTCCGAACGGCTACTCGATACCAGCTTGACTGCGTCGAGGAATTCGCTCAACTCATCAAGCCGGTTGGTATCCCGCTGACTTCGCCCCGAGGTATCGATGAGGACAAGATCGAATTCACGCATCCGTTCGACCGCGGCCGTCATCTCTGCCGGTGACATGACGATCTCCAACGGGACGCTGAGGATTTCGGCATAGGCCTTGAGCTGCTCCACAGCAGCGATGCGGTAGGTATCGATCGTGATCAGACCAACACGCTTATGCTCACGAAGCCTGAAGTGAGCGGCAAGCTTGGCAATCGTGGTCGTCTTGCCGACTCCGGTTGGCCCCACCAAGGCGACGAATTTGGCCGGTGCATTCCCTTCGAGCTGAATCGGGTCGGCAGGCGGCAACATCCGTTCGATGCATTCAAGCATTGCGGCTGGAATCAACTTGGCCAGGGCTTGTTGGCGAACCAGCGTCTGCTTGGAGTTTTTCGTGTGGTTGGGATCGTTGGGTAAACGTGTATCGAGCTTGGCCTTCCATTCTTTGAGGCGATTATCCGCTTGAACAACAATATCGCGCGCGATCTCCTCGGCGACGGCATTTTGAACCAGTGCGATGTAATAGTCTTGCAGTTCCTCGGGCACAGCGGACGGGACCGCCCCCCGGTTGAGCAACTCGCGCACCATCGTTCGGATTTCGCCAATCTCGCCGCGCAGAGCTGAAGCCGATGGTGACATCTCCGCCACGGCCTGAGGCTTGGGGAAGTGGGTGGGGATGGGGTCGCTACCCGTCGTCTCGGTATCAAAACTGAACGGCTCCCGATCGGGCGTCGCAGGCCTCGACGTAATCGGTCGGCCCGTTGCTGAAGACCGCGCTGCCGACCGTCCTAAGCGATTCGGATCACCCTGACGATCCGATGGCTGACGATCCGATGGCTTAGGACGCTTGCGAAGCGACTCATGGGAACGTCCGATAATCGCCTTTCTTTCTGCAGGAGGAAGGACGTTTGCATTGCGGCTGGCGGTGATCTCGACCACGGTGCGCGTTCCCACACCGAGCACACCGCCCTTCTTGATGGTTCGCGTATGCAGAATGACTGCCGAACGACCGAGGTCTTTTTTCACCTTCTCGAGGGCCTCGGCCATTGAATTAGCTTGATATGTTTTCAGCTCCATCCGTGAGCACCACCAATCCTAAAGACTGCACTTCGACACCCCGCACGATCTCGTTGAACGCCAAGACGGGAACGTGAGGGACGGCCGGCTCGATGATTCGCCGCATCCACATGCGAATCTGCGGCGAACAGAGAATCGCGATTGTACGCCCGGCCGCGTTGGCCATCGCCTGATCCAGACGCTCTCGGACGGCCGCCACCAATTTGTTTTGCGTCTCGGGCGGCAAGCTAAGATACGCGCCGCGATCGTTTCGTTCCAGATGGGCGTTGATCAGATCTTCGATCGCTGGATCGGGCATGATAACCCGAATCGCATTCTTATCATCTTTATACAGTTGGCAGATGGTTCTTGCCAGCGCGTTGCGGGCGTATTCGGTCAGAATATCCGTATCTTTTGTGCGCGGTGCCCAGTCGCCCATGGTCTCGAGGATGGTCTCGAGGTCACGGATGGGCACCCGTTCGCGAAGGAGGTTCTGGAGGACACGCTGCAATTCACCCGGCTTGATGATTTCGGGAATGACGTCCTCGACCGCCTTGGGCGACTTCTCGCGAAGGGCATCAAGCAGTCGATGCGTCTGCTGGCGCGAAAGCAACTCGTCGGCGTGCCGTTTGATGACCTCGGTCAGGTGGGTCGCCAGTGCGCTCGAACAAGGTACCACGGTATAGTTTCGCTGCTCAGCGTCGGCCCGTTGCTCCTCACTGATCCACAAGGCGGGCAGGTTGAAGGCGGGTTCACGGGTATCGATACCTGCAATCGGTGTGCCGACCATGCCGTTGTCAATCGCCAACATATAACCCGGCATCAGCTCGCCGTGCGCGACTTCGACTCCCTTGATCTTGATGGTGTAGCCGTTGGGTTCCAGCTTGAGATGATCGCGCACGCGAATGGGCGGCACGATGATTCCGAGTTCGCTGGCGATCTGTTTGCGGATGTTGGTGATGCGATCGAGCAGATCGCCGCCCTGTTTGCGATCCACCAGACTGATGAGCCCATAGCCCACCTCCAGTTCCATCGGATCGACGCTGAGCAAGGCCTCGATATTCTCGGGCCTTTTGGCTTCGGCCTTGGCCTTGCTGGCAGCAACGGCGGCGGTGGCGGCTCGCGTATTGGTGAGGAAGAACGCGATTCCTCCTAGACCCGCCGCCAACAGGAGTAAGGGCATCTTCGGCAACGGGGTTAGCGAAAGAAAACCGAGGAAAATCGCCGCCAAAAACAACGCGATGGGCCGAGCGGTCAATTGTGTCAGCAGATCTTCGCCCAGATTGGAGCGGGCGTTGCTGCGGGTCACGAGCATGCCGGCAGCGACAGACACGATGAACGCAGGAATGGCGGCGACGAGTCCGTCGCCGATGGTCAACTTGGTGAAGACCCGGAGGCATTCCATGATCGACATACCGTTCTCGACCATGCCCACGTAGATGCCGCCGAGAATGTTGACAATCGTGATGATGAGGCCGGCAACCGCGTCGCCGCGTACGAACTTGGAAGCACCGTCCATCGCGCCGTAGAAATCCGCTTCAGCGGTGATTTCCTCGCGGCGGCGGCGGGCTTCCGCTTCATTGATGACGCCAGCGTTGAGATCGGCGTCGATGGCCATCTGCTTTCCAGGCATACCATCCAAGGTGAAACGGGCAGCGACTTCGGCGATGCGCGTGGCACCTTTGGTGATGACGGCAAATTGAATAACCGTCAAAATCGTGAAGATGATGATACCCACCGCCAGTGAGCCGGACGTGACGAAGTTGCCGAAAACCTCAATCACCCGGCCAGCAGCAGCGGTGCCATCTTGTGCGTTGGTGAGAATCAAGCGCGTGGTGGCGGTGTTGAGCACCAGCCGAACCATGGTCATCGCCAACAACAGCGACGGGAAGGAGGATAACTCCAGCGGCCTTTGAAGGTAAATCACGGTAAGCAGGACGACCGCCGCCAAGGTAATGTTTGCCGCCAAAAGAACATCAAGTATCGATGTGGGCAGCGGCACAAGCAGTACGAAGATGAGCGTGGTCGCACCGAAGGGCAACACCAATCCTCGGTGCTTTTCCATCAAGCGAAAGGGGCGTGATTCTAAAACAGACGCTCCAGCCATCGAACGAACTCACCTTCTCAATTGAACGCGACACCGGCGGCGGGCTGACGTCGATAACCGCGACCGGCTAACTCGTAGACGTAAGCCAACACTTCCGCGACCGCTTTGTAAAACTCGGCGGGGATTTCCTGCCCCACCTCGACGTTCTTGTAGATGGCGCGAGCCAATGGCTTGCGCTCGACGATCGGTATGCCATGCTCGATGGCGATCTCCCGAATTTTCTGGGCGAGGAAATCGGCCCCTTTGGCCGTCAGCTTGGGGGCGTTCATCGTTTCCGCGTTGTATTGGATGGCGACGGCGATCTCTGTGGGGTTGGTCACCACGACATCGGCTTTCGGAACCGCAGCCTTGATACGCTGGACGGCCAATTGCATCTGGATCTGTCGGCGACGTTGCTTCAGCTTGGGGTCGCCGTCCATGCGCTTCAGCTC
>Ga0180434_10001402_pt1 | contig 34376 bp, 19 predicted proteins | sample SS_ome_7_FD_132453 | JGI IMG/M metagenome (GOLD analysis project Ga0180434, IMG submission 132453) | Hypersaline lake sediment archaeal communities from the Salton Sea, California, USA - SS_1_D_2 metaG | ecosystem: Environmental > Aquatic > Non-marine Saline and Alkaline > Hypersaline >... | reverse complement strand
GGTAACTTCGGCGTTTGCTGCGACGATTCCACAGGCGATTGCGTTGACGGCGTGCTGGAGTTGGCATGCGACGGTCGTCACGTTGGCGGCGCACTCTGCGCCGACTTGCCGTTCGATCCGCCGTGTGGCTTGCCCGGTGCTTGCTGCATCGATGATCCGATGTCATGCACGGACGACGTGTTCGCGGCTGACTGTGCCGGTCGACATATCGTTGGCGCGACCTGCGCTGATGAACTGTTCGACCCGCCGTGTGGCGAATGGGTCCCCGTCGGTATGCTCTATGCACCGACCGAGGAAGATAGTCCCGAATTCCGGGCCGCGGTTTCCGCGCATACCGGTTCGCCTTGTGACTACTACGACCCGCGTCTTGCCACTCCGACCCTGGAATTCCTGCAGGATTATGCCTGCGTGATGACTTGGGGCAACTACGCCTACTTCGACGCGGTTGCTATGGGTGACGTTCTGGCCGACTACGTGGACGCCGGCGGTAAGGTGATTCTGGGTCAGTGGACCTACCACACGACTCAGGTGAACTGGCTGGAAGGCCGGATCATGGAGCCTGAGTACTGCCCGATCACTGCGACTAGTTATTCCACGACCGCTGCTCAGGCCTACGCCGGCGACGGCGTGGATTGCGTGCACGCCGTTGGTCCGGTTGTTACGTATGACTCGAATTACCGCGATCAGATCACCCCGATTGCGGGCGCCTTCAGCGATGGTACGTTCCTCGAAGACGGAATGGCCTCTGTTGCCTGGCGTGCCGATCGTAAGGTGTACTACTCAGCGGGTAACACCGGTGGCACCTATGCGACCGGTGGTGTCGCCGACTGGGGCCTGCTCACGGCCAATATGTGCCTGTGTGCCGCCGGAGACCTGTACGGTGCGTGCTGCGACCCGTACACGGGTATCTGCGAGAGCGACATCCTCATGGAGGACTGTGAAGCTCCACTGGTGTGGACGTATGACACGCACTGCGACGACCTGATTCCGCCTTGCGGGAACATCGGCGCGTGCTGTGACATCTACACGGGTGACTGCACAGACAATGTGTTCGAGATCAACTGCCAGTTCGACCGCTTCGAGGGCGGCGGAGAGTGCGCCGAACTCAACCCCTTGTGCGGGACGCCCGGTTGCTGCTGTGAGGCACCCGAGAGTGGCGAGGTTACGGATCCTGTCGAGTCATTGGAAGCCAACTGTGACGGCCGGTTCCTGCCGGGCGTGACTGGTGCAGAGTGTGTTGCCGAGGCCTTCGAGCCCGAGTGCGGGCTGTATGAATGCAGCGGCATACTTTACGCCCCGACGGAGGAAGACAGCATTGCGTTCCGGGATGCTGTTGCTACGGCTTCGGGACAGGCGTGCGATTACTACGATCCGCGCCTTACCACCCCGACTCTTGAGGACCTGGCAGATTACTGCTGCGTCTTCACGTGGGGCAACTATGCCTATGCCGACCCGGTCGCCATGGGTGACGTTCTGGCCGACTACGTGGACGGTGGCGGAAAGGTGATTCTGGGTCAGTGGACCTACCACACGACTCAGGTGAACTGGCTGGAAGGCCGGATCATGGAGCCTGAGTACTGCCCGATCACTGCGGCTGGTTATTCCACGACCGCTGCTCAGGCCTACGCCGGCGACGGCGTGGATTGCGTGCATGCCATTGGTCCGGTGACCGCGTACGACACGGATTACCGCGATCAGATCACTCCGATTGCGGGCGCCTTTAGCGATGGTACTTTCCTCGAAGACGGATTGGCCTCTGTTGCCTGGCGTGCCGATCGTAAGGTGTACTACTCAGCGGGTAACACCGGTGGTACCTATGCGACTGGTGGCATCGCCGACTGGGGCCAGCTCGTCGCCAATATGTGCAGTTGTGCCGCTGGCGACCTGTTCGGTGCGTGCTGCGACCCGTATACGGGTGTCTGCACGGACGACGTTCTGCTGGACGATTGTCAGGCGCCGCTACAGTGGACGTATAACACGCTGTGCGATGATCTGGTTCCGCCTTGCGGAAACATTGGCGCGTGCTGCGATGAAGCGTCCGGTGTTTGCACCGATGACGTCTTCGAGATTGCTTGCGAGGGCGACCGGTTCTACGGTGGTACCCAGTGTGCCGAGCTCGATCCGCTTTGTGGCGAGGTCTACGGTGCTTGCTGCTACGAAGAGACCTGCCTCTACGAGCGTCCGAGCGAGTGCACCGGCGAATACATGGGTGACGGAGTCCCGTGCGATCCGAACCCGTGTCTGTGCACCGACCTTTGGATGGACGCACCTGGCTGCATCGACGGTGACACCACCGGCGCTGGAGACGATTGTGCGTTGCGTGCCGGCGAAGAGCAGATCGTCGCCGTTACCATCCCATACGAAAGCACCTGGGCGTTCTCGCTCTGTGGTGGTGCCACTTGGGATACGTACATGTTCGTAGGCACGACCTGCTGCGGACAGGAAGTCGGCTACAACGACGACGACTGCTACTACGGACCGTACGCGGCCCGCGCCTTGCAGTCCGAGGTCCGTGCCTTGGTTGGTGCCGGTACGTACTACGTCGACATCGAGCCGTATAGCGAGGCCACCGTTGGTCCGTACACGTTGTGCGTGTTCGACACGTTGGGTGCATGCTGCGACGATCTGATGGGTGTTTGCGTCGACGGCGAGTTGGTTGACAACTGCTTCGATGATAACGAGCGCTTCGAGGGTGGCGTGCTTTGTGCCGATATGGACCCGCCGTGTGTCGAGGTCGAAGCAGCTTGCTGCGTCGGTCCGGAATGCACCATGCTCACCGCGTCGGCTTGCGAGGCCGCTGAGGGCACGTGGTACTTCGGCGAAGATTGTGCCACGTTCGAGTGCCCCGTTGGTGGCTGTGAGCACACCGTGACGTTGTGGGATGACTACGGCGACGGCTGGAACGGCGGACTGCTCGACGTTCTGGTCAACGGTATTGTCGTCCTTGACGACCTCACGATTGCGACTGGTTTCGGTCCGGAAAGCCATGTCTTCATGGCCAGCCCGGGTGATGCTATCACTACCGTATACGTCGCAGGTAGTTGGGCGTACGAGAACTCTTACTGCATCTATGGCGGTGAGGGCGAAGAGCTCGGTTGTGACGGCCTTGACGGCGTCGAGCCCACTGCCGGTATCGAGGTAGAGGGTGCGTGCCCGTTCTGTGACCACACCGTAACGTTGTGGGATGACTACGGCGACGGCTGGAACGGCGGATTGCTCGACGTTCTGGTCAACGGTCTTGTCGTCCTTGACGACCTCACGATTGCGACTGGTTTCGGTCCGGAAAGCCATACCTTCACGGCGGCCACGGATGACGTTATCACTACCGTATACGTCGCAGGTAGTTGGGCGTACGAGAATTCGTACTGCATCTACGATGGCTTCATGAACGAGCTCGGTTGTGACGGCCTTGGCGGTGTCGAGCCCACTGCGGGTATCGAGGTAATCGCCAACTGCGAGGGTGCCAACTTCGTGGCGGCCAAGTCGTGGAAGACCCACGGTGCGGCCGGCGCGTTGTACATCGACATGCCGGGTATTGAGACTCGTTGGGATGGCGTTACCGAGCTCGAGCTCGAGTACGACGGTGTGCCCGTGTTGCCTCTGGTGACCGACATCGTTGTGACAGGTAACTGCCCGCTGCAGACGTTCAACCCGGACAGTGTTTCGGTGGTTGGTAACTCGCTGTTCCTGCTGTTCGACGCTGGTATGGACAACGGTTACGGCGGCACGTTCCCTGCCGTATACACGCTGACCTACGGTACGCTTGAGCTCGATATGACGGTTATGTTCGGTAACGTCAACGATACCGGCGGTAGCGCCGGCATCACGGACGCTTCGGACGTCAACCACATCATCGCCGCTCACACCGGTGGTGCTCTGGTCACCCAGGCGAACTGCGAGTTCGACGTCTGGGGTCCGGCGAGCTACAGCCTCGGCCAGATCGATAGCGTGGATGCCAACCGCGTCATGTCGGTTCTCCCGATGACCATGCCGGTTCCGGAGAACGACCTCTGTGAAGACGCGACGTGGGTCGAGGGTCCCTACCCGGTGACGGTGTATGGCGACAACACTTGTGCGACGATCGACTGCCCGGGTCTCCTTGATTGGGAAGCCACGTGGTGGGAGATCGACCTGCCGTACGCGAGCAACAATCTGGACATCGACTACTGCCCGACTATGCACGGCGAGCAGCCGTGGTTGACGGGTGGTATCGTGGTCTACGTAGATTGCACAGATTGTGCCGCGTATGACATCGCAGATTACTATCACTTTGATGCTTACTGTCCTGAGCAGAATCTTTCCATGGGTTGGGTCGGTTTGCCCGGTCCTGGTACGATTCTATTCCCGGCGTTCTACAAGGCCGGTGCTGATGAGCTCAGTGCTGTACCCATTCCGTATGGGTTGAACATCAACGTGACCGAGGCCAAGGGTGGCCGTCTGGGTTCGGGTTCTGATGACGGTTCCACTACCGCATCAACGGCACCGCGTCCGGATAAGAAGAAGAGTTCGAAGCCGACACCGTCCCTCGGGACGTCGGCTCCGGTTATTTCAATCAGGTAATGAGTGATAATGCGGTTTGGGGTGCCGGTTACTTACCGGCACCCCTCATCCGCCTGTTGTTTCTCGGAGCTTGATTGGGCATATTGATGTGCCTAGGATTTTGAGATAGCGTATTCGACACAGGAGTGGCCAAACTACTTAAGAGGCCTAAACACTCAGGTTTGTACAGGAGGAATTTCATGAGAAAGTTGCTTGTCATAGCACTAGTTGTTATGGGGGGCTCGACGATGGCCTTCGGACAGTCTGCATCGTACCTCTGGAACTTTGCTGGTGGCGGTGATACCGCTGTTCTGGCGAATCCGGGCGATACGGCTGTCATCGAGGTGTACATCGAAATCGACGTCCCTCTGGCGGGTTGGCATTATGATCTGAACGCGGAGTACAACCCGGCCGGTACCCCCAACTTCGAGATGACGGATCTGGCGTGGATGCCGCAGGCGGATCGTTACGACGGGCTGGTTGTGCCCGACATCAACGACTACCGTTCGTTTGCCGACATTCTCGAGCAGGATCCGGGCGTGTACTGGCTGGATCCGGGCCTATACCTGATCGAGGAGTTGGAGATCACGGCGACCGCGTTGGGAGCCGATGGCGTGATCACGTTCGATGATTCGAACCCGCCGATGACCTACAATGTCCTCTACAAGGACCCGGGCGACGGCATCATGTTCGTCCCCGACGTGACGACACCCGGTCCGCTGACTGTTCTTCCCGAGCCCGCGACGCTTGCGTTCCTGGCTTTGGGTGGACTGGCGCTGCTTCGCCGGCGCTAGATTGCGGAAAATAATGTAACCCCCCTGGGGAGGAGTATCCGCGGGGTCGACCCTTTATCAAAGGGTTGGCCCCGCTTTTCTTTTGCGCCGGCCAGCCGTTTTGGCGTTTCTGTTGGTACGAGTACTGATCGGTGGGCTTGGGTCACTGGGAACGGGGCAGGCCGCGGGTGTCTCGGACTTCCTCGAATCCAATCACGCGATGCACGAGCTTTCGATGGGCTCCCACAAGGTCGCGGCAGATCAGTTCTGTTCTGTGTCTCAGGTCGCGTCGCTCGCGCAGCACGCGTTTGACAAGGCGACGCATTCGCTGATGACGCTCCTGGTGCCGGCGGTGCATCTCGAGTGCATGGAGAGACCGCTGAGCGGAGTCGAGGAGATCGGATGCCTGGAAGGGCTTGATGAAGATGTCTTGGACACCCGCCCGCAGAGCCCGGACCACGTCTGCGGTCGAGGGTTCGTCGGCGAGCAGGATCATGGGGCGTCTATGATAGCTCCCCAACTTCTCGGCGAGGCGTGTCCCAGGCATGTGCTTGAGATCCAGTTCAGCGATGATCAGGTCATGCGTCTGTTCTGATTCGATGCTCAGAGCCTCTTCGGCTGTGGAGACGCAGGTGATGTGTGGGTGGAGCCGCTCGATCAGGGCGCCCACGAGCATCTCGAGCGCTTGCGGGTCGGGTTCGACCAGGAGTATTCTCTTCGGTTCGTCAAACAATGGGATCCGCCTGACGGTAAAAGCGGTTCAACAGCCTCGCGGCGTCGACACCGACACCGCGCGCAACACGCCGCGAGCAACATCGCCATTGTCGAATGCAATCCGTGATGGAAAGCCCGCAAGGGCGCCGGCGGGCTAGGAGGATGGAGGACGCGAAGGCAGCTCGATCGTGACCGTCGTTTTGACGTTCGGGGTCGACTCAAGCCATAGTCGCCCACCGTTCATCTCCGCGAAGCGATACGCTCGGGGGAGCCCCAATCCTCGACCTCGTCCCGCAGGTCGGCTCGAGAAGAACGGGTCGAGAGCGTGTTCCAGGACTTCCCGGGTCATACCCACGCCGTTGTCCTCGACGACAATGCGCACCTTGTCATCGGAAAGCGCCGAGGACGAGTTGACATGCAGGTGAGCGGATTCGGGTTTGACCGCTTGGACCGCGTTGGCCATCACCGCGCCTAGGATCTGATCGAGCTGGGCCGGATCGGCATACACGGTCAGATCGGGGTCGGACATTGTGAGCGTGATCCGGTCTTCGGTGAGCACGGAAGTCTGTTGCCAATATTGAGAGAGCTTCTTCAGCACAGGTGCCAGCTTCTGCACCGCGGGTTCTGGAGGGCTTGGCTTGGCGAACTCCATAAGCTCGATGACGATCTGAGAGGCGCTGCGGGCCTGGTTGTTGATGATGTCCAGCGACCGGATCATATCTTCATCAGTGGCGGCGTCGCGCAGGATTTGCGCCCGCCCGGCGATGACCGCCAGCGGGTTGTTGAGCTCATGTGCTGCTCCAGCCGCCATCTGGGCGACGATCGAGATCGACTGTGCTTGAACCAGACCGGCCTGTGCTTCGTTGAGGCGGCGGTTAAGCTCGAGCAGTTCTTCGCTCATCCGTTCAGACTCGGTCCGCCCGCGCGCCGAGGAGACAGCCAGACCGATTGCTTTGGAAACGGCTTCGCATTCAGTCCGGGCGTGAAGGAAGCGTTGGACACAATCCTTCGAGGCGGAAAGGAGAACACCCCCGACGATGGAATCGGCTTCGATGATGGGCAGTATCCACAGTGGCCGGTCGTCGGTATCGGTGAAGGCGTGTCGCCAGACGAAACGGCAGGGTTGTGGAGCGGGCCCGATCCCCCGTCCTATGGGCAGCGATACGAGGTCGTCGAGCCCCTCCATCCCGCGCGTGCGGTCGAGATCGATGATCGAGACTGCTTCGTCTTGCGCCGATGGACCGGCGGAGGCAACCTGGATGCAGCTCATGGCTGGGAGGATTACGAACGCAGCCGCTCGGTCACACTTGAGCATCAGTTGGAGTGTCTCGGCGGCGGCTGAGCAGATGTCCGATACGCGATCCTGTCCGGTCAGCGTGCGGGTGAATCGGTCCATCGTCTCGAAGCAGGCGGAACGCACCTCGAGGTTGGTCTGACGCTGGAGTAGCTGGCTGTTGGTTCGTCCGAGTTCCCTGTTGGCTTCTATCAGGGCTTGTATGGACAGGGCCGGAGAGTCATCGTCTGTGATGCCCAGCAGTTCGCTGAACGGTTTCATTTTCTCGGGGATCTGTTCAATAATCGATGCGAGATGGTCGGGTCCTATTCCCAGAGTTTCGGCTTGCTCATCTATCGGTCCCACGTGCTGGTAGCCTGAGAAACCGATTCTCGCCTGGCGCGCGAGGTTGTCCGCAAGGCACACCGTTCGCACGAGGTTTTTGTGAGTGACAGATGGTGGCAGTGCGTCGGGGTTTTGGTGGTGAAGCCAGACACATTCGAGGATCGCCTGTGGTAGCTTCCAGTGAGTTATGAGTCGCTTGCCGGCGACCGCATGGTCGAACCCGAGCAGGTCGCGTTCCGCATCACAGATGCAGATATCTTCTCGCAAGACCTTGTCAAGCACACGTGTATAGCTCTTGGGCACACATGCGTCGAGGGCTATCTTGCCGATGTCGTGAAGTAGCCCGCACACAAAGGCACCGCCGGGGTCCTTGATGGTGTCGGTGCGTTCGGCGATGAGCTGGGCTCCGCAGGCGACCGCCAGGCTGTGTCTCCAGAAATCTCCGCGTGCTAGCAGGCTTGATCCGTCGTTGTCGCTGGGAGCAAAGACATCGTGGAGTTGGAGCGACAAGGCCATGTTGCGAACGGCGGCGAAGCCCAGGAGCACGACGGCCCGATCAACCGTGATGACTTTGCCGCGGATGCCGAGGTCGGCACGGCGCACCATTCTCAGGATTGAAGCTGTCAACGACGCGTCCGATTCGACGATTCGCACCACATCCTTGGCGCAGGAGTCGGATGAAGCGGTCACTTCGAGCAGGCGGAGTCCAACGACAGGAAGTGTCGGGAGCGACCGGAGTTGGCTCAGGATAAGTTCGACGCGCTCACCACGCGTTGGCGGTCCCGAAGTGACACTGCCGACGGGGTTTCTCATCGCGTCAGACCTTCCCATGGCAAAGGACCCGAAACTCCAGCAGGTTCTGGTGTCCTGTCACACAGGCACCTTGAATTGCAGGTGCACAGGTGCCACTCACACGTTCGGTAAGCCATCGTCTCATCCGTCTCGGAACATTAGAGCAAGCTCCATGCAATCGAAGCGTTCAATCGCTGGTGTAGTCCGCAGGTTCCTCGATTCGGGCCGCTACGTTTGGACTGGTTATGCCATGGTGGCGTCTTCAAAGAGGTAGCTACGGTTTCGTGAAGGTCGCTGTCTCACGGTTCGTTTCAGGCGTCCATGGCGCCGAAACAGCATGTGCGAAGAGCCATTACGTCCATTGGAAACGGCGCTAACTGAGGTTCAAGAGTTCGGCGATCTTACTTATGACGAGGTTTATATCGAACGGCTTACGGATGAACTCGTCGATTCCGGCTGAGTGAAGCTCCTCGATTTCGTCCGGGTCAGCCACACCGCTGATGCAGATGATGCGCATGTGCTCAAAGTTTGAGTTCGAGCGGATGGTGCGGCAGACGGCTGTCCCGTTGATGTCCGGGAGTTTGTAGTCGAGTATCAGGATGTCGGGGCGGAACTGCTCCGTGGCGATTCCTGCGTCGTAGCCCGTAGAAGCCGTTTGAATCTCGAAGCGACCGTCGCGCCGGAGCAACTCCCGGAACATGTCGATGATGGCTTCGTCGTCGTCAACAACCAATACGCGTTTCTTACCGCTCTCCAACTGGTCGAGCGGAATCTGGTTGTTCTTCATGAAGCTGACCAGCGCGTCCCGAGGGATGCGGCGAAAGCGCGATCCGGGAACTCGAAAACCCTTCAAGCGTCCGCTATCAAAACAGCGGATGACCGTTTGCTGGCTGATCTTACAGATGCCGGCCACTTCTCCGGTTGTGAAAACGGTTTTCTGCTCGCTGCGTACCATGGTCTTCCCTCCTGGTGCTTCCATGCCAATGACCGTGACCAACAAACTGTGCATACCCCCTAGGTTCTCTATACGTTACAGTCTGCACGTATCAGAGTCAAGCCTAAAAGTCCGGATAACAGGGCGGGCCTGGGAGGACTGGGCCGACTGCCGTCGGTATCACGCGGTAGGGCGTAGAGGACGCCTCCGGCTCGCGTGGATCCATAGGAGGGTGATATCCGCGGGATTGATGCCGCTGATCCTGGAAGCCTGCCCCAGTGTTCGCGGAGTGAAGCGACCGAGCAATTCACGAGCCTCCAATCGTAGCTGGGAGATGGAAGCGTAGTCCATGTCGTCTGGAATGGGCATGGATTCGAGGCGCCGGAACCGTTCCACTTGGAGATTCTGCCGAACCAGGTATCCGCTGTACTTCGTGTCGATCAGGAATTGGTCGAGGTTATCGGTCGAGTGCATCGAGTGGTCTGTCTGTCGGAGCGCGCCAGCCAGCGCCTCGACGTCGGCTTCCGGTCGGCGGGACCAGAGCGAAGCAGGAATGCCGTCTATTGTGGTTCCCTTACAGAGGGTTTCAATGTGGGCGATGGCGGCGCTTTTTTGCTGGAAGCGAGCCCAGCGCCAATCGTCAACCGTGCCAAGCTGTCGACCGATCGGGGTGAGCCGTTGGTCGGCATTGTCGCTGCGGAGTTGCAAACGATATTCCGCTCTTGAAGTGAACATTCGGTAGGGTTCGGTCGGGGGACGGGTGACCAGATCGTCGATCATGACGCCGATGTAGGCCTGGTCTCGGGCGAGGAGGAAGGGCTGTTCGCCGCCGATTGACCGAACGGCGTTGACGCCGGCTACCAGGCCCTGTCCGGCGGCTTCTTCGTACCCGCTGGTGCCGTTTATCTGTCCCGCGAGAAACAGTCCCTTAGCGGGCTTGCTTTCGAGCGACACGTGTGTCTGATGGGTCGGTATCCAGTCATATTCAATGGCGTAACCGTACTGGATGATTCTAGCCTGGCCGAGCCCGGGGATTTCGTGAAGGAAGGCTTCCTGGACGTCACGCGGCAGGGAGGTGGCGATACCGTTGCAGTAGATCCGCTGGTCGTCGTAGCCTTCGGGTTCTAGAAAGATCTGATGGCGGGACTTGTCGGCGAAGCGCACCACCTTGTCCTCGATGCTGGGGCAATACCGTGGCCCGGTGGATTGGATTTGCCCGCAGTACAGCGGGGCGCGATCGAGATTGGCTAGTATGCAGTCGTGTGCGGCTATGGACGTATGGGTTATCCAGCAGGGGATCTGAGGTTGGGTGATCGAGTCGGTCAAAAACGAAAAGGGCGCCGGCGGGTCATCGCCCGGTTGGATTTCGCAGGAATCGTAGTCGATGGTGTCGCGGTGGACGCGCGGTGGTGTTCCGGTCTTGAGCCGTCCCAGCGTAAAGCCCAGCGCTTCCAGCGATTCGCTCATGCCCACGGATGACGGTTCACCCATCCGCCCGCCCTCGATCTGAGAGGTTCCGCAGTGCATCAGGCCCCGCAGGAACGTGCCGGTTGTCAGGACGATGGCGTCGGCGCTTAATCGCCGCCCGTCCTCAAGTGTCACCCCGGTGACACGAGGGCGCGATCCCCCGGCGCCCGTTGGACGGGACGCAAGGGCGCTCGCTGTTCCTTCGACTATTGTGATCTGTGGCGCTTGCGAGAGAAGATCGAGCAGGGCGCAGCTGTATGCAGCCCGGTCGGCTTGGGCTCGCGGTGCCCGGACGGCGGCACCTTTGCGCCGGTTGAGCACGCGGAACTGGATGCCTGCCCGGTCGATGGCCAGCCCCATCAGTCCGCCAAGGGCGTCGATCTCGCGGACGATCTGTCCTTTTCCGAGCCCGCCGATCGCGGGGTTGCAGGACATCCGCCCGAGGGCAGTGCGGTCCATCGTTACCAGGGCGACCGAAGCCCCGCACTTGGCGGAGGCCCAGGCAGCTTCGGCGCCGGCGTGCCCTCCGCCGACCACAATTACATCGTAGCTATCAGACAAGTGGAGTTTCCCGGTGCGTTATCACGATGCATTCGTTCTCGTTCAAGGGACAATAACAGGGCTGACCAGGGTGCCATGCTCACGCTTGCGTGAGCATGCTCTCGCGGGCGCCCAGTTCTTCGCGCAGCGCGGCGTGGTGTGGAGGACGGATGGTCTTGCGGCGCAGCACCGTTTGATACGTCCGTCCCTCACCCTTTTCTGCTGAAAAGGATGGGGCACCCGCCACCAACCTCTGATTGGGTGGCCCGCCTCCTTGGAGGTGGGGGAGGTGTACGGTCCGCTGATTCGTGTCCCCCACGGCTGAAGCCATGGGCCACCCGGCCTCTTTAGAGGTGGGGGATGCGAACCCGTCGCCGGTCCTCACAGCGGATCCTACCTTAACGCGGGGGGCCATCAGATGAGTTTCTCTTCTGTGTGACCAACTCTCGAGCTTTGGCGGCCAGGTGTTCGGCTGTGAGGCCGAATGCGCGGAGCAGTTCCCACGGTTCACCTGACATTCCGAAGGCGTCTGGGACACCCACCATGTCAAAGAGGATAGGTTGATCGGTCGTCGATTTCAACACTGCTGAGGCGACGATGTTTCCCACACCGCCCGCCTGGTGCTCCTCGGCTGTCAGGACGGCGCCGCACTCCCGGGCTGCCCGAACGAGCGAATCTGTGTCGAGCGGTTTCAACGTGTGGAGGTTGATGACGCGCGTCTCGATGTCGAACTGCTCTTTGAGGATCCAGGCGGCCCGCATAGCCTCCGCCAGCTCAGGACCGTTGGAGATAATGGCGATGTCTTCCAGCTCAGAGGCATATTTCGATGCGAGCGTCACGTCGAAGGCATCGATGAACTTCTCGCTTACGCGGCGGTAACGGATGACGTTGGCCTGGCCCAAAGCGAGCGGCGTGTCGACCTTCATGACGATCGGCGTCGCTTCTCGGGCGAACCGTATGTAGCAGGGTCCCATAACGTCAAACAGGCACGCGTGTGTCAGGCGTTGCGTCTCGACGGCGTCGGCGCCGGCTACCACGGTCATGTTGGGCAATCCGCAGACCTGGAAGAATTCTTCGAGTGCCTGGTGAGTGGCTCCGTCGGGTCCGACGGAGACGCCGCCGTGAGCGCCTGCTATCTTGACGTTGAGCTTGTTGTAGCAGACGGTCGTGCGGAGCTGGTCCAGCGCCCGGCCCGCGGCGAATACTCCGTAGGTGCCGAAGACGGGGATCTTCCCCTCTTTGGCGAGCCCGGCTGCAACGCACATTCCGGACTGCTCGGCTATGCCCATCGAGAACCAGCGGTCGGCCCGCTCGGGATGGCTTTTGTAGAATCCGCTCATGGCGATAGAGTCGGAGATGTCGGCTCCGAGGCAGCAGAGGCGGGGGTCGTGGCCATCTTCTTCGAGGCATTTGCCGAACCCGATCCGGGTCGGTTCCATCTCGACGGCCATTACATCTCGGGCGTTCCACCAGAAGTTTTCTGTGAACCGGGGTGTGGCTTCCAGAAGCCCCTCTTGGACACCGCGTTGATATGCCAGTGGCGTTTCGAGAAGGGTATCAATGTCCCAGTTGAAGCCCAACTCGTCGAGTGCCTGTTCGAGCTCGGTGCGGCTGGGCGCCCTGCCATGCCACCCGGCGGCGTTCTCCATGAAGGACACACCCTTGCACTTGACGGTTTCTGCAAGAATGAGCGTTGGTTTGTTCTTGACGGTGGCGGCTGATTCGAAGGCGTTTGTCAGGTCGGTCATGTCATGTCCATCGACCTCGATAACGTCCCAGCCGAACGCACGATACTTGTCGGCAAGTGGGAAGACGTTTAAGACCGTCTCGACCGGTCCGTCGATCTGGAGGTGGTTCTGGTCAATGATGGCCACCAGGTTGTCGAGCCTGTAGTGTCCGGCAGCCATCGCGGCTTCCCAGACCTGTCCTTCCTGCTGCTCGCCGTCACCCATGATGCAGAAGACTCGATAGGCCTTGCGGTCGAGTCGTGCTCTGAGGGCTGAACCGACGGCTATGCTCAGACCCTGCCCCAATGATCCGGAAGAGATTTCCAGGCCGGGCAGATCGAAGCGGTTGGGGTGTCCCTGGAAGCCACTGCCGTACTTGCGCAGCAAAAGACACCTGTCCTTATCGAAGTACCCGCTGTAAGCAAGGCCCGTGTAGAGGGCTGGTGCCTTGTGGCCTGCGGACCAGAAGACCCGGTCGCGCTCGTCCCAGTCGGGGACCTTGGGATCGTGTTTGATTGTTTTGAGGTAGAGGGCGGCTGTTATGTCCATGACCGACAGGGTTCCGCCGGAATGCCCGGAACCGGCGGCGTGGAGGCAAAGCAGGCTCCAGGCGCGCATCTCGCGAGCAAGCTCGATGAGCTGTTCCGTGGAGTAGTCGTGAGCCGAGTTTCCAGTCTTCGAGTCGAGAATAGGCACTAATCCACTCCAGAGCGTACGTTCAACAGGCAGGCTCGCATGCGGCCACAGAGGACTCTATGCAACCTGCATGCGGTCCGCAGAGCGGACCCTACGCGGCTCCCGCCCCTGGAAGGGACGGGACACCCAATCGTGTTGGTCAGACGTCGTCTTGCGAGCGGCGGGACCGGTACGCATGCTGGCGCCCGCGGCTCTGATCCGGCAACGAGCCCGCAAGTTCATTTGTGTCACAACACTGGTGCCCACGCGTCGGCGATCACGCGGTGGTGGTTACGCGCTTTGCAGGATCTCGTTGAGCTTCTTTTCGGAATCCGCCTGAACCTCGGCGTGTAAGCTTTGGCCGTTGGCGTCCATGGTCACGACGCAGGGGAAGTCCTCGACGCGGATTTCCCAGAAGGCCTCGGGCACGCCGAAGTCGAGCTTGTGCACGTTGACCACTTCCTTGACGCTTTCGGCGATGAGGGTGGCTGCTCCGCCGATGGCGTGGAGGTAGACGGCTCCGTGCTGTTTGCAGCCCGCGAGGGTCTTGTCTCGCATTCCGCCCTTGCCGATCACTGCCCGGACGCCGAAGTGCCCGAAGACGTCAGCCTGGTAGGGTTCCTCGCGGATGCTGGTTGTTGGTCCGGCAGCGACGAACTCGTACTTGCCGTCGTCGTGCTTCTTTACCACCGGCCCGCAGTGGTAGATTACCGATCCGGCGAGCCCCTTCTTGAGGATCTCGTACATCTCCTTCTCGGAGTCGGGACATGTGCCTTTTATGAAGTTGTCCATCATGTACTTGTGAGCGGTGTCGCGTCCGGTGAATATCACGCCGCTTACAAGCACCTGGTCGCCGACCGCAAGGTCGCGGACCTGCTGTTCGCTGATGGGGACGGTTAGTTTAGTAGCCATTGGTGTGAATCTCCTGTCGTAATCCATCCGGTCTGGGTGTTGCCGTCGCCGGTGCGGTTTTTGGGGTCACCGTGCGGAGTTTGCCTTCAAAGTGCCGCGCGAACTGCATGCTCAGTGGCTCGGTCCATTACGGCGCCGAAATCTCCATCTTGCCGCCTCTAATGGTCATGATCTTCCGCCGGTCGGCCCAGCACATGTAGGCGACTGAGACGAAGAACGAAGCCGGCAAGCGGTGGAGCTGGGCGGCTTTGACGCCCAACACCGTCGTCTTGCCGCCGAAGCCCATCGGGCCGATGCCTAGCTCGTTGATCTCGCGATGGAGCTGCTTCTCGAAGTCATCGAGCTGTGGGTCTTCGTTGGCGTCGGTGAGGGGCCGGAGGAGCTGCTCTTTCGCCTTTATCGTGCTGGTCGCCCGGTCGCCGCCGATCCCTACGCCGAGTATGCCCGGCGCGCATCCGAGCCCCTGAGCCTTGAAGGCGGCGCTGAGGACGGCTTTGCGCACGCCAGCAAGGTCACGCGATGCGGGAAAGTCCGGCGATGGGACGGTGTATTGGCATCCGCAGTTCTCCGAGCCTCCGCCCTTCAGCATCAGCGAGATCTCTACGTGGTCCTTCTCCCATTCATCGAAGTGGATCGTGGGGAAGTCCACACCGCTGTTATCGCCGGAGTTCTTACCGGAGAGCGCCTCCATTGCGTTGGGGCGCAGGTAGGATTGCTCGGTGGCGATGCGCAGGGCGCTCATTATCTGCTCGCGCATCCGGCGCTGGGACATGCCCTCCGGATACGACACGTGGAAGACAGGCGTTCCGGTGTCCTGGCAGATCGGTCTGCCAGTTCTGCGCGACATCTCGACGTTCTCCAGGATCGTCTTCAGTGCGCCTTGAGCGGCTGATCCGTCTTTCTCCAGCTTGCAGGCGCCGGTCAGTGCCTCTTCCACGTCGGGTGAGAGATCGGTCGACGCCGATTTTATGAGTTCGACAACGTGTTCGGTGATGTCTTGCATAGGTGGTCATCCTTTCGCGTGCTCGATGCGGCTGCCCTCCGCCAATCCGATTGCCGCATTATGACGGACTGGGGGGAACGGTCAACCGTGAGGAAGAGTGTAGGGTCCGCCGTGCGGACCGACCGGTTCATTTCGCGGCCCCAGAATGATCCATACAGCGGATCCTCCGCGGATACGCTGCTCGGAGCGGGGCGGATTGTGTGCTATGATTCTCCCGCACATTCGACCCCAGCGTGGAGAGGGTTGGACAGCGATCGTAGGGCCTGAGGTCGCCCCGTTGTGGATGATCCATGGAGGTGCTCATGAAGGTCAAAGGTCTTCTGCTCGACGTTGAGGGTACGATAGTCAAAGACAAGCGGTATCTTCCGGTAAGCGGGGCGGTGGAGTTCTTGCGGGAGATCCGAAGGCGCGATTTGCCGGTGCGTCTGGTCACCAACAACACCACCGATTCACGGCCGGAGATTTGTGAGAAGCTCAGCAGCGCGGGATTTGATTTTCCGCTTTCGGAGATACACACGTGCATCGGTGCGGCTGCTCGGCATTTGCGAGACATTGATGCCAACCGCTGCCTGGTCGTGGGGCGGGCGGGGCTCAAGAAGATGTTCGTTGATGAGGGGTTCTCGGTGGTCAGCGACAGCGACGCGGACGCGGTGGTCGTTGGTCTGGACACAGATCTTACGTACGAGACGTTGGCGGTTGCCTGTGATGCGCTCGTGCGATGCGGTGCGTCTCTTATCGCCCTGCACCGCAACCGCCTCTACATTGATGAACTGGGCAGGAGCTCGCCCAGCGTCGGGGCGATTGTCGAAGCCCTCTCCTATGCTGCCGGGGTAGAACCGGTCCTTATCGGCAAGCCAGGCCGGGAGTACTATCAGCAGGTCCTTGATGACATGGGCATGTCACCTGGCGACGTGATGGTCATCTCGGACGATCCGTTCTCCGATCTGGTCGGCGCCAGGAGGATGGGTATGTCGGCTGCCCTGGTACTTTCGGGCAAATACTCGGATCGCTCGGTCGTGGACAGGATCGCCTCTGAGGAGCGCCCGCACATCATCGTCGATACCGTCGGCGATCTGGTATCCGGCGGGTGGATCTGACTCACCGCCGGCCAATCACTGCCAGCATCAGATCGCCCCATAAGTTTCCCGCTGAAATCCTGTCCGGCGCGATAATAGCAGCGAATCTCCGTTGGCGAGTGGAATCGCTCGGGAAACGGCGAAGTGCCTGTGGAGGCTGGCTTTGTCGGTCCTATGATTGGTACAAGCAAGCTCCAGTGTTCTGTCACACCAGAAGCTGCGGGTTGTCGAAGGCGTTCCCAAAGCCGAACCGCGACCGTGAGGGAGTGGAGACGCGGGGAACGACAGCCACAAGGGGCGGCCGCTTCCTGACGGGCGCGGTTTGGATAACCCGCAGATTCGAGCGCGAGCAAGGTCCGGTCTTGTGTAGGGGGCGAACAGTGCTTTTCTGCTGAACGGTGTGGGGAAGCGATCACTATACAAGAACCGAGAGCACTCTAAGCGAGGAGGCGGAGAGTATGAAGCCCGACGAGATTTCTCCCGATCGGATTAACGCTGCAAATGCGGATGCAGAGGCAGGCTGTGAGGACGCCTATGGGCAGTCGTCATTCGCGCCGCCGGTCAGCCAGGAGGAGATATTCCGACAGCTTATCGAGGATGAGCTGAAGGAGGGTCGCCTCACTCGATCGCGGCGTAAGCGAATCGTGCGCTATGCCGTCCATCTTCGACTCTCCGCGATTCAGGTTGGCCGGATGATCCAGGACGGACGCCGCAAGGCGCTCGATAGCGACGACCCGGCTGTGCGGCGTCATGCTCTCAAGCTGGTCGAACCACCGCCGGAGAGAATCCCTGTCGCCTGGAAGATATCCGCCGTCATCGCCTTGGCCATTGTCGCGGATCTTATTGTGATAGCCTTGATTGGCTCTTGAGCGTAGGTGTCCCCCACGGATAACGCCACGGGCCACCTGCCATGCAACGATTGCGGAATCATCGCCTCCCTAACCTCCAGAGGGAGAATGCGTACGAAGGGTCTCATGCGGCGGTCTCCCTGGCCAGCAATCGCGCGTGGTAGATGGTTACATTCGCTGTGATCCACTGTTCCACTCGCTCCAGACGACGCACCCATGCGGGCAGTGGCGTCAAGCCGCCGCCAAAGGCTGAGAGGCTGGCCAAGGAAACGTTCGATCGCGTCGCGACGTTTGTAGAGTACTTCGCCACCGCAATCCCAGAACCTCCTCGCAAACAGGCGTGCTTTGGATTGGAGTCGATGCCCACCGCCCGCGTTCTTGGACAGCGGGCTCATGAGGATCACACCTTGCTCTCGCGCGTGGTCGTACAACGGCCCGCTGTCGTAACCATGGTCCGCCAACAGGAACCCAAAAGAGCGATTTCCAACGATCAATTCTCGCGCCGCCAGCTTCTCCGAGACGTTCATCGACGGGGCTCGAATGCCCCTAAAACGCCCGTCTCCCCTGGCTAATACGTGCAACCGGTAAGCCTTCGCAAACCCACCCGAAGCGTATCCTGTCGTCGCATACGGAACGGTGGAATGGTCATGCACACGAAAACCACGACCGTCCATCAACGCGATACGCGACCCATCACCGACATCGACATCAGCCAAACGCCGGTGAACGCCACGGAGGATCGCCTGGCAATGTCGCGTCTTGATCCGCCGACAAAACGGGGATCGCGATGTGAGCTGACTGGGTTTGAGCCGGACCCGGGGCGCAATGCCGCCCTCTTTGATGCAAAGACGTACCTGCGGTGACCGACTATATCCCCGGCGGCGCCGCCGCGTTCAACGCCTGGCTGGATGACTTTGTCATCTGCGCCACTGCCGACCTGGCCGAGTTGGGTCTCGTGTCGGGTGCCCTGACGCCGGTCACTGCCGCCCGAAGCGCGTGAGCCGCGTGAACTCGATTACCAGAAGATGATGTACAGCCCAATTGTGGCGGCGATGATGAGTGAGCCGAGCACGTACGACTGCGGGTGTACGGTGGTGTCGATCTGGGACGTTGGGTACTCGATCGGCCTGGTGCGGGGGCGAGCGAGCGTGATGAGCGCCATCACGATCGCCAGGGCGATGAACACGACGGCCATGTGGTGCAGGAACGCCCAACTGTTGAACGCATAGAGCCACTGCAGGAAACCCGCCGGAACCTGAGTGACGAGTGTACCGTCGGCGGATTCGATCTGGTCGCAGGTCGCATCCATGATCCACTTCGGAACGCGGCAAGCAGCATAGAGCACCGGGCCGAGCAGCAGGGCCGCCTTGCCCGCCGCGGACGGGGCACGCTTGACGAGGAGCCCCACAAGGAACGCCGCCACGATGCCCGGTGAAATGAACCCCCAGATCTCCTGGATGTATCGGAATACGCCTTGGAAGCTGCTGATCACCGGTGCCCATATGCAGGCGACGATCACGATTCCCGCGGTGGCGATGCGGCCTATGGTCACCTGCTGTTTCGGCGTGGCGTCCTTCCTGACGTACTTGGTGTACAAGTCGATGGTGAAGATCGTGGACGCCGAGTTTAGCCCGGAATTGAATGAACTCATGACCGCGCCGGCCAGGGCGGCCAGCATCACGCCACGCAGCAGCGAGGGCATGACCTTGGCGATCATGTGCGGATAAGCGAGTTCGCCGGCCTTGTCGAGGTCGCCGCCGGCCTTGGCAAGCACCTGGTCACCGAACATCTGGAACGCCATGACACCGGGTATGACAATGATGAACGGAATGATGAGCTTGAAGAAACAGGCCAGGAAGATGCCCTTCTGCCCTTCGGCCAGGCTTTTGGCCCCGAGTGTCCGCTGGGTAATGAACTGGTTGAGGCCCCAGTAGAACAGGTTGGGAATCCACAGCCCGCCGACGAACACGGCCAGCCACGGCACATCTGGATCGTTCCACGGCAGAACGACGTGGAGCTTGTCACTATTCGCTTCTGTGAATCGGCGCCATCCTTCGATGATGCCCCCGCCGCTGACGCCACCGCCGTCGACCAGGGTGCCCCCGCCGGTCAACTTGAGGCCGAAATACAGAACGATCGCGCCGCCGAGCAGCAGTGCCCCACCCTGCAGGAGGTCGGACCAGACCACCGCTTTGAGACCGCCGTAGATGGTGTAGGCTGCTGCAATGATCCCGATGCCCCAGATGCCGGCGATCGTGGCCCATTTGATCGCGGCCTCCTGCTCCATACCGTAATGGTCTATCAGTATCTGTGGGAAGTCGAAGACGCCGTTGAGACCCTTCGCACCGCTGTACAGGACCGTCGCCAGAAAGACAATGACATAGGCCAGCAACAGATAGGTGGCCATGATGGTGCGTGTGGCCCGGTCGTAACGATACTCGAGGAACTCCGGCATGGTGTAGATGCCGACTCTGAGGAATTTCGGAAGCAGCCACCAGGCCACTATCACCAGCGTGACGGCAGCCATCCACTCGTAGGAGGCGATCGCCAAGCCCACGCGGCCGAACGCCTGTCCTGCCATACCGACGAAGTGCTCTGTCGAGATATTGGAGGCAATGAGCGAGAAGCCGATCAGCCACCAGCTCAGTTGCCGGCCGGCCAGGAAGTAATCCTCCGAACTGTCTTCCTTACGCGAGGCGTACAGAGAGACGCCGATCACGGCTGCGATGAACGCGACGAACATCACGCCGTCGAGCAAAGTGAGTTCCATCACACGTTCCCATCAAGTCAAAGGCGTCGGTCTAATGGCGGCCTAATCGCCGTGCCCTTGTGGCGTCCCGACTTTCAGCATGACCGCTCCGTGACCGGAGACGGTCGTGGAATAGGTGTCCTCAAAGAGGCCCTCGTCGGTCCGCGTCCACAGGTTCCGTACCGGCTGCGGACCTTCAAGCGCCAGATCGCTCCAATTCACGGAGACCGTGGCTTCGCGCCTGTCGCGGTTGAATAGGCCGGCAGCGATCGTACCGTCCGCCAACCGACGGACCCAAACTTCCTGCCGCCCGTAAGTGGCAACCTTCCCGGCCTGCATCCCCAACGGGTCCTGGTTGACTTCGAGGACCTCCGGATTGCTCAGCAAGGCCAATGTGAACTCATCGAGCTGCGCCAGGTCGCAGCCGATCAGTAACGGGGCCGCGAGCAGAGACCACAGCGTGATATGCGTAACTTGTTCGTTCTTGGTGAGCCGGGTCGGATGGAGATCCGGCCCCCATCCGACCAGACCGACCACCAACATGTCTGGATCGTTCCAGTGGCCGGGCTCGGCGAACGCTTCCAGACCAGCCTGGCCGAACCCTATGGACGACATGCTGGCCCACGTATCGGTGATGTCGCCAGTGGTCCGCCAGTAGTTGCCGCCGACCGCCGCACCCCACTGCGAAACATTGTCCCTCCCGTACTGGCACAGGCTGTAAACAATATCTCGCCCGCATCCGTCCAGGGCCGCGCGCATCACCTCGTAGGGTTTGCGGAACTCCTCCCGACTGTCGTCCTTCGCAATGCCTCCATAAGAGCACCAGTCGTATTTCAGCAGATCGATGCCCCACTGAGCGTAGGTTTCGGCGTCAAGTTGCTCGTGTTCGTAACTGCCTTCGTAGCCCGCGCAGGTCTTTGGTCCGGGTGACGAGTAGATCCCCAGCTTGAGGCCCTTGCTGTGCACGTAATCGGCCAGGGCTTTCATATCGGGGAACTTCTCGTTGGAGCGAAGACGACCTTCGGCGTCACGCTCACCCTCCCAGGCGTCGTCGATGTTGATGTACTGGAAGCCGTGATCGGCGAGTCCACTCTCCACCATCCAATCGGCCGCGGCCCGGACCTTGGCAGCGTCGACGGTTGTCCCCCACACATTCCAGGAGTTCCAGCCCATCGGGGGTGTCAGCGCCAGCTTGTGCACGCCCGCGACAACGGTCAGCGTCGATGTGGTCGCACCGACGCGGTTTTCGACGGTGATGGTCACGTCGGTGGTTCCTTCCCGTTCGAGCGAGCCAGTGATGATGCCGGTCCCCGGGTCGAGTGCGAGGTTGGCCGGGAGGTTCTCTGCCGAAAAGCGAAGCGGGCGTTCTCCCGTTGCCGGAATGCGAAACAGGAAGGGCTGGCCGGGCGTCGCTCCAGTGATGCGCGGAGCGTGGATGACCGGCTTGAGCGACTGCTCCATTGCAATCACCGGATCTGGCCCAAGTGGGGGGACAATCGCCCTGGGCATGGTCTTCGCGCCTCGGCGGAGATGGAGCACTGCCCCGGCCCAATCCGCATGATCGTAGTGAATGTTGTCGCCTGCGTCCTCGACCAGCAGTGTCATCTCGCGTGCCCCGGTCAAGTCGATCGAAATGGACTTGGGGCTGTCTCCACCGTGCAGGACTTCGGATCGAAAGACCTCTTTGCCATCCACAATGACGACAAATACGACAGAGCCGGCCTCACCGGACTCGTCATCGACACCAACGACTGCCTCGAAGCGCCGAGCCGATCCGTAGAGGTCAATGATCATCTCGCTGAGGGCATGCGTTCCGATGCCATGCACATATACATGTCCATTAAGTATCAGAGCGTTGCCGTCCACTGACAGGCCGGCGCGCGGCCTGCCCCAACTCTGCTCCATGGCGGAAAGATCGAGCGACTCGATCCACAACGCGCCCGGAGGCAACTCTGTGGTCAGCGATTGGCGATCCATCGTCTCGCGTCTCGCTCCGGGGGTAGCACAACCGGCGACAAGCAGCATTACCGCCAACACTTCACCGGCCAACAGGATCGCATGAATCCTCAGTCGGTGGTGATGGTCGGCACGCCTCTGTGATGTACTGATACGGGTTCCACAGGTACAGGTCTTCATGATACTTCTCCATCTTGGAACAGGCCATCATGATAAGCGGTGGTTCGGTAGGAATCCAGCACTGGTGTTTGGTCGTCGCGAGCGTGCCGTTTGCAGAACGAATCATACCAGGTTGACCACGCAGCCGGTAAACCCGTATCATCGTGGGGCAGCGATGTACGTTGCGAAGTGGACGCACGCGGAAGGAACACCGTTTGCCAATGGCCGTAGCGGCGTGATCGAACTCGTCTTCAGATACTGCGCAACCGCCTCCATCGTGGATCCGGTGATTAAGAAGCTGACGGTGTACCGTTCCACCACATCCGGCAGCAGGGCAGATGACTGACAATCCTCTCGGATCGCTTCATCATGCAACTCAACACATCAGACTGGATGATCATTCTCGCCTTCTTCTCGGTTGCCCTGGTGATCGGTTTGCTGGTTGCCAGACGTGCAGGCAGAAACACCTCGGAGTTTTTTCTTTCCGGAAGGGCGATGCCGTGGTGGTTGCTCGGCATGTCGATGGTGGCGACCACCTTCTCCACGGATACGCCGAATCTGGTGACTGACATCGTTCGTCAAAATGGTGTGGCGGGCAACTGGGTCTGGTGGGCATTCCTGTTGACCGGCATGTTGACCGTGTTCGTTTACGCCAGGCTGTGGCGGCGATCAGGGGTGACGACCGATGTCGAGTTCTATGAGTTGCGATACTCCGGCAGGCCAGCTGCATTCCTGCGCGGTTTCCGTGCCTTGTATCTGGGCGTGTTCTTCAACGTCTGTATCATGGCGGCGGTTTCCCTGGCCGCGATCAAGATCGGGCGTGTCATGCTCGATTTTTCTCCTGCTCAGACGATCATCATCGCGTCGCTGGTGACGGTTGCCTTCAGTGTCCTAGGCGGTCTGCGAGCCGTCGTTCTGACTGACTTTCTGTTGTTTGTCGTCGCCATGGTCGGGGCAGTCGCCGCCGCGGTTGTCGCTTTGAAGCAACCTGAGGTCGGCAGTCTGGGCGGGATGCTGGCCAGCGAGCACCTGCAGGGCAAGCTGTCGATCCTGCCGCCGCTTGCCCAGGCCGATGGCTCCAGCAACCTCGACACAATCATCCCGATTCTGATCATCCCTATTGCCGTGCAGTGGTGGAGCGTCTGGTATCCCGGTTCGGAACCGGGCGGTGGAGGGTACATTGCCCAGCGCATGCTCTCGGCGACAGATGAGAAGCATGCCGTCGGCGCTACCCTCTTTTTCAATGTTGCTCACTATGCCCTGCGGCCTTGGCCGTGGATTCTCGTCGCGCTATGCTCACTGATCGTCTTCCCGTTTGACTCGCTGACGGACCGTCAAGCCGCCCAGCGCGCATTGACTGATCCCGAGTTGCAGGCGCAAGTCGAGAAGTGGGAGACTGATTCGGAGGCCGTGGACGAAGCCACGCGCGAACGGATCGAGGCACTCAAGATCCAGGAGAAGGGCCTGACAGCGATCAAAGCGGCATTCCCGAAGACCGAGTACGATAAGCTCGGTCACGATCTTGCATACCCAGCCATGCTCACGCTCCTGCCGCATGGGTTGCTGGGTCTGGTCGTCGCGTCGCTCATCGCCGCCTACATGTCCACGATTTCGACGCACCTGAACTGGGGATCGAGCTACGTTGTCAACGACTTCTGGAAGCGATTCATCAACCCCGACGCGAGCGAACGCCAACTGGTGTGGATTGGCCGAATCTCTACAGTGTTACTGATGGCGATTGCCGGCTCGCTGGCACTGTGTCTGGAAAACGCGCTGCAAGCCTTCGGAATCCTGCTGCAAATCGGGGCGGGCACGGGGCTCTTGTTCATTCTTCGCTGGTTCTGGTGGCGGATCAATCCGTTCAGCGAACTTACCGCAATGGTCGTCTCTTTCGTCATCGCGGTGTACATGCACTTTTGGGCGCCCCAGAGCCTGGCCGCCTGGCAGAAGCTGAGCATCGGCGTAGGTATCACCACTGCTGCGTGGCTCGTAGTCACGATGATTACGCCAGGGGACGACCGGAAGACACTGCGGAAGTTCTACAGACTGATCCGACCGGGTGGGCCTGGTTGGCGCAGGATCGTCGAGGAAGCCGAGCGTGACGGTGAATCCATCACCGGCGCCGAAAGCGGTCGATCCAATCTGCCTCTGGGTATCCTCTGTATGGTGGTTGGCTGTTTGGCCGTGTACAGTACACTATTCGGAACCGGATACTGGATCTATGGTGACTACGTTCCTGCGGCGATTCTCACGATGATCGCCGCCATCGCGGCTGGCGTGCTCATGAAGTTATGGAGCAGAATCGCCAGGGGCTAGAGCAAGCTTGCGGGTAGGAGAAGGCGTCCATGTGGTTCAAGAAGGCCCTGTTGATGATGTGCGTCATCGCCCAGCAGACGGCATTGGTCGATGCGGGCGACGCTCTTCGCGTCCCGATCCCTCGTCCCGCCAGCCTGGAATGTCGATCGGGCCACTTCTCGATCACGGAAGCATCGCAGGTGTGTGTCGAAGCCGGCAATGCGGAGATCCGTGCAGTTGGTGAGTATCTTGCGGAGAGCCTGCGCCGCGACACCGGCCGGCCCATGACCGTGCGCGAGCTTGGCAGTGCCAAGCCTGCAAGAGACGTGATTTTGTTGACCACAGTCGGTGCCGACATGTCACTTGGTGAGGAGGGCTACGAACTCACCGTTTCGCCGACATCGGTGCTGTTGCGTGCCCCGCACCCGCAAGGCCTGTTCCGTGGCGTTGTGACCATTCGCCAGCTTTGTTCACCGGAAATGGAGACCACCTCGGCGGACAAGTCCGAGAAGACGGATCCACTGACGATCCCGTGTGTTCGCATCACAGATCTACCGCGGTACAGATGGCGCGGCATGTTGCTCGATTGCGGCCGGCACTTCATGACCAAGGAGTTCGTCAAGCGCTACATCGACCTGCTGGCGTACCACAAGATGAACGTCTTGCACTGGCACCTGACTGAAGACCAGGGCTGGCGAATCGAGATCAGGAAGTACCCCAAGTTGACCGAAGTCGGTGCGTGGCGAGGTGAAGGAGAAAAACGCTACGGGGGATTCTACACCCAGGACGACATTAAGGAGATTGTCGAATACGCCGCGAGCCGATACGTCACCGTTGTGCCCGAGATCGAGATGCCTGGACACTCGCTGGGTGCCCTGGCGAGCTATCCGGAGCTTGGGTGTGTGGGGCAAGGATACGAAGTCGGCACTCGCTGGGGCGTCTACAGCGACGTGTACTGTGCGGGAGACGAGCGCGTCTTCGAGTTTCTGGAGGATGTTCTGGCGGAGGTGATCGAGCTGTTCCCCTCACTGTACATCCATATCGGCGGCGATGAATGTCCGAAGCAGCGTTGGAAGAAGTGTCCCAAGTGCCAGGAGCGCATCAAGGCTGAAGGACTTCGCGACGAACATGAACTGCAGAGCTATTTCATTCGACGAATCGAGAAGTTCCTCAACAGTAAGGGCCGGCGGCTCATTGGTTGGGACGAGATTCTGGAAGGCGGCCTCGCGCCCAACGCCACGGTGCAGTCCTGGCGCGGCATGGACGGTGCGATTGCAGCCGCCACAAGTGGTCACGACGTCATTGCTTCCCCCACAAGTCACTGCTATCTCGACTACGCACAATTGCGCGCCGTGGGCGAACCGACGCGAATGGGATACCTCCCGCTCGAACGCTGCTACGAATTCGAGCCCACCCCGGCGGGACTCACTCCGAAGCAAGCCCGGCACATCCTCGGTCTCGAAGGCAACATGTGGACCGAGCACGCCCCGCAACAGCGGGTTGATTGGCAGGTGTTCCCGCGGCTGTGCGCACTTGCGGAAGTCGGCTGGTCTCCGAAGAAGCTGCGCAATTGGGAGGACTTCTCCGAACGGATGAAGACGCACTACCGGCAGCTGGATGCGCTCGGTGTGACGTACTTCCTGCCGCCACCGCAGTGCACCTCACGGGAACTGGTCTTTGAAGACGTTGCGGAACTTACGCTGGACAACCCGCTTGGTCGCGGCATCGTCCACTACACACTCGATGGTAGCGATCCGACATCGAACTCGCCGCGGTACGTCACGCCGGTGCGCATCACGGACACGACGGTCGTAAGAGCGCAGACGTTTCTGGCAGACAGTCGCACAAGCGGAATCGCCGAGTTTCGCTTCCGAAGGCTGTGCCCGCGGGAACCTGTCGATGTCCTAAGCGCCGTACCCGGTCTGGCGTACGCCTACTACGAAGGAAGATGGCAGCGTCTGCCTGACTTCGAGAAGCTCACGCCCACTGCGATGGGCACAACATCGACTTTCAACCTCGGCGTGCGGAGCCGCGATGATGGCTTCGCGCTGAGATTCGCGGGCTATCTCCAAGTCCCCGCCAACGGAGTCTACACATTCTATCTTGTCTCGGACGACGGTAGCAGGTTGTGGATCGACTCTGACCTTATCGTTGATCATGATGGCCTGCATTCCGCCTGCGAGGCATCCGGGCAGATCATTCTCAAAGCGGGAAAATATCCGATCATCGTAGCCCACTTCGAGGGAGGTGGGTCACAACATCTGGAAGTCAGCTACGCGGGACCCGGTATCACCAAACAGCTCATTCCCGGGTCAGTTCTTTGGAGACCGTCGACAGACTGATCCACGCGGTTTCACAGGGTATTGATGAACAGAACCATCTGCCTTTCGTTTTGGGTGATCGATTCGACCAACTTGAACTGTGTTCGGCAACGGTCGAGATTCTGGTTGGGGCGCTGCGTTCTATAGTATTTGTCACCATTCAGGAAGTCCGTCAAAAACCGCACGCCTTGCTCGAGCGTGATCAGCTTGCCGGCCGTCACGAGGTTCGCCCGCTCCGCCGAGACAAGGAATGGCGCCGCCGCTTCGAGATAGCCGTGAGCCAGTGCTTCGAACAGCGGCATTTGCACTTCCACCCGTGACAGGTCTATCTCATCCTCGGCTGCGGGACATGTCATCGAGCGTACCATATCGCCGAAGTCGTACAGCGCCAGACCGGGCATGACCGTATCGAGATCAACAACGCAAAGTGCCGCGCCGGTCTTGTCATCAAACAACACGTTGCTGATCTTGGCGTCGTTGTGGACCACGCGTTCCGGGATCTCGCCGGCCTTTTGCAGATCAAGGAGCACGCCGGCCAGGGCACGGTGCGTGAACGCGTAATCGATGTCCGCCCGCGCCTCTGCGGCGCGACCGTATGGATCGGCTTGTATGGTCTTCTCCAATGCCTCGAATCGTGAGGGTGTGTCGTGCATGCCGGGAATCGTCTCGTGCAGCTGGGGCCCCGGGAAATCTGTCAGCGAATTCTGGAAGGTTCCAAAAGCCCGCGCCACCTGTTCGGCCTGATCCGGCGTCCCGACGGCTTGATGCACCCGTGTGCCTTCAATGAACTCGTAGAGTCGCCAGTGCGAACGTGTGTCATCGCGATAGTAAGGCATCTCCTCATTAGTCGGCACAAGCGTCAAGACCCTCCGGTGAACGTCGGCGATACCCTGCAACCTCAACCTCTGCGCGATATGGTCTGTGACGCGCTGAACGTTCTCCGTTACATGGGCGGGGACTGGGAAGACCGCATCGTTGATGCGCTGAAGCAGAAAGCGAGCAGATCTGTCTTTCTGTCTGTACGTTACCAGGAACGAATCGTTGATGTGACCGCCGCCGAACGGATCGACTGCGGTGAGTTGCCCCTCGACCGCGAAACGGCCGGCAATCGCTACAAGTTCAGGCGTCATATTCAATCCCACAATATGCGCGGGTACCGGCCCCGCCCGATCAGCTTGCCGATCATCTCGGTAACCCGTGTCTTGTCCTCCGGATGAGTGACGCCGGCCCATGTGTCTTTGGTCGGCAGCACCTTCACGCGAGCGTGGCCAGCGAGGATGAGGTCCGCAATGGCGCCCGGCAGGTAGAATTCGGCGGTCTTTGATACTACATTATCCCGGAGGAAGCACTCGAATCGCTTGCGCAACTGATCGAAGAACGCCGGCCGGAATCCCCAGGCGTTCATGGAGACCAGCTCGCTACCGCTAATGGTCCGTTCATTGGCGGACTCATCGACGTAGCGACCGTCCGGGCCGTCGCGTTCGATGTGTGTGACCTCAGTGATGCGCTCAAGCCACCCGCCGGGCGTGCAGCGGCAACAGCCGCGGTTGACGGCGCCGGTCTCCGTTAGGGTATCACGCAGAGCGTAACCCACCATCGCGTAGGTCGGCACGTCTTCCGGCTCCTCCCGTCGCAGGAAATCGCTCAAACCGGTGTAGGCATCGGCACCGTAGAAATCATCGGCGTTCACAACGGCGAACGGTTCCTTCACAAACGGCTCGGCCGCCAGAACCGCCTGTCCGGTTCCCCAGGGTTTTGTTCGCCCCGGCGGCGTTGTGAAGCCAGGCGGCAGGACGCCCATCCGCTGAAAGCCGTACGCTACCGGAACCCGGCGCTCGTATCGTCGGCCGACCGCCGCTCGAAAGGCGGCCTCCATGTCCGGCCGAATCACGAACACAATCTTGCCGAAGCCCGCCCGCAATGCGTCGTAGACTGAATAGTCCATGATCGTTGCCCCGCCCGGGCCGACCACCTCTAACTGCTTCAGGTCGCCGTATCGACTCCCCATACCGGCGGCTAGAATCACCAGAGCAGGCTTCATCGTCCACTGCCTGCAAAGAGAGTCAGCACCACCGACATCGAGGCGAGTTTTCTCATCGGCAGCATCCTGGTCATCGCAGCTTCTCCTTCACCGTGGGGCCCACATAGTGCATGTCCTACGCGACGAGTGATTCATCAGCGCCCACACTCATCGAGAAGTTCTTTGATTGTAGTCACGGCCTCGGATTAAGGGAAAGGGCAATTCGCACGGCGCTCATTTCACAGGTCTCTCGGACTGTTGATTTACCTTTAGGATGCGCAGGAGGTAACGTGCTAAATTCTTTGCTGACAAGGGGTCCGGAATAAACAGGCGGGACAACAGGATTTGCACGTTGACGCGGGGAGATGAGCGTGGGTTACGGCAATCGAAGCCGGTTCTGCTTGAAATCGAACAGGGCGTTCGGTTAGGATAGCTGTTTGGGGGTAACTAAACGGGGAATCTCGGTTCATAAAGGATTGGGCTCTGACATGGAATCCGTACATCTGAGGAACGAATCTTGCACGACTTACGGGACGCCGACCCGCACGGTCGCGAATCCACGCCGGCGCCGGTGCTCCTTCATTCTGTTCGGCGGGCTGGGGGTCGCAATGCTCCTGTGGTGTCAGGAGGCCCGCGCCCAAGCGGTGGTCACTGAACAAGCAGCGGCCAAGGAGATCGGGCGAAAGAGCGGGTGGATCATCCGCGAAGAGACGCCCACCGGAGTGATCGAACTCCAGTCGATCGTGTACGGCATGCCCAAGTACTATATTACCACCAACGCGGTGGCTGCAGACAGCATCAGCACCGACGAGTGCCTCCCGGGCGGTTCGAGCGGGCTGGGGCTGACCGGTTCGGGAGTTACGCTCGGCGTGTGGGATGCCGGCGGTGTGCGGACGAGCCACCAGGAGTTCGGGGGCCGAGCCTCGCAGATCGACTCACCGGGCGGCACGCACTATCACAGCACCCACGTAGCGGGGACGTTGATCGCCGGCGGGGTGGTCGGGTCCGCCAAGGGCATGTCCCCGTCAGGCGATCTGGACTGCTGGGACTGGAACAGCGACGAAAGCGAGATGCGCTCAGCCGCCGCGAGCGGGCTTCGGGTCTCCAGCCATTCCTACAGCTACGCCACCGGATGGACCTGGAACTCCTCTTATGGCGAATGGTTCTGGTACGGCGACGTGACGGTCAGCGCTGTGGAGGACAACTGGTTTGGGCTGTACACCTCGTACACGGAGGACTTGGACGATACCGCCCGCGATTATCCTTATTACCTCATCTGCCGGTCGGCCGGCAACGATCGCAACGATGATGGCCCGGGGGGCGGCGGAGGGCACTACTACTACAACCCCGGCGCGGGGCAGTGGGAGTGGAGCACTACCACGCGAAACCCCGACGGCAACTATGATTGTCTAGGTACGGTGTGTGTGGCTAAGAACATTCTGGTCGTAGGAGCGGTCGAGGACGTTTCCGGCGGCTACTCCGGTCCGGGCAGCGTGCCCATGAGTTCCTTCTCCAGTTGGGGCCCCACCGACGACGGGCGGATCAAGCCAGACATCTCCGGCAATGGTGTGGGGCTCTATTCGACGATGAACGACAGTGATACGGCCTACGACAGCCTTTCCGGGACGTCGATGTCAACGCCGAACGTGGCCGGCTCGCTGGGCGTGCTCATCCAGCACTGGCGCGATACACACGCCGGCGACATGCGGTCGGCCACGCTCAAGGGCATTGTGATTCATACTGCCGATGAAGCGGGGGGCGATGACGGTCCGGATTACGAATTCGGCTGGGGTTTGATGAACACGCTCGAAGCCGCCAGCGTCATCACGGCTGATGTCACCGAACCGATCGTCATCAGCGAAGATACACTCAGCAACGGGCAGACCTCAGAAGTCAACGTGACCGCCACCGGCGGTAGCGAACTGCGGGCCACCATCTGCTGGACTGACCCACCCGGAAACCCGCCCGGAAACCTGCTGAATCCCACCACCAAGATGCTGGTCAACGACCTTGACCTGCGGATCATCAGAACCTCACCCAGCGCCACCTACGATCCGTGGGTGCTGGACCCATCCAGCCCGGGCAATGCGGCTACCACCGGAGACAACGACGTCGACAACGTCGAACAGGTCGTGGTCTACTCTCCGGGAACCAGTCAGTACACCGTCCGGGTTACACACAAGGGCGGTCTTTCGGGCGGTAGCCAGGCCTTCTCGCTCATCATAACCGGTGCCTCTTCGGGCTGTCAGGACGACCCTGATTGTGATGACGGACTGTACTGTAACGGCGCCGAGACGTGCGTCGGCGGCGAATGCCAACCCGGTACCGACGTTGACTGTGATGACAGCGTGGGTTGTACCGATGATTCATGCAACGAAGGCACCGATTCGTGCGACAACATCGCCAACGACGGATTCTGCGACGACGGGGCGTACTGCAACGGGTCCGAGACCTGCCACGTGACGCTCGACTGCCAGGCCGGCACGGACGTTGACTGCGACGACAGCGTGAGCTGCACCGACGACTCGTGTAACGAAGGCACCGACTCCTGTGACAACGTTGCCAACGACGGTCTGTGCGACAACGGGTTCTTCTGCGATGGTGCGGAGACCTGCCACGTGACGCTCGACTGCCAGGCCGGCACCGATCCGTGTCCGGGGATGGTGTGCGACGAAGCCGGCGACCAGTGCGTCGAGTGCGACGACGACGGCGACTGCGACGACGGCCAGTTCTGTAACGGAGGGGAAACTTGTGTGGACGGCTCGTGCCAGCCCGGCACCGACGTTGACTGTGATGACAGCGTGGGCTGTACCGATGATTCATGCAACGAAGGCACTGACTCCTGCGACAACATCCCGAACGATGGTCTGTGTGACGACGGGGCATACTGCAACGGGTCCGAGACTTGCCACGCGACGCTCGATTGCCAGGCCGGCACGGACGTTGACTGTGATGACAGCGTGAGCTGCACTGACGACTCGTGTAACGAAGGCACCGATTCGTGCGACAACATCGCCAACGACGGATTGTGCGACAACGGGGCCTTCTGCGACGGTGCGGAGACCTGCCACGTGACGCTCGGCTGCCAGGCCGGCACCGATCCGTGCCCGGGGATGGTGTGCGACGAAGCCGGCGACCAGTGCGTCGAGTGCGACGACAACGGCGACTGCGACGACAGCCTGTTCTGCAACGGGGAGGAAACTTGTGTGGGCGGCTCGTGCCAGCCCGGCGCCGACCCCTGCCCGGGGCAGTATTGCCGAGAGAGCGACGACACCTGTGTAGAGTGTCTGGTGGACGGCGATTGCAGCGACGGCGCGTTCTGCAACGGTGCCGAGACCTGCGACGGCAACGGAGATTGCCAGCCCGGTAGTGATCCGTGCCCAGACCAGATCTGCGATGAAGCCGACGACCGCTGCATCGAGTGCGACGACGACGGCGACTGCGACGATGGCAACCCCTGCAACGGCGCCGAGACCTGCGACGGCGATGGAAATTGCCAGCCGGGCAGTTGCGATTCCGAGGTGGTAGTGTTCGAGCAGCACTTCGACTCGGGCAGCGGGGCCTTCACCTATCAGGATGATACGTTCCGCGGCACGTCCAATCCCGGCTACGCTGACGGAACCTATGAATCGTCCGGCGGCCTGGCCGGTGGCGGCGTCCGCGTCGTTCTGGGTCCGGTGTCCACGAACATGTCCGGTGGGTGGGTCTCCAGCTTCGCGATCACCGGATCCCCGACGTCCATCGAAATCGAGGTGGCGTTCCGCTTGTTGTTCAACGGCGGATACGAGTCGGATGAGTATGGCCAGGCGTTGCTGTCCATCGATGGGACGCTCGTTGGTGTTGCGCCGAACGAGTACCTACACCAGTTTGTCGGCGACGGTAGCACCGACTGGGACAGCGGCTGGCTCACGGAGACCTTCTCGATGGTGCTTTCCTCCGGGACGCATGAGATTATCTTGGGCGGGTTCAACAACAAGAGTACATATTCCAGTGAGATCACCGAAACGTTCTTCGATGACGTTAAGATCACGGCCTTTTACGACAACGAGTGCGAGTGCGAAGACGGCGTATTCTGCAACGGGGCCGAGACGTGCGTCGGGGACACGTGCATGCCGGGCAGCGATCCCTGCCCCGGCCAGTTGTGCGACGAAGACACCGATACCTGCGTTGAGTGTCTAGGCGACGGCGACTGCGACGACGGAGCGTGGTGCAACGGTTCCGAAACGTGCGACGTTAGCGGCCAGTGTCAGCCCGGTACCGATCCGTGTCCGGGCCAGATGTGTCGCGAGGGCGACGACACCTGTGTTGACTGCCTCGGCGACGTTGACTGCGACGACACGGACTACTGCAACGGGGCTGAAACGTGCGATGCCAACGGCGTTTGTCAGCCCGGTACCGACGTTGACTGCGACGACAGCGTGGGCTGCACCGACGACTCGTGCAACGAAGATACCGACTCGTGTGACAACATCCCGAACAACGGCCTGTGCGACGACGGTGCGTACTGCAACGGGGCTGAGACGTGCGACGTGCTACTCGGATGCCAGGACGGTGTCGACGTTGATTGCGACGATGACGTGATGTGTACAGATGACTCATGTAACGAAGGCACTGATTCGTGCGACAACATCGCCAACGACGGATTGTGTGATGACGGCGCGTACTGCAACGGGGCTGAGACGTGCCACGTGACGCTCGACTGTCAAGCCGGCACCGACGTTGATTGCGACGATGACGTGATGTGTACAGATGACTCGTGCAACGAAGGCGCTGACTCGTGTGACAACATCGCCAACGACGGCCTGTGCGATGACGGGGCGTATTGCAACGGGGCTGAGACGTGCCACGTGACGCTCGACTGTCAAGCCGGCACCGACGTTGATTGCAACGATGACGTGATGTGTACAGATGACTCGTGCAACGAAGGCACTGATTCGTGCGACAACATCCCGAACGATGGCCTGTGTAATGACGGTGCGTACTGCAACGGGGCTGAGACGTGCGACGTGCTACTCGGATGTCAGGACGGTGTCGACGTTGATTGCGACGATGACGTGATGTGTACAGATGACTCGTGCAACGAAGGCACTGACTCGTGTGACAACATCGCCAACGACGGATTGTGTGATGACGGGGCGTACTGCAACGGGGCTGAGACGTGCGATGTGCTACTCGGATGCCAGGACGGTGTCGACGTTGATTGCGACGATGACGTGATGTGTACAGATGACTCGTGCAACGAAGGCACTGATTCGTGC
>Ga0180434_10001401_pt1 | contig 34384 bp, 35 predicted proteins | sample SS_ome_7_FD_132453 | JGI IMG/M metagenome (GOLD analysis project Ga0180434, IMG submission 132453) | Hypersaline lake sediment archaeal communities from the Salton Sea, California, USA - SS_1_D_2 metaG | ecosystem: Environmental > Aquatic > Non-marine Saline and Alkaline > Hypersaline >... | reverse complement strand
TTCCTCTCTATGTTCGCTATCCTGCATCCGACTTCCTGCGTGGTGGATTTATAGCTTATTTTCTCGTCCTTTTTGACAGGTTCATTTCCCATCCAGAAAACATTGGCTTTCAATTTTGTTTTCGGCTCAGGCTTTGAACCACTTTCACATATCATGCTTCCCCTTCCGGCTTTGGTCTCACCGTCAAGTGTTATGCCGGTGCTCCTTCCCGCTTCTGCTTCGGAAAGTCCAAGGCCGAAATTTTCAATAGTTGCAACCTTTGTATTCTCACCGGAAGGCAGTATTGTAACAGAATCACCTTTTCTAAGTTTCCCGCTTTCTATCCTTCCGGCATATATCTTTTTTCCATCCATTTCATAGACATCCTGAACAGGGAACCTAAGCGGCCTCTCAAGAAGGCTAACCCTGTTTTTGAATGAATTAAGAGCATCTATTACAGTTGTTCCTTCGTACCAATCCATGTTTGTGGATTTATTGACTACGTTATCCCCCTTCATTGCAGAGATGGGTATCATGTATGAAGGCTTTATACTGAAATTCGAAAGGAACTTTTCCAATTCATTTTTTACTTCTTCAAATCTTTCTTTTTTGTATTCAATCTTATCCATTTTGTTGAATACGACTACAACCTGTTCTATCCCAAGCATACTCAGTAAATAACTATGCCTCCTTGTCTGCTCTCTTACTCCTTCATCAGCATCAACAATCAAAACCGCGGCATCTGCCTGGCTTGCTCCAGTGAGCATGTTCTTTATGAACTCCTTATGTCCTGGGGCATCGATGATTATGTAATTCCTGTTTCCTTTCTTGAAGAAAATCTGCGCAGTGTCTATTGTTATTCCTTTCTCCCTCTCTTCATCAAGATGGTCCATCACATACGCGAATTCGAACGGCTTTCCCAGCATTGTACACGTGCTTTTTATCTCTTCGATTTTTTCTTCCGGAAGAGAATTTGTATCGTAAAGCAACCTTCCTATCAATGTTGATTTACCGTGGTCTATATGCCCTACAATTACGAAACTTAAGTATTCCTCCATATTCATCACCTACATGTAGCCGAGCATCCTAAGCTTCTGCATCATGTATGCCTGCTCCTTGTCCTGTGCCCTTCCAGAACGCTCTCCTACTTTCGTAGTCCTGAGTTCCTCGACGATTTCATCGACCGTTTTCGCTTCGGAGTCTATCGGCTTCGTGCATGGATAGCATCCTAAACTTCTGTATCTTTTCCCGTTTTTTGAAAAATAAAGTTCGTTAACCGGAATATTCTCCCTCTTGATGTACTCCCAAATATTCAGTTCGTTCCAATGCAGAATAGGATGGACCCTTATGTGAGTTGCATTTTCTTTTTTCACCGTGTACTGGTCCCACAACTCCGGAGGCTGTTCCCGGTAATTCCATTTGAAATTCTCATCTCTCGGGCTGAAGTATCTCTCCTTCGCCCTTATTCCATGCTCATCCCGTCTTATTCCAAGAAGAAGTGCCTTGTATCCTTTTTCATCTATGAACTGCTTCAGCGCGTTGGTCTTGAGCTGTGTGCAGCATTCGAATTTTCCCTTGTCAGGGCCCATTCCGTTTCCAAGAGCCTCATCATTTTTGGCAATCAACAGTTCGACTCCCCACTCTTCAGCATATTTCTTCCTGAACTCGTACATTTCAGGAAACTTGAAGGTAGTATCTATATGTATGAAAGGAAATGGGACTTTTCCGTAAAATGCTTTTCTTATAAGCCATGCAAGAGTAGTGGAATCCTTACCTATGGACCACAAACAGGCAACATTTCCATATTCCTTATAGGCCTCTCTTATCACGTATATGCTTCTGCTCTCTAATTCGTCAAGCCTGTCCAAATTCTCCACCTGTTTTATCTATTAGGTCCGCGGTACTTTAAACCATTTTGCTTCGAGGAAGTTTCTTATTGTTGAAATGTAGTTTTCCGGGATTCTGGCCTTTCTTAAGGCTGCTTCCAGGAGGGATATTTCTTCTTCTCCGAACGATTTTAATGCCAGAAGTGCGATAAAGTAAATGAAAACAGAAAGAAGGAAAAGTAATCCGAACATAACAAGTTTTATCATTTTTTGTACAAGTTCATCCAGAAGCTGCCCCCGCGACCCTCCGACCTGTATTTCCAGAACATAACTATCCACCAGGGAGATTATCGGCTCTTTCAACAAGAATATGATTACGAGAGCAACCAATCCAGCCACAAGAGGTTTATAAGTTTCCTTTGGAAATGAGAAGTTGAATATTCTTTTTGAGTAATAAAATATCATCGTGCTCAATATCACAAGAGAAATTAAGGAAGTGAACGCAGCACCGTTTATCCCCCACATCGGAATGAAAAAAAGATTCAAGACTACGTTTGCAATTGCAGCTACTCCAAATGCCTTCAGTTCAACATCAAGTCTTCTCATAGCTGAAAGAATAAGGCCGGGGAGAGAAAAAATCGACCTCATGAATAACCCGATAACAAACAACAATAATACAATGGCTCCTGTTTCATAGACTCCGCCGTAAAACAGTTCAAGAAGTTTATCCCCGAATATTCCCATTATAAGCGTAAAAGGGACCATCAACATAATGAGCCATTTCATTGATGTTTTCAGCATTCTGTTCATACCCTCAAAATCCTTCTTACCATACAATTCTGAAACAACTGGAAAGAATATACCAGTGATTCCACTTGGGAATATGATAACTAAATTTGCAAGGCCAAGAGCTAGGGTATAAATTGCTATGTTGGCGAGCGCGTCTTCTGTGAAATAACTAAGCATTATTCTATCTGTATACTGAATAATTGTCCATAGGGTGCTTATCAGAGTGACTACCAGACCAAACGAAATAATTTCTCTACTAAACGAAAGTTGCTCTTTAAGCGTATATTCTGTTTCCTCCTTTTTCCATGTTTTGATTTCTTGTATTACACAATAACCCCCGAGAGGAAGCACCAACAAAAATGATAATAAAAATCCGACGGAGAGTGCTTCTGCATTAAAACCGATTATGTAGAATGCGATGATTGTTATTGCTAATTTCACAAAATTCTGTATAACTCCTATTCCTTGCGTTTCCTTCATTCTTTTTCTTCCTTTCAATATTCCTCTGTTTACATTATCTATTTCTCTCAGAAGCAACCAAATACTCATTATCTGCAATATAGGCGCTATTGTTGGCTGACCTAAAAACTGTGAGATATGACCAGAAACTCCAAATACTATAACAGAAAAAATAAAGGTTAATGTCCCCCCGCCAACATAACTGAGTTTCACTAGGTTTCTTAATTTTCCAAATTCTTTTCTTCCATAAAGATAAGGGACATATCTAGCCAGAGAATACATCAAACCAAGGTCGGTAAATATATATAGGATTCCAAGAACACTCAAAACAAGATAGAAACTTCCGATTTCTTCCGCAAATAGTAATCTCGCTATTATTATTGTATAAATGAAAGATATCAATTTTGTTGCGATAGTAGATGATAGAATCCATAATGAGCCCTTTGCTATGGTTGATGCCTGAGTCATTGTAGGATATTTTAGAAGATTATTTATTAATCTTTCAATTCTACAACTATTTAATGGGTTTTGGATTTAATCAATAGAGGGAGCAAATGGATTCTTTAAAGAAAAAATTATCAGAAAATAAATTAACGGTGGGTTCTTGGGTTACAATAGGCCATCCCTCAGTAGTTGAAGTACTTCTACAATCTCCTTTTGATTGGCTTGTCATAGATATGGAACATAGTGTAATATCTCTTGAAACGGCCCAGGATCTTATATCTACAATAGAATCCAATGGAGCTGCACCTCTGGTAAGAGTTGGCGAAAATCATCCTAACTTGATAAAGCGTGTTATGGATGCCGGTGCGCATGGAGTCGTAGTTCCTATGATTAATTCCAAGGAGGATGCAATTAAAGCAGTGGAATCAGTTAAGTATCCCCCAGAAGGCAAACGCGGAGTTGGACTTTACCGTGCCCAAAAATATGGGGAAGGATTCAATGAATATAAAAAATGGCTTTCAGAAAATTCAGTGGTTATAGCACAGATAGAACATATAGATGCAGTAAAGAATATCGAGGAAATACTACAGGTAAAAGGAATAGATGGTTGTATAATTGGCCCGTATGATTTATCAGGTTCAATGGGGATTCCTGGAGAATATAATGATGAGAAAGTTCTCGAAGCCCTAGAGAAGGTAAAGACAGCATGTAAAAAAATGAATAAGCCTCTTGGATACCATGTAATACCTCCAGACTCTGAAGAAGCAAAAAAGAAAATAGATGAGGGCTACACATTCATAGCATTCAGCCTTGATTTCCTGTTTTTAGGTAGAAAATGCAAGGAAGAATTCGGAAAGTTAAAGTGATGGTATGAAGATCATAGGAATAATCCCTGCAAGAATGGCATCAACCAGGTTTCCAGGCAAACCAATGGCCGAGATTCATGGAATTCCAATGATAGGCCACGTTTATCTAAGAAGTAAAATGGCAAAAACTCTTGATGAAGTCTATGTTGCAACTTGTGATAAGGAAATTCACGATTATATTGCTTCTATAGGCGGAAAAGCTGTAATGACCAGTGAAAAACATAAGAGAGCTTCTGACAGAACTGCCGAGGCAATGGAAAAAATAGAAAATATGGAGGGATACCAGACGGATATAGTAGTGATGATTCAGGGCGATGAACCGATGTTTAATCCTGAAATGATTGAAAAGGCAATAGAGCCTTTTAGCGAAGGCGAAGAGGTAAAGGTGGTAAATCTTCTTGGAAAACTTAAAACCAAGGAAGAGTTTGAAGATCCAAATGAGGTAAAAGTTGTTGTTGATAAGAAAAATTTCGCGCTTTATTTTTCCAGAGAACCTATCCCTTCAAGAAAAAAGGGCAGGAGTAATGTTCCGATGTACAAACAAGTGTGCATAATTCCGTTCAGAAGAGATTTCCTTTTGACATATAATAATATGGAGCCTACCCCTCTGGAAGAAATAGAGTCGGTTGATATGTTAAGGGTTTTGGAACATGGTGAACAGGTCAGGATGGTTCCAGTTGAATATGATACGTGTAGTGTCGATACTAAAGAGGACCTTGAAAAAGTTTCAAAGCTTATGGAAAAAGACAACCTGATTGAAAAATACAGGAAGTGAATTTATGAAAATACTGGTTACTACCTCTTCATTTGGAAAATATGATGAAAAACCGATTGAAATACTCAAAGAAAAGGGGCACGAGGTAGTCCTTAATCCCCATAAAAGAAAGCTCATCAAGGAAGAATTGCTTGAGCTGGCAAAGGGCTATGAGGCCATCTTGGCAGGAACGGAGAAATATGATGAAGAGGTGTTCAACAAACTCCCGGATCTCAGGCTTATAAGCCGTTGCGGTGTTGGATTGGACAGTATAGACCTGGAATCTGCAAAAAAACACGGAGTAGATATAAGGAATACTCCTGATGCACCGACAGAGGCCGTGTCCGAGCTTAGTCTATTACTGATTCTTTCTGTTTTAAGAAAAACAAATTTTATGGACAGAAAAATACGCGAAGGAATATGGAAAAAAGAGATGGGGAATCTTCTTTACGGGAAAACTGTAGGGATAGTAGGACTTGGCAGAATAGGCAGGAGACTAACTGAATTGCTTAGGCCTTTTAATGTTAAAATAATTGGAAATGACGTAAATCCTGATATCACTTGGGCCGATAAGAACAATATAAAAATTTCAGGTTTGGATGAGTTATTGCAAGAAAGCGATATAGTCACTTTACATATCCCTTATTCAGATGATAGCCGCCATTTTATAAATTCTGAAAAGCTAAATAAAATGAAAAATGGTTCAATTCTGATTAACACATCCAGAGGCGGGCTGATTAATGAGAATGCTCTGCACACTGCCGTAACCAGTGGTCATTTGAAAGGGGCCGCCCTAGATGTTATGGAAAAAGAACCATATAATGGACCGCTTGCAAATTTGGAGAAAGTTGTACTGACTCCTCATGTCGGTTCATACGCAATTGAGTCGCGTATCAGGATGGAAACGGAAGCTGTTGAAAATCTTTTAAAGATGATGTCGGAGGGGAAAAAATGAAAGTTGTTGTTTTCGGAGGCTCAGGTTTTATCGGAAGTCATGTTGCAGATGAATTAACGAAACAAGGCCATGAAGTGAGAATTTTTGATTTAAAAGAATCTAAATATCTTAAAAAAGAGCAGAAGATGATAAAGGGCGATGTGCTTGACGTTAATGATGTAGCCAAAGCGGTTGAGGGTTGCGATGTAGTCTACAGCTTCGCAGGCCTTGCCGACCTGGATGCTGCTTCTAGACAGCCTGTGAAAAGTGTTGAACTTAATATCCTTGGTACAGTAAATATTCTCGAAGCGTGTATTAAAGCAAAGGTAAAGCGGTTCGTTTATGCTAGTACAATTTATGTTTACAGCAAGCTTGGCAGTTTTTACAGATGCAGCAAACAGGCCACCGAGTCCTATATTGAGGAATACCATAGAAAATACGGTCTTGATTTTACAATATTGAGATACGGCACTGTTTATGGTCCAAGGGCCGATGAAAGCAACAGCATCTACAGATATATCAAACAGGCACTCAGCGAGAAAAAGATAACCTGCCCAGGGACAGGAGAGGAAATACGCGAGTATATCTATGTTAAGGATGTGGCAAAACTCAGTATTGATGTTCTTGCTGATGAATACAAGAATACACACGTTACAATAACCGGGCAGCACCCTACACGATACCGCGATATGATTCTCACCATAAAGGAGATGCTTGGCGGCGATATCGACGTTGAGTTCAATCCCCCAGAAGAGAATTCGGCTCATTATACAAGGACTCCTTATTCATTTACCCCCAAACTGGGCAAAAAACTTGTAAGCAATTATTATGTGGATTTGGGGCAGGGCCTTCTTGAGTGCGCAGAGGATGTAAAAAGAAGTCTTGACGAGGGTAAAGATGCTTAAGGCGATATTTTTCGATTTCGACGGCGTGATTGTGGAATCTGCAGGAATAAAGACCGAGGCCTTCAGAAAATTATTCAGCAACTATCCTGACCAGGTTGATGAAATAGTTGATTATCACAAGGCAAATGCAGGCATCTCCCGATATGATAAATTCGATTATATCTATGAAAAAATCCTGAAGCAAGAACTCACAAAAGAAAAAAAAGATGAATTAGGTAAAAAATTTTCTGAATTGGTTTTAGAGGAAATCAAAACCTGCCCGTTCGTTTTGGGTGCAGTTGATTTTCTTAAAAAGTATTCAAAAAAATTAGATTTTTTCCTGTTATCAGCAACTCCTGATGAAGAGTTAAAATATTTAGTGAAATACCGCAAACTTGATGATTATTTCAAAGAAGTGCATGGAGCGCCCCATAAAAAATCAGAAATCATGGCGAACGTCTTGAAAAATGAAAAACTGGAAAATCAGGAAACGCTATTTATCGGTGATACGATTTCCGATTACAAGCATTCTATAACTTCTAGAGTTCCCTTTATCGGCCGTATACTCGGCCAAGAAGACAACCCTTTCCCTGAAGATGTAAAAACAGTTCAAAATTTTGAAGAGTTTGGGCATCTGGTTGAGGTGATGCTATGAGTCGCTTCCTTAATTTATCCTATATGCTGGATTCAAATACGCCGTTATATGGAAATACGCCTAAACCCGAGATCAGCAATATAAAATCAATAGACAAAGGAGATAGCAGCAACCTATACGAAATAAAAGTATGCAATCATTCAGGTACCCATGTTGATGCTCCATTGCATTTTGTAAAAGACGGCAGGCCATTATCTGATTATTCACTTGACGAATTAACTTTTCAAAAACCATTGCTTATTGAAATTCCAAAAAAAGCAGGAGAATGGATAGAAAAAGAAGATATTGAAAAATTGGAACTTACTGAAATTGATTGTTTACTTTTCAAAACCGGATTCGGAAAACACAGAAGCGATAACATATATAGATTAAATAATCCTGGAATATCGCCCGAAGCAATTCTCTTCCTAAGAGAGAAATACAAGAGCATACGCTGTTTGGGGATAGATAGTATCTCAATAACTGGATTCCAGGATAGGCCACGTGGCAGAACTGCACACAAAGTAGCATTTGAAGAAAAAAAAGGTCTGGGAAAACCGTTATTGCTTATTGAAGATATGAATTTTTCTGTTATTAATACTACCAAAACTATTAAGAAAATAATCCTCGTTCCTTGGCTTATTAAGAATATAGACAGCGCTCCATGCGCTGTTCTTGCAGAGGTATCCTGAAGATGGAAACCAAAATAATACTCTCTTCAACTTCCGAATCAACGGTAAAAAAAGCAGTTAAAGAAATGGGCGATAGAAAATTCAAATGGACCTATTTGGGAGAAGATTCCGTAAATGAAGAAAAAATAACTAAGCTACTTGGTAAGGCAGAGTACATAAGAATTGCTTCAATTGTGCAAGAAAATGCTAAAGATCTGAGGCAAAAATACATAGATTATATAGGAAAATTGAGTTTAAAAAACAATTCTCTTGAATGGTGGGCAAATCCGTTATCAGACAAGAATCCTTATGTTTCCAAGTCTTTTTTCCACTCATGCCTTCTAAAGACCGCATTGGATTTACTGTCTATATATGAAAAAAATAATCTAATACTTTTTGTTGAGAATGATGCTGTTAAAAATTCCATGTTAGATAATGTAAAATCAAAAAAGATAATCGTCATTAATTCTTTTATTGATAAAATTTTTGCTATTTCAAAACATACCAGTATTTTTTTATTATATCATTGTTGGTTTTTATTTAAAAACATCTACAGTATATTTGTAAGTAGGTATATCTACGGAATACATAAAGAAGCGAGTACCAAAAAATCACTGTATCTCCTTTATAGTCCGATTAACAGCAGGTCTTTTGATAAAGAAGGAAAATATCATGAAAGTTTTTTTGGAGAATTAAAGAAAACGCTGGAGACACGCGGAAAAGAAACAGCAATTCTTCCTTTTATCTGGCTTCCTTTGCGGCAATATAATCAGATAATTAAAAATATGAAGCGATCTGAGAGTGTATTTATTGTTCCGCATGCTTTCATGTCCATTATGGATGCACCAAAAATATTATTACATAGTATTCTGAACAAACCGGAAAATATCAAATACCCATTTTTAGATAATATGAATATTTCCAGCATCATTAATTCTGATCTTTATGAAGCCTGGATAAGGACCCGACAGGCATCTAATTTGTGGTTTTATGATATGGTAAAAGGTCTTAAAAGAAATAAAATCAATATAGATACTTTCATATACATATACGAAAATCTGGCGAGAGAAAAAATAATGTGTATTGCTTTCCGGAAGTTCTATTCTTCTACATATCTTATAGGATATCAACACTCAGCATTCCCAAAAATGCGGTTGGATTATTTCTTTTCCAATTATGAATCCGAAATACACCCATTGCCCGACAGAATAATAACGAATGGAGAATATTACAAAAACCTTTTGGTAAAAAGCGCTTATCCGAAAGATAAAGTAGTTAAGGGGACTGGTATAAGATATAAATATCTGGCAGATATTGAAGAGAAAAAATTGGCTTTAAATTCAAATAATCCAACTATTCTAGTAACACCATCAATCGATATGGCTGAAGTTGCAGATCTGTTGATGCTTGCTTACAAATCATTTGGTGATAAAAAAGAATACACTGTTATCATCAAATGTCATCCGTTTTTATCATTTAAAAAAATCAATGCTCATCTAAAATTAAAACTCCCCAGTAATTTTCATGTTTCAGAAGATGGGATGAACAGCCTTCTGATGAAAGCCGATATTTTATTGTATACCTCTTCTACTACGTCTGTTGAAGCATTGAGAATGGGTGTGCCTGTGATACATATCGAGTCCAGCCATTTCCTAGATCTGGATCCGCTCGGTCATAACCCATCCTTAAGATGTTCTGTCAATTCACCTCGAGAGTTATTGAGATGTATAAATGAACTGATGGCAATGGATAAAAAAACATTTTCAGAAAAAAGAGAAATATGGAAAGATGCAGTGTTAACTCTTCTTGATAAGATAGATTATTCAACATATCAATTGTTCCTTAGGTCTAAATCTTAAAAGTTTATCCGTCCGATTGTAGCAGCCCGTAAGGTTTTTAATTAGAATTGCCAATATTGGTATTATGAATCTTTCTAAAAAATCCAGAGCAGAGAGGATAATTTATAGAATCAAAAAATACAAATTAAATTTCGTATTCTGGTTTTTTTATTATGCGCTTTTTAAATTTGCGGAAATATTCAATATAATAAAATATCATTTAATTAAAATATCAAAAGAAAAAGAGTTAACAGTAAAAGTCAATGGCCATGTGATGTATTTTGATCCGAACGATATGGGCATAGGTAAGGATTTGATTCTAAATACCAATAGAGAAGAATTGAGTCAATTTATGTTGGACGATATTAAAAATAATGATTCAATTATTGATATTGGCGGAAACATCGGGTATTATGCATTGAAAGAAGCAAGGATAGTTAAAAAAAACGGGAGCTTATGTGTCATAGAACCCGTATCAAATAATGTATCCTGGTTGAAAAAGAATTTAGATGTTAATGATTATCCGTACGTGAAGGTATATAAACTGGCCATAGGAGACGAGAATAATGAGATATACATAAATGTATCTCGCCATTCAAATTTGAGTACAATAGTCGATGATACTGGGAGTGGGATAGTTAAAAAAGAAAAAGTAAGAGTTACGACTTTAGATAGTTTTATATCGAAAAATAAAATTAAACCCACATTTATCAGGATGGATGTTGAAGGATATGAATACGAGATACTCGCGGGAGCGAGAAAAATTTTAGTTGAAAATGAAAAATTAAGATTAATGATCGAAGTCCACCCCCTCTTTATGGGAAAAATGAAATATCTGGAATTTATGAAATTGCTAAAAAACAATGGTTTTGAAAGCAAATATGTTGTCTTTGATAATATTTTTTACCCTTATGCTAAGATGGGATCGTTATTATATAAAGTTTTATTATTTTTAAATTCAAGATTTAGCAAGAGAGCTGAGTTGGTTGGAACTATACATAAAAATATGAGTATAAATGATCTAATGAATAATGATGCTTTGTCCTCAGGAGAACTGGGATGCCCTCACGTTCTTTTTGAGAAACAAATTTAATAAGTTCTTGTCACTTATATCTCTTAAGAAAGGCGGATATATTATACGAATGACCATATTATTTTCCTTAGGTAGGTGATGTTGTATGTCAGTGAATTATGCATATTATTACGAAGATGTACGAAATCCAAATGCGGAGCGTGTTGTTAAATATTTTCCAAAAGAATGGAACGTTTTTGTATTCAAATTTTTAGACGAAGAGATAGATTTTGGGCGTACTGTCAATCAAGAATTTGTATACGATGATCCTATTTTTTCTAGGAAATTAACCAAAGATGAAATAATTGAGGCAGAGGCTTGGCTCGGACACCCTTTCTACCTTATTTTGCAATATTCTTATATCTGGGATGAAAGCAGGAATTTCAAACTTAAAGAATTAGAAATATATTATGACCTATTGGCGAAATTAGTAATATATTTCAGATCTTTTTTTACCAAAAATAAGATAGAATTTTTTTCATTACCTGTAGACGGCAGATTTCCATTTGTATGTAGTTTGCTGACTGCTAGGAAACTAGGCATCAAAATAATACTTCCTGTTCAAGGGAGACTATCTAAAACCATGGTGTTGTATGATTCTGATTTCGAACCAATCTTTTGGAAAGATATCACTGAAAATGATATTGAAAATGCGAAATTCTTTTTTTCTAATAGATATTCTAAACAAAAAAGAGCAGAATACTCGGAAATAAAGGATGACAATATCAATAAATCAAACATACTTCTTTCTGTTCCAGTGAATACTATAAAATTATATAGGAAATTTTTCCCTAAGTTAAAACATCATCCTCTAAATCAGATGCAGTATGCTCCTTTATCTAAGACAATAAAAAAACGTTTTACTGTTCAAGCCAGAAAACTGATAATCCCCATGCTAATAAATCAAGTAGACTTGGATAATAAATTTTTATTTTTTCCTATTCATCATGATGAGGAAACACATTTGTCTTGGAAGGAGCATTTTTTGGATCAATATGAAATCATAGAAAAATTGGCGGAATCTCTTCCATTGGATATAGAATTATTTGTCAAGCCACACCCTAATTGGTTATGTTCTGATGTTCCAATAACGAAGGCCCTCAGACTAAATAAATTTACTAATATAAAATTTATAAAACCGGAATTGTCTGCTATTGATTTAATCAAAAAATGTAACGCGGTGGTCACTCTTAATTCTACTACAGGTTTAGAAGCTATAGCATTGAATAAGCCCGTACTTACCTTTGGACACAGTTTTTATGCAAAAAAAAATGTTGCAATGTGTGTCCATGATATTAAGGATTTACCTGACGCCGTACGACAAGTAATTTATGAACCAGAAAAAACTTTTAATCAGCACGAGCGAGATATATTACTAGCGAATTATTGTAAACATCTATTTCCATTTGAAGCAAAAATAAAAACTAGAACTTGGTTGACGAATAATGATGGTCTAAGGATAGCCAATGAAATTAAAAAATATGTCACATATGTCAAAGACCAAACCTAAAGATAATCAATAGGAGTTGTTATGTATGGAAAAGACAGAACAAATATCTAGATGGGTCGGAGATTTTGGTAATTTATATACGAATAGGAATAACAGAACATTAGAGGAAATGGATGAAAAATACATAGAGAATTATGGAATAACTAGAACACACATGAATAAAGAATTCATCTCAGACATGGATAGAGACATAAGAATCTTGGAGGTGGGGTGCAATATTGCGAATCAATTATTAAACCTCCAAAGAATGGGTTTTACTGACCTATGGGGCATAGAAATATCGGTTTACGCCATTGACATTGCAAAGAATAAAACACAAAACATAAATGTAGTTAAATCCTCAGCCTTAAATATTCCATTTAAGGATTCTTTTTTCGATTTAGTTTTCACGAGTGGTGTTCTGATCCACATTAATCCAGAAGATTTACCAAAGGCAATGGATGAAATTTATCGTGTCTCAAAAAAGTACATTTGGGGTTTCGAATATTTCTCTGAAAAAGAAGAGGAAATTGAATACCGTGGAAATAAAAACCTGTTATGGAGGAATAATTTCATGAAATTATATTTAGATAGGTACCCCAATCTGAAGGTAGTTAAAGAAAAGAAATTCAAATACACCCAAAATGATAACAAAGACAATATGTTTTTACTTGAAAAAAGGTGAGTAGCTTATGAGATACTGTAAAAGATGTGTTTATCCGGAAAATGCTAAACCCGCAATAATTTTTGACGATGACGGAGTATGCAGTGGTTGTAGATTACACGAGAGTAGACCAAAGATCGATTGGGAAGATAGAAAAGAGAAATTAAAAAATATCTTATTTGAATATAGAGAAAAGGCAAGAAAAAATGGTTCGCCATACGACTGTATTATTCCAGTAAGCGGAGGTAAAGATAGTCATTTTCAAACATACACCGTTAAGAAAGTTTTTGGTCTAAATCCACTCTTAGTTTGTTATAATCATGGATACAATACCAAGAGGGGTATCAGAAACCTAACTAATCTTGTAAAACAATTTGGATGTGACCTACTTAGATTTACTACAAATCCTGACTCAGCTAAAAAAATATCAAGATACATGCTTAAAAAAGTCGGCGATATCACCTGGCATTATCATGCAGGAATTATGACCTTTCCGATTAAGGCTGCAGTTATGTATAAGATACCCCTAATCCTTTGGGGTGAACATGGGTTCTCTGATCTGCTTGGGATGTATAATCAGGACGACATGATGGAGTTTTCCAAGAAAGACAGGCAGGAGCACAGTATGAGAGGATTTGAACCGGATGACATTCTGAATGATCCTGAAAACAAAGAAATAACGCAGGTAGATCTCGCTCCATTTTATTATCCCAGTGATGAGGAAATAGAATCTGTCGGAGTTAGAGGGATCTATCTCGCCAATTTCGTACCTTGGAATGCGAGACAACACACCAAACTCATGATTGATAAATTTGGATTTGAAACAGCATTAAAGCGGGAACGAACTTTTCACCTTTATGACAAATTAGATGACATACACGCGAATGGGACGCACGATTACCTTAAGTATTTGAAATTTGGTTATGGTCGTGCCACCGATGATGCAAGTAATGAAATTCGTCATGGTAGAATGACAAGAGAAGAAGGAATAGAAATGGTAAAGAAATATGATCATGTACGACCAAGTGATCTAGATATCTTCCTTAAGTTTGTGGGTATGACTGAAAAGGAATTCTTAGAGACTGTTGAAAATTTAAGAGATCCAAGAATATGGGAGAAGAATGGCAAAGAGTGGGAAGTAACGGACTCCATTGCAAATCATCTGAATGATCCTGGTATCGAGAAGGTAAGACTGCCTTTGGTAGAAGACAGGAAAATATTGAAATCTAATACTCAGCCGAAATATTCACGGGACGACCACGTGCAGGAAGACACGGAATATATCTGGCTATAATGAGAGTTTTATATGATAGCTATAATCGATTACAGTGCAGGGAATCTTCAATCGATATACAATGCATTCGAGGCTTTGGGCGAGGATGTCATAATAACGAAAGACCCTTCGAAACTGAAAGATGCAAAGGCAATTGTCCTTCCAGGGGTTGGAGCATTCCGCGATGGTATAAACAACCTGCGCGACATGGGTTTCGTAGAAGCGCTTAATGAAGAAATCATGCAGAAGAAAAAACCTTATCTTGGGGTATGCCTCGGCCTGCAGTTCCTTGCTGAAAAAAGCCTTGAGCACGGCGAGTATGAAGGACTCGGTTGGATAAAGGGAGCGGTAAAGAAAATAGAACCGAATGACAGGAAATTCAAGATTCCTCACATGGGCTGGAACGACATAAAAATAACTAAAGATTCCGCACTTTTCAATGGTCTTGTTGATGAACCCGTATTCTATTTTGTTCACAGTTATTATCTGGACGTAGACGAAAATGAGGTTGTTTCTTCCACATGCTGGCATGGTCAGGATATCACTGCCAGCGTGCAGAAGGACAATATATTCGCAGTTCAGTTCCATCCTGAGAAAAGCCAGGGTGCGGGGCTGAAAGTCCTGAAGAATTTCATAGAATTCGTAAACAGGAGTGAAAAAGATGCTTAAACACAGGCTTATCGCCTGCCTTCTCTGGAGAAACGGAATGCTAGTGCAGAGCCAGAACTTCAAGCATACCAATTCGGTTGGTAATGCATACACTGCAGTCGATTTTTTCAACGTGTGGGCGATAGATGAAATAGTTCTTCTTGATGTTACTAGGCATACCGACGACCGCGTTATGTTCCACCAGCACCTGAAGGAACTTTCAAAAAGATGCTTTGTTCCGCTTACTGTCGGCGGTTATGTGAAGTCTTCGGATGAGATAAGGACTTTACTTACCGAAGGTGCGGACAAGGTCGCGGTAAATACAGAAGCTGTCAGGAACCCGGAACTTATCAAAGAATCATCGCGGATTTTCGGGAACCAGTGCATCGTTGTTTCAATAGATGCAAAACGCAATGATAAAGGCGAACACGAAGTGTTCATAGACCGCGGAAAAGAGCCCACCGGTCTTTCACCTGCGGAATGGGCGAAAAAATGCGAAGAGCTGGGTGCAGGAGAGATATTTCTAACTTCAATAGACAATGACGGCGGAAGGAACGGCTACGACCTTAAACTTACGAGAAGCGTTTCAGAAGCCGTTGACATACCCGTTATCGCTTCAGGAGGCGTGGGTGATTGGCAGCATCTCGTGGATGGAGTGCTGAAAGGCAGTGCGGATGCGGTTTCTGCAGCCAACATATTCCATTATTCCGAACAGAGCACCAAAAAAGCAAAAGATTTCATGAAAAATGCGGGCATAGAAGTGAGAAAGCCGGAATTCTACGTAATCGACATGCCCCGCAGGCCGAAATACGTAATCTAGTCTCTATTAAATAATTTTGATTTCATAATCTCTTTTCGTGGGAGTGTTTTTATGAGAAAAGTCAAAATAGGCAATAAATATGTTGGGGGCGAAGAGCCCTGCTACCTTGTATTCGAATGCGGTCCTACCTTCGATAATTTCGAAACTGCAAAAAAACTTGCAAAGGCAGCTGCAGATGCAGGCGCAGATGCGGTGAAGTTCCAGGTTCTTGACGTGGACAGGCTCATGGGCGACAGAAGCCCGGTAATAGAGTTTACCACTGCTGCCGGAAAGAGAAAAGGCAATCTTTACGAGATACTGAAAAAGAGGGAGCTGACAAGGGAACAGTGGAAAGAACTCAAGAAATACTGCGATGAACTTGGCATAACTTTCTTCGCCACGGTCTCTTTTCCGGAGGATGTCGACTTCCTTGTGGATGAACTGGGTGTTAATGCAATCAAGATAGCCACAGGGGACCTGAACCATTATTATCTGATTGATTACGTATCGAAAAAAGGAGTAACAATTCTTCTCGACGGCCGTTCTAATTACGTTGAGCTTGAAAAAGGTATAGAAGTCTGCGAGAAAAACGGAAACAAAAACATAATCCTCATGCACTGCCCTTCGGGTTATCCTGCGCGCAACGACGCTGTAAACCTGAATGTAATCCCCGCACTAAGGAAATTATACAACTATCCAATAGGATTTTCCGACCATTCAAGGCAAATGCTGATGAACTATCCGGCTGTTGTCATGGGTGCGGACATACTCGAAAAAACGCTTACGCTGGATAAGAATACTGATTTTATCGAACACCTCATGTCTCTCGAACCTGAAGAGGCAAAGGAATTCGTAAAAACGGTTAAGGCGGTAGAGGAGGCGAAAGGCTCCGGGAGGTTCATATTCTCCAGAACGGTAAATGTGGCTGCACGAAGGTGTCTTGTTGCAAAAGAAGACATAAAAAAAGGCGAGAAGATAGTGCTGGAGAAACTCGATTTCAGGCGGCCCGGGGACAAGGGAATCGAATGCGCGGAATACGAGATGGTCTGCACTAGGAAGGCAAAGGCGGACATACCGAAAGACAATTTCATAACCTGGGATATGGTAGAATGACCGGCAATGTAATATGTATCATACCCGCGAGGGGCGGCTCTAAAAGATTCCCGAGAAAGAATGTAGCCCTTCTTCTGGGAAAACCCCTTATCGCCTACACCATAGAATCTGCAAAGAAATCCGGAATATTCGCCAGGATAGTTGTTTCAACCGAAGATAAAGAAATAGCCGAAATCTCGAAAAAGTACGGTGCGGAAGTGCTGGAACGTTCTGCAGAGCTCGCTTCTGATACAGCAAGAGTACCAGAAGTTTGTCTTGATGTTATAAATCAGTACGAGGAAAAAGGCGAAAAATACAATACTGTGTGCATCCTTCTACCGACTTCTCCACTCAGAAAGCCAGAACATCTAGTTGAAGCATTAAAGAAATTCAAGGATAGCGGAGCAGACTACCTTATGTCAACAACCGATTACAGGTATTCACCTTTCCGTGCGCTTAAGGAAAATGAAAAGGGTTTTCTGGAGCCTTTTTTTGATAAGAAATATATGACGCGGGACCAGCTTAACCCAAAAGTTGTAGTCCATAACGGCTGTATTATCCTCATGAAAACAGAAAAGTTCAAGGAAGACAGAGATTATTATGGAGAAAAGGTAGCGGGATACCATATGCCGTTTGAGTACTCTATTGACATAAATGAGCCGGTTGACCTTAAAATTGCGGAAGTTATTTTGAAATCGGAGGAAAAGTAATGGCTGGCTGGGAAATCATAGTTTACATTCCTGTTTACAACTCAGAAATGCAGCTTCCTGATTTATTAGCTAGATTCAAAAAAACAGAAAGGATTCTAAAAGAAATGGGCGCCGAATTCAAATCTATAATTTTCGTAAATGACAAAAGTACTGACAACACATCAAACATCATAAAAGAATCCATTAGATCCATGCCATACCTTTGTGTCGTTGATAAGGTTAAGAACGAAGGGCCTGCAGCAGCAATATTCGATGGGATGGATGCTGCATCCAAAGAAATAACAGAGCCTGAGAAAACAATACTAATCAGGATGGATTCTGACCTTGAGCATAATCCTGAAGATATTCCTCTCATGATAAAACCGATAATTGAAAATTCTGCAAAAATAGTGGCAGGTTATGTCCCATTTGATTCAAGAAGCGGTAATGCAATAAAAGAATTCAATGAAAAAACAGGCGTAGAACAGAGCAGTAAATTCCTTGGTATAAACATTCCGCAGTTCTGCCCTGGATTTATTGCAATGAAGGGTGATCTTTTTCTGAAAATACATCCTCTTATTGCTGAAAAAGCGAAAGAATTCAGGAAAAAATACGGAGAAGATATGGTTTCGATAGATTTCATAAGCCTTGTAACCGCAAAAAGGCTCGGAGAGAAAATCATTGCGGTAAAACTCTCTCCAATCGAGGACAAATACATCAAAAAACAGCCTGAAGAGAAGATTGAACATTACCGTGACTGCCATAAAAAGACGATGGAATTCCTTGAATCATAATCTGCAAACGTATGTTTCTCCTTCTTTTACGAAACCATTTTCTCTGAATATTTTTTCAGATACGATATTCCCGCCTTTTACTCTTGCAACAAGCTTCTTTATTCCAAGTTTCGCTGCGGTTTCCTTTATTTTTTCTATTGCAGCAGTTCCGAATCCTTTTCCCTGTTTACCCGGAGCAATCATTATGTGGACTTCGTATGCATCCCCTTCTTTATCCAACCTCACAAGTCCCACGTCCTCTCCATCGGAAACTACTATGAAAGAATAAGCATCATTTTTTGCAAGGCGTTCTGACCAGTATCTATTATGTTCTTCGGGTTTTATTTCCTCCTGGTTAAAACTATTTTTCCTAATCTCTGGATTATTCCTCCATTCGAATATTTTCTGCAGGTCTTTTTCAATTGCTTCTCTTAGGCTTACTTTGGTCATTTTTCCACCAGGTCCCAGTCCATAGGAGTTCCTTTTGCTATTTTCTTTTTCGCCTTCTTTCCGAGTAGTTCTTCATAATGTTTAGGATGGAGCCCGTTTCCAGGACGAACAACTCTGATGTTCTCTTCAGTGAATTCTTCTCCTTCTGTTATGTCTTCTGCCGCAAATACCGAACGCATAAAAATCCTGTGCTCCTTGGCCTTCTCGGTCAAGTCGTATCTCACTTCGCCCAAGGCTTCTTCAGCACCCCGCACCGCTCTAACCATCTCTTTCAACTCTTCCGGTTCCAATGAAAAAGACGCATCAGGTCCGCCCATTTTCCTATTCAGTGTAACGTGTTTTTCTATTATGCTTGCGCCAAGTGAAACCGCAGTTACGGGCACAATTATTCCGCTGCTGTGATCCGAAAGCCCTGCAACAACACTGAATTTTTTCTTGATGTCTGGAAGTGTCCTCAGATTTATTTCAGAAAGAGGAGCAGGATATGCACTCGTACATTTCAATACTGCAATATTCTCATTTCCCTCGTTCCTTATTGTGGACAACGCCATCTCTATATCGTCCGTTTCTGCAACTCCTGTGGAAAAAATAACCGGTTTTCCTTTTGATGCCACGTATTTCAATAACGGGATATCATTTATCTCAAATGATGCAATCTTGTACGCAGGAACATTGAGTTTTTCAAGCAAATCCACAGAGCTGTTGTCAAATGGTGTTGATAAAAATACCAATCCTTCTTCGTCAGCCTTGTCTTTTAGTTCAGGGAACCAGTCCCAGGGGGTATATGCTTCCTTGTACAGATCATAAAGCGTTTTTCCCTCCCATATTGTGCCTTTAATTTCGAAATATTCGTTTTTTACATCCAGCGTTATAGTATCAGGAGTATATGTCTGGAACTTAACCGCATCAACTTCCGCGGATTTTGCCTCTTCAATCAGCTTCAGTGCATAATCTTTCTTCTGGAGATGGTTTGCGGAGATTTCAGCAACTATGAAACAGGGTTCTCCTTCACCAACCATCCTGTTTCCTATTTTTATCCTGTCAACCATGCTTGACCTCCTTTATTGATGATTTTACCGCTTCAATCACTTTTTCTATCTCCTCTTCGCTCAAAGTCGGATAAAGCGGCAGTGTTATTATCCTGGAGAAAATCTCTTCAGTATTCGGATAACCTTCCGCGTTTATTCCGAACTTTCTGTAATAGCTGAAATGATATGCGGGTATGTAATGAACATTTACACCTATCCCCTTGGAACGCATTGAACCGAAGAACTTGTCCCTGTCAATTCCATTGAGAAGGACGGTATAAAGATGCCATGCACTTTTGACATCAGGTTTTACATAAGGAATAGTAATCTCCGGAATTTCCGAGAATTCCTTATTATATTTTTTCACAATTTCCTGTCTTTTCTCCAATACGCTATCCAGCTTCTTAAGCTGGGATAACCCGAGCGCGCACTGTAAATCTGTTATCCTATAATTCTTTCCGAGCATTTTCACATCGTATTTATACCCTGCATTCGGCCCAAATCTTTCTTTTACCGATTTATCCATCCCGTGGTTCCTGAGCATTTTCAGTTTCTCATAAAGTTCATTGCTGTTAGTAGTAATTATGCCCCCTTCCCCAGTGGTCATGTGCTTTACGGGATGGAAACTGAATTCGGTCATATCTGCAAAAGAACCAATCTTCTGCCCTTTGTATTCAGCGCCTATTGCATGCGCTGCATCTTCTATAAGATAAAGATTGTTGTCTTCGGCTGTTTCTTTTATTTCGTCAATGTCACATGGCTGACCTGCATAATCAACGTAGATTATCGCCTTTGTCTTATCCGTTATTTTCTTCACTATTTCCTTGGGTTCAATGTTGTAAGTATCCATCTTTATATCTGCAAAAACAGGCCTGCAGTTATTGTAAAGTATGCAGTTCGAACTTGCAACGAATGTAAATGGAGTGGTTATGATCTCACTTTCTTCAGGTAATTCAAGCGACCCAACAGCAATATCCAATGCGCTGGTTCCTGAATTTACAGCTACTGCATATTTTGCACCTACATATCCTGCTATTGTCTTTTCAAATTCCTCTACTTTCGGTCCGGTGGTTATCCAGTCGCTTTTCAATACATTTACGACCGCTTTTACATCTTCATCGCTTATGTCTTGTTTTCCGTAGGGTATCATTCTTCCACCTTATACGTATCCTCTAGGTCAAAACTATCCGAGAAAACTACGACTTTTGCAGGGCGGTTCGTTCTATTTTCTATCAGATGATTTATGTTAGGAGATATAAGAACCGCAGCATACTCTTTTTCCTCAGAATCAAGCACTACCTCTTTTTTTTCTGTATCATCTGAAAGAAAAACAATAATTCTCCCATCTACAGGAAAAATAACTTCTGTTTTTTTCTTATGGAAATGTCCCGCCCTTGTTTTTCCAGGGGCAACGGAAACCATGTAGCTGTGAACGGCATCAAAATCAGGATATTTTTTTGAAAATAATTCTACAAGAAACCCGTCGTCGCGGGTATGCTTCTCTCTTTTGATTATTCTCGCATCCATCCCTGATCAACCAGAAGTTTTTTGATTTCATCTTTTGTAAGCCACCAGCTATTGTTGTCGCTTGAATAAGAGAATCCTTCGGGAGTTGGCTTTCCCTTTACATGGTTCTCTGTTTCCTTCCAGAAATTAAACTCGGGTTTTATTATATAATATCCGTCAAATTCCAATGCGTGCCTTGCTTCCTGTTCTGTTATCAGCACTTCATGCAGTTTTTCCCCGGGCCTTATTCCTATTTTATTTATTTTCGCATCCGGCGCAATGACTTCCGCAAGGTCTGTTATCTTCGTACTTGGAATCTTCGGTATGAATATTTCGCCCCGTTCCATCTTCTTGGCTGCCTTTATAACCAACTTTGCACCTTCTTCGAGAGTTATCCAGAATCTCGTCATCCTCTCGTCCGTTATCGTCAGTTCGCCACTATCCTTCTGCCTTGCGAACAAAGGTATTACACTTCCGCTGCTTCCGATTACGTTTCCGTATCTCACTACACCAAATTTCGTTTTTTTGACTCCTGAATATGAATTTGCCTGTATGAAAAGCTTCTCTGCAACGAGTTTTGATGCCCCGTAAAGATTCACCGGCTGTACTGCCTTGTCGGTGCTGAGCGCAACCACTTTCTCTACACCGTTATCTATAGCTGCGTCTATTACGTTTACCGCTCCATCGGTGTTTGTCCTTACCGCCTCTATCGGGTTATATTCGCAAATCGGAACGTGCTTGAGCGCTGCGGCATGGATTACGATATCCGCCCCGTTCATTGCCCTGTACAATCTGTTCCTGTCCCTTACGTCCCCGATGAAGAACCTGATTTTATCGTTGTTGAATTTTCTTTCCATCTCCACCTGCTTAAGTTCTCCTCTCGTATAAATACGGACTGACTGCGGGTTGTGCTCTTTCAACAATACTTCTGTGAATTTCTGACCGAACGAACCGGTTCCTCCTGTGATTAGGACTGTTTTGCCTTCAAAAGGATCATTCATATTCCCACCATTATATCTCTATTTATACGAAATCAAACATTTAAATCATCCGTTTTTGAGGTTTTTCACTTCCTCAAACTGCTTTTCAATCCTGTCAAGGAATATCTTCCACGTGTAGTTTTCAAGCACTCTTTTTCTGCCTGCCTTTCCCATCCTTTCAACGATATCCGGATATTCGGCCAGCAGGTTCATCCTGTCCGCCATTTCCTCAGGGTTATTCACAAGATAACCTGTCTGGTCATGCAGGATGCTGTACGTAGGGCCTCCTTCATTAACTGAGATGCATGGCTTTTCCGATGCCATCGATTCGAGTGGTATCAATCCCCAGTCCTCATTTATCGCTGAAAATACTGTTGCATAGCAGTTTGCATATAATCTCGAGAGCTCTTCCCTCGATGGATTCGTAATGAATTCAACATTAAGTCCCGTTGCCTGCTCTTTCAGCTTTTTCACATACTCCAGTTCTCTCGGGTTGTTATGGAGAAATCCTGCAAAGATAAGCTTCCATCCTTCATGTTTTTTGGAGAAAATCCCGAATGCTTCAAGAGCGAATTCAAGCCTTTTTTCAGGAACCATTCTGGAGGGATAAAGGAAATATTTGTCGTATGTCTCACAACCGTATTCATCAGGGTCTATTCCGGGGTGGATTACGACTGCATCGTTTCTTTTCAGGTATTTCTTTATACGTTCATTCGTTACTTCGGAATTCGTGCAGATTTTTTCTATCTTTGGAACCACTTGGAACTCAGCTGCTTTGTATGCTTCTATCAGGCCCGCATTCACGGCCTTTTTCGGACCATTGAGTCTTGCCATTCTCCATTCTCTCAGGTCAAAAGCCTCCCGATTTGGACTATGGACGAACCAACAAACCCTTTCATTCTTGTTCCTTATCCATTCGCTGGGTGTTCCATGTGCATTAATAACGTCGTAATCGTCCTTTATTTTTGCAAAATAATACCTGAATCCGGCCCCGACCGCATTGAATCTCCTAGGATCGTTTTTCAGGAAGAAGAACGGGCTTTCCAGTTTGCTTTCAGGAAGTATCCGTATATCGAATTCCTTGAACTCGGGAAAGGTTTTCTCAGGTTCGTAGACCACGGAGTAGATTACCGGATTGAACTTTTTAGCAATCTCAAGCACTACTCTTTCGCCTCCCCCCATCTGATGCAGAAAGGGATGGGCAATGATTAGGTCCATAAGTTTTATCTGGTGACAAAGAATTAAATAACTGTCGAGGAAAAGAGGCATTATGACGATTTTAAGTAAGGATGTGTTGAGACTGTACGGGCTGAAAAGGCTGCTCGAAGGTGAAGAAGCGGGCGATTTGTTCGAGTTTTAGGCAGGAATCGTAGACGGATTAATGGAATAGTCTTATAAATGTTGACTATAAAGTATAATACTTATGGCTCAACATTTTATAAATAGGAAAGAGGAGCTGGATTTTTTAAGAGAAAGGTATTCTTCGAAACAGGCCGAGTTCATCGTACTCTACGGAAGAAGGAGGATAGGGAAAACAGAATTGGCGGTAAAGTTCTCGGGAGAAGCAGGGGGTGTCTATTATCTTTCTACGAAGGAAGGCGATGCAACCAATATACAAAACCTTTCGGTCCAGATGGCGGCTTTCCTGGGCGATGAGGCCTTTTCAGATGCCATCTATCCTGATTGGTTTGGTCTTTTCTCTGCGTTTCTTAAACACGCACACGCCCAGACATTTCTCAGGAAAAAGAAGATTGTCATTGTGATAGACGAATTTCCCTATCTTATCGACGGCAATGCAGCAATTCCATCGGTGTTTCAGAAACTTTGGGATCTGCTTCTAAAAAAGGAGAACATAATGCTCATCCTATCCGGTTCTTCTGTTTCAACGATGGAGACCGAGGTGCTTGACAGAAAAAGTCCTCTGTATGGGAGGAGGACGGGCCAGTGGAGGCTGTTGCCCATGGATTTTCCCCATCTGGGAGAATTCCTTCCGCGATACGGTTTTGAGGACTTGGTGAGGGTGTGGTTCGTTATTGGCGGAATTCCTGCATATCTTGAGAGATTTTCCGATAATCTTGGGTTTTTCGAAAATCTGAGAGAGAAAATACTGCGAAAAGGCGCATACCTTTACGAGGAGACTGATTTCCTTTTAAATACCGAATTCAAGGAACCAAAAAACTACAAACGGATTTTGAAAGTGATTTCTCTCGGAAATCTGTCATTTGGAAAAATTGCGAATGCAGCAATGATGGATAAGGGCATGCTTTCCAAATATCTTGATGTTCTTGATAAGCTGGGCATCATCGAATACAGGGTGCCGATAACAGCGACTGAAAGGTCCAAAAAAGGCATCTATATAATCAAGGACCCGTACCTGAATTTCTGGTTCAGATATGTATATTCACGCAGAACGGATCTTGAGGCTCTCAAGACCGCTGCGGTTCTAAAATACGTGAAATCCGATTTCAGTAAATATTCTGGAAGAATGTTTGAAAGGTTTATTGAAGATTTAATCCGGAGAGGGCATCTTCTTGAACAGGCCGGTCTTGAACGGCTTGGCGGCTGGTGGCATGGTGAAGAGGAGATAGATATCGTCGGATTGAATGAAGAAGAAAAGAAAATTTTATTCGGAGAATGTAAATGGAGCGAGAAAGTTGACGCGGCGCACATTATCGCGGAACTAAGGAGAAAGGGGGAATTTGTTGATTGGCATAAGGGGGATAGAGACGAGTATTATGCGGTCTTTGCCAAAAGCTTTAAGAATAAATTCAAAGAAAAGAATGTTTTGTTGTTTGATTTAAAAGATTTGGAAAAATTAATCGGAGGTAAAAAATGAAAGTTCTAGTTACTGGAGGCCTTGGATTCATAGGCTCGAATATAGTGGAAAGGCTTGTTGCAGACGGGCATGAAGTTACGATACTCGACAACCTTAATACCGGAAACGAGGCGAACGTTGCATCCATAAAGGATAAGGTTGAAATCGTCAAGTCCGACGCTGGAAAGATAGGGGAAATGGGCAAGGATTTCGACGTGATACTGCACCAAGGAATCTATTCATCCTCTCCGATGTACAAGGACAACAGGCATCTTACTTCTACAGTTATTGACGAGATGATTTCCGTTCTGGAGTATGCACGGGAGAATGGAAGCAGGATTGTTTTCGCTTCCTCCTCATCTCTCTATAATCAGAACGACCCTCCGCATCACGAGGATATGGCAATAAAAGTTACGGATTTTTACACCGAGGGAAGATACGGTATGGAAAGGCTTGCTGAACTTTACCACAAGCTCTATGGTGTGAGATGCATAGCCCTGCGCTATTTCAGCGTTTACGGCCCTCATGAAAAATATAAGGGAAAATATGCAAATCTAATTACCCAATTCCTGTGGGCTATGAAAAAGGATGAAAAAATAGTTGTGTTCGGCGACGGGAACCAGACAAGGGACTTCATATACGTTGACGATGTTGTGGAGGCGAACATACTTGCCATGAACTCCCAGCTGGATTACGGGGTCTTCAATGTAGGCACGGGAAATTCAGTTTCGATAAACGAAATGATAGGAATGCTCGGAAAAAAACTCGGAAAAGAGCCGCAGGTCGAATACGTTGAAAACACGATAAAGAATTACGTAATGCATACGAGGGCGGACCTTTCCCACGTTTCCGCAAAACTGGGTTTCGAGCCTAAGTTCGGATTAAGCAAGGGAATGGATGCATTGGTAAAATATTATCAGGAAAATCCGTCGGAAATGCCATAAGATAAACCAATAAAAACTCTTTTTTGCATATATCATTCTTATGAAAATTCTTCAGGCGGTTCATTCCTATCCGCCAAGTTCTGGAGGCGTTGAGCACCACGTTTATCACGTCAGCAAAGAGCTGGCCAGTCTTGGAAATGAAGTTACTGTTATGACCGCCCGCGACAGGGGAACGAAGCCCGAAGAAACTATCGCGGGAGTTAAGATAAGACGCTTCAACTCATTCGACCTGACGATGTTCTCATCCGTAAGGTTTCCGCTGAATTCCTTTTTTGCAATGCTTAACGAAGATGCGGACATATACGCGAGCCACGGATACGGTTCGGTTATGCCTCTCCTGGCTTCGATAGCTGCCCTGATAAAGAGGAAGCCCTTTGTTTTCACCCTGCACGGATATCCCGATTTCAAAGGAAAAAAAAGATTTTTTCATTGCTTTTACAAATATATGATAGCGCCGGTTTTCCTGAATATAGCTAAAAAAGTGATAGTCGTATCCAGATCCAATATTAAAAATCTTAAAAAAGAAGTGAACTCTGAGAAGATAGTCTACATACCAAACGGAATAGAAGGGCGGTTCGACTGCGAACTGAACTATTCCGGGAAGAACAATCTTCTTTACGTTGGAAGGCTGAACGAGGACAAGGGAATAGACGTACTGATGAAAGTATTTGCAAAACTGAAAAATAGATATCCCGGCCTTACTCTCAAGCTGGTCGGAGACGACGATGGAGCCAAATCAAAGCTTGAAGAACTTGCAAGGTCCCTGGATATCCATCCGATATTCAGTACCGTTCCCTACGACAAAATGCCTTCTATTTATGCCGAAAGCAAGGCAGTAATTCTTCCAAGCAGGTACGAAGGCCTGAGCCTTGTATGGCTGGAAACGATGTCCTCGGGAAGGCCGATATTCTCGACTCCTGTGGGGGAAGCGGAAGAGCTTTTCGACCAGGCGTATGACAAAAACAAGGACTTATTCATATTCGACGATGAAAACGAACTTGCGGAAAAGCTGAGCGCATTTCTGGACGGACAGGAAAAATACAAAAACATAATCGAAAAGGCAAAATACATAGTAAAGGACGAATATTCCTGGAAGAACGTCGCTTCCCAGACACGAGCTGTCTATGAGGAGCTGGTTTAATTATAACAAGTTTTCAAGTTCTTCCCTTGAAATCTCCAATATCTTCATAATCTGTATCAGGGTCCCCTTCTTCAGGCTTTTGTGCTGTGGGATTGATAAAAGCTTTTCTCCTTTTTTAAGAATTATGTGGCTTCCTTTCTGCCGTCTTATCTCAAAACCAAGCTTCACTGCTATTTTTGTAATGTCTTTGCCGCTGATTGCAGGTAGTTTCATCGCCGTCTCATCCAGGTGTAGGTTCTATGACCTTTATTCTGGTTAGGGAAGTCTCAAGATTAGAAGATTTTAATTCCTCAAGATAAAGCTCCATTGCTTCCTTGATGTTTTTCAATGCCTCTTCCTCGGTTTCTCCTTCTGATATGCATCCAGGTAATTCTGGTATATAAGCAGTATATCCCCCTCCTTCCTGTTTTTCGAGTACTACGTGATATTTCATGTTGTTTATTAGGAATTCAGCCTTTTTATTTTTTTCTAAAATGTTCTATTTAGTTCTGTATTACGGATTTTGCATTGTAGAAGACCTTTTCAGCATATTCCAATGCATCTTCAAGATATTTTCTGTCAAATGACCCATAACTATAGCCTGCCCGATGAAGGTCGGAAGCATAACGGAGACAGCAGTCGTAGTCTTCAGTGCTTACTGTTCCTTTCGAAACAAGCTCATCCCGAATGAGGAATTGAAGTGCAAGCCTTCCCGTGAATTCTTTTTCCTTTCCCGGATATGAAATCCTCTTTACTCCCTTATGATACAAAATGGCTTCAAGGCTGTTTTCCATTGCGCGGAAAATCTCTTCCGCAGCCACGACAGTCTTTCTTCTTCTATGTTTTTCTGTGCAGAAAGCAGGTATTCCTCAGCCTTTTCCAATGCCCACCTACTTAAATCTTCTCGGCTTTTTGCCATACAACTCAACTCCTTCCGCCTGTGCGAGCACAATAAATCTCTCACCTTTTTTGAGACGTTCCAAATATTCTTTGTTAGTTAATACAATTGGATAACAAATAAACCCATATTCCAAGCTTATGTCCCGGTTGACAAAGGAAATTATTTCATTATAAATCTGTTCTTTATCTCCGGCTTTTTCGACAAGAAAAATCATGTCTATGTCACTTGGGGCTTCGGTAATGTCGCCCCGTACGCTTCCTTTCGCCACACTGCCTACCAACAGTACTGTTTTTACTCCCAAGGATACTGCATAGGATAATATTTTTTTGGCTGCTTTCATGAATATCCTGTTCAGGTTGTCGAACAAACCCTGTAATTTCACAAAAAGAAAATGTTTTTTGTTTATCGTGTATATTTTGTTTTTTCCTATGCGCTCAAGTTTTACCAGGCCTGAATTTACAAGATCCGGCATCTGCCTGTTTATCTCTGAAACTGCCGCTCCTGCAGCTACTGCCAAGTCCTTTTCTATAAAGGAACGTTCTGGGTTGTTTACAAGAACATTCAGTACATTTACCTTGGTTCCTGTGCCAAGTATGCGTTCGAGATACATATTAATCACTTTCGGTTTTCCGAATTATATTTCGGAAAAAAGAATTATAAATCTTCTTTCATCGGGTTTATGAGGAATTGGCCTGATTTTGTTCTTATATCAGGAACAAAAGGTTTTTAAATTGAGAACGATATGTTCTTATTATGAAAACATATACCTTAATATCTACGAAAGAAAGGGAAAAGATTCTGAGATACATTTTATATAAAACAGGGCCTTTATCGGTAACGGCAGTAGCAGGGCATTTGAACATCAGCAAATCATTAATATCCAATCTTTTTTCGAAACTCTGCAGGGAAAAGGTCCTTGTGCGCAGGGAGAGCAAATACGTTCTTAGGGAAACAACCCGGCTCAAGGCTCTTCGTCTTTTATTTAACCTGTCCTCTTTTGACCCTGCATTCTTCAGCGCCTATTCCTTCGTACGGGCTGCCGGCATCTATGGAAGCTGGGCAAAAGGAACAAATACCGAAGAATCCGACCTGGATCTTTGGGTGAAAGTCCAGAATACCGATCCAATGAAACTTGCCAAGTTGCAGAGCAGTATCCTGAAACGCCATAAAGACGCAAAGGTTCTTTTTCTGGACAATGAAAAACTCAAAGAGCTGAAATCGAAAAATATTATGTTTTACCATTCTCTGGTTTTCGGCTCGATAATCATATATGGTGGTCTCGATGAAATTTACGAGTAAAAATTGTTTTGAAAAAGGATTCTTAAGAAAAATCCCGTCTTCGGAAAAGGATGCAGGCGAGGATATCAAGACAGCGCACGATTGGATTTCGGAAGCCGAAAAGAATATCTTAAGCAAGGCATACAGATCCGCAATTATATCCTCTTACCTTGCCATGTTCCACTCAGTCAGGGCCGTTCTTGCAAGAGACGGCGTAAGAGAACGCAGTCATTTTTGCATGGGGAGGTATCTGGAGGACTTTTACTTCAAAAAAGGTTTACTGGAAGGAAAGTGGATAGAGTTATTCGATTATTATCGCGAACTGAGGCATGCGGACCAATACGGCACTAAATTCATGGCAACGGAAAAGGAATCCGGGGAATCGCTTTCAGTGGCCAGGGACTTCGTAAAAAGAATTTCAGTCCTTCTGAAGCCAAAATAATTTCACTTTTCTTTCTCCAGCCATTTAACGTATTTTTTGATTCCTTCGGAAAGGCTTATCTTCTGGCTCCAGCCCAATGATTCTATTTTTTTGGTATCCAGCATCATCAACGGAACGTCCCCGGTCCATCCCCTGGTTCCTCCCGTGTAGCTGAATTTCGGCTTGACCTTCATGTTACTGCTGACTTTTTTTGCTATTTCATCAACGGTGTTCTTTTCCGAACTGCCGATATTGAAAACATCATAGATTCTGTCCTGTTTTTCGAATGCGGTAATCGTTCCGGAAACGCAGTCTTCAACATACAAATACGATTTAGTCTGCTTTCCGTCTCCGAGTATTTCAAGCTGCTTCGGGTTTTTCTTCAGTTTTTCATAGAAATCGTACATTACGCCGTGCCTGCTTCTTTTCCCGTAAATATTCGCATAGCGCACTATTGTCGTTTTTATCCCGTACGAATGCGCGTATGAAGACAAATACGCTTCGCATGCAAGCTTGGAAGCACCGTAATTGCTTATCGGAGTGCATGGATAGTTTTCCGGAGTAGGTATTTTGTCCGCTTCCCCGTAAACGGTTGATGTCGATGAGAATACGATGTGCTTTATCTTGTTCTTCCTGCATGTTTCCAGAAGCTTGAATGTCATTATCACATTCTGGTTGAAGCTCTGGAGAGGCGTTCTTGCGCTAAGACGGACATCTGGGTCGGCTGCAAAGTGGAATACCGCTTCATGCTCCCTTATCTCCCGGGTGATATTCTCCTTTATCAGGTCCTTGGCTATGAATTGCGCGTCATGATGTATGTTTTCCTTTTTGCCCGATGAAAGGTTGTCCACGACGGTAACCTCATGGCCTTCCCTTACCAGGTAATCGGTGATATTGGAGCCTATGAAGCCCGCACCGCCCGTAACTATGATTTTCATGATAGGGAATCTGCGAGAATTATTATAAATTAGACTAAAATCCTTTGTTTGGAAATATAAATATTCTATTTTTCAACACCAAATTACAGAACAGGTGACTTTAAAAGTGTTTCTTTAGCAAATTTATGCGGGAGGAATATGAAATCACACAAAGTTTTGCTTTTTTTACTGTTATTTACACCTTTAATTTTTTCTTCATGGCACGCCTATTCAGGATCAGGTTCCGCATACGGGGTTGAAAGGCCGTGGGAGGACCGGCCATGGAGATGCGGTTCAAATGCCACAGGCGTAATCTATTGCGAAAGCAAACTGGTTATCGTTTCCGACTGGCCGTATTCCCATTCTTACAGCTGCAACTGCGGCGATGATGACGGATGCGATATATGCCGGGAATGCCTCCGTCTCCAGTATTTTACATCGGCGGGCCGACTCGGCTATTCTAAAGGCGTGTGGGATGTAAATGCCTTTGAAGGCGCGCTAGATTCCATGGAACTTTACTGTTTTTCGCATTCCTCTCCGGATTGCGATTTTGCTATGGACGGCTCTGCTACCGCCACGATTCTTAACAGTCTGAACAATGCCTATAATCAGCGCACGGCCGCGCGGACCAATGCGGAAAGATGCAAAAACTCAGGTACATATTCCGCGCATAATTCTTTGCTGACGGGGTTGATAAACTTCAACCAGTACCGCGCAATAATGGCCCCGGGCGGTTCTAGAGCACCTTACCCGTGCACCGCTTCAGAGCCGGGCAGTTATGCAGGCACTTACTGCAAGGGTTATCCCGCATCATGGCAGTCTGCAGTGTCATATGCGCTTTATGCAATCTCCGAAAGCTTCGATTATGCGGATGAAAAAATCTTCACGGAAGCACAGCCTTTATGGAACAGGATGCAGAAAAGCGGCATCTGTGATGACGATTACGACTGGGACATAGGAAATGGATGCAGCGATATGGAATCCGCATTCAGCATAATAGACGGAGAAGTGCGGGAAGGAACCTACGGCCAGTATTACACTGCAAAGGATTATTTCAGCGGACTGCAGGAAGACGTATGGAACTATCCTCCAGAAATGGAAAATTACACCAAGGCAATGAAACTCCTGTGGCATTCGGGCAACGGAACGATCCCCATGTTCAGCAGGCTCATAGAAGACGGAAACGAAGCGGTGGATAATGCGGAAGAGGTATATTCCGGATTCATTTCGGAAGCAAATACGCATAAGAGCGGGGTAAACGGCAGATATTCAGAAATGAATTCTGAAAAAATATCGATGATACACGAGGCAGTCGCGGTGGAGCAGATAAGTGAGGAAAGCATCGGAACGATAGCCGAAAGGTTCTCGACTTTCAAATCCGAAAAAAGCGATGCGGAAGACTCGCTTTCCAATGCGACTTCTATGCACGGAAGAACGTCGGAGGACGGATACCTGAAAAAGGCAACCCGGGCTGCATACGATTCCAGGAACACCTATTCCCGGCTTGCATCCTCAGCCGGCCTGCTTCTGGACGATGCAGGAACGGTCGTGGACCAGCAGAGGGAAAGGGCTTCGTCCGTGCTCAACCAGGCAAAAACGATGGTGGACAGGAATCCGGGGGACCGAACATTATCCTCGCTTTATTCACAGGCCGAAAATCTTTTCAACAGGGGGGAATCGGCTTCAACGCTCGGGGAAAAATACGATTATTATGCAAGGGCGGAATCATACGCATGGCAGATCCTGGAAGACCAGCACATAATAACCGAAGAATCCGAAGAACTTTTCTACCAGGTTGAAGATCTCATAAGAAGGGCGGAGATTGATGAAATAAACGTTGCAAGCGAGGAAGCGACGATGGAACTTCTGCAGTCTGAAATGGAATCCAGGGACATTTCCCCGGACCTGAGGTCTGTGATCGCAAGCATACTGAACAAGGCGGAACTGAAATACGGCCATCTTGAAGATGTCAGGGAGGAGCTGCTTGCCAACATCAGCCGTTCAGGTTCCTGCGGCTCTGATTTAAAGGCGATGATGGACGGCGTGGAATCCGGAATAATAAGCGGAAGCGCAATAGATTACATGAACGGAATCGGCAGGCTGAAAACACTGGAATCCGATTACGAAGAGCTTTCCGGAGAGCTGGCCATATGCGAAAACAACATAATAGCAAATTCGCTGATTGTAAGCCAGTCGCTGAATATTGAAAAAGTGAAGATTGATGAAGAAGTCAATGCCAGACTGCTGGTGCTGATATCCAATCCTACGTATTACAGCGGCGAAATGGTCGTACTGAGGATTCCTTTGCAGGCCGGCATGCAGCTTCTTTACAGCGACATAAGCGAAGGTGAGGAAAGCGTTGCAAACGTTCTGGTTGACGGAAATACGCTTGTGCTTACATTGTCCGAAGTCGGGCCCTACTGGACCCGCTCGGTAAATTTCGAAAAAAATGCGGTGTTTGCGGATACTGTCAATGTTGACAGGACCGCGGAAGGGCTTGGAGACGGGAAAGTAAAAGTCGAGGAAACCAGGACTTTCGCCCTTGATGCGGACGGCGTCTATCTCGACCTTTCGCCGGGAGAGGTGCTAAGCGCGGAAATCGACGGAAAATCAACCGACGTAATGCTGGACAGGGGGGAGCATACGCTTGAAATATCCTACGTTTCGGACGATGCTTACGAAACAAACAAGAGCGAAATAGATGCGGCCAAGGTGGGTCTGAACACCCAGGTAAACTACAAGATATCCGTGATTCCCTCAATGGACATAGACAGCCTTCCGTTAAACATAGATATAGAGTACGGAAACGTTTCCGGAATATCTATTTCCTCCGTTACCGGAGCCTCAATTTCAAGCGAGGAATGCCATCCGGGATACTGCGAAATCGTTTTATCGGGGCTGGAGGAAGACGGGGAAACGCTGATATCGGTAAGCTACATGATACTGAATACCGATGAGGCTGACGTTGCAGTGCCGTCAATCCCGGACAGCGAATACTGCATTGAAGGCCTGGACAAGAAATGCGACCCGATGCCTTCAAGCATAGGGCAGACCGTTGCACTGATAAACTCCGCAACGGAGTCGGGCGATTACGCGACTGCAATAGAGTTAAAGGAGAAGCTCAAGAACGAGCTTGAGAAATGGCTGTCCGGACAGCAGTCGCTTGCGGACGATTATTCCTCTCTGCTTGCGCTGCTCCAGTCGGAGAAGGCCGAGATAGAATCAGCTCTTGAAACCGCCGGGACATCCAACGGATCGCTGGTGGATGATATGAAGAAAAGGGAATCCGACATAGACAATGCCCTTGACGATGCCGAAAAAGCCGAAACCCTGAGCGGTGCGGTGGATGCACTGGAATCGATAGGAACGGGCTGGAAAACGGAAACCGTCAAATCATTCAAGGATGATTCATGGGAGGAATACAACTCACTCAAGAAAAGGCTGTTC
>Ga0180434_10001400_pt1 | contig 34384 bp, 21 predicted proteins | sample SS_ome_7_FD_132453 | JGI IMG/M metagenome (GOLD analysis project Ga0180434, IMG submission 132453) | Hypersaline lake sediment archaeal communities from the Salton Sea, California, USA - SS_1_D_2 metaG | ecosystem: Environmental > Aquatic > Non-marine Saline and Alkaline > Hypersaline >... | reverse complement strand
GCAGTGTTCACTGCCGCGCAACCCGTTTATCTGACAAGTCTTAGAGCTACCCACCCCGAGGTATGCTCGACGCACGTTGCTTGATGCTATTTGCTTGACCTGCGGCGATTTGGGATTACAATCAGACTCGTGCTGGCAATCGGCTTGCCGGCACGCCGGGCCGACCGGCCCGGCAAGAACGGCCTGAGCGGTAGATTCGTCCCTGCCGCTCGCCTTACGGAGACGTCGAGAGGCGGCTTGAAGATTGGCTACGCTGCAATTACACTGGCAGCGACGGGTACACGTCGATCAATTACCTTGTGGCTTGTGAAAGGAAAACACCAATGAGCTTCCGTACCGCGACCTGCGTCTTCTTGGTGTTCAACCTATCCATCGCGGCCGCTGCCGACCGGGAAGAATGGGACAATCCGCGGGTACTTCAAGTGAACACGGAGAAACCCCACGCGACCATGATGACCTACCCGGACCGGGCGTCGGCGCTTGCGGGCGACCGGGCGGCGTCGCCTTGGTTCCAATCGCTCAACGGCAACTGGAATTTCCACTGGTCGGAGAACCCGGCCGGTCGGCCCGCGTCGTTCTTCGAGCCGGATTTCGATGATTCGGCCTGGAAGGCGATCCCGGTGCCGTCGAACTGGCAGATTCACGGCTACGGCACGCCGATTTACACAAATGTCAGATATCCACACCCAAACCGGCCGCCGGCGGCGCCGCGCGAGTACAATCCTGTCGGCAGCTACCGGGCCACATTCACGGTGCCGGCGGATTGGCAGGGCCGGCGAACGTTGCTCCATTTTGGCGGTGTGAACTCGGCCTTCTACCTTTGGGTCAACGGGAAGCAAGTGGGCTACAGCCAGGGCAGCCGCACGCCGGCCGAATTCGACATCACCGAGTATCTCCAGCCGGGCGAAAACCTGCTGGCCGCGGAGGTCTATCGCTGGTGCGACGGCTCGTACTTCGAGGACCAGGACTTCTGGCGCTTGGCCGGTATCTTCCGCGACGTCTATCTTTGGTCGCGTGACAAAGCTTCGATCCGCGACTTCGAGGTGGATGTCGATCTGGACGACGACTACCACGACGCCACGCTGCAAGTCCGCGTGGACCTCGCCGGAGCGACTAGCGGGCACAAGGTGCAACTGGAACTGCTCGACGCCGAGGGCGAGGAAGTCCTCCGGGGGAGCATGACGCCGGGGGAACCAAGCCTTACGATGCCGGTTTCCAAGCCGAGGAAGTGGAACGCCGAATCCCCCTACCTCTACAAGCTGCTGCTGACGCTTCGGGACGCCGACGGGAAGGTGGTCGAGCTAATCCCCTGGTCGGTCGGCTTCCGCGAAGTCGAAATCCGTGGGAACCTTTTCCTGGTCAACGGCGTGCCGATCAAGATCAAGGGCGTCAACCGCCACGAGCACCACCCCGACACCGCGCATACCGTCTCTCGCGAGAGCATGCTGGAGGACATCCGTCTGTTCAAGCGGTTCAACATCAACGCGGTGCGGACATCGCACTATCCGAACGACCCCTATTTCTACAAGCTTTGCGACCGCTACGGCATCTACGTCATGGACGAAGCCAACATCGAATGCCACGCTAACCGTAGCCTTTCGGGCAAGGTCGAATGGGTCGAGACCCAAATGAATCGGTTGCGGCGGATGGTCGAGCGGGATAAGAACCACGCGAGCGTGATCATCTGGTCGCTGGGCAATGAGGCGGGCGGCGGGGCGGGTCCCGAGGCGATGTATACATGGCTCAAGGCCGAGCATCCCGATCGACCGGTGCATTGCGAGTACAGCAACGGCACGGCCGACATCGAGTCGAGAATGTACCCCGGCGTCGATTGGGGGGGACGCGGTCCCAAGCCGACCGTGATGTGTGAGTACACCCACGCCATGGGCAACAGCAATGGCAACCTGGCCGAATACTGGTATGACAACATCTACCGGAATCCGAGCCACATGGGCGGTTACGTCTGGGATTGGGTCGACCAAGGCATCCGCATGCCGGTGCCGGAGGAATTCCAGAAGAACGTCGGGCTGGGGCCGGTCAAGAAGACCTTTTTCGCCTACGGCGGCTGGTGGGAAAACGCGAAGCGAATTCACAACGACGACAACTTCTGCATGAACGGCCTGGTGTCGGCCGACCGTGTGCCGCATCCCGGCCTCTTCGCCATCAAGCACGTCTACCGCAACATCCACGTCACACCGGTCGACCTCAAGGCTGGACGTTTCAGGGTCCGCAATTGGTTCGACTTCACGAACCTCAAGGACGTTGCCGAGGGCATCTGGACTCTGACGGAGAATGGCGCGTCGATCGCCACCGGCGATATCCCGGAACTGGACATCCCGGCCCGGGGCGAAGGCGAGTTCTGCATTACCCTACCCAATGTCAGCGCGGCGCCCGGCAAGGAATATCTGCTGAACATGTCGTTTCGGGTCAAAGAGGGCTATTCGCCCCTGATGCCGGCCGGGCATGTGATTGCCCGGGAGCAATTCACCATCGTCAAGGCCCTCCCGGCGACGGTCGTTCGCGAGCCCCAGTCGCCGCTGAAGGTTCAGCGGGACGAGAACACAGCGACGATCTCCGGACAGGAGTTCCTGGTGCGGTTCGATCTTGCCAAGGGGCTGCTGACCGCGTTCGAACACCAGGGAAAAGCTCTCGTCGACCGCGGATTCGTCCCCGAGTTCTGGCGCGCCTTGACCGACAACGACCGCCCCTCGCACCGCAAGTTCGTCGACGATCGGTTCCGCTTGGCCGGGGAGAACCTCCGCGTGACCGGGGCCGAGGTCAAGACGCTCGCCGACGGTGCGGTTCGGGTGGCGGTGGGCGCCGAACTGCCCGACATCTCGGGAGCTTGCCAAATGGTCTACACCGTTTACGGCTCCGGTGAAATCGATGTTGTCTGTGCGCTGACGCCCGGGGAGGCGAAGAAAGGGCCGTTCCGCTACGGCCTGGAGCTTCTGCTGCCGAAGCGGCTCGAGCGAGTGCTCTACTACGGCCGCGGCCCGCGGCCAACCTACCAGGACCGCAAGTTCGAACCGATCGGCCGCTACGCGACGACGGTCGACCGTATGTGGGTCGACTACTCCGAGCCGCAGGAGAACGGCAACCGCTCTGACGTCCATTGGGTCGCGATGATGGACAAGCAGCTTGGCGGCCTGCTCTTCGTAGGCGAGTCGACACTCAACTTCGGCGCCAAGCACTACGCCCGACCGGTGATCGAGAAAGCGAAGTATTCATTTCAGATGGAGCGGTCGGAATCGATCCACGTGAATATTGACCACGTGCAGGCCGGCGTCGGCGGGAATAATAGCTGGGGGGCCACGCCGCTGAGCCGGTATCAGTTGAAGGCCCGGCCGGTCCGCTATGGCTTCCGCATGATTCCGATCGAGCGGATTGACGACATCGAGCGGCATGTGCGGCAGCGCATGCCCCGCCATCCGGTCGAGTAGCCCTGGGCAACCAGCGACAGGCCCCGTTGCTTGAATCTCAGTCCTATTACGCGTCTTCGCGCTGGTCTCCGCCGTGGCGTTTGAGCAACACTGTTGTCCTTCGGCAACGAGCGACCTCCGGGCTTGCTGCGACTCGGGGCGAACAATTCGTGCCGCAACCTTCGGCGTTAGAAGCGGTTGTGTGATTCCACGCCATCCGTAGCGTGCTCGGGCATGCGTTTTGCCCTCATGCCGATCCGTTGGATTCTTACGGATTCGCCTCGCAGGGTCGAAGAACGCATGAGACAACCGCTGCTCCCAATTTCGACCGTTGGGCTGTTGCTGCTGGCGCTTGCAGCGTCGGTTGCGTTGGCCGCCGACGCGCAGGCAGTCGAACCGGTGACGCCGCTCACGATGGCGACGACCGACGGCCGGGTCTTCCACGCCTATGCCGACCGGCGGACCGACGACGACCATCTTTGGCTGCGTTGGGAACGCGGTACCGCCCGCATTCGCCGGCCTATTGCATGGAGCAACCTGGTCGAGGTGCAATTGGGCGACAGATGGTATCCAGCGGGCCTATTCCGCGAGCTGATGGCAATGGCCCTGGCCGATCTGCCCGAAGCGGAGCCGGCGAGCCTCTGGCAAGAGGCCATTGCGGCGGACACCCAACGCGGCACGCCATGCGAAGCGTGCGTCGTCGCGTTCCGGCCCACATCAGTGCTCGCGGGGCCTCGGGTCCTCAGCACGGCGCTCGATGCGACATTAGCCAACTGGGACGCCGACGTGGAGGTCGATGGGCTGATCGTCTGGATCACGCCGCTGGATCAGTTCGGATGCGTGGTGCCGGTAGACGGCACGCTGGATGTGCGGTTGATCGCCCCGCGGCGTGGGCTTGGCGACCGGCCTGAACCGTTCCGCCGGCTAGGACAGTGGACGCGTCGCGTGGAACCGTGCCACTTTGGCCCCATGGGAGCGGCCTATCGCTTGCCGTTTCAGGCGGTCCATCCGGCGTTTGACCTGGATGTCGGGCCCAAAGGGCTCGTGCATGTCCGGCTGAGCGTGCCGGGGCATGGCACCCTCGAGGCCTCGGCCACCGACGTACGTATCCGCCCCTATAGTGCGGTTCGCGACCGACTCTTGCAGACAACCGGGCATCGCTACTTCGCCGAAGAACGCACCGGACACGGACGGGTTGCGAGGGGCAAGCGGTAGAGGGGGATCAAGCACGCAATCCGAAACAAATCCAAAATACGAAACTCAAATGACCAAAACACGTTCGGCCGCGAGGTCTCTGTCATGAATGATTTGGAGACGGATTTGTTTCGGATTGCGACATTCGTATGTCGTATTTCCCTCTATCCTGGTTTCTTCATCGCCAGGCTGTGCAGGATGAGCGTTGTGCCAAACGAGATCAGCGCCCAGCCGATCCACTCGGGCGGTCGGACGTTTTTCTTGGCGACCGGTTTTTCCGACGGCGATACGGCCGCGCCGGCCGCATTGACCGAGGCAAGCGGATGGCCGGTCCCTTCCGCCAGGACCTGCGTAAATTCCGGCGTCAATACAAACGAATCGATCGCGCGGAATTGCAGCCCCAGGAACAACAGGACCAGCCCCGCCAGGAAGAACTGATTGCGGGTAATGTCCATCGGGAGAGTCTCCTGTAACAGCCGCAGTGGTCCCAAGTCTGGGAGGTCGAGGCTCCCGCCGAGCCGCTGGCTAGCCCAAAAGACATGGCTCTGCAGTAGCTTCGCCCTCAAGCTTGGAACTATTGAATCTACACTCCAACGCGCCAGCCGGTGGCCGGCTTGTCGATCGAACATACCGGACGCGCATCAGTGAGTATCGCGTTGAACTTCGCGATAACTTCATATGCTGCCGCGGATTGCGGTTTGTAGGGACCGCCGTCGCGGGGTCGCGAGCATTGGAATGGTTGTAGGGAAAGGAGACCGAGCAGCGCGGCAGTTGCGCAGAGCCAAAGACATCTGCCGCCAAACCGTTCGGGGGGACGAGAACTTGACGTTACCCCATTCGCCCAATTATACTGGAAAGTGTGTATTGTGCGGGGTTGTCCCCCCGCGCGGTCCTTCCTAGTCCGTTTCCTCGTGTCCAGAAGTAGCCTCGCCCATGAAGACTTCCACGAACCGCTGGAATTGGCCCCTTTGGGTGGGCATGTTCTCCCTGATTGCGGCTCCGGTATTCGCTCAGCAGGCCGCCTCGGGCAAGCCTGCTACCCATCGCCGACTTGCGCCGGGTGTCTTGCAGCAGGTCGACCCGGCTCGCGAGTTGCAAGAGTCTTTCAGCCGGCACGACGTCGTCGAGTTGCTGGCGGTCGACAATGCGTTCGATTTCGCCAAGGACGTTCCGTTCCGGCACGACGTCTGGGCGCTGGAGTTCCAGTTCAAGCCGGTCCGGATGATCTGGGTCGACGTTCCCCAGGCAAGCGGCCAGATGCAGCGGAAGTTGGTCTGGTACATGGTCTACTCGGTCACCAACACCGGCAAAGTCATGCATCCGGTCAAAGGGCAAGACAACACGTACAAGGTCGCGTATGTCGACCGGCCGGTGCGGTTCATCCCGTCGTTTTTGCTGGAAGGGCGCGGTTCGCTGGCCGACGAAAGCGACTTCAACAAGGTCTATCCCGACCGCATCCTGCCGGTGGCTATCGGGCCGATCACCATGCGGGAGGATCGGAGCCAGCGATTCCACAGCACGGTGGAAATCAGCGGCGACCTAGCGGTGGGAGAGACCAAGTGGGGGGTAGTCACCTGGGAGAATGTCGACCCAAGGATCGACCGGTTCTCGATCTACGTTCAAGGGTTGACCAACGCCTACCAATGGCAGGATCAGCCGGGGTCCTACTCCAAGGGGGACCCTGTCGGTACCGGTCGGCGGTTGCTGCAGAAGACGCTGAAGCTGAATTTTTGGCGGCCCGGCGACGAGTATTACGAGCACGAGCGAGAAATTCGCTACGGGGTTCCGGGCAAGGACCTTGACTACGAGTGGGTTTATCGCTAAAAAGATAGTTTCGGCCGTTTTGCCACCCCACGAGCGGGGACTGCGGCGCGACCAGCCGCCGCGCGAAACGACGCCGGCGAAACAAGTCAGACGGTACGCGTATATTGACCCAGAAGGCTCTCAGCGGACTGCCCCCCGGCCGCGGAGCCGATGCAGAGGAAACTTTCATGGCACACAAAAAGGGACAAGGCTCCAGCCGGAACGGTCGCGACTCGAATGCCCAGCGCCGCGGCGTCAAGCGGTTCGGCGGCCAGCAGGTCTGGTCGGGCAACATTCTGGTGCGGCAAGTCGGCAACAAATTCCACGCCGGCAAAGGCGTTGGGCAGGGCAACGACTATACGCTTTACGCGTTGACCGACGGCTATGTCCAGTTCGACCGCGGCGGCCGACGTATCAGCGTCGTCCCGACTCGCTAAGTCGCGTTGAAACAATGCAGCACACCCGCGAAAGGGGGTTGGCCTTCAGGGCGCCCCCTTTCTTTTTTGGTGAGACCCGCCACCCATGTTCATCGATCAGGTCGAAATCCAGGTGGAGGCCGGCAAGGGGGGCGACGGCTGCGTCAGCTTTCGGCGGGAGAAGTACGTCCCCCGCGGCGGACCCGACGGCGGCGACGGCGGCGATGCCGGTAGCGTCATCCTTGTCGCGCGCCACGGCGTCGACAGCCTCACGGCCCTGGCCCATCGCAAGCACTGGAGGGCCCCCAACGGCCAACCCGGCCGAGGCGCCGACTGCCATGGGGCCAACGGCGCGGACATGATTATCGAGGTTCCGCCCGGTACGGTCGTCTACGATGCGAAGCACGGCCACGTGTTGAAGGACCTCGTGGCCGAGGGCGACAACGTTGTCGCGGCCCGGGGTGGCAAAGGGGGCAAGGGCAATACGCGGTTCAAATCGGCCACCAACCAGGCACCGCGGCAGTCGACCCCCGGCTCGCCCGGCGAATCCCGGATTCTGCGTCTGGAACTGAAGATGATCGCCGACGTCGGCCTGGTCGGCTGCCCCAATGCCGGCAAGAGCACCCTGCTAAGCCGCCTTTCCCGGGCAAGGCCCAAAATCGCCGCCTATCCGTTCACGACGAAACATCCCAACCTCGGCCAGGTCCAGATCGATTACGATCATTCATTCATCCTGGCCGATATCCCGGGCCTGATCGAAGGCGCCCATGCCGGCGTGGGGCTGGGACACGAGTTTCTGCGGCACATCGAACGGGCAGGCATCCTGGTCCACCTGGTCGAGCCGGCGCCGACCGACGGCACCGCTCCGATCGCCAATTACCACACCATCCGCGAGGAGTTGCGCCAGCACAACGAGGAGCTTTGCCGCCGCGAGGAGGTGGTCGCGGTCACCAAGGCCGATCTGCCCGAGGCCGAGGCGATCCGCGAGCAACTGGCGGCGGAGTTGGGCCGCGACGTGCTATTGATCTCCGCCGTGACCGGCGAGGGGCTCAATGCCCTGGTCGGACGGATTGCCCATGCTCTGAGCGAGACACGCGCCGATCGGTGGTGAAACCATGGCCGCAGTTCCGCTCATTGCCGTCGATATTGGCAACGCCCGAATCAAGCTGGGTTATTTTCCCGGCCCGATCGAAGGGCTGCCCTCGCCGACCGCCACGCTGCCGCTTCCCGGTCGTCGGCCCGCGTTGGATGCCTTGCCCGACTGGCTGGAGCAGCTCGCCATACCGCCGGGGGTGGCATGGTGGATCGGCAGCGTGAACCGTCCGGCGGCCGCGTGGCTGGTCGCCTGGCTCGAAGCGAACCGGCCGGACGATCCGATCCGGCAGCTTACGGCGGCAGACCTGCCTCTTCGCGTCGCTCTGCCCGAGCCGGAGAAGGTGGGCATCGACCGGCTGTTGGACGCAGTGGCCGCCAATCGACTCCGCGCGGCTGACCGGCCGGCCGTGGTGGTCGATCTCGGCACGGCGTTGACCGTCGATCTTGTCTCCGCCGACGGGGCGTTTTGCGGTGGTGCGATTGCCCCGGGCATTGCCATGTCGGCCCGGGCGCTGCACGAGTTCACCGATCTGCTGCCGTGGATCGACATGGCGGAGTTGGACGCGCCGCCCGAGCCGCTGGGCACCTCGACCGTTGACGCCATGCGCTCCGGTCTGTTCTACGTGGCCCTTGGCGGCATCCGGGAACTGATCGCCCAAATGAGTCAGAAGTCAGGCAGCCCCGCCGATATCTTTCTCTCCGGCGGCGCCGGACCCGCGGTCGCGCAGCTACTGGGCAGCCGCACCCGTCACATCGCACATCTCACGCTCGGCGGCATCGCCATTACGGCGGCCACCGGAGCCTCTGGTTAGCGGCCGGGCTGGACGGAACAAGCGTGAGCAGAGATAACGGTGATGAGCACTCCGTTGCCTCTGTTCCCTCCGGTTTGCATTAGGTGCCCGAGCCGAACGGACGATAGAGCTTGCCGGCCCAGGTCGGATCGTCGACCTGGGGGCTGGTCGACTTGCCGGCCTGACGCACCCAAACGGCCATCGCGCCGGGCTTGCGGTGATCCCAGGCGTAATACGGAATCGCCGTGATCTCACGGCCGTCTTCCGCAATGCACTTGAGCACCGTCACGCCGCCGAGCAGATCCGGGCGATGTTCGGCTGTCAGCTTCGGTTCACGCGGCAGGACGATGCCCTCAACATCGCCGTTATCGACGGCTTCGAAGCAGTAGACGATCGGCCCTCGCATCAAAGCCACGCGCCCTCGATCGGCCTCGACCTTCGGATGGGCCTCGATCCGCTGGATTTCCATCGGCATAGAGAGCTCGATCGTGTCGCCGGCCTTCCATTGCCGCGACAGCCGGGCGTAGCCCTTCTCCACGTCGAGCTTTTCGACCGGCTTGCCGTTGACCTGCACGGAGGCGCCGTCACACCAGCCGGGAATCCGTAGATGGATGGTGAACTCCGCCGTTTCGGCCGGTTCGAGCGAGAGCTTCACGCGGCCGTCCCAAGGATACCGCGTCCGCTGCGTCAGCCCCAGCGTGGTGTCGGCAAGCCGCACCTCGCCTTCGCCGGCGGCGTAGAGGTTCACATAGAGCGCCTTTTCGCCGGTCGCGTAGACATAGCCGGGCACCGACGGCACGAACCGCACGACATTGGTCGGGCAGCAGGCACAACCGTAGAACGGCTGCCGGTGGTGTTTGCCGGTGCTTGCCAAGGGGTTGACGTAGAAGAACTTCCGGCCGTCCAGGGCAACGCCCGAGAGAATGCCGTTGTAGGCGGCCCGCTCCAGGACGTCGGCATATTGGGCGTCGGCGTGCATCAGGTTCAAGCGGTGGGCCCAAAGCGCCAGACCGATCGCCGCGCAGGTCTCGGCGTAGGCCGAATCGTTGGGCAGCTCGTAGGCATCGCCGAAAGCCTCGCCTTTGTGCCGCGAGCCGATGCCGCCGGTAATGTACATCTTGTGCTTGGTCACGTCGTCCCAAATGCGGTCCATCGCGGAGATCAATTCCTCGTCGCCGCTGTAAGCCGCCACGTCGGCCACGCCGGCGTAGAGATACATCGCGCGGACGGCATGCCCGACCACCTCGCTCTGCTCTCGGACCGGCTTGTGATCCTGGCAGTAGGGGCCGTAGGTCCTGCGTTTCGACCCGTCGCCGCGGATGTCGATGAAAAACTTCGCAAGGTCGAAGTAGCGCTGCTCGCCGGTCAACTCGTAGAGCTTCACCAGGGCCAGCTCGATCTCCTCGTGGCCCGGCACGTCATAACGCTTCTCGGGCCCGAAGATCGCGTCGATGCGATCGGCGAACCTGAGCGCCACGTCCAGCAGCGTGCGCTTACCGGTCGCGCGGTAATGGGCCACCGCCGCCTCGAACAGATGGCCGGCGCAGTAGAGTTCGTGCATCTTCTGGCAGTTCGTCCACTTCTTCTCGGGTTCGACCAGCGTGTAGTACGTGTTCAGGTAGCCGTTGGGCTGCTGGGCGGCCGCGATCTTGGCCACGACGTCGTCGACCATTGCGTCGAGCTTCGCGTCGGGCTGGTCGGCCAGACAGTAGGACGCGCCCTCGAGGACCTTGTAGACGTCGGAGTCGTTGAAGTAGATGCCCTGGAACTTACCCTCGGTCAGCCCACCCGCCTTCGCGAAGTTGGCGAATCGGCCGGTCTTCTCGCAAAAAGCGAAGTTGTGCGGCACGCACTGCCGGCGATTGGTCGTGATCCGCGGCGCCCAGAACTCTCCCTGGAGCTTGATCTGATTGAACGGCACCGCCGAAAGCCGCCGATGCCGCGGCGCCTGTTCCGCGGACAGGGGAGAACACATGCATGCAATGGTCGCCAGCAAGATCGTCGTTCGAGTCATGTTCACACTCCAGAAATGTGGGACTGGCAAAGGCGACCCCCTCGGCGAGGGGCATTGGCTCAGGGGGGGGCAGCCCGGGGGCGTTGGGATGGTGTGGTGAAGACACCAACCACCCGGAGTATAGTCGATGCGGCCTACGCTGTCAAACAAGCATCCACGGCTCAGTAGGAGCTTCGCCCTCCCGATCAATCCCCTTTACGGTGAAACTTGGAGCTACGGAAACTTCCGGAAAAGTTCACGATCTTTCGTGTCAATCGGGGGGCAAGATGAATGACACAAGTCAACGCGGCCGTTCGACCACCAGTTCCACGCGAAATCGCTGGTAGGGTTCACTCGCCTTGACGACCTGCGCCGAGGTGATCCGGAGCACGCCGCCGGGCACGCCGTCCGGTTGCACCGTCTCGTAGACAAACAAGCCGGGGCTGTTGGTCAGGCGGCGTGCGAAGCGGTAGCGGGTCGTCAGCAGGCGGACCAGCTCTCGGGCGTCGCCGGTGGTGCCGTGGAAAGTGATCCGCTCGACCTTCTGCTGGGCGTTGAAGTAGTAGGTCAGCGAGCCGGCCAGGTCGGTCGCTTTGGTACCGGTAACCAGCGGCACACGGTAGCCTTGCAGTTGCAGCCGCGCCAAGCCCGCCGAGACTCGCGGCCAGCGTGCCATGACCCAGCCGGGGCTGACGTCGAACCGCAACACCTCGCCGAGATGGCGGATTGGGGCCCCTTCCAACTCCATCTTCGGAGCGGCCGCCAAGGGATCGGCCGAAGGCGATTCGTCCGATGGCGACGTCGTCGTTGCGCCGTGCGGGATCGACGCCACCCCCTGGTGCGACGCCCAGGCTTCCCGGGCGTGGTTCCAGTAGCCCGGCGCCGAACACAAGAGCATCGGTCCCACCGCCGCCGCCGCCAACCCGATCAAAGACATCACGATCAACCGAAACATGCGCAGTACCTCCTGTCGCTATGCATCGGCCGATCCGGCCCTCGAGCTTGGCCGGCAGATCGTGGCCTGCCGCAGTTTGTGCAAAAGGGGACTTGAGCAGAAGTCGCAGAACCGGCATAACCCGGCCATCCGGGCGGTCTGGCGCGTGGCATACAAGCACGAATCGCAAACGAGATCCCAAGAAAGTTCACGCCGTGGAATGGCACCCGGCCGAAGAGTAACTTCGGGGTTTCCAGTCATACGGATGCGGAGCATTGGACGGCGGGAGCTTGTTTCCCAGCCGCTAGCGCGACTTCAACCACTGGTCGACGGCCTTGGCGGCCTGGCGTCCGTGGTTGATGGCGTGGACGACCAGCGAGGCGCCGCGGACGGTGTCGCCGGCGGCGAAGACGCCGGGTTGGTTGCTCATCCACTGGTCGACCACCACGTTGCCGCGGCCGTCGAGCTTCAGGCCGAGATCGTGGATCAGCCCATCGTGCGTGACATGGACGAAGCCCATGGCCAACAGCACGAGGTCGGCCTTCAAGGTGAAGTCGGTTCCGGGCCGTTGCTGCATCTCCCAGCCTTTGGGACATTGGCTCCAGTCGACCTCGCAGCCGTGCAGCTCGCTGACGTGACCGCCGACTCCGCTGAACCCGTTGGTCAGCACGCTCCAACGACGCTGGCAGCCCTCTTGCTGGCTGCTGGAGGTCCGCATGATAACCGGCCAGTTGGGCCAGGGCGTGGTCGGGTTGCTGCCCTCGGGCGGCCTTGGGAGAATTTCGAGCTGGGTCACCGATCGGGCGCCCTGGCGGATCGACGTGCCGACGCAGTCGCTGCCGGTGTCGCCGCCGCCGATGACGACCACATGCTTATCCCGGGCGTAAATGGCCTTATCGCCGAAGGAGGCGATCGGGTCGCCCGCCACGCGGCGGTTCTGCTGTGGGAGGAAGTCCATTGCGAACTGGACGCCGCCGAGGTCCGCCCCGTCGGCCTTCAGTTCGCGCGGCTGTCCGGCGCCCATGGCAAGCAGGATCGCGTCGAACGTACGCCGCAGGAAAGAAGCCGAAACGTCTTGGCCGACGTCCACCCCCGGCTCGAACCGGACGCCTTCGGAGACCATCTGTTCGAGCCGCCGGTCGATGATCTGTTTCTCGAGCTTAAAATCCGGAATGCCGTAGCGGAGCAGCCCGCCGATGCGGTCGTCCTTCTCGAACACGACCACATTGTGCCCGGTGCGGGCAAGTTGCTGCGCGGCGGCCAGCCCTGCGGGTCCGGAGCCGACCACGGCCACCTTCTTGCCGGTGCGGAACTTCGGCCGGATCGGCTCGACCCAGTCCTCGGCGAACGCCCGCTCGGCGATCTGATATTCGATATGCTTGATGTTGACCGCCTTGTCGTTGATCGCCAGCGTGCAGGCGGCCTCACACGGCGCGGGACAGACGCGGCCGGTGATCTCCGGGAAGTTGTTGGTGGAGTGCAGGTTGTCGGCCGCTTCCCGCCAACGACCGCGGTAGACGAGGTCGTTGAACTCGGGAATACGGTTCTTCACCGGACAACCCGCGGCGTGGCAAAACGGAATGCCGCAATCCATGCAGCGCGACGCCTGCTCGGTCAACACGCGGTTGGCCAACGGCCGGTCGATTTCGTGCCAGTCCTTGATCCGTTCTTCGACGGAGCGATGGCCGATTTCGACGCGCGAGAATTCCAGAAACCCGGTCGGATTACCCACTGAACACCTCCTCGGTCAACGGAGTCTCTTCGCCCTTGCCCTGTTCGCGGGCACGAAGCCGCTCCAGAGCCTTGCGGTAGTCGATCGGCATCACCTTGACGAACTTGCCGGCCCACTCCTGCCAATTGCTTAGAATCTTCCTGGCGCGGCGGCTGTTGGTATACTCGTAGTGCCGGGTGATCAGCTTGTTCAACAGCGCGACTTCTTCCTCCTGCCAGAGGAACTCCAACTCGACCATGTCGAGGTTGCAGAGCGTGTCGAACAGTTGGTGTTCGTCGAGCACATAGGCGACGCCGCCGCTCATGCCGGCCGCGAAGTTGCGGCCCGTGTGGCCCAACACGACCACCACGCCGCCGGTCATATACTCGCAGCCATGGTCGCCGACGCCCTCGACCACGGTCGTCACGCCGCTATTGCGCACGGCAAACCGCTCGCCGGCCAGGCCGTTGACGAACACTTCGCCGCCGGTTGCCCCGTAGAGGACCGTATTGCCGATGATCACGTTTTCGCGCGGCTCAAAGGTCGACTCCGGCGGCGTGGAAACGACGATTCGGCCGCCGGAGAGCCCCTTGCCCAGGTAGTCATTGGCCTCGCCGATCAGCCGGAGTGTTACGCCTGGAGCCAGAAATGCCCCGAAGCTTTGTCCGGCCGACCCGCGGAAGGTCAGATCGAGCGTTCCCTCGGGCAGACCCTTTGATCCGTGCTGCTTGACGATGCGGTTGCTGAGGATTGCCCCAACGCAGCGGTGCGTATTGCGGATCGGCATTTCCAACCTCGCCGGCTGGAGCGTTTCGATGTTGCCGCCTACCTTCTCAAGGATCGTCCAGTCGAGATGGTCCTCGGTGACATTGGCCTGCGGGCGCGTGCGGTACAGCGAGCAGCCGTTCGACTGGTCGGGCATCTTGAACAACGCCGAGAAGTCCAGCCCACGGGCTTTCCAATGCTCGATCGCCTTGCGGCAAGCGAGCCGGTCGACCCGGCCGACCATCTCGTCGAAGGTGCGGAAGCCAAGTTCGGCCATGATTCGCCGGATATCCTCGGCGATGAACATCATGTAGCGGACCACGTACTCCGCCTTGCCGGTGAATCGGGCGCGAAGCTCTTCCTTCTGCGTGGCAATGCCGACCGGGCAGGTCCCCTGGTGGCATTTCCGCATCAGGATGCAGCCCAGGGCAACCAGCGCGGAGGTGCCGAAACCGAACCGCTCGGCCCCCAGCAGCGCGCCGATGACGATGTCGCGCCCGGTGCGCATCTGGCCGTCGGCCTGAACGAGAATACGATCCCTCAAGCCGTTGAGTACCAACGTCTGCTGCGTCTCGGCGAGGCCGAGTTCCCACGGGGCGCCGGCATACTTGATCGACGACAACGGACTGGCCCCGGTGCCGCCGTCGTGTCCGGCGATCAGTACCTCGTCGGCCATGCCCTTGGCCACCCCGGCCGCGACCGTGCCCACGCCCACCTCGGAAACCAGCTTCACCGAGACCAATGCTCCCGGCTGCCGGCCGTCGGGCGAGGTCGGGTTGCTGCACTTCAGGTCGTAGATCAACTGGGCCAGGTCCTCGATCGAATAGATATCGTGATGCGGCGGCGGCGAGATCAACGACACGCCGGGGGTGGAGTGCCGCAGTCGGGCGATCTCGTCGGTCACCTTATGGCCCGGCAATTGCCCGCCTTCACCCGGCTTCGCGCCTTGGGCCATCTTGATTTGGATCATCTTCCCCTGGGAGAGATACTCGGCCGTCACGCCGAAACGCCCGCTGGCCACCTGCTTGATGCCGCTGTTGGCCGAGTCGCCGTCGGGCAGCGGCAGGTACCGCGCGGGGTCTTCACCCCCTTCGCCGGTGTTCGACATCGCGCCGAGCCGGTTCATCGCAATCGCGAGCGTTTCATGGGCTTCCTTGCTGATCGAGCCGTGCGAAATCGCCCCGGTGTAGAACCGCTTCACGATCTCGGTGGCCGGCTCGACCTCCTCCAGCGGCACCGGCTCGGCCGGCTTGAAATCGAAGAGGCCCCGCAACGTGCCAAGCTTCTCGGCCTGATTGTTGATCGCTTCGGCGAAGGCGGCGTAGTGCTCCGGGTCGTTCTGGATAACCGCCTGCTGCAGGCGGGTGATGGTCTCGGGGTTCCAGAGGTGATTCTCGCCGTCGAGCCGGAAATGGTACTCGCCGCCGAAGTCCAGCTCGAGGTCGCCCGGGGCACGCTCCGAAAACGCCTCCCGGTGTCGGGACAGCGCCTCGGCGGCGATCTCCGCCAGGGAGACGCCCTCGATGCGCGACGCCGTGCCGGTGAAATACTCCTCGACCACCTCGTGGTTCAAGCCGACCGCCTCGAACTGCTGGGCCGAATGGTAGCTCCGCAGCGTCGAGATGCCCATCTTCGACATCGTCTTGAGGATGCCCTTCTTCGCCGCGGTGATGTACTGATCGGAAAGCTGGTCGATATCGGCCTCGCCCGGAAATTCCCCCTCGCGATACAGCTTGCCGATCGCTTCAAAGGCCAGGTAGGGACAAATCGCATTCGCCCCATAGCCGCAAAGAAGGCAGAAGTGCATCACTTCGCGAGGTTCGCCGCTTTCGACGATCAGGCCCGCCTCGCTACGCAACCGCAACTCCAACAGCCCGTGGTGCAATGCCGAGGTGGCCAGCAGGATCGGGATTGGGGCCTTGGCTTCGGCGACGTCGCGGTCGCTAATCACCAGAAGCGTCGCACCGCCGCGGATCGCTTCGGCCGCGTCGTTGATGAGACTATCCAAGGCCTGGCGCAACGCGTCGGCGGGGTCGTTCGAATCGGCGTCAAAAACGGCCGGCAACGTGGCTACCTTGAAGTCCTCGCGCTGTACGCTTCGCAACCGGTGCATGTCTTCGCAGGTGAGGAGCGGGTGCGGCAGCTTCAACTGCCGGCAATGCTCGGGCGTCTCGTCGAGTAAGTTGCGCTGCTTGCCGGTGTACGACATCAGCGACATCACCAGCCCTTCGCGCAGCGGGTCGATCGGCGGGTTGGTCACCTGGGCGAAAAGCTGCTTGAAGTAGTTGAACAGCAGCTTCGGCCGGTCGGAGAGCACGGCCAGCGGCGTGTCGGTGCCCATCGAGCCGATCGGCTCTTGCCCGGTCGCGGCCATCGGCGCGACGACCATCTGCAAGTCTTCCCGGGTGTAACCGAACGCGCGGAGTCGCTGGGCCAAGGTTTCGGCATCGCTCGGCGCCGTCCGCGACGGCTGGAACAGCCCGCGCAGCTCGATCCGGTTCTCGTTGAGCCAACGGCGGTAGGGCTTCCGCCGGGCGATGTTCGCCTTGACCTCGTTGTCCAGGACGATCCGCCCCTCGACCGTGTCGACCAGGAACATGCGGCCCGGCTGAAGACGGCCTTTCTGGCGGATGGTCTCGGGTGGGAACTCGATCGCGCCGACCTCGCTGGCCACCACGACCAGCCCTTCTTTGGTGACCACGTAGCGGCAGGGGCGCAGGCCGTTGCGGTCCAATGTGCCGCCGACCAGCCGGCCGTCGGTGAAGACCATCGCCGCCGGGCCGTCCCAGGGCTCCATGATCGAGGCGTGGTACTCGTAGAAGGCTCGCTTGTCGGTCGAAATGTGATAGTTCGGCCCGAACGCTTCGGGAATCATCATCATCAGCGCGTGCGGCGCGGTGCGGCCGGCGCGGACCAGCAACTCCATGCAGTTGTCGAACGAGGCCGAATCGCTCGCCGCCGGTTCGACAATCGGAAACAGGTCGGAAAGGTCGTCGGCCAGCACCGGGGCGCGCATCGTCTTCTCGTAGCCGCGAAGCCGGTGGACGTTGCCGCGCAGGGTGTTGATTTCGCCGTTGTGGGCAATCATCCGGAACGGCTGGGCCAGCTTCCAACTCGGGAACGTGTTCGTGCTGTACCGCTGGTGGACGATGGCCAACGCGGTTACCAGCCGCTGGTCGGAAAGGTCCGGGTAATAGGCGGCCAATTGCGGGGCGAGGAACATGCCCTTGTAGACGATTGTCCGGCAGGACATCGAGCAAATGTAAAAATCCTCCGCCGCATCGCCCAAGCGGTTGCGAACGCGGTGTTCGATCCGCTTGCGGACCACGAACAACCGCCGCTCCAATTCTTCGTCCTGGAGCCCTTCGCCGCTGAGGAACAACTGCCGGACGACCGGCTCGGACGCCCGGGCGATCTTGCCGAGGCAGCCGTTGTCGGTCGGCACCTCGCGCACCACCAGCGGCTTCAGCCCTCCGTGGGCAAGCTCCTGGTGCAGGAACTCCTCGCACCGACGCCGGACCTCGGGATCTTGAGGATAGAAGATCATGGCGACGCCATAGGCGCCCTGCTGGGGGAGTTCCGCGCCGAGTCGGCCGGCCTCTTCGACGCAGAACTCGTGGGGGAGCTGGATAAGGATGCCCGCCCCGTCGCCGGTGACGCCGTCGGCGCCGGCCGCCCCGCGGTGCTGGAGGTTCATCAGGACTTGCTTGCCCTGCTCGACAATCGTATGGCTGCGTTGGCCCGAGATGTTCACGATGGCCCCGATGCCGCACGCATCGTGCTCCCATCGTGGGTCGTACAGGCCTTGGGCTTTCGGTCGGTTGGTATTCATAAGAGTTTTCGAGAAAGCGGCTGGCGGATAGAAACGCTGGAGCAAACGGCGTACGGCTTAGCGACGTGTCGCGGCCGGGGATTGATCGGTTTGCGTTAGCGAAGCAACCAGGCAGACGCCCAGCGCCCGGCTACCTCGCAACTCTTATGTTATCATTAGCGGGCCTAATGTCAAGGCTTTGTCAAAATTAGGGTTTCTAACGGCCAGGCCCGGCGTTGGCGGGCAAAGCCCGGCTGGCGCGTTTGTGCCGATTTTCTCGGGAAGATCGGTCAAAAGCCCATGATGCCCCCCAGTCCTACTCACTTCAGGCCATCCCAATTCCGATATCCTTACCGTCGCTGTGTGTCTTGCCAGTTTTAGCGTATTGTCCGGGTGGAATAGCTCCACCCGAATATACGCCATCGGCGAGGGTTCCGAGATTGTCGCCCAACCTATTGTGTTGGTTGCTGAACGCCGAGGGAACGAATGTCCCGAACGAATTTGTCTGTTTCCCTGGTGGTCTTGGCGATTTTGATGGTTTCGGGGTCCGCGACGGCCCAGGGCCAGCTTTGGCAGACCCGGCCGTTGATGCGGCTGCCCGCCCCGGCGAGCACTACCCAGACGGCCCCCTCTATCGGCGGCTATACCGTTTCGAATCGCTTCAGCGCAGGCGCCCCCTCCACGTTGGCCGACCGCGTGGCCGAGCTGGAAAAGCAGTTGGAGAAGTTCGAGGAGGAGGCCAAAAGGAAGGAGGAGGCCGCTGAGAAAGAGGAGGACGAGGCGAAGCGAGAGGACGCTTCCAAGCCCTCGGTCACCGCCGGCGGGCGTCTCCAACTCGACTGGGCCGCCTTCGACCAGAACGCGGCCGGCATCGCCCAGGCCGGCGATGCCCTGAATGGGACGGAGTTTCGCCGCGCGCGGATCTACCTCAAGGGCGACGCCTTCCACAATATCGACTACAAGATCCAGTTCGACTTCACCGGCCAGACCGATTTCAAGGACGTCTACGTCACGCTGAAAGAATTGCCCTGGCTGGGAAACTTCCGCGTCGGCCACTTCAAGGAGCCGTGGAGCCTGGAGGAACAGACCAGCTCGCGCTTCATCACGTTCATGGAGCGATCGCTGGCCAATGCCTTTTCCCCGGGGCGCAATATCGGCCTGATGGCGTTCGACTGGTCGGAAAACGAGCGGATAACCTGGGCGATCGGCGCATTTGCTCAGGTGAACGAAGACCCGCCGGAGTTTCCTCCGCCGGGGTTCGACGACGCCGGCGGCACGGCCGGCACGATGCGGCTAACCTGGCTGCCCTGGTACGACGAGCCGAGCAAGGGCCGTCGTTTGCTGCATCTTGGGCTGAGCTGTACCTATCGCGACATCGCGGAGCTGTTGCCCGACGCCCCGGCAGGCACCACGCGCTATCGCCTGCGATCGCGCCCCGAGGCGCATTTGGCGCCGTACATCGTTAGCACGGGCGATATTCCCGACGTCGACCACGTCTGGGGCATGAATGCGGAGACGGCTTGGGTCCACGGGCCCTTCTCCGCGCAATCGGAATATGTCTGGTGGTGGGTCGACCGCAATGAAATCGGCCTCGACCCACCGACGGCCGCTTTCGACGGCGGCTACGTGCAACTGAGCTACTTCCTTACCGGCGAGCACCGCACGTACGACCGCCATCGCGGGAAATTCAAACGCGTCAAGCCACGGGACAACTTCTTCCGCCTCTGCCGCGATGGCCGGATCACCACGGGCTTTGGCGCTTGGGAAGTGGCCTATCGTTGGTCCTACTTGAACCTCAGCGATGCGGGCATCCGCGGCGGCCGGGCCGTCGACCACGCGTTCGGCTTGAACTGGTATCTGAACCCGTATACCCGCGTGATGTTCAACTACGTCCACTCGCAGATCCACGACACGTCGCTCTTGGACGGTTCCGTCGATCGCGACACCGGCGGTGCCGGGGGCACAGGCGAACTCGACGCCGTGATGTGCCGCGTGATGATCGATTTGTGAATCACCGCATCGCTTCCAGCGGGCGGATGCGCATGGCCGAGAGGGCGGGCAGCAGGCCGCCGATCATGCCCATGATGAGCGTGAAGACCGCGGCAATCGCGAGGATCGTGCCGTTGATCTTGAAGGCAAACGCGACCGATTTCGCCCCCAAGGCCGTGTTGAGCGTCAGGCCGTTGATCGCGCAGCCCAACAGCGCGCCGAGTGTGCCGCCGATCAGAGCCAGCAGCAGCGTTTCCATGAGGAACGAGAGCACGATCTCCGAACGTTTGAAGCCCAAGAGCCGCATCACCGCGATATCCTTCGACCGCTCACCGATGGCGGCGAACATCGTGTTGGTCACGCCGAAGATCGCGCCGACGGCCATGAAGATGGCAATGACGATTGCCCCGGTCCGGATGACGTTCATCTGTTCGGCCTGTTGCCGGTAGTAGTCGGTCTCCTTCTGGGCGGAAACGGCCACGGCACGGTTGTCTTCGAGGTACTCCAGGGCATGGTCGGCTGCCGTCTCGCCGGCGGTGCGCAGAACGACCGAGCTGTAGATGCCCTCGCGGTGGAAAAGCCCGGCGAGTTGGCCGAGGTTGCACCATATTTCCGACTCGAAAGCCGAGCCGGCGGCCGAAAACACGCCAACAACGTCCCACTCCCACTGGCCCAACGCGAGCGTGTCGCCGGGCGCGATGCGTTGGCTTCGGGCAAATCCGATTCCGACGATCACCTCGCGGGAGTTGCGGCGAAACATGCGGCCTTCGGCGACGTTGACCTGCTGGTGGACTTCCATCGCGACCGGCTCGACGCCCCGGGCTTGTAGCCGATGGTACTCGCCTGACTGTTCGTTCCATTGCGTGAGGACCATGAACAGTTCGCGGCTGGCGAGCGGGCGGCCGACCGCGTTGCGCAGCACGCCGGGGGTGGCCTCGATTTGAGAGACGAGCCTGCGATCCATCTGGCTGAGCACTTCGTCGAAGTTTCCCTGTTTCAGGACGATGATGTTCTCCGGCTGGCCGCTGCTGGTGCAGACCGTTTGCACGCCGTTGACGAAGGCCAGCATGATGATTAGCGCCGTCACTACCAGCAGGAAGCCGGAGGCGGTCATCAGCGTGGTCTTCCAGCGGACCAGCAGGTTTCGGTAGTTGTAGGAAACAGGAACCATGGGCTATCCGACTCGGGAGAAAGCCTCGGCGACCCCGACGCGTTGCGCATGGGCGGCCGGGATCGCGCTGCCGATCAACCCGACGCTCGCCCCGACCACCAGGCCATGCAACAGGAACTTCGCCGGGATGGGGAACTGCAACAGAAAGCTCATCCGCACCGGGAGTTGATCGGCGGCGTTCAGCAGGCTGATGCCATAGGTAGTCCCCGCCCCGATGATCCCGCCGAGGGCGCCGATCAACACGGCCTCGCCGATGACCATTGCGAGGATGAACGATGGCTGGAAGCCGAGGATCTTGAAGATGGCCATTTCGCTGCGGCGCTCGCGGACCGTCATGTTGATGCTGTTGGCCAGGACGATGACCATGTCGATCAGCAACACGGCGACCACAAAGTTGATGATGCTGACGATTGTGTTCGTCCGTCCGGCGAATCGGGCAACGCCAGCCGACTCGGTCTCGACCCGGACCTTCGCAGGGCTGTTGGCGAACATCTGCTCGACCTCGGCCGCCACGCGTTTGCCGTTCTGTTCGTCGGCCACTTGCAGCCACATGATGGCCACGTTGTCCTTGTCGTCGCAGGCTTCCTGGTAGTAGTCGTCGCGGAAGAAAAAGTTGTGGGCCCAGACGTCGCCGGGCAGGGTGCCGACGATCTTGAACTCGAGATCCTTGTTCAAGTGCGTGAAGCTCATCACGCGGAAGCGCTGGCCGACCTGCCAGTTCATCTGGTCGAGGATTCGCTGGCCGACCAGGGCGCCGGTTCGTTCGCGTTGCATGGCTTTGATCAACCGCGGGTCGAGTTCTTCGAGGCCCGGGTGCATTTCGCGGAGGTTTTCCATGCGGGTGGCGATGCCGGCCCCCCGCGTGCCCGCGTCGTCGAGCAACCCGGCGTAGAAGTGCCAGACGGTCCAGTCCGCCACGCCGTCGACGTCGGCAATCTTCGGCACGTAGCGGATGGGAAACTGGCTGGGCACGACCCACTTCTCCAGCACCATCAGCCGCGACTGGCTCGCGTGGGAGCCAACCAAATGGTTGATCGTGTCGGTCACTGCGCTGGCGAGCGTGTAGATGGCCACCAGAACGACCACCGCCAGCGCTGTCAGTACGGTGCGGATCTTATTCCGCCCGACATTTCTCAACAGCAAGGTCAAAAACTTCATCACGGCGATCGACTTCCCTCAATGCCCATTAGCCCAACCGGGAAATGCCTCGCGGAGACTCTCGGCGTTGCCTTCGACCAGGACGCCCGAGTCCATGTGGACCAGCCGCTGCGCCCGGCTGGCGGCGCGGGGGTCGTGCGTGACCAGGAGAATCGTCTTGCCGAGCGTCTCGTGGACGGCCTGCAACAGGTCGAGAATCTCCTCCGACGTATGGCCGTCGAGGTCGCCGGTCGGTTCGTCGGCGACAATCAGCGCGGGGTCAGTCACCAGCGCCCGGGCAATGCCGACGCGTTGCTGCTCGCCGCCGGAGAGTTGTCCGGGGCGGTGCTTCACGCGATGGTCCAGGTTGACCAGGTCCAGGGCAATGTTCACCTGCTTGCGCCGTTTCGCCGCCGGCATGTCGAACAACAACAGCGGCAGCTCGACGTTCTCGTAGGCCGTCAGGACGGGGATCAGATGGTAGAACTGGAAGATGAACCCGATATGCGCGCTGCGCCAGCGGGCGACCGAGGCCTCGTCCATCTCGGAGATCGCCTCGCCGGCGATGATGATCCGGCCGGAGGTGGGCCGATCGAGTCCGGCGATCAGGTTCAACAGCGTGCTCTTGCCCGAGCCGCTGGGGCCGATCAGGCTGACGTAGTCGCCGGCCGCCATTTCCAGGTCGACGCCGTGGAGCACCCGAACCGGTTCGCTGCCGGTGAGGTATTCCTTGTAGACCGACTCCACATGAACAATCGCATCGGTCATGTGGGTCCTCCCGCCACAACTTCCTTCACACCACACTGCCTTTCGATCAGATCGCAGGCCACCAGCACGCCGTCCTCGACCCGAACGACGCGAGCGACCGACTGGGCATTGGCGGCGTATTCGGGGTTGGTCAACAGGGCCTGCAACTGCCGGATCGCACGGCGGGCGGTGTACTTCTTTCGCAGGATGGTCTGCGATGTGCCCAAGCGTTCCAATCGCATGGCGTTGTCGGGCTGGTCGTGGCTATAGGGAACGACCAATGTCGGCCGCCCCGACCGCAGGGCCTCGGCCGTCGTGCCGATGCCGCCTTGATGCACGATGGCACACGCCCGCGACATAATGGCCGAATAGGGCAAGTACTCAACCGCAAGGATGTTTTTCGGCAAATCGGCGGGCGGTCGATTCTTGCCGATCAACAGCACCGCGCGGCGTCCGAGCCGCACGGTCGCCTTCACGCTTTCGCGGTAGAACGTGCCCGGGTCGAGCACGGCGGCCGAGCCGAGCGTGAAGAGGATCGGCGGTTCACCCGCGGCGAGGAATCGCTCGACCTGCTCGGGCAGCCCGGCCTGTGACCCCTTGCCGTCGTACGAGGCGAAGCCGGTGATGACCGCGCTGGCCGGCCAGTCGGGCTGCGGCGCCGCCAGTAACGGCGAGAACAGCGCCAACACCACATAGGGCGAATACTTCCCCTCGAACAACGGATGCGCCGACGGCGGCAGGCCCAACTCGCGCCGCAACTGGGCAAGCGGCTCGGTCCAGCGGCGACTGACGAGCTTGAAGAAGTTCACCACGCGTTGTGTCGTGGGCGGCCCCCACGACCGCAGACGCGACAAGAACCGAAGCGCCGGGAACTCGGGCAAGTCGTACGCCGAGCAGAAGGAGAATGGCGCCAGCGCGCAATAGGCCCATTTCAAGTCCCGCATTTCGGCGGCCAGCCGCCCTGCGTAGGCCAGTTCGCCCGCGACGAGAAAATCGGCCCCCTCGCACGCTTCCAGCAGATCGTCGTACGTCTCGCGAATAGAGCCGAACACATAGTCGCGCAGCAGCCGCTTGGTTCCCTTGCGGGCGTCCATCATCAGCGCGGCGAGCTTTGGATCGTCGACCGGCACATCGGGCCGAATCGGGTGGAAGGCGAAAGCGAGCGACTCGATCTTCTCGCGGTAGGCTTCGAGGGTCGCAAAGACCACCTCATGCCCGCGGGCGCGCAACTCCAACCCCAGCGCGATCTGTGGGTGCAAATCGCCTAGCGATCCGATCGTGGTCAGTACGATTCTAGCCATGGGAACCCCGGCAGCCCTTTCACAAGAAGCGCGTCACGAATGCTATTGCTTATCGCCGTCGTCGCGGGTCCGCGGTCGGACGATCTGGCCGTCGTCGAGCGACAGTCCGCCCGGCAGAATGACGACGTCGCCTTCGGCGAGCCCCGAGCGGACCTCGACCTTCTCATCGACCGTATCGCCCAACTCCATCGCACGGCGCCGCGCCGTCTGTCCATCGAGCACGAAAACGAACGATTCGCCCGCCTCTTCCGCAACCGCGTCGTGCGGAACGCGAAGCACCGACGCCTGTTCGGCCGTCGCGTCTTTGAGGATCCGCACGCGGCAGTTCATGTCGGGAGCAAGCCGCTCGTCGGCCTCCAGGAATTCGACTCGCGCCTGGCGCACGCCTCGCTGGCGGTTGTACATCGGCGCCAGCCAGCAGACCCGGCCTGTGTACTCCCGCTCCGGGTAGGCTTCGGTGGTGATCAGGCAGGACTGACCGATCTTGATCCGCGGCGTATCGCGTTCCTGGATGTCGATCTCGGCTTCGAGCTGGTTCAGGTCGGCGATGGTGAACATCGCGCCGGTCATCGACTCGGGCCGCACGCTCTCGCCGCAGTCGACCGAACATTTCAGCAGCGTGCCGCTGACGGTCGCGCGGATCGTGGTATTGTTGTCGTAATACTCGGCCTTGGCCAGAAGGGCCTTGGCGCGTTCGACCTCGGCGGCGGCCGCCGCGAGCCGCTCTTTGCGCGCCCCGCGCTTGAGTAGCTCGAGTGTCTGGGAGAGCTGCTCCACCCGCGATGCGGCCTGCGCCCTGTTGGACCGCATGCGGTCGTACTCGGCCGGGGCGATGGTGTCTTTGAGGGTCTCGGCACGCCGGAGATTCGACTCCGCCAGTTCGAGCATGCTTTGGGCTTCCTCCAGCGCGGCTTCGGCCTTGCGGATGTCCTGCTCTCGGGCGCCGCTTTCGAGTTCCTCAAAGTTGGCCCGTGCAAGCTCGAGGCCGGCCTTCATCTGGTTGACCTCGGAGAGATACTGCTGCCGGTCGAGCCGGGCGAGCACGTCGCCTTGGGCAATGCGATCGCCCTCTTCGACCGGAAGTTCGACGACGGTGCCTGGGATGCGAGGGTTGACCTGAATGATGCGGCCAGCCATGACATAGCCGGTCGTGTCGAGGACGAAGTCGGCCGCTTCTTCGGAGGTGACCAGCACCGTGTCGACTTCCGGCATGGCCGACGCTCCGCGAAGCTGGTTGAACCACGTGGTCGCCTGCTCCTGAACCCCGACCCCCGCGACGCAGCCGGCAACCAGCAACACGAGCAGAATCAGCCGGCGCCATCGGCGGCGTGGCTTCCCGCCCGGGCTGATATGGCTCTTGTCGAGCTTCAGCGCTTGGACGCGCTGCGACATCGCGTTCGACGAAGTCGCGTCGGCTGCCGGCTCCCGTGCCTCGGCGGTAGACGCAGCAGAACAGGCGTGCCGGCCATTCGTCTTGGCTTCGAGGTCTTTTGCGGCGACTGAGGGTGCCATCAGCACAACTCCAGGAAGTTAAGGTCCAACCGTTTCATCATAGTCAGAACGGCGCGCAATGCAAGCTGAGGGCCTTCGAGAGCCGTGCGGGGGGGCCACCCGCGCCCGCTCTGGGGCCTGCGATCCATTCGCATCGTCAAACGCCTCGAATATCCGGGCCACTTCAGCGCGGTCGAGGCCGAATTCCTCCAGCGTGTAGTGGTGTTTGCCATGTTTGTCTTTTGGATTGTGCGCGCACCATCCCTTCGCCCCTTGCTCGAGCGACGGCGAGTATTCATAACCGAAATGGTCATAAATGCCGCGAATCGTGCCGATCGGGTCGGCGACCAGGTCGCGGTACTCCAGGTCGAGCACTCGGCCCGGCTCGGCGTGGTGGCGCGCCGCGGCCGAGCGTCGCAACCCTTCTGCAAATAGTGTGCCGACCTCGCGGCCAATGTGCTCCGTGCGGATATCATCCGAAAATATTCCCCGGTAGGTGGCGAACAGACTGCACGTCGACGCCAACACCTCGCCCGGATCGCGCCGGATCTGAACAATACAGGCGTCCGGAAACACATCCAGCAACGACTGGACGCCGAACACATGGGCCGGCGACTTCAGCAGCCAATGCCCTCGCGGCGGGCGCTGCCGCTGCAATAGTTGCAACTGCCGGTAGTAGTGCCGGTAGGCGGTGTCCAGCGTCTCCTGGGGCACTTGCGTCAGCCACTCGGTATAGCGGGGCAGCCGGCCTTCGAGCAGAGCGTAGCTCGTCACAAACGTATTCATCAACAGCCGGCTGCATTCCTCCGGGCCCTCCGGGTCGGTCGGGTGGATCGTTCGCAGGTGCGGCGCCAGGCCGTAGAGCGTTTTGATAATCAAGGCCGTTCGGCGGATACGCGGATCGGGGTCTTTGGCCCGCTCTCGCTCCCGAGGCACCGGGAACAATGCCTCCCATGTCAGCAGCGGTCGGCTTTTTGGGTCTTGGGACAGAAGGTTGTACAACAGGGTCGTGCCGGTGCGAGGCATTGCGGCAATAATCAACGGCCGGCGAACGGGCTGCTCGACAATGCCCGGATCTCGCCGGATCTCGTTCTCGATCATCAGCCGATTCTTCAACAGGCCGAGGATATTCAGCCGCATCAGTCCGCGGCCGGCGGGCGTCAGGGCGGCTTCCTCGTTGTAGGACGCGAGCATCCGTTGCAGTCCCTCGCGAAATCCGTCCTCGCCGAAAGCGTCCAGGCCGGTCTTCTTGCGCGCGGCCGCCGTCAGTGACTCGACGTCGAGCCGTCCGACGGGCACTCCCGCCTTGTGCAAGAGGCGAGCCGCCGCGTTGTAAACACGCACTCCCAGGGGCCGGTGTAGACGGGTGAAGGTTGTCTGGGAAGACATCGAAAGCCTCCATTCGCAATGTGGAAGAGTCCCTTCCGCAAACAGTCGTACACATCTTCGAGTACAGGTCCTCGTCAACTATTCGATCGCGTTCCCGTCATATTCCGTCGCGGCGTCGACCAGCGGACCGCTCGACGATGCCAAGGCAAAGGCCAGGATCGCCGAATCGTAATGCAACGTCTGCACATGGTACGCGCAGCCGTTGGCAAGATACCGGATCAGCAGGCTGCCGTCTGGGTCGCCGTCGACCGCCACGAAATGGCTCCCCCAATGCTCTGTCGCGGCCCCGGCTGCCTTGCCGGCCGCTTGCTTGGCACACCAAAGCCTCAGCGGCCAGGCGCCCTCGGGCTGCTGACGCTCGAGTGTTTTAAGCAGGGCGATTTCGTCGGCATTAGCGAATTGCTCCAGCATGGCCGTCACATCCCGGTCGACCGGCTCGATGTCGATGCCGCAAGGGCTGGTCGCCGTCAGTGCCGCCGTCAGCTCGTCGGTGTGGGCAATGCTCACTTCCGGCATCGGCGGGAAGTCCTCCAGCGGACAGACGGCCGGGCGGCCCGCCTCGTCCACCCCAAGCACCAGATGCGCCGGATGGACCATCTCGGTGCCCATTCGCTGGGCGATATCCAACCGCACGGCGTCCTTCGCGGCGATCCGGCCCATCAACCATTGCCGCTTCGCTTTGGGCGACGGGAGGCTGTCGTAATAATCCATCTCGCACTGGTGAAGCATCATCCGAGCCACCCAATCAATCGTCGCGTGCCGAAGTTCGTCGCGAGGCAGCAACGCGCATAGCGATTCTCCCTCCACGCCGGGCAACAACACGGCGGTCGATAAATGATACCGGGTGAGCGACCGCTGGACCTGCTGCAGGGGCGGCGAATACTCGAACAGCCATTTCGTGATCCCGCGGACGCGGAACCATACCTGCCCGCTGCCATCCTGGACCTCGGCGTCGGCCGTCACGGTACGCGTGTTGCGGTTGACCGACCGCACCTGCACGCGCACCGGCACGCGGGTCCCCGGCGGCGGCGCGGGCCGATACAGTTCGAGTTTGCCGATTTTCGCAGGCATGGTGTGGATACCCTGGATCAGCGTCCACATCCCGATCGACTGGTTCACGCCGTCCCAGACCACCGGGTCGAGCAACAACCGCGAACTGCTCCGGGTCGCGAAGAACCCATCCATCGGTCGGACGGTCAGTTCCACGCCGAAACCGTCGTCGCCCCACCAGTCGAGTTGGGAAATGCATTGAAAGAGCGGGCCGTGGAAGGCGTAGCGATCGGCGTAAAGCTGCTCCGGCGTAACCGGCCAAGCGCGCGGTTCGGCCGGTTCGGTGAATTGCAGCCGGACGTCCTCACGGTAGGCCGAGCCCAGCAGAACGTCGGCCGACGCGCTGCGGTCACCGTCGCTGTGGATTTCGGTCTCCACGCGATGCACTCCCGTCTCCGGATCGACCGACGCGAGACGCGCCTCGATCCGAAGCTCGTTTGTGCGGCAATCCAGCATGTTGATCCACTTCACCGCCTTGAGGTTCTCCAGGCCGACCACCCCGAGCTCGGGCGCCAGGCAGACGGCCGTTTCGGCCAGGGCCTCCGCGATCACCGTCATCGGCATCGTCGGCAAGCGGTGTTCGACCGGTTTGCCCGTGGCCTCGTCGATCAGCGAGTGATCGTGCAAGAAGAGGTCCTCCCCCAGATCGAGCACGCGACGCACGACGATCTCTCGGCGCGGCATGTGGTGGAGCACCTCGTCGACAAACGGCAGCCCGAGCGATTCGGGCGAGACCGGCGGAGTCGCGTCTATTTCGACGGCTTCCTCTTCAGCAACTTCCTCCGTACCGGGCTGCTCCGCGACAGCGATCGATTCGTTCGCCTCCACAACCGGCGCACTTGGCGATTCAACCTCACGCACATGCGGTTCACCGGATGGTTCGGCTGGGTCGGCAACCGGGGCCCAATCCATCTGCAGCGGCAGCTCCATCCGCGACCGAGACGGGGAAGCCCTCTCGGCGTCATGTTCCGCCGACTCTGCCTCCTGCGATCCGTAAAGACCGGCCACGTCGAATCGGACGCCCGAGGTCAACAACACCGCACTGAGGTGCTGCAATTGCGTTATCGGGTTGCGGTGATCCAAGTCGACCGCCGCGCTGATGATGTCGGGCTTGGGGAGGATCGTCCGGATGTTCGACGCCATCGTACCGCCGCCGATCTGAATGAAAATCCTCGCCCCGTCGTCGTAGATACGGTGGAGCGTCTGCCAGAAGCGGACTGATGAGTGCAGGTTGTTGATTGCAAGTTCCCGAATCCCCTCTTTGTCGTCCGGGAAGGGGCTCGCGGTAATGGCCGAATAGACGGGAAAGTTCGGTTTGCCGAACGGGAAATCGAGGTTGAGCGTCTTCAGGACCAAGTCGCGCAGCCCGCGCATCAGGGGCGTGTGGACCGGCGGGTAGGGGAGATCCTTCGCGATGCGGCCATCGGCTTGCAGGTGGGCCACCAGTCTGGGAAGCGATTCGTGCTTACCGCCGATGATGAGTATCTCCGGCGCAATGTGGATGGCGATCGACACGTCCGGGAACTCGCCCAGATAGGTGTTCAACCGCTCTTCACTGACGCAGGCCAAGGCCAAGCGCCCCACGCCGGCCCACTCCGGCGACATTTCCAGCGACAGCCATAAACGCGACAGCAGTGTGTCCCGCTCGACCACCCCGGCGGCACACAACGCCGCGATCTCGCCCTGACTCTGTCCGCACACCATGTCGACCGGCACGTCGAGCCGTTCCATCAAAAGCCAGCTTACGAGATTCGCCAACGTAACGCCGGGGGCAGCCAGGTTGCGCTGCGACGGATGGATATCGAACGGCTCGCCGCTACCGTCGTCCACGAGCGCTTTCATCGCGGCCAGCCGATTACGCAGTTGCAGTTGCACTTCGTCCGGCAGGCTCGACGGTGGGTAGAAGAGCATCTCGGTCGAGACCGGGTCGTCCGGATGCCCATCGCGCCACTGGACCTTGTCGAACTCGCGGCGAACGTCGGGATAGAAGCGGCAAAGCTCCATCAGATGGATCGGGTAGTTTCCGATCAACCCCGGAAAGCCCAAGCCGGGGAACATGCCGGCGACCTTGCCTGCCGGCCGATCGGCCTGGCTCCCATAGTAGATCCCATCCCCGTCGTCGGTGGTCAGGCTGCCGTCGCGCAGGCGGGCCATGCACTGCGATAGGACTCGCTCGGCCGCCGACCGATCGGCACAGACCACGGCCAGCTTGTGCGGATGCGTGAAGTCCAACCGCTCTAGCAGCGATCGGGCGACACGCTGGAGGCTCGTCGCTTCCGCCACCTCCCTGACGCCCTGCTGCAACCGCTCGGCCAGCCCCTCGACCGTCGTCGCGGTTAAGACAAGCAACTCGCTCGGCCACCGGCTTCCCACACTATGTGGGCGACGAAGCGCAGGCACAGCCGTCTCAGTCGGCGCGTTCCCCCGAATTGTCATCGGCACCTGCTCGGGCACCTCCTCGAGCACCACATGAGCATTGATGCCGCCGAACCCGAATGCGTTCACCCCCGCCCGCCTCGGATGCTCGCCCGCCGAGTGGATCCACGGCCGCACTTCGCGATTGATGTAGAACGACGCTTCGCGCAGCAACTCGTGCGGCTGTTCGCAGTTGAGGCTGGGAACCAAGCACTTGTTCGACAGGGACAACGCCATCTTGATCAGCGATGCGATGCCGGCCGCCGGCATGGTATGGCCGATCATCGACTTGACGGACCCCATGGCACGCTTCGGCGGATATTGGCCGCGGGTGCCGAAGAACTGCTTGATGGTTTCCATCTCCACCTGGTCGCCGGCCTGCGTGCCCGTGCCGTGGGCCTCCAAATAGCCGATCGTGGCCGGATCGACCCCGGCGTCGCGATAGGCGTTCTTCAGGGCTTCGATCTGGCCGCGCGTCGAAGGATTCAGGATGTGTGTGTCGTGCCCGTCGCCGGCGGAGCCAACGCCTTTGATGATCGCGTAGACGCGGTCACCGTCGCGGGTAGCGTCTTCGAGTCGTTTCAGTACAACGGCACCGCCGCCCTCGCCGATCAACAGCCCGTCGGCGCGTCGGTCGAATGGGCGGATGTGACTCGAGCGCGAAATGGCATTCAGCCGTGCGAAGATATACCAGAACCCCGGCTGCTGGCAGAGGAACACGCCGCCGGCGACTGCCAGGTCGCTCTGACCGTAACGTAGCCGGGATACGGCGTGCTCGACCGCGATCAGCGACGAAGCGCACGCCGCGTCGACCGTGTAAGCCGCGCCGCGAAGGTTTAGACGATTCGCCGCTCGGCTGGCGACCAGATTGGGCACGCAGGTGGTGATCGTGTCGGCTTCTCCAGGCGGCAGCGCCGCGCGGATCCGGGCTTCGAGTTCTTCGCGCCGGCGAGCGAACGATGTCCCCGGCAACTCCGACTCGAAGTAGTTGAGCAGCTTCTCCAGCAGGTCGGCGCGAAGGTTCAACTCCGCGAACTTGTTGGAAATATAGCCACCGCGCCCGACGATAACGTCGGTGCGCTCGCGCACCGCGGCATCGGCCGCTACACCGGCATCGGACAGCGCACCGCCGATGGCGTGCAGCATCAAGAACTGGTCGGGGTCGCCCTGTTTGACGATCTTCGGCATGATGCCGAATTTCAACGGGTCGAACCGGAACCGCTCGGGCAGGAAGCCGCCCCGACTGCAAGGGATATGGGCATCGTGCGACTTCGGAAGGCGGAGAACGTCGCCGCCGTTGAGTCGCCCCGGCGGCACCTCGCGGATCGCCTCGACACCGTCGGCCAGGTTGGTCCAATACTCCTGCAGATTGCACGCGCCGGGAAACACACACTCCATCCCGACGATGGCGATATCATGGCTGTTCATGTGCTTGCTCACGGCGCCCCTACTTTCCTATTTCGGCAATAGCCTGAATTCCGCATGCGATGGTCACCTCGGGCTCGTTCGCCTGCGGCATCCGCAACTCAGCGATCAAGGCCTCGGCGCCGGCCTCGATCGGGATCAGCTCGATACCCCGGGCCCGGTACAGCCGCCGAAGCTCCTCGGAAATCATGCCGGCGTCCCAAGGCCCCCAATTGATTGCAACCACCCGGCCCGGCCACTGGGCATCGAGGTGGACGGCCAGTTTGTTCAGATACTCATTGGCCGCCGAATAGTCGATCTGTCCGGCGTTGCCGAAACGTCCCGAAACCGAAGAAAAGAAGACAAGGAACTTCAGCCCCTCCGGCCGCAGTCGCTCGGCCAGCACATTGGCGCCGTCCGCCTTGGTGCGAAACACCCGGGCGAACGACTCGGTCGTTTTCTTGGCAAGCAGGCTGTCTTCGATCACGCCGGCGCCGTGGATCACACCGTCGATCCGCCCAAACCGGCCGTACAGGTCGTCGATCAACTGGCCGAACTGCTCCGCGTCGGTCACGCTGACGGCGTGGTATTCGACCTCGGAGCCGGCCTGGCGCATTGCGGCGATGTTGGCGTGGATCCGCCGAGTCTTCAGCAACCGCTGGACGGCCCGTTCGATCTTCGCCGGCGTCATCGCGGCGCCCTGCTGCCGCATCCGCTGGATGAAGTGGTGTCGCAGGGCGGCCGCGTCGGCCAGGCCGCGGGTGTCCTCCGGCTCCTGTTCCAGGGGCGAACGTCCTACGAGCACCAGACGCGGCTGCGCCCGTCGAGCGAGGTGCAAGGCGGCGTCGGCCGTAACCCCATAGGCGCCGCCGGTGATCAGCACCACCGAGTCGGCGTCGAGCGAAAGCGGCTCGCGTGCCGAGTGGTCCGCGGGGGCATCGACCAATTGCACCGTCCAACGCTCATTGCCGGAGAACCCCACTTCGGTCAGCCCATCGTCGCAGACAATTTCCTGGGCTACTTGGGCGAAAAGCATTTGCGGGTCCATGTCCGGGTCGAGGTCGATGTTTTTGACCCGCACACCGGGCCATTCCTTGCCAACGCTCTTACACATACCGAGCGTGCCGGTTTGGGCCAGCGGCAGTTCTTTGCCGCCATCGAGCCCGAACTTGCCGCCCAGCGAGGTGAAGTTGTAGACCCAGCCGCCGCCCTGTTTGGCGCTTGCTCGCAGATCGGCCTCGAACCGTCTTAGGACATGGAACAGTCCCTCGGCCAGTGGCAGCGCGTGATCGCTGGGCCCGACCTGATGGAATGGCTCGCTGAGCCCCAGGAAATTGATCACCGCCCCGACACGGCTATCCTGCTCGCCCCGGACCATGGCATGCAGTGCGCCAACCGCCTCGGGGGAGGCGAGATCGACCATGTAACGGTTCGCTCCGATGCTTCGCGTGGACTCGCCCGGAACGATCTGCCGCACACGGAACTCGTCGCTGCTCAGCGCGGCCTCCATCGCACTTGTCAGCCCGGGCACCTCGCCCAGGACTAGGAGGATGTCACGCCGAGGGAACTCTTTTTTTTTTGGTCGCCGGAAGCGGCCGGACGGGGCGCTTCGACGGCCTGCAACACGGCACGCTCCACGGCGGGATCCGCCTCGGAGCCGGTGGCCGATGAACTCGAAGGGGCACCCGACGTCTTGGCCTCACCGTTGCCCCCGGCGCCGTTGGCATTGGCCGCATAGGTGTTGACGATCGCGCGGATCGTCGTCATCTCGGCAAACGTGGCCAGCCCCCCATCCTCCTCTTCGTTCGCCCCCGGCAGCCAAGCATGGTAGTCGGTCAGCTCGCTGAAAATCTCGACCGTCTTGATCGAGTCGATCCCCAACTCGGCCTCCAGTTCCAGATCGTCGCCGAGCATCTCCGAGGGATAGCCGGTCCGATCGCTGATCGCCTGGATCAGGTCCTCGCGGAACTTTTCGACCGGCGGTGCCCCGTTGCTTCCGATGCCACCGGCTGGCATCGGAAGCGTCGCCGACGGAGTTTCGGCCACAACCGGCGGCTCACCATTGGCCGGGGGTGCCTTGGTCGGAGCCCGAGCAGCCGAGTGAGCCGCCGCGGGCGCGGCCGATTCAGCCGAAGACGCCTTGGGCGTCTGTTGTACCGGAGGTTCCGCCGCCGACTCAAAAGCCGCGGCAGGGGCCATTGCCGGGTCTGCCGCGGCGACCGGTTGCGACGCAGGCGAAGCTTTCGCAGCCGGCTTCGCCGCGGGGGTCGGCGCCGCGGGACGCGCGGCAGGTGTCGTCGAACCATTGCCCGATAGCGGCGAAGGAACCACCGGCGAAGGAACCACCGGCGAAGG
>Ga0180434_10001399_pt1 | contig 34389 bp, 48 predicted proteins | sample SS_ome_7_FD_132453 | JGI IMG/M metagenome (GOLD analysis project Ga0180434, IMG submission 132453) | Hypersaline lake sediment archaeal communities from the Salton Sea, California, USA - SS_1_D_2 metaG | ecosystem: Environmental > Aquatic > Non-marine Saline and Alkaline > Hypersaline >... | reverse complement strand
GGTTGCCTTGTTTTGGGGCTGGAAGGACCCATTGGGGGGTTTGTCTTTTCTACAGATTTCGCAGTAATGCGAATCGGTTATCCCCTTGGACGCCGGCATGACGGCGCCGCAACCCATACACGTTCGCTTTTTCTGTTTAGCCATAGCGGCCCGTCCTTAAACTTTCTTTGCCGACCCGGGCAAGGTATACCCCTGGGACCTATTGTCCATTCCTTGGGCCTTTGCGCGCGCCTGGCGCGCTATAATCCTTGCCGCGGCCTTTCGGTTAGGCCGCGACCATTCGGGATGTTCGGCGCGGACTAGCCAGCCGCCGGGGTCGCGTAGTTTCTTTAACCCGCGTTGTTCGCTAGTCTTGTTCGGCGTCTGCATTTCTTTTTATCCTTTCGTTGTTGGTGTAACCGTAACCAATAGCGTAACCGGATACGGGCCGGCCAGGGGCCGGGGGCGTAACCGTCCCTAACGTAACCCCCCCCCCCTTTACAGGGGGGGGAGGTTACGGGTACGGTATACGCCCCCTCTCGGTACCCAAGGCGAGAATAGCCGGTTACGCCGGTAACGGGGCGGTTACGGTTAGCGGTTACGCTATCTAACATTGTTTAGCCTATAGGTTAAAATGGTACGTTGGTTGGCGCGGGGGGTTTTGGCCTATACAAACCGTCGCCGCAAGATTCCAGGACGCCGGCCGCGACGGCGCGCGCCTGGGGTCCGGTAATCCACTTATGGACCATGGGACGGGGGTTTTTCGTCTTTGTGATATGTCGGGTAATGGCGCGGTCTATGATTTCGCGCGCCGGCAATCCCGCGGCGCGTTCGTTGTCGTCGTAGAACACTTCGCCCAATCGCTGGAAACCTTCCGCGGCTATCTTGCGCTTTGTCTCTTTGTGGGTTTCCTCATAGTCGGGGTCGCGCCAATATATACGGTCCAGGTCGCGGGCGTGGGATATCAATCGTTCGCGGACGGGTTTTCCGTCGGCGTCCTTCCAGCCTAGCCGGTTTCCCCGCTTTGCCGCGACCAAAACGAAAACGCCGGGGGTTTCGGTTCGGATTAGAACCAAAACGGCGCGCGCCCAATTGGCCCATTCGGCGGACCCGGCCCCCAGGTAGGCGAAATCCTCGGCGGCCCATAGGTCGCGCCCCTGGGCCTGGCGTAACGGTTTGGGGCTATGATGTACGACGACAAGGCAAACGCCGGTTTCAAGTAATACGGGCTGGATATGGTTACGCAACCATGCCGAAACGTCGACCTGGGCGGACGAATCCCCGCCTAAAAACGCCAATGCCGGGTCGACTATTATTAGGTCCGGGGCGTGTCTTTCGGCAATGGCGCGGATAACGTCCGCAAATGCCTTGCCGGAACGCGCGGTTTCGCGGTAGAACGTTAGGTTTTTGGCTACTAGTTCGGTTTCCGGTACGGACAACGCGGGGACGCCGTCGACGCCGGCGCTAAACGCGTGAAAAACCCCCTGGTAGATTTCGGCAAGGTCCCCCAGGTCGTTTTCGGCCTGGACTATGACGGCGGATAGCGGACGGTTAAATGCCATTCCGAAAAAATCGCGACCTACGGCCGCGGATATCGCGAATTGCACGATAAACGACGATTTCCCGACGCCGGTTGGCGCCGCCAACAGTAACGACCCGCCGCGGCATAGGTAACGGCTAGGTATAAGTTCGCTAGGGTCCGCGTTAACGGGGAAATCCAAAAGGTCTATCGGGGAAACGTTGGGGGGAAGGATTGTAGGGGCCTGGCCGGATTGTTCCAGCCAGGCGCGAAACTGCAAATCCGAAAACCAGGGGTTGGCGTCCGCCGGCGCCGTTGTCGCCGGGGTTTCTTTATCGGGCATGGTTCGGACCCCCTTTAAGGTAAAAAATAGGTTGTGGTATGTTGCCGTCGCGGATTCCGCCGGGGAAACGGACCAATTTAGCCATATCCCATAGGCTAGGGTCGGCCCCCAGGTAAACGGCATAGGCAAACAACGCTAGAACGTGCTTTTTTGACGGCAAACCGTCTACCCTATACCAACCGTGGATAGACTTCCCGCCGCTAAATACGGCCATGACTAGGGGCGCCAATGGCGACGATAGCGCCGACAATACCGCGGCCTGGTCGGGCAACGCGTCCCCGGTGTCGAACTCGACGACGACGAAACGGCGCCGGTCGGGGTCGCCGGCGTTTTCCAAACAACGCGCGGACGGGTTGCCGTCCTGGGTCCGGCCGGACCTGGCGCGCATTGGGTTTGCTACGATGAATTGCAATGTCGCGGCCGACGGCGCGAACTCCAGGACCCGCATTGTATGGGCGTTGGTCATGGCCGGCGCGACGCAAACCAGTTCCTTGGGGTCGTACAATGCGGCCAATGCGTCGGCCGCGGTCGCTAGGCATGGTTCGGGTTCGAACAACCGCGGCGCCTTGAACAATAGCCGGCGCGCGTTGTCGTTTGCCGGCGGCCAGGATACCCGCGCGGCCGGCCTCGCGACGCCTTGGGCAACGTGCCGGGTAATTTTTTCTATGTCCTTTGGGATTTGCCGGACCCTATCGCGCCAGCCATGGCGGACGGCGTAGTCCGTTAGGCGCCGTTCGACGTCCTGGGGGTCGGCGCCGGCGTGGATTAATCGCGCCGCGACCTTGAATAGCCACAAATGGCGCCCCTTGCCCGTCGCCGGGGGGTCCGCCAACAGGCGCGCGGTTGACGCGGAATAGGGGGTTAGTATCATGGGCGGGTGTCTACATCCTCAACGTCCGCGGGAATCCATCCCCGTTTTTTACATTCGTTAACGGCAATGGCGACGGCCTGGCGATAGGATTCCGCCGCGTATGGCCGTTCAAATTGGGCGTTATTTGTAGTGTTTAAGCATTGTACGGACCATCGGCGTTCGTAAACGCCAACGGGGTTTTTCATGGGTCCATAACTAACACTAACGACAATCCCAACCTCCCCTAATACTTCCATTATGGTTATTGCTAAACTATTCGTTATTAGTTCACTATGCGTAAACATGGTTTTCATAGTTTCTATCACCTCCGCGCCTTGTCTTCAAGGTCGATAATTAATGCGACGGCGGTTCGCAACGTTTTAAGGGGTTCCTTGTCCGTCGGGGATTTGGCCGCGGCCGCCAACGCGGCTTTAAGACGGGCGACTATCGCCAGGTTCCGGGCCTCGGATTGCCGAAACTCCGCGGTTAGACGGTCGACGGTCCGGCCCAATTTACATTCGGTGCAATCGCAACGGTAATCGTGGAATGACCTGGGGGCGTTCCTTTCCATTTCTGCAACGACCCTACAAATTTCGCCCATTTCCGATTCGATTAGGGTTAGGTTGTGTTCGTTAGCCATATGGTCGAACAGGGGTTGGTAATAGGGCTTTGACGTAATCATTTCGCGTACCTTTCCATTAATTTCCCTTCACAATCCAGGGGCAAATCCGCGGCCCATTCCGGCGTTTTGCGGACAATGGCCATAGCGGTTTCCAGCAGTTGCGGCGCGCGGTCCTGGTCCAGTTCCAAAACGTATTCATCATGTACCAAAAGGACGGCGCGGAACGCGGACGCCGACAACGCCAAAAGACGGTCCGCGAAAACGTCCCTTGCCGTCCCCTGGACCGCGTTTTCGGCCAATATGGCGCCCCATAGGCGGACCGGCCTTTCCCCCTTTATCTGTTCCGCGGTCAATTCCGGTTTTTTGTCGGGTCCCTTGTCCGTAACCTTGACGTTTCGGTATAGGATTTGCCGTCCCGACGGCAAGACGGACGCAAACGTTAGCGACGGCGTCCCGGCGGCCGCCATACATTCGCTTTCCAGTTTGTCCCAATACGCGCAAATCGGGGCGTTTGTCTTGCGATAGTCGCGGACGATAGACGCGGCCAGTTTGGGGTCCAGGTCAAGGCCGGCCATAGCCTTTGCGACGACGGCGAATTTACCGGCGCCGCAACCGTATCCCAGGCCCAAAACGCGGGCCTTTGCCAGTTTGTATAGCCTCGGGTTTTCGGATTTTAGGTCGCCCCCGGTCCAATGCATGGTTGCGCGGGCGTGGGCCTCATAGACGCCCAATCCCGCCCGGATTCGGTCCAGGGTGTCATGGTCGCCGGCCAGCCATAGCAATATCCGGGCCTCAATTTGGGCCAGGTCGATAACCCCGAAAACCTTTCCGGGGGCGGGGACCAAAAATCCCCGGACGTCGCAAAATTCACCATCGGAATTTATGTTTTGGGGGTTCCAGCCGCGGCCCCCGCCGGACCATCGGCCAGGCGCGGCGCCGCAATACTTTAGATAGGTTTCCAGCCTTTCGCCGGCGGGTTGCGTCGGGAACGTCCGGTTATACATGGCGCGCAATACGGAAATCCGCCGGTTTAGCCTTCGCCGGGTCTGCATCTTGCCGACCAAATCCCGGATTTCGCCGCGGGAATTTGCGGCCCAGGTTATGAATTTCGGGGATTTAATGTCCGTGGATTCCGGGGGTTCGAATCCCTTTAGCGCGCAATAGTCCTTTAGCGCCTTTGGCGACGTCGGCGGGGCCGTCCCCGACCATGGGAAACTCGCGTCCAAGGTTTCAAGGTCGCCGGTAAGTTTGCCAAGGGTCCGCCAGGCCGCCGGGTCGACCGCGATTCCTCGCCGGCCAATTTCCATTGTTAGGGCCGAAATTCGACGTTCGGCCGTGGGCCAATACTTGCCGGCGGATTCCCAAAGTTCAAGGCATAGGCGCGCGTCCTGGGCGCAATAGCGGGCATATTCGGGGGTCGCCATGGTCGCCCCCTTGGCGTTGTCGCGCGGCGCCTTGTCGACGACGGTTCCCAGGATAGCCAAGGCCGCGCCGGCCAAATCGCCGGGGCATTGGAAATAGCGCGACATTGCCGCGGTATCTATCCATTCCCGGGGTTCGTAGCCGGCGGGGGCCGTTCCATCTTCTGCTAAACGGGAATAAACGGCCATATCAAATGCGGCGTTATGGGCCAGGACCTGGCGCCCGGTTATCGACCCCCAGGGGAAAATCCGGGGGTCGACGGCGCCGCAATGTATATCCCCGCCGGGTTGCCGGTACGCGTACCCGACGAGCAAAACCCGGAATTTGGGATGGTGCGCGTATCGCCAATAACCCATTTCGCTAACCGTGCAATCCTTGTCGTAGTAGGTTTCGAAATCCAGGGCCAGGGGGAAATCCCCGTCGGGAATCTCGGGGATTTCGGATAGGCCGGCCGGCCCGGGTCCCTGGGGGTTGTCGGATTCGGCCGGGCAGGGGCTGGGCGCCCCCTTGGGGTAGCCCGGGTCCGGCCGGTTGTCGTCAAATTCCGCGAACAAATCCGCCGTCGCTATTTCCGCGGCGTCCCCGCCGTCGGTTGAAAGGTCTAGCAATTGTTGGCGCCGTTCGCTATTCATTGCCGGTTGCCTTTCGCGGGTCGTAATCCTTGGCGTAACGCCATACGGCCGCGGCCGCCAGGAAATAGGCGTAATGCCGTTCGGGGTCGTCGTGCTTTACAACGTCCATTCGCCCGGGTTCGGTCGACGAGATAAAAATATTAGCCATTAGGACGCGTTGCAACCGTTCGGCGCCGTAGTACGCCGCGGCATAGGCCGCCAGTTGCGCGGCCTGTCCGTCGTAAGCCTGGCAAGGTTCGCCGGGTTTAGTCTTGCGCGTCTTGTAGTCAAGGATTCCAATCCCGGATTTTCCGTAACTGAAAAGGACGTCGACGCGGCCGGCGTAACCTTCGGCGTTGTTCGTTACTACGATTTCCCTTTCGGTTATTTCTATTTCGGTTTGGTTCCGCCATTCGACGACGGGCCTAACGTATGGCGCCAGGTCGTCGGGATAGGGGTTGCCGGCCAATGCGGCGTCCAATGCGGCATGGACCCTAGTTCCAAGGTCCGCGGCGTCCTTAACGCCCATTTTGGACATTTCCACCAAACGGTCTATGTAGTAGTCTTCGGGTTCGTCCTGGCCGCGGGGGTTGCGCAACGCCGCTATGGCGACCTGTTTTAGTTTCCAGTTTTCCAATTGGGGTTTTGCGATTATTCCCAGGATATTGGTAACGCTAGGCAACAATCCCAGGCGCCGGGCGTCGGTAATCCATACCGGCCGTTCCTTTCCGTTGCGGCCCGGGGTGAAATGTTGCGGATTGCCGTCGCGCGTGTACCAATGCGAATTGTCGCGTTCCGTCTTGTAAAGGATAGCCATGGTTGCCCCTGCCTTTTGTTTAGGGAAACCCCGGGGGCGCCACCCGCCCCCCGGGGGTTGGGCCTAACCGGCCCGGGTTTGCGGCAAGCCGCGTTAGAACGGTATCTTATCCTCGCCGGGTCCAAGGTCGGCGGCCTGGGGTTGGGACGCGGGCGCCGGGGCCGGCGCGGCCGGCGGGGGCGCGACGTTGACGGGCGAGGGGGCCGCGGGCGCCGGCAATGGCGACGGCGCCGCGGGTGCCGGCGCGGGTTGCGTGTAGCCGGCGGGGACGGGGGAAACGGTAACGATTGTTGCGTATTTGGTGCCGTCGCGCCGGGTTTCATGGTCGACGGTCAGCAGGGCCTTTTTCCCCTTCATTTCGACGTAATCCCAACCGACGACGGGCGCGCGGCCCAACCAGGACCGGAGGAATCCGTATAGGTTGGAATTGTCCTTAATCGAAATCCGCATAGAACGGGTCGCGATTCGGAACGGGGTTCCGGCCTGGTCGCGCAAGCCAAAAAGAAACGCCGTCAAATCGACCTTTTCGGTTTGGTTGCGGTCCTCGTATTTCGGCCGCGAAACCCCGAACTTGTCGACGACGTCGATACAGGTCGCCAGGTATGTACCGGGCGGGGGGATTGGTTCGCTTGAAAGGTCCCAAAATAGGGAACTCATGGAAACGGGGGGTTCCTGTAGGATTGCCATTTGCCGATTTCCTTTTGGTTGTGGCTTTTGGCTATTGGGTTTGCCGGGTCCGCCGGCGCGGCCTTTCGTTAGTTGGGGTTCGTTGCGGCAAAAAGAATAATCCTAGCGGCAATATACATCGCGCCGCAAAACGCAAGGAAAACCATAGCGGCGACCAATCCCCCAAGGATTCGGTTTATCAGTTCCTCTATCGGGTCGTCTTGCATTTGCCGGCGTCCTTTTTCGTTTTGGTTTCATCTATGGGCCTATGGCAATACCCATGGAGTTGCCCGCAACGCCGGCAACGTACCAGGGTTCGGACGCCCCCGGATTTCTTTGCCGTCGCGAATCGGTCATGGCCGCAATTCGCGCAAAAATAGGTAAAGACGCCGCGCCGGCGCGGTTTCCTGGCGTTAGCCCGGGCCGCGGCCGTCTTCGCCGGGGACCTGGCTTTCCCCCCCAGGCGCCCCAATAGGCCGGCGGCGCGCGCCAACGCGGTTCGCTTGCGTCTTTCCTTCCGGTTCGGGTTGTCGGCCGGGTTCGGCATTGTCGCTATCCTTTCGGCGTTTCCGGGCAATCTATAGCCAATCGGTTGGCTAGTCAAGGGGTCCGGTTAGATTTTTTTCTGATTCGAAAAGGTCCGGCGTGTCGTCGCCGGCGTCCGTCAAGGCCCGGGCGGCCTGGTGTAGCATATCGTCATATCGGGAAACCCCGGACCCGTCGCAACTATCGGCCAGGGGGCGCCAACGCCGGATAGCGGCCGGCGTATTGACGCGCCCAACGTGTACCCATTTCCCAAGGATTCGCGCGGCCTTTAGGACGCAAACCGCGGCATGGGACGCGCGCCAATCGTCCGAACCCCCAAGGAAAACGGCCTTTATTTCGTCCCATGGTATCGAAAGGTCCGCTAACCCGTCCTGGGCTACTAATGCCAAGGGGACGCCGGCGGGGACCCATTCCCGGGCAATCGTGAATAATTCCAAGGTTCGGCGCGCGTCCCCCCAGGTGTCCGGCATGGCAACAAATTTTAATCCGGGGTCCCCGGCAACGGCCTTTATTCCGGCAATCCAGGCGCGCCGGTCCAACGTGCCGGCATAGCAACCATTATCCAACCCCAGGGGCGTTATGGGGGACGCCAGGCGCCGCGCCGTTAGGCTATTGCACGTTCCCGGGACTAGCAATTGCCCGAATATATCCCCGTATTTGTCCCGGGCGGCCTGGACCTTTTTAGCGCTTGCGTCAAGTAGGATAATCACGCGGCCGGCCCCCGGTCCTTGGTTCGCGGCCGTCCGCCGCGGCGCCCGTTGCGACGGGATGCCATGGCGCGCGCCGGCGACTTGACGCGGGCTATTTGGGCCTGTCGCAACGCCAGGTAGATTTCACGTTGCGGCAACGCCCGATATTTGCCGGCGTTTCCCTGGACATAGACGCCGGCGCGGGTTTCGACCAGGGCGCCGGTATCGTAGCCGGCAACGGTAACGGTCCCCCAGGCCCGCGCGCCGTTAGGCAACGGCGCCGGCCCCCAATGCGGCCGCCAGGCGGCCTTTGTGGATATGCTGATTTTAGGCATGGTCTAACGCCCCATTTTCGAAAGTTTGACGGCCTGGGCAACCGTAGCCGCGTCCGCGCGCGCCGCGTCAAATTCGGCCGTTCCCGGGGTTTCATGGGCCGGCGGCGCCGCCGTCCCCATTTCGTATCCTTGGGAATATGCCTTTTGGAAAGATAGGGAAAGGAAACGGGGGACGCAAAGACGGCGCGCGGCCTTGCCGTCGCGAAACCCAATCAGTTTCCAGTAATCAAAACCGGCTTTCCGTTTTTGCGCGTCCTTAACTCGGTTAACCATTCGGGTTTTCATGTTAGCGCCTTTCGCTTTCGGGTTGCATGGTCAAAAGGTCCTCAAGGTCGAAACGTTTTTCGGAATCCGCGCGGCCGCGACCCGGATAGATTTCCCTGGCGAAATAATGGGCCTGGCGCGGGGTCAGATAGCCACAATCCCGCAATTCCCGGGCAAGGTTCGGAATAAACCCGGCGTTGCCGTTCGCCAGCATATCCGCCCAACGTTCGGCGCTAACCCCATAGGGAACGGCCAGGAATCGTTTATAATAGGGTTCCAGGACCGGACGCCGGGCCGCCAGCCATTCGGCAAATTTAGCGGCGCGCGCGGCGTCCGCGGCCTGGCGCGCGGCGTCCCGCGCGATTTGCTCGGGGGTCCGGCAATCGACGCGGGCCGGCGCCTTGGGGGCGTCGGTTGTGGCGATAAAGGCGCCCCCCTTGTACCATTCGCCGTTAGGGCCGCGTTCCCCGCCGGGGACCGCGCGCGCTTGTCCATGTTCGGTATTGGGCATGGTCTAGCCCCTTTCCCCGCGGATAGCGGCCCAAACGTCGGCGTTGGTTTGCCAATCCCGGATTTCGGCCAGGGGGCGCCGTTTGCGGATAAGATAGCGCAACGCCGGCAACGCGCGGGCAACCCCCAGGGGGCGCCGCATTAATACCCCCAGGACGCGCCCGCGACGGCCATAGCGAACCCCGACCCAATATCCCGCCGGTTGCCGTTCTACTGAAATTTGCATGGTCTAGCGCCTTTCCTAGCCCCGGGGACCCCCCGGGGCGCCTTGGGTTGGTTAGTTGCCGTCGGCCTTGGCAATTGCGGCGCGGGCGCGCTCAACTACGCGGTGCCGTTCGCTTAACAGTTTGGCATCCGCGGCAAAAACCAAATCCCGGGCAATGGTCAGCAGTTCGGCATTTTCAATCCGCAATTGCTTTGCGACCTCGCGCATAGTAGCAACCGCGCCCGTTTCGGCCAAGGAAACCCCGCCGCAACGCCGCGCCATGGACGCGTTCAACGCCTCGGCCGCCAAGTCTAACCGTTCCGCTTTCTTTTCGTTGTTCATCTTTTCCCGCCTTTCTTTGTTGCCCCGGGAAACCCCCGGGGCGTCTTGGGTTGGTTACAGGCCGCAACTTGCCATATAGGATTTGCAAGACGATTCCAACGCCCCGGGGGTCGGGGGTTCGGGGGTCGGAGCGGCCGGCGGGGGCGTCGGCTTGCCGTATTTCTTTTCGTAGCGTTTCCGCATCTTTTCGACCAGTTCGGCCGCCTTCGCCTGGGCGTCGGCCAGGTTGTCGAAATAAAGATGCCTATGGCTGGCCCCGTAGGGCAAATATTCCGAACCCAACCGCGGCAACCGCGCGGCCCGGACGTCAACCGAAAACTGGACCAGGGCGGGGGATTTCATGGTATAGAATTGCCGGTCGGTTTCGCGGTTCGCGGGGCGGAACGTGACTTCCCGGATTGCGGTCCGCGCGCCAACCAATCGGCCGTAATCGTCGCGGACGCGAAATTCGGTAGTCTTGAGTTCGACGAAATCTCCCGAAACCCGAACCCGTTCGAACCCGCCTTTTCCCTCGGTGCCTTCATTCGCGTTGTTCATTTTTCCCTGCCTTTCTTTGTTGCCCCTGCCCGGGGCGGTTTGGTTTCTAGGGGACAGTATAACCTATCCGGCTAGGTTAGTCAAGGGGCAAAAATTTAATTTTCCCGGGAATAGTTGTAACTCGTTGGTATACAACGAAAAATAATTACAAGATTTTTACTGGCGGGGGAAGGTTAACCTATTGCCAATTATGCGACGTTACGCCCGACGGCATGGATAGACCCCCGCGGCCCGGCTTTAACGGGCGGCCCCGTCCTGGTCGGGGGCGCGGGGGTTGAAAGTTTCGCCGTCGTCGGAATCTTGAAGGTTCGGCGCGCGCTAAATTCCTCGCGCTTGCCGACGTTCCAGGTTGTCACGGGACGATGATAGCCGCAAACCCGGCTATATACTTCCGTCTTTTCGTTGCACTTCGCCATGGTTTCCCCCTTTAGTTTACCGGCAACCATTCGGGACCCAAGGGGCAGGGCCAATCGTCGGGGTCCCCGTTGCCCATAATATACAGGTCCAATAATTTGTTTGCGGCGTCCTTGGTTTCCTGGGTATGGCCGGCCCAAACAATCCAGCCCCAATCCTTGACGGCCCGGGCCATTAGGTTACGGCGCCACCAGGAAATATTTTGGTAGACCATGCCGGCCAAAAAGATATTGTCGCAAACCCCGCGCGGGAATCTTTCCGTTGTGTATAGCCAATCATGGATAACGGCGGATTCCAGGTAATCCCCGAAAGGATGTCCGACCAGGCGCCAGGCGACGCGCGGTATGCTGGCGCCGTCGCAATGGAATCCCGGCGGGACTTCTATTAGTTCGTCGTCGACGTCCGCGACAAACGGGGCGATTAGGATTATTTCCTGGCCGGTAACGTGCCGATAATCCAAGGGGGTTAAAAATTCGATTTTGTCGACGTTCATAGCCCGCCCCCAACTACGCTAACGTCCGGCAAGTTTACGGTCTTTCCAGCCCCCTCCGAAAACCCAAGGGTAAAGGATTCGTCGTCGAACTTGGATTTTTCGACGACAATTGTTCCGTCGGGTTTCGTCGTCGTTATCTCGGTTGTGCGGTGAATAGACTTACAACCCGCCGCAAATGCGACGGCCGCGGCCATGACCAGGACGGCTAGAAATCCGGTTTTCATTTTTGCCCCCAATGTAAAAATTTCAAGATTCCCCCGACGACGCCCCCGCCCCCCAGGGCGCCAATAACGCCCGATACGATATAACGGACCGTTTTTCGCTCGGAACGGATTACCAGGATGTCCCTGGCGTTCCGTTCTATTTCCTTGGCGTTTGCGGCGACGGCCTTTGTTATTTCCTTTACGGAATTTTTTATTTCCTGTACGTCCTCGCGTATCCCCTCGCGGGCTTCTAGCAACCGGGCTATTTCGGGTTCGTGAAAACAAGTATGGTCCGCCCGCAAACGGGATACCATGGTATCGGCCAGTTCGTCGACGAAATTTTGGCCGCGGTTCGGCTTTGGTATGCTTTTAGTGTCGGGCATTTTTTAGGACCCGTTCCGATAGTTTTTTGGCGTTTTCCGCCAGGCGCTTTTTTTCCTCGGGGGTCAAGTTTTGATAGGCCCCAAACGCGCGCCGCGCCAGGGCGGCCAGTTTTTTTAATAGGCCCATGTTGGTTTTCCTTTTGCTAGGTCGTCGTCGTAGCCGGCGGGTCCGGGTCGTAGTAGTCGAATCCCCCCGAAACGTCGAACTTGACGACTAGATATAGCCCGTACCAATTCGACGTCGCCCGGAACCAAATCGTATTGTTTAGCGTCGGGGTTAGCGCGTGGGTCCCGCCGTATTCAAATCCCGTACTAGGGGCGACAGTTATATTTTTTACATAGTTGGCGACGTTTGCCGTGTGCATATTGTAGACGGGGCCGCCGGTTAATTGGTTCGGCCTAACGTAAACGTCGAACTCCGCGGACGATACCCCCCAGGTTGACCAGGACCAAACCCATTTAATGGATTGTTTCCAAAAGGACCCCCCGACGGCCTGGGCCTGCCAACAGTTGTTCCGGGTATTGTTGGGAACGGGCGCCGTCGAAACCGCGGCCCATGCCATTGCGTCATGGATTGCCGCGGCCGTCGGATAGTCTATGGCCGAACTTCCGTATTTGTAAAATACGTTTGTTGACAAGGATTCCGGCGCCAGGCGGCCATACCATCGTAATTGATTTAGTATCTGATACTGTTGGTAGGCCCATGCCGCGGATTGCCAAATATCCCCGGCGCCTGGCGCCGCGACCCGCGACGCGGCCCCGATTTGCGTTAGCATTGTCGATTGTGACCAAAACGAAAGACTAGGCCCGGCGTTTGCCCCCCAGGCCGCGCCGTCCCAATAGCCAACGCGCGTCGCGCTATCGTTATGGTTGACCCAACCATAAAGGGACCCGGACGGGGACGCCGGCAACATTGCCGTAACCGCGGATTGAAACGTCGTAAACCAGGACGCCGACGGCAATTCGCCGGCGGAAAGGTTCGCCGGCAAGGTCGGCGCGCTATTCATTACCGCGGCCCGTTCCGCCAGGGCCGCGCGCAATTGGTTGAACGCGTTTAGGGGAAGTTTTCCTATCCCCTGGGATTCGACCCAATTTGTATCCCAACCCGCCATTAGTCCAGGACCCCGACGTTTAGTATTTTTTGCGCGCGCTTTTCCTCGCGGACGGCCTCGGCCTCAATTAGCCGACGGCGGAAGGTTTTAGCGAATTGAAAGCAGATAAAACCCATTCGCAAGCATTGGTAAGCGTGGGTCAGTTCATGGGTTATCGTCGGCGCGTACATTTCGTCCGCGCAAACCGACGCATATTGGGCGGGGATTACGACCGCGTCGGCCTTGGCGTCGTACCATGCAACCGTCCCGGTTTTGGCCGCCAATCGCGACGCCAGGCCGCCGGCGATTCGCCAATTTACGTCGCAAACCGGACGCAACGGCGATACCCGGGCCTGGTGCCAGGCTATCGCTAAAACCGTCTTTGCGTCTAGTTCGCGCATAATTGCTATCCCAAATAAAACGCGCCGGTTCCGCTATTGTATAGGGCCGCTACTTGGGTATCATTTAAGGCGATATCCCATAAGGAAAATTCGTCGATAGCGTCCCCCCATTTACTCCCCCCCGAACTGTTTTCCCCGCCAATGCCGGCGTCGTTGTAATTGTTTCCGACGGCCGCGGACGGGACAACGGACGCATTTACATTGTCCGTCCATACTTTCAACAACGGCGCCGAACTGTCGTAAACCATCCCAAATAAATGATAATTTCCGTCGTTGTAGGCCGCGGCCGATTTAATGTCCGCTATCGACGCCGCGCTACTATCCCATAACCGCGCGTTCATTACATAGCCGGAATCGTTCCTTTGCCATAAGGCCGCGCCGCCATTCCCGGACCCCCCAAAGGCCGTTCCCGCGCATTCGAAAATTAATTGTTGGGACGTTGCGGACGTCTTTGCCCAGGCAAACGCGGAAAATGAAGATGTAACCAGGGTTGCAATGTCCAGGACGGTATTTGTTACGACAAGGCGCCCGGTAGCGTTGCAATATAATCCGTAATTATATTTTCCCGCTACCCGCCCCTGGTCGCTAACGGGGTTGGCGATTATTGAAGAAACCAAATCCAATCGGTTCCCGCTGGATTCCTCAAGGGGCCAATAGGCGACCAGGTTCCCGGTAATGGGGTCTAAATCGCCTTCGTTTGCCGTCCAACTTCCGGCGCCCCCGTCCCGGAAATGCCGGCGCCTATGCCGTAAATAACCCATTAGAAATCCTCCGGGCTATTCTTTTTGGTGTATTTAATCTTTATGCCGTGTAGCCACAAATCCTCGGCCATTGCCGTCCCCCCGCCGTCGTAATCGTAGTTTCGGGAAATGCGAAAATAGACGGTTTGGTAGGCCCCGGTCGCCGGCGAACCCCCGACGGTCAAGGATAGCGAAACGGGTTTGGGGGTTATATGCAAATCCCCGACGGTTATAACCTGGTCGTCGGTTGTCAAGGCCGTTCCCAAGGCGACGTCTACCGCGCCGTCATTGGCAACGGCGACCGCGGCTAGATACAACTGGACATAATCGGACGCGGACGCCCCCGTAGCCGGTTCCCAATTGGCGCGGAACGTGATATTTCCGAAATCCCAATCCTCGGGCATTTGAATCTTGAACCAGGCGTGGGTGTCCGCGGACCCGGACCCGGTCCCCGGGAATACCATTACATCATAGTTTACCTTGTTCGACGACGTTTCCTTGGTCGCGGTCGTCGCGCCATTGGTTGTAGCCGGGGCCATGGCGCCGGCGTCGATATAGACAAAGCCAAACTCGGACCCGGCCCATTCCGGCGCCGTCGCGCCGCTATTCATGGCCAAAGATTGAAACGCGGTCCCCTTCGCCAAACGCGCCAGGACGCCCCCGGCGCGATAATAAAGGTCGCCGTCGGCGTCGGCCCCCAGGGCCAGCCCGGAATCCTTGAACGTTACCCCCTCAACGATAACGCCGGCGTCCAATGTCCGTTCCGAAATCCCTTCCAACGTCAAGCCGGACGGCGTCGCGATGTCAATACTGGCGACAACGCCAATTGGCGCGATAATCCTAGCGTCTAGCGTATTGTCCGCGGACCGGGAAACCAGGTTCCCGGCGCTATTCCCGACGGCGAGGCCGTCTTTTAGCGTCTTTGAATCCGCGCCGTTCCATTGCGGGACGCTATCCGCGGTATTCGTCGCCGGGCCAATGACGTTCCCCATACCCGAAATCGCGCCGTCCTTAATTAGCAACCCGTCGACCGTTACGCCGGCGTCCGCGCTAGCCTCGGAAACCGTATCGGTATATACGACGCCGTCCTTAACGTTTATTCCGTCGATAGTTATCCCGTCAATTCCGCTATCGTTAATTGCGTTTAGCGTTATGCCTAAATCCTTTACTAACATTCCATCTATTGTAACCCCGGCGGCCCCGGTGCGTTCCGCGATAACGTCGGTTTTTAGTGCCGTCGCATTGCTAAACGTTATGGTTTGCAGAAATTCCGCGACCTGGTTGCATTGGTTCGACCCGTCGACCATTAGGGATTTCATAACCCCAGGGGTCGCCGCGATTACTGACAACAGGGCGACGGCGCCGGCGGCGCCGGCCAGGATTCGGATTCGGGTTGCGTCTTTCATTCGGGGACCCCTTCGGGTTCGGGTTCGGGTATGCCTAACGCCGCGCGGCGCGCGGTGTATTCGGGTTCCGTCGAAAAAATTTCCAGGATTGGGCGCCCCGTCGCGACGACCTGGCCGGGGGACAATTCGCCGCAATGGCAAACGTCGTCGGACCCGTGGGCTATGAAATATTCCGTCGCCTGGGTTGTGTTTTTATGCTCGGAAATCATGCCGGCCCCCCGTCGGTAAATGTCCAGCCATAGGTCGAAATTATATAGTCCCGGGCCGCGGCGCCCGCCGGGCTATATTGGGAAAACCCGCCGTTAAAGGAAAGGCCCGCGACCAATGACGGCAACGCGGCCCAACCAATCAATAATGCGTCATAATTGGCGACGGACAATTGGGAATAGACTAGAAACGACGTAAAATTGGCGACGTTTTGGACGTCCCAGGCCCCCAGGTTTTGGTCGAAAGCCATTGGGTCGCCAAAGGGGGAACGGAACATGGACCCCATATAAGTAACCGCGGCAACGTCCCAGGCGCTTAAATCCTGGTTAAACTTTATAGCCTCGAAAAACATATTTCCGGTATTGGTAACGGCCGCCATATTCCAACCCCCGATAGGTTGGTTAAATTCGCTTGCGTATTGAAATTGGCTAACCGTAAGTTCCAGGGCGTCGGTTTGCCAGTTGCCAATCCCGGAGGACCCGCCATTATTGAACGCGGAACATAGATAAAACATATAGGAAAAATCGGTTACGGTGCTAACGTCCCAGGCGCTTAAATCCTGGTCGAATATGGAACAACCCCAAAAGGCCCGGTTAAACGTTGTCGCGGCGCCCAACTGCCAACCCCCGATAGGTTGGTTAAATGCCGCGCAATACCGGAAAACATAGGAAAAGTTTTGGCCGGCCGGAACGCGCCAGTTATTGATGGACGGCGAACCCCCGTTGTTAAACGCCGCGCAACCGTCGAAAACCTGTTGGAAATTTGTTGCTAGCGGTAAGTTCCAATTTCCGACGTTGCCGTTAAAGTTGACGCAACCGTAGAACATACGGTAAATTGAAGTTACGGCGGACATTTCCCATTCGTCCGCCCGGGGAAGGTCGGTTAACGTCGCGCAACCCGTAAACGCCTGGGCGAACGTCGGCGGGATTATGGGGATATCGGTTGCCGTAACATCTAGATTTGTGCAATTCAAGAAATAATTTCCGGCGGTCCCGAATCTAAAGATTCGCCCCCATTTTCGAACGGCGGTTATCTTTTCGGGGTCCTTTGTTATTGTCGTATTAAAATTCCAGTTGGTTAGCGTCTTTCCTTCAATCCTAACCGAATAGGACCCCGACGCCGCGTAGGTGTGGATTTTGGCCGCGTCATCCCAGGCCGTTATCCGGTCGGCCGTACCGTCCCCCCAATAAACCCAAAAATCATAATCCCCGCCGGCGTACAGGGGCAACCCGATTTGGTTTGCCCCGGTCGCGCCGGCGTTGTCCGTTTTCCATTCGGTAGAAAACGGGTCCTGGTTTATTGCGGCTATTCCAATCATGCCACTACTCCGACGGCGCCGAATATAACCCATGTATTTTCCGCGCGCTTAACCAATGTCGCGGCGCCGTACTGGCGCCAAATGGCGACCCCGCCAGGGGTTACGCCGTTAAGGGTAACGCCCGCGGCCGCCTGGATAGTCGTTATCCCGGCCCCTTCCTGGATAACGGAAAGTTTCGTCCCGACGGGAAACGCAACCGTAGCATTTGCCGGAATTGTAAAGACATTCGCCGCGGTATGCGATAGCCAAAACATGGACCCGGCTTGCCCCAGGGTCGGGGCATGGGGGCCGGCGCCGGACAGATAGACGGAAGGATAGTCGTCGCCCCTCGCGGCCATTAGGCCCCAATAGGTCGGCTCGGTTGTCGGGTTTTTGTTTGTGCCGGCCTGCAATGCGTAATAAGACGCGCCGGCATAGGATACGGCGTCGCCGGTTAGATAGGCCGTCGCCCCCGACCAGGCCGCGCGCCAATAGACGCCGCGGGCCAAAATCGCCCAATATGCCGTTTCGGTGACGGGGTTTTTATCGGTCCCGGTCTGCAATGCGTAATAGGTCGACCCCTGGTAGGTTACGGCGTCGCGGACAGAATATTGGGTTGCCCCGGACCATTCCCCCAACCAGTTAACCCCGATTGGTCCCTGGGTTCCCGACGACGAAACCGTAACCGACAGGGTCGCGGATTCCGACGTTAAAGTAATGGACATAGCCATAGCGTTAATCCTCGGTTTGTTGGTCGATTACTTCGACGTCTATTGTTTCGGTGAACAAAACCCGGCCCAATGGAGTTACCAAACGGATATCCCATTTAAGGCCGTTAGCCGTCCCCAGGCCGACAGACGACGCCAGGGGCCAGGTTAGGGTAACGCCCGCGGCGCTTTCCTCGACGGTAAATTCCCCGGCGCCGGAATCCGTAATGGTAACAATCAATTGGTCGATTAAGGCCCCGCGTTGCCTAATTTGCGAATCCAACGTCCAACCGGAAAGGCCGGCCGTTAGCCCGTTTACCGTCCCGGTAAACTTGAACGTTTCCCCGCGTTTAATGGTAACGCTAGACATTGGCCGTAACCTTTCTTTATGTCGTGGTCGTCGTAGTGGTTGTCGTCGTAGTCGTGGTCGTCGTGGTTGTCGTAGTCGTGGTCGTGGTGGTCGGGCCGTTTGTGTCTATCCCGTTTTCTAGGTAGAAATAGCGCCGTTCCTCGGTGCCGACGTCGACCATTTCGAGATAGCGGACGGGCTGGACCAAACAAGCCAATAGCAGGGCGTCTATTTCCGTCTTTGTGTAGTAGTCGCCCGCGGGCGCCGGGGGGACCGACCCGGATTGGTCGCGCAAGTTCTTTGCGACCATGGGAAATTCGAACGCGGCTTGCAATTCATCGTCCCCGGCGTCCCTAACCTGGATTTCCAAATAAACGTTTTTCTTTCGGGTTTCCCCGATTTTCGTTTCATAGTTGGTATTGTTGGCGTCTAGCCTAATTGAAACTTGCCCCTGGGAAATGTCGGCGTTTCCGCCCCCGACCCAATCCCCGGCGACGTTCATTCCCGCATTTAGCGTCTTACAATACGCGTCGTCTTCGGCATCAAAATCGTCGTCTATGACCGCGGACAACGAAACGGACCCGGTTATGGTCGTTAGCGGGGTCAAATCCGAATCGGTCACTAGATGGACCTGGAATATCGGTTGTTCCTCGAAATAGATAAACGGGTATAGAATTGAGTTCAATTCCTCGCCGTTCGCGTCTCTCAAGACGTCGTTAACGACGTCGTACCAAATTTCAACCTGGCGCTTACTCATTAGAATAACCCTATTTGTTGTTTAACGGTCCAATATGTAACCGTTTCGGCCGGGTCCCCCTCGGTCCAGGGTTCCAGGGCGACGGGTAAAAACGTCCCGTTTGCTATGGTTTCGCCGGCGGCCAGGTCATGGACGCGGACGGTAACGTCCGACGCCAGGGCGTCCGCGTTCCGGTCGTTATAGATATCGCCGGTATAGGTTGTGTCGTCGGTTTTGGCGGTTATTTCGGCCCAATATAGGGCCGTCCCGGCGACGCTCCGGGGTTTATGGTTTCCGCGGATTACGGCGTCGGCCTGGGGCATTTTTTCGACGCGTCGAACCGCGGCGCCAATCCGCCCGGCCGATTCCCGCGTAAATATGACCCCTTTAGCCATTTCAATAACTCCGGGGAAGGTTTAGCGGCGCCCATGACGCCGGCCATTTGGTTTCGAATGGAAGGAAAACCGGAAACGACGACAGTTCCCCGGACCCGTTCAGTTTTTGCGGCTCGGTCGCGGGGACGGATTGCCCGTCCTTGTCCAACAAGGTTATTTCTTTTTTGTCGTCGCCGTCCAGGAAATAAAATCCCTGGTCCAGTATTTGCCGCGTGTATCCTTCCATGTTCAATTCTATAACAACCGACATTTTCCAATATAGGTCGTCGTTATCGTCATAAAGGGGGTTAGCCCCCAATTGCACGATTCGGCCTTTTTTCGCCGGTATTTGAATACTGGCGACGACCTGGGCGGTTAGATTTATTGTCCCCTCAAGGTCGATTTTTAGTTGTGGGGAAAACCGGCGGGTATTGTATTCGATTTCAATAATCGGCCGGTTTAGTTCCTCCTGGACCGGCGGGTCGAACGGGTCGCCGGCGGAATTTTCCAAATGCAAGGACGGATTTCCCTGGGTGTCCGGGTCGGGTTCGTCTAGGAAATACGCGCGTTCCATTATCTTTGTATATGGCGCCGACCCGAACCGAACAACCGGCCGCGCGGTGCAAGGGTCTTCGGTTTCGTCGTCGCTACTATGGGTCCCGGCCCCCTTCGGGATTTCATACCCGACGGTTATTTCCCAAATATGGTTGGTTGCGTCGGAAACCGCGGCGGAAACCGACGCGACCTTGGCCCGGGCGTCGTCGGGGTGAACTTCGAAAGGTTTTGGGACGGTCGCGGCCGTTACCGTATCGACCGCGTCCAACGCGGCTTTTTCGCTCAAGGCCCCGCTAGTCGAAATGACGTTGTAGACGCGGCCGTAGGTCGTAACGCCGGCGTTTGTCCGGTTGCCGGTTCGTTTCGCGTATTGTTCCTCAACCCTAATAGCCATGGTTAAACCCCGATTTCCGCCAGTTCGAAATCGCCGGCGCCGCGTTTTGATATTGTCAACTGTTCGCGTTCTACGGCCAATTGTTCCCGGTTGACCTTTAATATGTTTTCCTCAACCGTCGACCGTCCGATTTCCGCCTTGTATGCTTCTAGCGTCCCTTTTTCGACGGCCGCGGCAAACTTCACGGGTCCGGTTAGTTCCGTCTTGACCGGGACGGGGGGCGCCTTTTTGACGGCCTGGCCCAAAAGGTCCGCAAACGCCGGCGCGATAGCCGCTATTTCCCTTGCCTTTTGCGCGTCGAGTTCGGCAAACTTGGATAGGATTTCGTCCAATCCCTGCAATTCAAGTTTAGTAACACCGGCCGCGGCCATTGCCTTTTCCGTCTCGCGGCCAATGTCGCCAACTGTTTTCGCCAGGCCGTCGACGGCCGTTTGGCCTATGTCCGCCATTCGGGCCTTTGCGTTTTCCAATAGCCCGCTAAACGCGTCGGAATCCGTCCCCCCGGACCGGATATAATCCCATAGCGCCAAAAATCCGTCCCGGACAAATCCCCAACTATTCGAAAATAGCGCCATGTAGGTTTTAACTATGGTCGTTATGCCGTTAATGAATACGTTAGCGAAATCGGTTAAAAACCCGGTTCCGATTGCCAACGCGTTTTTCCATAGTTTGCCCCAATTTTCGCCAATCCATAAAATTTGCGTCGCTATGTTTTCGCCAAAGACGGCCAGGACCGCGCCAATTTTCATAAAAATAAATTTGGTTTCAATAAACCATTTCATAACCTGGCCGGATTCAAATGCGGCCTGTACCTGGGCGATTTTTTCCCGGACGGTTTCCATTAGTTCCGGCAATTTGAACCCCTCGACCAAAATAAATCCGATTTGTTCCTTGACGTCGCCAAACGCGTTCGACATTTGCTTAATCTTGCCGGCCGTAGTCTTTGCGGCCGCCTCCGCGGCGCCGCCAAATTCCGACGCAAGTTCCGTTAAAATGATTTGTTGGGCCGCGACTAAATCCCCCTGTTTTTGGAAATTCTCAATTTGGTTTTTCTGTTCCTGGGTAAAGGAAACGCCGACCCGGGTTAGCGCCGTAACGCCGCGGATTGGGTCGTTTAGCGCCTTGCCCAATTGAATCGCGCCGGCCTTGGCGTCCGTCCCCAGGACTTCGGACATATCCAAAATTGAACGGGTCGCGTCCTTGAATACGTCCCCCTTAATGTCCTTAAACGTCGCCAAAACGGCCATAACGGATTCCGTCGCGTCGTCGCCGTAGGTCGTCGATTTTTGGAGTTCGCCGGCGAATTTATGCAATTCCCCGACGGTAAACCCCGCGGCCCCGCCGGTCGCCTGTAGGACCGCGTTTAACTTCGTTAACGCGGATTCCTGGGCGTTGTATGCTTCCAGGGAAGATTTTAGCGCCAGGCCCACGCCAACGCCCCCCAGGGCGCCGGCAATCATTCCCCCAATACCCGACGCGGCCCGGCCGAAATTCGACAAGGTCCGTTGCGCGCCCATCATGGTTTTATTAAACCGGGACGCGTTGCCGGTTAGGTAAACGGCCAATGTTCCGACGTTAGCCATTATCGTTTAATCCCCGCTAATGCCAGCCAGGCCCGTTTTTTCGTCAAATAGGCCCCGTGCTGGTCCTTGCCCGTTTGCGGCGCCTTTTCGAATTTTAGGGCCAAATCCGTTACCTTTAACCGACGTAACGCCGGCGTCCGCTTTGCCGCCAGTAAATGGTGAAGATGCCAATCTAGCAGGGCCAGGCGCAAATCCGCCCGGTAAGGGTCCGGCGGGTCGTCGCGGAAAAAAATCTGCCATTCGGCAAATTCCCGGCTGGATATTGTCGCTTGACATTCCGCGACCCCTTTTCCCAGGGCGCGGGCCAGGATAAACCAGGCCCGACGCTCCGGGTTGTCATTTAGTTTTTTTCGGCCCGCCTCGCGTCCATTAGCGAATTTTCGTCCGCTATGACGTCGAAAATTGCGTCTATTGCCGTCGGGGAAAGGTTGGCGCCGGCGTCGTCGGCGTCCTTGAACATTGGCGACCCGTCCGGGTTGCGGACGGCGACGCTAACGGCCCAGGTTTTCAACCCGGCCGGGTTGGGGATTTCCTCGCCGTTGTGCGATACCTTCGGCGCGGTAATTAGCCGGGTGAAATATTCGTCCCGGTCCAACCCGGAAAATTCCCTTAACAGGATTTCCCCGACGCCGTCGATAGTCGCCGCGCGGGTCTTGACCCCAACGCCGGCCGCCGCCAACAGTTCCGCCCGATTCAGCATTTAACGCCCCTTTCGGGTTTAGGTTGTGGTCGTGGTCGTGTAGTAGTTAATTCCTTCCTCGGTCCCGGACGCGTTGACCCCGCAGGGGACCAATTCCAGGGCCGCGGTAGGCGCCTCGCCGTCGGTCATTTCGTCGGGGACGAAATTACGGAGGAATCCGTAAAACCCCAGGGCGTCGCCTTCCTCGAAATCCAGGCGGACAAACTGATGGACGTTAACCGCGCCATTAATTGCCGCCAGTTGCGACGCGTCGTATTCGACCGAACCCGACGCCGGCGTGATTTCCTTCAAGGCGCGCGCGTACTTTTCGCGGAAACTCGCCTTGGAATTGTTGGTTACGTCGACCGGGTCCTGGCCTTCGATTCCCGGGGGGGTTACGCTTTTTTCCTTGAACGTGACCCCGGAAGTTTCCAGGGTAATCCGAACCCCGAATCCGTCCTTTTTGCTTGCCATGGTCGTTACCTTTCCTTCTAGGTTGTCGTTGTGGTTGTCGTCGTGGTTGTCGTCGTGGTTGTCGTCGTCGTTATCCTATCCTCGGTCGCTTCGTCGTGCGTAATGGTAAATTCCATTTCCACGCGGTATTCCGCGGCCTGGGACGCGTCCCCCGCAATGTCCGTCAAATCGCGTTTAACGGCCATTGCACAATAGGAAACGTTAGTCCCCTGCATATCCCCCGCGAACCCATGCAAGGCCCGGCGGACGGCGTCGGCCAGGTTGTCGACGCCGGATTGGGATTTGGCGTAACAATCTATTTGCCAAGTTTCCCTCGCGCGCCCGGAAATCCCGGCATGGGACAAATCGGATTCGCCATACAGGCGCGAAATAATCAAAAACGGAAACGTTACGCCTTGGGGCGCCGGCGCCGCGTAAATGCGGGCCGCGACCAGGTCAAAAACGGCCTGGACAGACAAAAGGTAAAGCCTTAACGACGTTCGAATCATGCGCGCGCCGCCTCTCGTTTTAATCCCGACCGTACCTTTTCGCGCAATCGGTTTAGCGCCTCGGCGCGCCCCTGGTCGCGGGCCGCGCGGATAAACGACCGCGGCGCCATGTACTTGTTTCCAAATTCGACCAAATGGGCATATTTCATCGGCCAACGTTTTTCGCCGTTGTATTCGCCAACTATTTTAGGGTCGACCCAAACCTTGCCGACGGCGTCCCGTTTCGATACGATAGGCTTAATTGCCTTTTTCAGCAGGCCGGATTGTTTCGGCGCCAAACTTCGCGCGCGCCGGCTAATCGGGGTTAGGGCAAACTTAACGGCCGGACGCAAAACCCGCAATTGGGCATGGCGCCCCAACGCTAACAACTTGCGTTGTAGCGTTAGGTTCCCGACAATGTCAATATTTACCGTCCGCGCCATTTCGCGCCCCGCTAGGTTGTCGTCGTCGTCGTAGTGGTTATAAATGCGTTTTCGTATGTATCCTTGTCCGCGTATGCTTCGACCATTAGATAGCGTTTCGTTATTTCGTCGGATTTTATCCTGGCAATGTTTAGCGTTTTGCCTTGGTAAATCGCCCGGCATTTTTCCGTTATGCCTGGGATATACGGCCCGACGATGGAATACAACCGGAAAACGGATAGCCGTTCGTTTATATATTCCTCTTTGACGTCCTTAACTTCTACGTTGCAATCGGCCGTTGCCAGGGTCGACCAGGTCCTGGTCGTTTGCCCGTCGTCGCCCGTGGTGTCGGTCGGTTCCTGGAAAACGACGCTATCGGTTTTCGGCAAATCCGCCAGGATTGCCGCGGCGTCTATTTCCAACTGTTGGGCCAGGGTCGTCATGGTTTCCCCTTTAGAAATCCCCGGGGGACCGGCTAGGTTGCCGGCCCCCCAGGGGCAGGGGGGGTTTGGGGTTTAGGTCGTAGTCGTGGTCGTGGTCGTGGTCGTGGTCGTGGTCGTGGTTACGGCCGACTCGGATTCCGACAGGGCGTCGGTAATGACAATCGGAATTCCGAAAGCCTCGGACGGGAACGGCGCGGGGGCGCCGGTCGGATTGGTCGCCGTCCGGTTGCCGCGCAATTCCTGTTGGGACTTGCGACCCATAACAATATGGGTCGGACCCATGCCGGCGGGGAACAATTCGATTGCCTGGGCAAGCAAATCGTCCGTCAGTTCGTGGTTAGTGGTCCCGTCGATATTGACGATACGGGCCGCGCACCGGGTATAGGCGACCTGCAATCCCAGCCAGCCCAGGACGTCGATAGCCAAACAGGAATACGGGTTGGACGATTCAAACAAGGTCGTTTCATAGATTTCCCCGACCTCGATATTGCCTTCCATTCCCGCGACGACGGAAACGGCGTCCTCACCGGACCGAATGAGATAGACGGACCGGCCGCCGGCGCCGCCGGCGTTGATAATCATGGTGTCCGTCAATTCGTCGATGACGTCGGCCAGGCCGTTAAACCCGTCGGCCTCGTTGTTGGTGCCGTTAAGGATTTGTTCCTCGGCATGGAAAAACGCGGTTTGCAGGGAATGTTTGAGTTCCCTGGCCATATACGCTTCCTTGCCGCCTTTGTAACCCATTCCCAGGGCCTTATCCCGCCGGACGGTCGCGTCCAACAGTTTAAGGGTGTCGGTAACGAGTTCCTCTTGGCCGGCCGCGTTTGACAGACCGGTATTGACTTCGCGGAATCCGACGCCGGGTTCCGCCGTCCGGCGGAGGTACTTGTGAAGGGTCCCGTTAGACGCCTTGACGGCGCTAATAACGGCCAGCAGGGGCGCCCGAATGAGCAGTTCGGACGCCTCGAAATCGGCCAGGTTTTGGTCGTTCATTTGGACCAAACCGGCCAGGGTGTTGGTATACTCGGCCATTTTCTGTTTCTCGCTTTGTTTTTGGCTAGGGTTTCACGCCTCGCCGTTTGTTATTCGCCTTTGACAATGTCCAAAATCGTTGCGCCTTTCTTGGACTTGTCCGCGGGGGTTGCCATGACCGGCGCGACGCCGGCGGCCTTGCCCGCCTTTTTCGTAAGTTCCGCGTTTTGGGCCTTGAGTTCGGCGTTTTGGGCCGCCAGGGCGTCGACGCGGGACCCGCCGCTAACTACCGTTGCGACGGCGATTTCCGGGCCAAACTCTTTCGCCAGGGCCTTGAGTTCGTCGACGGCGAATTTACGCAACGCCGGCGCCTCGGGTTCCGGTTCGGGGGTTGGCTCGGGCGCGGTTTCCGACTCCGGGTCCGCGTCTTGGGGTTTGCCTTCCGCCGGGGCGGCCGGGGCGTCTGCCTCGGGGGCCGGGGCGTCCGGTTTCGGGGAATCTTCGGCAGGCGCGGCGGGGGCCTCGGGTTCGGGTTCCGCCGGCGGGGCGTCGGCCTCGGGGGCCTTGGGGGCCTCGGGGGCCGGGGATTCCGGCGCCGGGGCGTCGGCCGCGGGGGCGTCCTCGCCTTCGAAAAGTTCCGGGTCCTGGGCGGCCGCCGGCTCTGCGCCGGCCGTCTTCTTTGCCTTTTTCATCGCCTCGCCTTTCTGTTGTTTGTACTCGTTATAGCGGTTGAAAAATTCGGATAGCCGGTCCGCATAGGGGACCAGGGATTCGAACAGGTCGGAATTTTCCCGGACCGCGTCCCAAATTTGGGGATGAAGGTCTAGAAATTCCGTCATTTGCCCGGCCAGGGTTTCTTTTGAAAACCGCGAAAATAGGCCGTCGTTTGCGGCCGGGTCGTCGACGGTATCCGCGGCCCGCAATTCGTCTATTTCGACAAACTCGGGGCCGTCTACCCGGTCAAAATCGGGGGCGTCCGAAAATATTTTGGCCCCGTTTGCGTCGCGTTTGTAGGTGTCCCCCGGCGTAAACACAATGGACGCGCCGAACATATCCGGTTCATTTTTGGCCATGCCGACGACGTAGGCGAATAAATCCCCGTGGGGGGTCGCCTTCGCCTCGTTGGACAGATACAAATCCGCCAACGCCCGGTTTCCGTCGGGGGATTCCCGGAAATTCTTTGTTCGGCCCAAAAAGGTCCCCAGGGCCGTAGAACACATATTGGGATGACCGAACCGGGTTTTAACCCCCTGGCGTTTGGCGTTGCCAAGTTCGACGGTCCGCGCGATAAATTCGCGGTCCAGGTTTACCCCGTGTCCCTTGGCCTCGCCGGCCGTAACAACGGACATTCCGTAAATAATGCCGCGTTCGGCGTCTACCTTTTCCGCGCGGGCCGGGGCGAACCCGGACGATAGCCATCGTGTAGTTGCCAGCATTTTTATTCTCCGTCGTCGGCCGGTTCGTCCGGCGCGTTTGGTTGCGTTTCCTCGGTCGCGACCTGGCCGGGGGCCGCAACGTAGATTGGGACCCCCTTGGATTTGGCATAGGCCAAAAATTCCGCTTGTTCGTCGATTATTTGATATGCGTCAATCCCGCGGCGCCTGGCGACGCGGACGGCGGAATCCACGCCTAAACTTATAGCGTCCTTGTCGCCGGCGATTTCGTTCCGCTTATCTAGCCAGGGCGTCCCGGTCGGTATCCATTCGACCTTTTCCTTTAATTCGTCCGCGTCGATTTTCGCGGCCGCCATAAGGTCCGGCAATTTGTCGTCGGATTCGGACCAATCGTCTAGGCGCCAATCCGAATATTCCCGCAATACGGCCGCGTTTTTCCTTCGCTTTTCCTCCGCGGATTCCTCGTATTCGGAACGGTCGGCAATCCTGGCGCTAAACGACGATTTCATGGAATCATAGGCCGTAAATGGAATGTCCAACGCCAACAAAACCATTCGGATTTCCTCGCGGGAAAAACCCAACAGTTCCCCGGACGGCGTCTTGGATTCGACGGGTTCGACCTTGTCGCCCGGGTCCAGGTCAAGGGTAAAAATCCCCCTGGGGTTTATGTTGACTTCGTAGGGGTTTTTGTCCGTGGTTTCGTTGTCGGTCGACCCGTCGTATCCGGTTTTGTTCCAGCGCATTTGCTCGGGGGCCTGGCGCATAAAAGCCAGCCCAAACAAGGCATGAAGTTTAGCCTTTAACGCGACCCATTCCAGGGTTTCGGAAAGGTCCGCGGCCATATTCAAGGCCGGCGCGAACAACGTTATTCCCCGTGATTGACTGAACCTAGTAAAATACCCGTCAAAAATGACGTCCGCGGCCGCTACCATTTGTTGGAAAATTCGGTTATTGGAATTGTCCGGGTCGCGGGAACATACGCAAAAATATTCCGTCCTCATTGCGGCGTTAAGCACTAGCCCCAAATCGGATATTTTTTCCTTAAATTCCTTCGGGACCTGGTCCAAATTGGACGGGGTCGTTATTAGGTCGGATTCGACCCCCTGCAAATGGCCGGAATCCAGTTTTAGCGCCGCGGCGTCCCCGTCAATCGTCTTGCAAGCCTCGAAAATCCGCATAAATGCGTAACGGTCATGGCGCCCGGCAATGTCGAAATTTTCGCGACGCGCGGCGCGCTTGAACAGAAAATAAACCCGCTTGTCCAGGTCCGGGTTTCCCGTTCGAATATGCAAATCGAACCGGCTAACATAGTCTAAATGCCGGCGTAGCATCCAGGCTAAAATCGAATTGTTCCGGGGTTGGTCCTTCGCCGTCGCGATAAGTTTTTTTCGTTTTACCTTCGTTAGTTCCTTGTCTTCGCTAACGATTTTGGACCGGGGGGGTTGCCGGCGGCCTTTGTCCTGGACCGCGTTATAGCCTAGCCGAATAGCGGCGCCGTTAGTGTCGACCAGGTCGACGGCGGAACGCAAGGGGCGCGGTTGCGTTGTCTTAATCATCGTACCCGACCCCTTCCATATTCATGGTTGACAGGACGGGACGGGCGCCGGTTTCGGCTTTGTAGCGTTTCGTTAAATATTCCTCGCGCCGTTGCAATGCGTCAAGGTTCGCGCGGGTAACGGTCCGGCCGTCAAGGGTATAAGATTGGTTCAACAATACGGCGGTTATCGCGGCCTGGACCTGTTCCAACTGTTCGGCAACGGTTAACAAAGCCATTCCGGCCCCCGGGGGTTAGGTTCCCGTCATACAGGGGACGAATAGCGCCAAAATCCGCGAAACTCAATAGTTACGCGGGACGTTTGTTATAGCATCTATAATTAAATTTATTCGCCGGGCGGGATTTCGCGGGTAATGAATGGCCGGCCGCATTTCCCGCAAACCCGGCGCCGGTTGCCGTTCGGGAACGTATTTGTTATTTTATGGTCGTACCTATGGCCGCAATGGACACAAGGCGCCCCAAGGTCCGCGGTTATCCTGTTCGGGATTCTTTCCGCGCGCGCCGGCGGGGGCGTTGCCGGCGTCGTCGCGGTCGTCGTCGTTTTCCTCGGGCGCCCCCGTTTTTTCTTTGCCGGGGTTCCCAACGTCCCCAGGAATCCCGCCGGCGGCCTTTCCATAGTGGCGCCGGCCCCCGCGACCATTTCCGCGACCTTGCCGGCGTCGGGTTCCGCCAGGGCCTTTTTAATCTCGGCATTGGTCATTTTCGCGCCGTCGATTCCCGCGCGTTTGGCGCGGTCCAATAGTTCTTTTCTCATTTGCGGCTCCCCTTCGGTTTGAGTTATAAACGTTGTTTTCCATTCGGCAAAGGTTCGCGGCCCCGCGGCCAGGGTTTCGCGGATTGCCGCGGTCGCTACATGGTCGACCATGTTTCGAACCGCGACGCCGGCGGGACCCCGCAACGCCCCGTTTTGGTGTAGCCATGCCGTCAATTCGTCGCGGTCCTGGTCGGGCAACGGCAACATTTCCAGGAATGTTATCCGGTTTGCCCAAACGCCGGCGGATTGGGCGGCCGACAACCTGTAGGGCAACGTCGATTGTATCCGGTACTGGTGCGCAACTTCCGCCGCGACCTGTTCGCAACGCCCCCCCATTAGCCAGGTCGCCAGGGATAAGGTTTCTTCGTCCAACCCCCAACCCCGACCCAAACGCCAGGGGGACCCGATTTTTTCGTACCAGGCCCGCGAAAACGAATAGCAGGCGCCCATGACGCAAGGTATAGCCCCCAGGTCCGCGCGGTCCCGCCATTTGCCCGTTAGGACGAAATATTGGCCGCGGTCCTCGGATTTCCAGGCCCAACGCGCGCCGGCATAGGGGGAATCCTCAAAGGATAAATCCGCGTTATGATGGCATAGCGCGCAACCTACGACGTCGCCGGGCAACGCCGCGGCGGCCATTTTGTCTAGACTGCCCGGCGCGAATCTCATATGGCCGTCAACTATTATAACGATATCCGTTTTCGCCTGGGTTATCCCGTAATGCCGGCAAGCCTGGGGGCCGCGTCCCGTCTTGTCGCTAATTACGACGACGTCGGCCAGGGCGGAATTTGCGCGGATATCTGAAACGGTCGCCTTTAGGTCGGGTTCGTTGCGTTCCGCGATAACGACGGTATAGCGTTTATTCATACGTCGTATTCCTCCCCCATTCCGGGATGGCTAGAAATCCAGTTTTCGACCATGGCGACATAGTCGCGCGCCCAACCCGGACGGATTAAAACTTTCCCGGTAGGTTGCCCCCGCCGCAAAATCGCCCGGGTCTGTTCGAACCCCTCGCGGCCGTCCTTAATCCCGGACAAATGCGCGGTTACGCCGGCCCAACGATAGATATAAAAGATTTTTTTGAGGTCCCGCGGTTCGGTAATCGCGTCGTCGGTTCCGCCAACCAATCGCGCTTCCAATGCCTGGTCCGTCGCCGCGAAATCCCCGCGGCAACCCCCGACCCGGCGGAACAAACCCGCGGCCCAGGTCCCCGCGCAAAAGAAAAGATTGGAAACCGGCCCGACGATTCGCCCGTAATTGTAAAACCAGGCATGGGGCCTTTTATGATATTCCGCGCCGTTCGATTCCAGGGCCTCGACGGCGTCGGCAAGGCGCCAGGGTAAATAGATGTCGTCGTCTTCCCAGGGGCAAAGATAGCGGCCGCCGGCGTGGGCTATGGCCCGGTTGTAACATTCCCCCAGGGAATCCGGGGGTTCCTGGTCGTTTATGACCTTGACCGAAAACCCCCGGGGAAAATCGGATTCGTCTATGATAATCGTTTGGTCGGGATAATTGTTGTATACTATCAATTCCGCGGTCCCCTTGAACCGTTGCCGGCGGAAACTTTCGACGGCCTCGCGGAGTAAATGCGGCCTAGCATACGTCGGGCAAATCGCGGAAATTGTCGTCGTCGACATTACAACCCCTTTCCGTTAAAATGGTCAATCATGGTTTGGGCGCGGTGCCTGTAGGTGTGTCGCGATATGGTTTCGCGGTAATCGCGGTCGGCCTGGTCGCGACGGGCGCCGGGGTTGTCCAGCCATGACCGGATTTCCGCCAGCCAAAAATCGGCGGCCGCGTCTATGTCCCGGATAGCCGGCAACGCGACGGCGTCCGGGTAAACGTCCGCCAGCCCCCCGCGGTCGACCTGGATTTGGAACGCGCCCGCCGCTGGAACGTCGAACGTCCTACAGGGGCAACCCCAGGCGCGGCCGGGTTCGTCCTCGTCGCAATCCTGGACCGGCGCTATTACAACCCGCGTTGCGTTATAAATACGGTTGACGTCCGCGGCCGGCGTCGACATTGCCCAACCCCAATAGCAACGGAAACCCCCGCGACGTTCTAGCAGTTCGCAAAAGGTTTTCCGCCAATGGCGCGCGGCGCCGATTAGCGCCAGGTCGTAATCCTCGCGCTTTTCCATGGGGAAATATATCGTGGGGTCCGCGGCCAATGGCAAGTATTTAACGTGGTCGCCCCAACCATGCCGGCGCGTGTAGGAAAAATGGACGTCGACCAAATTTGTAACCGGGGCGATTCGGTCGCGCCACCATCCTATCTCGTCGTTATGCGTCCATAGATACAACGGCGCCGCGTCCCGAATCCGTCGGACAACGTCGGGGGTTAGGTTGAACCCCGACGAATGCACAACCAAATCCGTCCCCGCGGGTATCTTCAAATGTTCGACCGGATAGGACCCGTGCCGGCCTATTAGCGTAGTTTCACAAATGGGGGAAAACCCCCGGGCTAGAAATTCCGCGACGTAATCCGCGCCGTTCGGTCCGCCGACGCCGCTATACATGACTGCAACCTTCATAGCAACCCCGCTAGTATTTCGTCCCGTTCGAATATATGCTCTAATATTTCGTTTGGTCGGCCCATGACGCAACGCGGGCAATCGTCGACGTTTATCCTTGCAATTGCCGCGGCATGGTCGGGGGATTCCCACGCCTCGCGGAATCCCTGGTTATTCAAATCCCCGAACCTTTCGAAAACGTCCTGGCAAACCAGGAAACGGCCGTCCGCGGCAATTACGGCGTGTAACGGCGACGCCTTGCACTTGCGAAATCCCCGGGGCGACCAGTATCCCGCGAACTTTTCCGACGACCCGTAGACCTGGACCCCGTTACTATTACCCTCGCAAGCCTCGCAACAATGCCAAATCGCCGCGGCCAAACGCCGGATTTCCGCGTCGTCGACCGTCCCCCGGGGATAATATGCCGGCCGGATATGGACGAAATCGGCGCCGACGTCCTGGGCCAAACGAATGGCCATAGGGATTTCCCGCCAGTTTGCCGGCGTCGCCACAAACCCAAGGCCGATTTCCTGGCCGGTCGGTCGGTCCGGTCGTTGGCATATGTCCGTAATCCCGGCGACCAAATAATCCCAGGTCCCCGGGGGCGTCCCGGTTTGTGTTTCGTAGGTCGCCGCGGTGCCGGCGTTAACGCTAATTCTAATCCGGTCGAACAACCGCGCGGTTTGCAATGATAGCGCGCGCCCGTTTGTCGATAATACCTTGGTCCCCTTGAACGCGCCGAAAATCCGCATATCGCCGTTCCATAACGTGGGTTCCCCGCCGCCGGAAACGTGAATGGCCCCGACGCCGTTAGCGTTCGCGTAGGCTACGATTTTTTCCGCGACGGCCGGCTTTAGGTCCCCGCCGGTCAACCGTTCGCGCCGCATAATGCAAAAATCGCAATTGTTATTGCAACGGTTGGTAGGGTAAACGTGAATCGTAACCGGGGGCGGAAACTCCCCGCGCAATATTGCCCGGCATTTTTCCGGGTATAATAGCGCCTTCCAAGGGAAAAACGCGCCGTAGGTCTTGCCGGTAGAAATCGTCGGGAACATGGTTGCGGCCTTTCGTTATATTTCTATGGTCCTAACGCGTTGCCGGCGCCTTGCCGGCGGTTTGGGCGTTGCCGGCGCCGCGGGCGCGTCGGCCGGCGCCGCTATGCGTTGCGGGATGTCCGTCGCCTGGGCGCCGAACAAAGACGCCGGCGCCATTGCCATTACCAATGCGTCCCCCAAATCGTTTCGGTCGTTTGGTTTCCTCGACCATTTATGAGTTTCCTTTCCCTTGTTGGTTTCAACTGCCAACAATCTATCCGCGCAAACATGGGCCGCGAATGTCGAATGGTCCGCGTTGCTATCCCCCCATAGACTTATGGCGCCAGGGGCGCCCGGGGTCAACAAAAAACCTTCCTGGGCGCGCTTGTGCCAATAGTGCGAATTGAAAACAACATGGGGGCCGCGGACGCCGACGCCGTAGAAACATTCCTGGCCGTCCTGGATTTTCTTTTTGCCGTCCGCCGGCAAACTGTAGCGGTCCGACGGGACGCCGCGCATTACCATAACCCGCAACGGCAGGGTTCGGTCTAAATGGTCAACGGCCCGGCAAATGGTATCCGTCGCGTAATTGCCGTCAACCGCGAACAACCCTAGCCGGGGATGGCGTAGCCGCAACTGGTCCGCCAGGTCGACGACGCCCATATATATTGCCGCCTCGGCCGTCCCTTTGGCGCCTGGTTGCCATAAAGGTTCCCCGTGGGCCGGGTACCGGCCATAGTCGACAACGAATGTAGCGAAATCCCCGCGGACCGCGACGACAACCCAATTTAACGCGTAAAAGTTGACGTCGACGCCGGCTATTATGAAATGGCAATCCTCGGGGGCGTCGCAACGTTCCAGCCCGTTAAACCTGGATTCGACGGTTTTAACCGTGATTTGATATAGCGCCGATTCCTGGCCCCTGGGGTCGTTTTGAAGTTCCGACCTATACGACGCCTCGCCGTTGTCGGCCAAATAATTGTAGATGGTCTGCAACGCCGACAAATCCCCTTCGTTCCGCCTATGGGGATTCCCGACCTTGGCGCCGGCGTCCATCTTCCGGCGGTGCCTTCGATAGAACGCGTTGCATATTTTCCTTTCCGTACCGTCCCGGCGCGCCCGGCGCCGCATATCGACGTATTCCCGCCATAGGGTATTCGCGGCCTTGGGTTCGACGTACAACGCCGCGGCCCGTATGCTTCGCCATTCGTTAAGGACCTGGTCGACCAAATCCCCTTCGCAAATTACCGTGCAAGCCATAATAGCGGCGACGTCGCGGCCTATGCCGGCGCCCCCCATGATATCGGCCCGGATTATTTCCAAACGGTCCCGGCATTGCTCGGGGGACTTCGCGGATTCCCGGGTTTGGGGGTCGTCTATGAAATACATATCCGGCCTAACTACGGTCCCGTCTTGCAACGTTTGTTGCAACCCCCTAATTCGTCCGGTCAACCCCCGGGCCTCAATAACGGCGCCCGGCGCGTATTCGTCCGGCCCCGCCGCGACCTGGGCCAATATTAGGCAGTTCGCGCGCCAGGTTATCCCCGTCGGCGTCTCGTTTGCCAACTGGCCGGCCGCGCGTTGCGGCAAGTTTTCCAGGGCGCGGGCATAATGGGCCGCCTCGGGAAACAACTTGTTAACAACTTCGGACGAATCCAGGGCGGCCCGTATGCCGTCCAACAATCGTTCCGCGGCCCCCTGGTCGGCCGCGACCGCGACGACGTACCGGCGCCAACCGTAAAGGATTGCCCAAAGAATGGCGCCGATAATTATTGTCGTCTTGCCTTCGCCGCGGGGCAATGCTACGGCCTGTTGCCCCCCGTGCATGATTGAATTTTGGAGTTCCGAAATAAATCTAACCTGGTCCCTTGAAAACGGGCGGAAAAATCTTTCCGGCAAAACCCCAACCAGGAATTTTTTTAGGTCCTTTCGTAGCGCGCGCTTTTTCCTCAACAGTTCCGGCGCCGTCGGTAGGTGCAAGCCAACGTCCCGGGCGGATTCCCGGGCCGTTTTCCTGTAGGCGCTCAATTTTTCCCGGGTCGCGGCCGAAATTTTGGGCGTCGGGGCAATATGACGTAGTATTTTTTTTGTTC
>Ga0180434_10001398_pt1 | contig 34410 bp, 37 predicted proteins | sample SS_ome_7_FD_132453 | JGI IMG/M metagenome (GOLD analysis project Ga0180434, IMG submission 132453) | Hypersaline lake sediment archaeal communities from the Salton Sea, California, USA - SS_1_D_2 metaG | ecosystem: Environmental > Aquatic > Non-marine Saline and Alkaline > Hypersaline >... | reverse complement strand
TTGTGCCCCCGGAGGAGTTTGACATTGACCAGTTCATGGCGGCCCCCACGCTACTGGTCAATCACGATTTCTGGATCGACCGGATGGGCAACCGGGTGGCGGCGGGGCGGCCTGAGCAGGTGTACGTCGCCAAGCTGGTCAAGACAGACGACCCGGAGGTGTGGGGCGTCCAAGAGGTGGCGAGCCGGGAAGTGCGGACCACCATTCCGAAGGCCCGTGTGCCCAATCTGAAGGCGGGTGCCCGGGGCCTGTTTGTGGTGGCGGTTGTCAGCGAGCCGGACGTGATAAAGATGGTCCAGCGTGGGGAGCTGGCGGCCTTTTCCTGGCGGGGTTTGGTCCGCGTGGACTACCGGGTGAACACCCGGGGGGAAACGGAACGGATTTTCAAGAGCATTGACCTTTGGGAGGTCAGCCTTGTCAACATCCCGGACAACCCGGACTCCACCTTTGTGGTGGGCAAGAACGCGAACGGGCATCTGGCGGCCCTGGGGGGCCAGCCCTACGCGGTGCAACTCGTAGTCCTGGAGGGCACCCGGTTCGACAGCCGCAAGGCGGCGGAGGAGTGCCTCAAGAACCACGGGCTACGCTCTAACGCTATCCGGGAGGAGGCGGGCAACTTCTACGCCCTCCAGCAAGCCCCGGAACTCTTTCCCGTCGAGAAACTTGTGACGGTACGGCTCCAGCCCGGCGTCTACGTCGTGGCGGGGCCTACGAATAAAGCGGCCCAGGCCAGCGGCCCGGGTGACAAGACCCCAGTAGATAAGACCCGTGGGGAGCCTTTGGCGGAAGTGCTGGCGGCTGCCCTATCACAATTCATGCCCGCATCGGGCGAACCCGTTTCTAAGGAGTTGCCAAACATGGCGGAAGAAACGAAGAAAGATGCTGCCGGGCAGCCCGGTGACGGTGCTGGCAGCGACACGCAGAACCAGAAGACCGACGCCCAGAAGGCGGCGGAGGTCCTGGGCCAGAGCGTGGCGGGTGCTGTCACGGAGGCACTGAAGCCCACCCTGGACGCGATGAGCGAAACCCTGAAGACCGTGGGCGAAGGGTTCAAGGTCATGGCGGAGGCCCAGAAGGCGGCCCAGGCCAAGACGGAGCCCACGGACGAGGAAAAGGCCAAGGCGGAAGCCGAGAAGGCGGCTGCCGAGAAGGCCAAGGCGGAGGAGGAGGCCAAGAAGAAGGCCGACGCCGAAGCGGCTGCCGGTGCTGGCGACGGCACGGGCAAGACGGACACGGAAAAGAAATCGGACACGGACAAGAAGACGGACACGGAGCCCCAGCCCACGGCGGTCGAGAAGATGCTGGCGGGGCTGGCGACGGGGTTGCAGGAGGTCCAGAAGACCGTTGCGGCACTGGGCAAGGCCACACCCCCGGACACGGAGCGGGACGAGAAAGTGGAGGCCGAGAAGAAGGCCAAGGAGGACCCGAACCACGTGTTCGACGGTCTGTGGCCCTTCCTGCCGAAGCAGTAGTGCCCTCGCCCCACCTGGGCCACGTGCCCGAACTTTGCGTCTGTTTCCAATAACGCGAAACCCCCAAGGAGGGTCTGAGAGTGAGTACCGTAGAAATCAAGCTCCCCATCGACCAGTTGGTTGCCAGCAAGTCGGCGGTGGACGCGAACAGCCTGCCCAATTCGGTTCTGAACCGCCAGCAAGCGAACCGCTTCATCGACCTCGTGGTGAACGAGAGCGTGCTGATGCAGCGGGTCCGCGTGGTGCGAACGAACCGCAACAAGGGCGAGATCAACAAGCTGGACCTCGGCACCATCGTGACGGAAGGTGCCCACACGACCAGCAAGGCCAGCACCCGGGTTCCCAGCGAAGCGGTGGTCACCTACGACTGCGAGAAGTACCGCAGTGCGTTTGACCTGAAGACCGACTTCATCGAGGACAACCTGGAGGGCAACGGCATCCGGGACACCCTGCTGAATATGTTCTCCAAGCGGATCGCCATTGACACGGAAATGGCGGCCATCGAGGGGGACGACAGCTTGGCCACCGGGGACACCCAATCGGCCGAAAACAACCTGCTCGGCGTGAATGACGGGTGGAGCAAAATCTTGCAGGCGGAGGTCCCGGCGGCCCAGCAAATCGACGCCGGGGGGAAAGCCCCGTCCAAGAAGCTCTACTACGACATGAAGCGGGCAATCCCCAGCCGCTACCGTGCGGCCCGGCCGAACTACGTGTGGATCGTGCCCAGCGGTCCCTATGACAAGTGGATGCTGGACTGGAGCGACCGGGAAACGGGCGGCGGTGACACCGCCTTGGCGAACGGCACCGTGCCCGGCCCCTGGGGTATTCCCATGCTCGAAGTTCCCCTCATGCCCGAGGACTTGTCCTTTGGCACGGCGGGCACGGACGGCTCGGAAATCTGGCTGACCCCGCTCCAGAACTTGATCTACTTTGTCCAGCGGGACATCACCATCGAGTGGGACCGCCAGCCGCGTCAGGACGTGTGGGAAGTCACCATCCACTTCCGCGTGGACTTCGAGGTGGAGAACCCCGATCTGGTGATCCTGGCCGAAAACGTGGCCATGTCCGGGGCCGACTACTCGTAGCCTGCCCGGGGTGGCACGTTTGGACCTACGGCCCGCCCTCCGGTTCCCTCGCCCGGGGGCCTGGGGGCGGGCCTCTTTCATTCGGGGATGGTGCGATGCTGAACGACGACGAGTTTGCCCACCTGGAAAGCCCCCGGGAGCCTGCCCGGGAGCTGCCGGACGTTTGGGCGGGGAAGCGGATCGCCCTCCGGTTCACGGCCGGGGTGGGCGACTGCCTGATTGCTCTTGGCGGTACGGCCAAGGCCCTGAAGGCGGAATACCCCACCTGCCACGTAGGGGCGGCGGCGATGGACCACGTGCTCCCACTGCTTCGGCAGATGGAGGGTGTGGACGAGGTGCTGCCCACTACACGGCTGAACGACCCGGCGGTGCGGACCAAGTGGGACGTTCTGTTGGAGTTCAGTTTCACGTTGAACCACGCCCACGCCTTGCGGGAGGGTTCCTACTACGGGCTGGTCAGCGAACGGGTGGGGCTGGCGGTCAGCCCCGGCAAGTTCACGTTCCCGTATGCCCCCCAGTTGCAAGACGGTCACAAGGTCGCGGTGGTCCATGCTGGGGCCAGCAATCCGAACCGGCGGTGGACAGACCGCAAGTGGCGGGCTGTGGTCCAGGGACTTGTGGACCGGGGCTACCTTGTCAAGATGTTGGGCACGAAGGACGAGTGGGGCATACACGCCCCGCCCTACGTGCTCAAGCTGAGCGAACAATCGGACGACCTACTGTGGCAGGCGGAGGAGTGTGCGGGGGCTCACCTGTTTGCGGGCACGGACAGCGGGTTCGCACACGTGTGCGGGTTGCTGGGCGTGCCCGGTGCGGTGGTGTTCACGAACACCTGCCCGGATGACGTGATTGGGCTGTATCCCAGTCTGAAGGCGGTGGACGCCTACGAGCGGCTGAACATGAGCCCGACGCGGGCCTTGCAACCCGGCTGTCCGGTGGCCACTCACGCCCGGAAGGCAATCACTTCGCCGGACGTGCTGCGAGCCTTGGGGGTGACGGGCGTGGTGCCAAAGAACCCCGTGAAGCTGGAAGCCCAGGCGGTGACCCAGCGGTGGAAGGTGCTGTGCTTGAATGGTGCTGGCACGCCACCCGTGAGGATGCTTCAGAAGATCGCGGACGTGACCCTGGGCGGTATCCCGGCAACGCGGTGGGGGGAGTTTGATCTGATCGTGCAAATCCACGCCCGTGGAACCCAAGTCAGGCGGGACCGGACCCCGCCTTTGTTGAACTTGAACGAGCGGGTGCCCCCGGAAGTAGTGCGGCGGGCTGTCCGTGAAATCTTGAATGCCAAGGAAGGAGCGGAAGATGGCAGCGACAGCGAGTAGAGGCACCCCGGAAGGGGAACGGCCGGTGACGGCCCACGAGTGTGAAGTCAAGCACAGGGCCACGCGAAATCAGTTGACCTTTATGATCGCTCTGATGAGCGTATTCCTGGCGGGGGTGGGCTGGTCTGTGCTTGCGGCCTACAACGCCCAGTTCCGGGCGGTCCAGTCCCAGCACGCCCTAGAGGCCCATTCCGCCGCTCAGGTGGAAATGGTCAAACGGATCGAGGAGCGGTTGAAGGGGATCGAAAAGGGCGTGGACACGAATACGGATGAACTGAAGGAGCAGCGGAAGCTCCTTGAAGGTATATGGCGAAGCAACGGCCACCGCACGGGCACGCCACTCGGCGGTTCCGGTGTACCGTGAAACCCCCAAAGGAGAACAAGCATGGCAGCGGCAACGGCTGGCACGGCCTCCGTCAATGCGGAGGAGGATATTTTCCGGGACGCCGATGGGTGCTCCGGGTTCCGCGTGCGTTGCACAAGCGGGACACTGCTCGTCCACGTGGACGGGTTGCACAAGGACGGCGAGTTTGCCCCAGTGGTGGCGAACGAAGCCGTGGAGTTCATTCATGGTGACCTGGGCATCCGGCGGGTCCGGGCCAAGGGCAGCGGCGGGGCGGCCGGTGTGAACTGGACGGTGACCCGCAAGCTGACCCACGCCTAGACGTGGCCCTGGAGGTGCGGGATGGGAAACTACGCAACCGTCGCAGAGGTGAGGGCGTTCAAGGTACGCGGCTCCGTCGTGGACCTTGCGGCCTATACGAATGACGAAGTGGAGGCGGAAATCGCCTTTGCGGAAGCGGTGGTGGAAAGCATAACGGGCGACCTGTTCTACGAGAAAACGGAAACGAACCAGTTCGATGGCAACGGGCTGTCGGAGCTGTTCTTCCCGCCCGACGTGCCCTACCGCCTGCTCACGGTGACCAGCCTGAAGAACGTGGACATTGACGACACGTTGCTGGACACCTACGTGGAGGGTGATGACTTTGTGGCCTACCCGTACCATATCCAGGTCGCCCTTGCCTACTGTGACGACACGCCCCGGCGGCGGGTGGCCCGTGGTGGTTTCTGGCCCCGGGGGCAAAAGAACATCCGGGTGGAAGGCACCTGGGGCAGATCGGAAGTCCCGGCTGAGATCAAGCGGGCCACGATCCTGCTCGTGCTGGAGCGGCTACAGCCCGGGTCCAGTGGTGCCAGTGCGGGCGGTGTGAAACAAATCGTGTGGAACGATTTCACGGTGACCTTCACGGGCGACGCCCAAACCGGCCAGCAAACCGGCCTCCGCGAGGTGGACATGCTACTGGCCCGACACGTGAACTATGCGGCCCTCTTTGTTGCGGTGCCGGACAAGCGTAGCCTCTACGGGGGACCCTGACACGGCAGAGCGGAACACCTATGCGGCGGATGTGGGCTTCCTGGAGTTTGACATCTACTACCCTCAAGACAGTTTCGGCAGTGTGCAAGAGTACGTGAAATGAGTTCAAGCGTTCACCCCATCTACGGCCTAGTCCACACGGCGACCGTGATCCGCAAGGCGGACGCGGACGACGGGGCTGGCGGTATTGTGCCGGGCGGGGCAGAGACAACGGTGTACGCGGACAGGCGGTGCCGGTGTACGTTGCTGAGCCCAGAGGAGGAAATGAAGGAGTTCGGGCAGGCGGGCGGCAAGCACTGGCGGGTCCTGATGGAGCACTCGCCAAACGTCCGGGAAGCCGACTTCCTTCGCATCCCCTGGGGCAACCCTGCGAACAACCGGCCCCCGGTGCTGGCAACGGTGTGGCCTACCTGGGGCAAGGTGATGACCCCGGCCGGTGTGATCCTCCTGGAAACGGACGCGGCCAGCCCTCCCACGTATACGGACGACACGGGGGATTACAGCCTGGAATGGACGGGGGCGGAATGGCAACTGACTGACGACGCGGCGGCTGACACGGTGGCCCTGGGGGGCCTTGTCACGGACAATCCGTGGCTCCTTGGAAGCTGGCCAGCGGCGGGGGACGCGGGCGGGTATTGGCTCGTGGAGTACGGCTGGGCGGCCTTGGACTATCGGGTGGTCTACGCAAAGGATCAGATTGACGAGGTGGGCGGGTTCCACCACACCTCCATCGTGATGGAGCTGGAGGATACGTGATGCAGGTGATCGCCAGATGGGAGGGCCTGGAACGGGCTAGTGCCAAGCTGGAAAAGTGGGCACGCGAAAGCCCCCGGGCGGTGGCCCAGGCGATGTATACCTCGGCCCTCCATATTCTGGTCCCGGAAATTCGGAATAACATACGGAACGGGATGCACGTGTTCCGGGGCCAGCTACATCAGCGGGTCGGGGCACGCTACCGCAAAGCGTCGGCCGGTGGGGACGCAAGCATAGAGGTCGGGTCCCTCCAGGTGCCCTACGGCATGAAGGTGGAGGCGGGCTGGCGGCCGGGCGAGGACACGGTAGACCCGGACAAGATACGGGAGTACGTTCAGAAGAAGATGGGGATACCTATGCCAGCGGGTGAGGCCCTTGTGCGGGCCATTATCCGAACCCTGGAAACCCGTGGCGGTGCCCCCCACCCCTTTGTGATGCCTGCCTGGGATACGCGGAAGGGCGACTTCATCGAGGACGTGGTGCGGCGGTTGCGGGCACGGTTGGAGGCCACGTAGGCGGCCCCAGGCGGCCCGTATACGCGGACTTCCGACGAAGGTGCAAGCATACGGAGGCGAGCCGGAACGGCTGACAGCGTGGCGACAGGGGACGAATATCGTGGCTGGGCAAGAGAAGCTATACAAGGCGGTCATTGACAAGCTCCGGGCCGACACGGGTGCCGGTAGCTTGGTCACGTTGACCGGCCACACGGCGGCGGAACCCCATATTGCCCGCCAGTTCCCCAAGGTGCGGGAACGGACCCCGTTCCTTGCGGTTTGGGTGGCCCGGAGCCTGCCATTGATTGGGGCGGACGCCACGGCGGTCCAGAACGCGGTGGTGGATTTTGTTGCCTACGACAAAGACGAATTGACAGCGATACGGATTGCGGATAGAGTAGAGGAGCTTCTGCACGCCAAGACCTTGGACGCGAACCTGGGCTACTGGAACCCAAGCAACTCCACGGTCAGCGTGAGGCAGACGCGGTTCATGGAAAGACGCGGACCCGATTTTGACCAAGAAACAGACACTTATGACGTGCTGGTCGAGGCCGCCCTCGTGTGGGTGGGACAACCTTGCCCAGCGGCCCCGTAGAAACTAGGAGCCCCTGTCATGGCAGGAAACGCCGACAACATCATCATCGGTGCGGCTCAAGTCTCTATCGGTGGTTCCGACGTGGGCTACACAAAGGGCGGAACGCGGGTCCGCTACGAGCCCAGCTTCATTGACGTGGAAGCCGATCAGGCGGCCGGTGTGGTGCGAAAAGCCCGCTCCGGTGAACGCCTTTACGTGGTGACCACGTTGCTGGAGGTGACGCTCAACCTGATCCGCATCGCCTTTATGCAGCCCTTGGCAAACCTGTCGGGCTCCACCTTGACGCTGGGGTATAATGACGCTTGCTGGACCGACGAGCAGGCGATCACCCTAGTGGGCGTTTCCCCCGGTTGTGGCACCCGGACGTTCACCTTTGCGAAGTGTGTTACGTTCGGGAACCGCGAGTACGCGATGCAGCGTGACGAGGAAACGGCCTTTGAGGTTGAGTTCGAGGTGCTGAAGGACAGCAACGGCAACTTCGGCACCATCGTGGACAGCTAACGGAAGGAGGCTGACATGGTGGACCGTGGTGCGGCTGTCAAGGGGTCGATGGAATTGGGTGCCCACGTTTGCACGGCACTCAATGCGAACAGCATCACCGTGAGCACGGACAACCCGTGCTCCGACCCCGTTCGGAACCAAGACCGCCGAGACATGAGCAGCCAGTTCGCCAGCAACGGCGACGGCATGAAAAACCTTCTGGCTTCCATCTGCACCGCTCGCGGGACGCAGTGGACCAGCCGGAAGCGGGTGCGGCACGATATGCTTCGCCTCGTCCGCGAGGGGCAAACGTGCTAGGAGCCCGCGAACTGTGAGTTGCCCGCACACGTGTGCGGGCGTAGTGGACAGCGTGCGAAAGACCCAGGAGGTTAGTCATGGGACATTCCTACACGCAATTCACGACCTTCACCGTCACCAAGAGCAACCCCAGCGGGAACATCGTGCGGTTCACCGTGGCGGACCCCAAGGCGGTGCTCACCACGTCCAAGCTCATTCGCATGGTGCTCTGTGACGCGATTGACCAGTTCATCGCGGCGGAACGTGCGGACTTGAACACGAACGGTGACACGGAGGTGAAGGGGAGCGAAGACTACCCGGGCGTCGGGGATGGCTTCAAGAACTTGGTCCTCAACTTCAGCGGCAAGTACGCGGAGTTGACGCTGAGTGCCTTGACCAACATCGCGGCCACCGGGGACATCACCGTCAGCATCCCCTACGCGGACACGATCTAGTTCGGCCCCGCACACGTGTGCGGGTGTGCCGGGCGGTGTACGTGTGAAACCCCTACACGGGAGAACGAGTAGATGGACGAACCTAGAACCGCACCTACTGCCATCCAGGCAGAGGAACCAGTGGAGCGAGTACCCTTCCGCACAAAGGACCTCAATCAAGCGGCCTTCGTGTGGTGCCAGCCCGGGGCGGAACTGCTACGGTTGGACGGGGCCAGTGAGCAGGGGACCACGATCTGGTTCGTGCTCACCTTGCCAATATCCGAGGAGGACTTGCGGACGCTGATCTACGATTACGCGAACCGCAAGTGCCGGGTGGAGCCCCAGCAATTCGTCGCCATGCAGAACAACCTCCGGGACCTGCTTCACGGGAGCCTTGCCCAGGCGGACAAACGACGCAAGAAACAGAAAGGGAACTGACCATGCCGATGACCGACGCGGAACGTATGGTGAACGCGGGTTTGGAGATTGAACTCAAGTGCCTTGCCACGGAGGAGAACCCCAAGGGGGCCGCCCGTGTCAGGGAATTGACTTTGGAGCACGTGCTGACGCTTGCCAGCGACCTCGCGGTAGTGCTGGAGCACGTGCAAATCAGCGACCTCCAGACGGCGGCTGCCAAGGGCGAAGACACCGACCAGGAAGAAGACCCCAAGGCCAAGGGAAAGGCGGGCCTGGAATGGCTGGCCAAGGTGCTACAGCAACCCCACACCCTTGGAGCCCTCCGCAAGATTGCGGCGGCCACCACCGGGGCCAAGCCTGCCCAGTTCGATGAGGCAGGTATCACGGACTGGGTGCGGTGGGCGGCTGCCATGCGAAAGGTCGTTGACTGGGAGGAACTCCAGGAGCTTTTTACGGGACTTCTGCCGGGGCTCTGGACGACCTTGACCCAAGCGGCCCGGCAGAAACAGTCGCAGACCTGATTGACCAGTTTGCAGCGGAGTACAAGTGGCCGTCCACTGTCACGTGGGGTCATACCTTTTTCCAACTCACAAGCCTGACGGACACCATAGCAGAACGCAAGGTAGAGGAACGCCAAGCCTTTGCCGAGACTGTTCGCATGGCGACCCAGGCCAAGGCCGAGGACTATGAACGGTGGTTCAACGGCCTGGAAGAAGCCCTTTATGACGAGGAGGTTGCGGCCCCTGGACCGGCATCGGTAAGTCTGCCTCGCGGGTTTGTATACCAGAGGGAGAAATAGCCGTGACACTAGGGGAAGCCGTTCTAAAGATTACGGCCCGGGCTGCCGGGCTTGTGTCGGGCTTGCGGTCTGCTTCTGGCCATCTGAAAACCTTTGGCCAGCAAGCGAAGGCGGTGGGGTCTGCTATGACCTCCATCGGTATGCAGGCCACGCTCATGGGAGCTGCCATCACGGCGGCTCTTGCCCCCGTGATTGCCCAGGGGGCAAAGTTCCAGCAAACGATGTCGGAGGTCCAGGCGGTTGTCCAGGAACTCCGGCCGTCCACGGAGGGCTTTGCTGAGAACATTCAGGGGCTCACGTCCCAGATACAAGAGCTGGGGGCCACCACAAAATTCTCAGCCTCCCAGGTGGCGGAGGCGGCCAAGTACCTGGGCATGGCGGGGTTCAGCCTCGCGGAAATCCAGGAAACGCTACCGGCTACCCTTGCCCTCGCGGCGGCGGGTTCTTTGGAGCTGGGGCGTGCTGCCGACATAGCATCCGACAGCCTGACCGCCTTTGGCATGGCGGCCCAGGACTTGAACCGGATCGTGGACGTGCTGGCCCACACGGCTGCCAACTCGAACACGACCGTGGAGATGCTTGGGGAGTCCATGAAGTACGCGGCCCCGGTGTCCGCGTCTATGGGCCAGTCCGTGGAGCAGGTGGCGGCGGCCCTGGGCCTGCTCGCAAACGCGGGCATCAAGGCCAGCATGGGCGGCACCACGCTCGCAAACGCCCAGGCCATGCTCATCAAGAACATGGACAAGGCTCAGGTGATTATGCAGCGGTACGGCAAGACCGCTGAAGACATCAACCCGCAAATTCACTCCCTGAACGAAATACTAATCACGCTCAAGGAAACCGGCCTGAGTGCTGGGGAAATCTTTGAGCTGTTTGAGATGCGGGCGGGCCGGGGTATTCAGGCCATCCTACAGCAAAGCAAGGAGGACATTAACGCGGCGTTCGAGGCTGTGCAAAGTGCCAAGGGCACGGCCGAGGAAATGCAGCAAATCAAGATCGACAACCTGACCGGGGCGTTCACCCTGCTCAAGTCGATCATTGAAGGCATTAACATTTCCATCTTCAACGCCATAAAGACCAGCCTGACGGAGCTGATCCAGAAGGCCCAGGAATGGGCGACCCGGATCAAAGCCTGGATCGACAGCCATCAGGAACTCGTGGCCACGATCTTCAAGGTGGTGGCGGGCATAGGTGCCTTCCTAACGGCGGCCGGTGCGGTCATGGTCGTGGTGGGTCCGATCATCAGTATGCTCGGAACCCTGATCGCCAAGTTCGCGGCGGTGGTAGGTGCCATCCTGTCGGTGAAGGGTGCCCTGATCGCCTTGGCGGTGGGCGTGATTGCTGGCGTGGTCATGTCTGTGCTCAAGGCCCTGATGGGTGCCTGGGACGCCCTGAAGGCGGCCATTATGGCGTTCTGGAAGAACGTGCTGGAGCCGTTTATCACGGGGCTGAAAGAGGGGTTCAAGGCGGCTTGGGAGTCCTTCCTGAAGCCTGCCATAGAAAGCCTGAAGCAAGCCTTCATCGTGCTGGGCGAGCAACTGGAGGCCCTGTTTGGCACCCTGGGGCAGGGCAAGACCGTCTTCCAGGTGGTGGGCGAAATCATCAGCGGGATTTTCGTGGTGGCCATCACGGCGGCGGTCAAGGTGATCGAGATTGCTGTGCGGGTGATCGGTGCCCTTGTGTACGCCTACAACGCGGTCGCGGACGCGGCCATCAAGGCGGGCCGGTGGATTGGGCTTGTGGGCGACGACGTGGAAACAAGCACGGAGCGGGCGGAGCGGCTGGCCAAGGAGCTGAAGCGTGCCCAGGCGGCGATGGACGGCATGGTCGAGAGCCAGCGGAACAGCCTTGCGGAAATGACCAAGGAGGCAGACCGGCGGCAGAAGATCATCGGGCTCCTGGAGAAGGGCAACGACCTGACGGCGGTGCAACTGCAAGAGCTGGCAGACCTGACGGGCACTCAGGAGAATAGTGCGAAAGCCTGGGGGCGGCTGGTCAAGGAGCAGGAGGCCGAGGTGGCGGCCCTGGAGAAGTCCATCAAGGCGGCCAAGGCCAAGGGGGCGAACACGGCAGAGAATGAGAAGTTGCTGGCCAGTATGCAGGCCCGGCTCAAGGACAGCCAGAACGCCTACAAACGGCTCACGGAGCTGGAGAAAGAAAACGCCACGGAAAACCTACGCAACCGGGACAGTATCTTGGCCCAGAAGGAAGCGTGGATCGAGATGGACCGCATCAAGCGGGAGGCCACCGAGGCGGACAAGTGGCGGAAGGAAAACCTGTCCAAGATCACGGAGCTGGAAAAGGAGCTGAGCGGCCAGCGGTTGGAGGGCCTGAAGGCTGAGATCGCGGCCATTGACGAATGGGCGAACGAGGGGCGGCGGCTAGTGGATACCGCCCTACAGATGGCCCAGGCGAAGCTCGCTATGGCCCGGGCCACCGGCCAGCATACGGAGGCCCTGGAACGGGAGATCGAAAACCTGAAGCGGATGCGGGGCCAGATCGACGAGGAGGCTGCCCGGCGGCAGAAGGAGGTCTTTGCCAAGGCCCGCAAGGCCCGGCAAGACGACATGGAGCAGCGGCGGATCGACGAACAGAAGCGGCGGGGCAACGACCTGGAGGCTGCCCGGCTGGAGGCTGAGCGTATGCTCCGGCAAGAGAAGGAGAAAATCGCCAAGCTGTACGAAATCCATGACAAGATGGACGCCCGGGAAAAGGCCCGCATCAAGAAGCAACGCGGGGAGGCTGAACGGCTGGCCAAGGAGCGGGCCGAGGAGCACGTTGCCAAAGCGTGGGACCAGATCAAGGGCGACCGTGACAAGGTGGTGGGGGCTGCCCAGCGGGAAGCGAACATTGAAAAGGACGTGGCCAGTACGCTCGCCAAGCGGGTCCAGTCCTTGCAAGACCTGTTCGCCCTCTATCAGGGCCTCGCTATGGTGCGGCACGCCCAGGAAATGCGGGCACGCCAAGCGGCGGACCAAGCTATCAAAGCGGAGCAGCAACTCGCGGAGCTGAAGAAGCGGCGGGAGGGTGCGAAAGAGGGGTCCCGCGAAGCGGAGCGGCTGGACAAGCTGATCCAGCGGGCGGAGGCCCAGGTGCGGCTCGGCCAGATGATCGCGGGCAAGCGTGCGGGCGAAGCCCAGTTGGAAGGGGCGGCGGCCGACCAAGTGGAAGCGGAGCGGGTTGCCATCAAGGGCAAGCTCCAGATGCTCCAGAACGAGATTGGCAACCTACACGGCCAGATCGAAGGGGCTATGCAGGGCATCAGCGGTGTCTTTGCAAACGCCCCAGGGACGTGGGTGGAAGCCTTTGTGGGGGCATGGCAGGCAGAGGCTCAGCGGATTGTGGACGCGGTGCGGGCTACGATGGCGGAGGTGAAGGTGGAGTTGGACCCGACCACCACCCACTCGCCCAGCCTAGTCCAGGTGATGCAGGCGAACGTGGACACTGTGGCGGGCGGTGTCAACCGTTTGGCGGCCTCCTTGGAGAAAGCTACGCCCCGGCTCCGAAACGCGGCTGTGTCGCGTGCTGTGGCCCCACGAACGAAAGCGGGCTTCGGTGGGGGCGTGGCGATGCAGCCCAGCCCCCGGGTCCAGAACTACAACGACAACCGCTCCGTGGACATGGTGGTGAACAATAACCTGGACCTGGATGACATGAAGCGGCAAGTGGCCCAGGCCCTCATCCAGTCCGACATGAGCAGCGGAGGGATTTAGCATGGCACACCCAAACCGGGCAACCTTTGGGACGGGGGCACCCTACACGGACCTCCCTCCCCAGTTCTCATATCGGCCCTACGTGCCCCGCAAACGCTACAGCGTTCAGGCCACGGCAAACGCGGTCATTTTCCAATACGCGAAGCCGACCTGGATCGTCCACGGCGACGGCGGGCTGGCGTGGACCTGCGAGGCGTGCTACCCGACCGAGTGGAACCAGTTCCTTTCGTGGTACAATGACACCACGCCCACCCTCTACCGCTTCACCGGCTACTGGGGCGACGTGTTCGACGTGCGGTTTGTGTCCTTGGACCAGCCCAGCGTTCGCGGGCGGCTGTTTGACGTGTCTGGGATGTTTCAGGTGGTGTGCGTTGTGAGTGCCGGGTCGGCGGCGTGTGCCCCAGCATAGGGTGAACGAGCATGGGATGCGGATACGGTGTCTATCAGGGTCTTGGAACCTACGGTGGCTTCCCCACCGTGGACTTCCATGACGATGTACGGCTGGCGACCCCGGAGCTGGAATGGCCCCGGGATGGGGCCAATCTATGCGAGGAGCCCTACGACCACGAAACAAAGGCCCGGGGTGATAGCACTGGCATCGACCTGAAGTGGAAGGCGGTGCCGGGGGCGACCCAGTACATCGTCCAGTGGTCCCAGGACAGTTCTTTCAACGGCCCCACGCTACGCTCGGAAAAGGTGGCGGGCACGACCAAGAGCCTGAAGCTGGGTGAAGACATACGGATGGGGGAAGAAGCCCACTGGCGTGTCATGGCCAGCAACGGCACGGGCGGCACGTCCCACAAGTCAGAGCCACGTTCGTTCAAGTACGACTGCCCGCAAAGCAAACGCAAGAGCCCCAAGGGCGGCGGCTCCTCCGGGCTGTGCGACATCTACAACGTGGAGATGGAATTGCAGGGGGATGAGGTGCTCCATTGTTGCGACAGGGCACTCTACATCCTGAACATGAGCTACGACTGCAAGGACGACGACGGCAACGTGTTTCTGGAGCACGTGCAAACGCTATGGACCATCCGGCAGAACCCGGCGGACGCGGGCAACTGGGTCGAAAAGAGCGACGACGCCTGGGCCATTATTGGGACCAAGTGCAAGACCACTTCCCAGTTCTGGCTCGTGTGCTGTGCCCAGTTCAAGATCGTCGAAACCGGCCAGATGTTCCTCTGTTGCGTGAGCAAGCAAGTGGTCGTGAACTGCGACACCCACTATACCGGATATATGTATCCGGGGTCGTGGTACGACGGCAAGCCTTGGCTCAAGATGGACGACCGTACCGGCAAGCAAACGGTCATCACAAGCTACCCGGACCCACGGTGGCGGCGGTCGCCCACGGGCACCTACGCCCCTGAAAGCACCTACGGTCTTTCGCCCCTGGGGAAGTCCAAGTACATCGCGGTCGGCCCCTGCATCCAAATCCGCGAAAAGCGGATGAAGAACCCACCCCGCGACAGGTGCAAGATCGACCCGGGCAAACCCCTGCTCACGGCATGGCAGGCCCAGGTCCACCTTCCCATTCCGTGGAAGTGTGAATACATCCGCATCGGCTACCCTTGCACCACCGGCCTCCGGTGCCAAGATGACGACATAGCGATAGACGTTTACCCCTACTGCGACCTGACGCTGTTCACGGTGGACCCGGGCTCTATCACCCTATCCGCCAGCGGCTCCACGATCTACCTGAGCATGGAGGGCGAGCAGTGGGACTTTCAGAGGACGTGCCGGGGCCTGCTCTTGGGGGCGTGCGACCCGGCGGGCACGTGGCAGGTGGAGCAGAGTGCGACGGTTGATTGCACGTGTTACCAGATTTGCTACTGCGACGGGTATAATAACGGGATCGACTGCTACGAGTGCCTGACCATGTTCGGGCTGATCTAGGAGGAAGGGCGAATAGCTTATGAGCGTCGAAGAACAGTGGGTCCAGGCGGTGGACCAGGAGATGGTGGATTCCCGCCTGTTCCGTTACGCCCCGGCAAGGTCCAAACCCCGCACTCTTGAGTTCAAGGAGGGCGGGGTTTTCGGTGTCGGTGCAAGGGGCGAGCTGGAACGGTGGCGGGTGGAATTGGACGAGGTGCTACGCAAGCCCGTGCTCCGGCTCTTTGGCCCTGGGGACACGATGTTGGCGGCCCTGACCTTGGACTACAGTTCCGGCCAGTGGTGCGGCCGGGACCAGCGGGACAACGGCCACCTCCGGCTCACCTGCATCACGGACAGGAGGCCGCTCTGGCAAACGCTCGCCAGTCAGCGGCAATTTTCCCGGAACCTCGTCGTTGACGAAGAAGACAGCGGGTTCCGCTACCAAGAACCGCTCCCGGCTCAAATCAACTGGACGCCGTACCGTTACGACATCCGGGAGGACACGGACCCGGGGGTGCTCCCGGTGTCCCAAACGGCGATAGCGATTGTGGGGTGTGATCGGCCCAGCTACTTCACGCAAGTGACGCACACGTGTGCGGCGAATGAATACGTGCAACGGGTGCCGGTGTTCGTGTTCCTGGACTACACGGAAAAGGAGCACACGACTGACCAGCAAGAGGAACTCGCAAAGCGGGCCTTCCCCCACTGCGTCGTCGTGCGGCGGCCCCGGAACTTTGGGTGTGGGCGAAATCTGATCGACGCCCGGCGGCAACTGTTCGACCACCTGGGCTATGAGCGGGTCTTTGTGCTGGAGGACGACATGGTGGTGAGTTCCACCTACTTCCAGTTCTGCGAAAACCTATTGGACTGGGGGCAAAAGAACTTCGACAACGTGGGGGCCGTCCAGGGCTGGACCTTTGCGGTGCTGGGCGTGGACGACAAGATGCGGGCTGTGAACAAGGTGCGGGCCACCTATACGAACTGGTGGGGCTACCTGATGACGCGGGCGGCCTGGGACACCATAGCGACGGACGTGTACCGTTATGAGGAGCTATTCCTTGGAGGTGAGTACGCCAAGCGGCCCCATCGGAGCATCTTGGACTGGTTCACCCGCAAGATGAAGAATGGGGTGTTCGACCGTGGCCCACGCAAGTTCCCCTTGAACAAGGAGGCCCGGCGTGACCGGGAACGCTACTTCAAGTCACCCCCTACCGGGCAAGACGCGGCAACGATGCACCTCTTTGAGCGGTATGGCTGGAAGCGGCTGTGCCCCATCGCAAACCGGGGGCGGTATATTGGCAGACAGGGTATTCACATGACCTCCGGGTGGTTTGAGCGTTCCGGGTTTGGGGCGGTGACTTTGGAGGAGTACCCTGGGGATGGGGACTTACGGGTGTTCGAGCCAGCCGAGGAAAACGTAGACGGCGGCACTGGCGGGGACCCGTTGAACAAGCTGGGCTTCCGCTACGTGAACACCCTACCGGAGTGAGCTATGTTTGTGAGCTGGGATAGTTTTCGCAAGACCTGGAGCCTGCTCCGGGCAGTGGTGTCGGGTGAAACCGTGTCCGAGGAGCGTATGCGGGCACGGATCGAAATATGCTCCACCTGTCCCTACATCGGGGAAGACAGCGGTGGAAGAATGAAGTGTAGCGTGTGCGGCTGCCGGTTGTCGGGGGATGGCAACCTTGTGGACTTGGCACGCTACGAGGAGACAAAAGAGTACGGCTGCAAGCACGACAAGGGCAGCCAGTGGAAAAAGAACGGAGTATGACATGGCGAAGGTTCTGTGGCTGTCGGAAAGTCTGTTCATGCCCACCGGGTTCGGCGGGCAGACGCGGCTCGTATGCGAGGGCTTGGCGGCAAAGGGCCATGAGGTGACCGTGGCGTGCGGCCCCGGCCCCAGGTTTGACGGCACCCTGCCCCCAAACCTCCGGGAGTGGCGGTTTGCAAACCTGGGCGACCTTGCACTGATCGAGCGGCTGGCGGAACAGTTGCGGCCGGACGTGGTGGTGGTTTTCTGGTGTATGTCGGTCAACGCCCAGATGATGCGGCTGCCCACGGTGCCAGCAAACGCGGAAATGACCTTGTGGCTGCCCTGGGAGGGGACCAGCCTGCCAGAGAAGGGGCGGGAGATGTTTTCCTGCGTCCCGCCGAACCGGGTGGTGAACCTGAGCCAGTTTGCCCGGCGGCTGTGGCGGGACGTGTGCCCCAGCGACATCGTGATACCCCACGGGGTAGAGCTGGACGAGTTTGGGTTCTACGATCCTGAGCCAAGCACTGCCCAGGCCCGGCGGCTGGAGCTGCGACGCAAGTGGTCCAAGCGGTTGCGGTGCTACCTGGACCCGGACGCCTTTGTGCTGATTAACGTGGACCGGAACACCTATCACAAGCTCTGGGACGCGACGTTTGACATGGTGCGGCGGGTGGCGGAGCTACTGCCTGACCGCGAGGTGCAACTGATCGCCCACACCCGCAAGGGCAAGCACGCGACGGAGGAGGACAAGAAACGGGGGGACATGGCCTACAACCTGCCAAAGATGGAACGCTACTACGGGCTGAAGCCTGGGCAGGTGTGCTACACGAATTTCGACTGGGACCGGGGGGTGGAACGGAACGAACTCCGGGAGCTGTTTGGGCTGGCGGACGTGCGGATCAGTACCTCCCAGGGCGAAGGGTTTGGGATACCGACCCTGGAGTGTATGGCCACGGGCTGCCCCCAAGTGGTGCCCCGGACCACGTGCCTGCCCGAGGTGCTTGGCGAGGACAGCCGGTGGCTCGTAGACCCGGCATTCCTGAGCACCCGACAGAACGGAATGTTCCAGATGCCCAGCGTGGAGGACATGGCCCAGCGGGCGGCCTGGATCGAGGGCAACCCCGAGGCGGTTGCGGAACTGCTACACAAGGACCGGCAACGGGCGGAGGAACGGTTTGCGGCCCCGGTGGTGGTGGACCAGTGGGACGCCTGGATACGCGAGCTGGCGGGCAACGACAAGGAGGACTTGTGGTACACGTACCGGCGGGGCTGGGGCTACAAGAGTGAGAACCTTGCTCAGTTGCGGGCGTGTGCGGAGGTGGTGGGCCAGATTGCGGGACGGCGGCCGGTGCTGGAGGTGGGTTCCTTTGACGGGGCCTTCCTGGAACTGGCCCTGGAACGCAACGTGGCCATCGCGGGACTGGAGCCTGACCACAAGGCCCTGGAGCGTTGCACGGGCCGGGCACGTGAATTTCTGGCAGACACGGATTTCACGATGGCGGAGTGGCCCCCGGCCTACGTGGTGGTTCTGACGGACATCTGGTGCCTTGTGAACGCGACCGGCGGCATGGCAGACATCCAGGGGGTGCTTGAGCAGGTGTGCCGGTATCAGTGGGCGGTCTTGCGGTTTGGCGGGGCTGCCCGGTGGGGGTACAATTTCGACCACGTGGCCGAGTGTGAGGAGTTCCTGCAAGCTGGCGGCATGACCCGGCGGCACGACTTGGAGCGGGCTGGCAAGGAGTTGGACAGCAACTTCACTCACGAGGTTTGGATGCACGGCACGGACACGAGCAAGGTGCCCGAGGGGTTGCTGGGAGGTGCAAAGTGAAAGAGGTAGTATTCGTCAACGACTTCCCCCACGCGGCGGCCTTCTACGGCCCGCTCGTGGATGCCATGCGGCAACGGTTTTCCGTGCGGATGTTCAAGAATGGGAGCCTGGACCCGGCGGCGGTGGACCTAGTGGTGCTGCCCTATCGCACCTGGGAGGCCCCGGGGAACTTCATTGTGGACCACGCCCCCCTCTATTCCAACCGGCTCAGCGTCAAGGCCCACGACTATGAAGTGTGGCCCAGTCCCACCATAGAGCTTCTGACCCGGGACTGGGGTATTGCGGCCAAGCGGCGGTCCTGGGTCACCGGGTTCTTCTTTGTGGAGCAACTGGACTTCAAGTTCAATAATCCAGAGGTCGCGTTCGCCTACTTTGCCCACAAGGGCGGCTGGAGAGGGCCACGGACAGACGTGGGCAAGACGCTGCTCACGCTCTGCCACCGCTTCGAGCGGGTGTATTTCTGCTTCCACCTGTTTGAGGATTGGAAGCGGAGTGTGCGGGGTGCCCTGCCTGACAACCTTGTGCGGATTGACCACGGGCGGCCCTTCTGGCAAGCACTGGCGGAGGCGGGGACGGTGCTGTGCGATTACAGTTCCGTCCTTGCGTGTGCCTTGGCAGACCCAAGGAAGCAACTCTACATTCACCACGGGCTACCGTGGCCCCAGCACAAAGCGGCCCGGTTCTTTGACATGGCCCACCGGGAGTTCGCCTACCTCTACAGCGAGCAAGAGCTGGACAGCCTGCTCTTGCAGGTGCGGGCAAACGACGCAAAGCGGCGGGACCGTGAGCGGTGGGCGGTGCTGGTTCACGGTGAAAGCCTGGGCAAAGGGGCAACGGAAAAGACGGTGGACGCTATGGAGGAGGCCATTGACCTCCGGGCACGCCAGTTCAAGCGGAGTGGGGTGGAAGCCGTTGCGGCTGCCCAGGTGCTAACGTAGGACGGAGCCATGCTACGACCAGCAAACCGGAAAACGATGCTCAGCCTCCTTCCCCAAGGTGGGGTCGTGGCTGAAGTGGGTGTCTTGCAGGGGGCCTATTCACGCCACCTGCGATCCATACTGGAACCGTCCCGGTTGTTCCTGATAGATGCGTGGCTGCCAGTGGGCAAGTGGTACGGGTCGTCGGGGGACCAGAACGGCCGGTTCCGTGCGGTGGTGCGACACTTTATCAACGACCCCACGGTGTACGTCTTGCGGGCGGATAGCACGGCGGCGGCCTCGTGCTTCCCGAACAATTTCTTCGACGTGGTGTACGTGGACGCGGATCACTACCGGCCAAAGGTGGACAACGACTTTGAGGCATACTGGCCCAGGATCAAGCCGGGCGGGTGGCTGATGGGTCACGATTACCACCCCCGGCGGTTTGGCGTAAAGGCGGCGGTTCACGCCTTTGTTCGGAAGCATGGCGTGTCCCTGGACCTATTGACCCAGCGGGACGAGTTTGCGAGTTTCGGCATACGGAAGCCGGGGGAGGTGAAGCATGAGCTGCCCGCCTGACGCAACCTTTGACAACGACCTTCTGAACTGGTCCGTGGACGTGAATATGCGGGGCAGCTACTCCGCGTCGTTCAACCTCACGGACGAGGAAGACAAGTGGACGGAGGACGCCTACCTGGGCAAGCCCGTCCAAATCTACCTTGAGGCGGTTGCCACGGTGCTGGACGGCACGCCTGACGGCGGGCTGTGGGAAGGGACTGTGCGGTGGGTGTACGGGCTGGTCACGGGCATTGACACGAACACGGCTATCAGCGAGCAGGCCCGGGCCTGCAAGGTATCCAGCTTCGCGTCACGCCTGGGCGACAAGCCCGTGAACACGGAGAAGCAAAGCGGCGGCGGGCAGGGCGTGATGGAGGGCCTCGCGGGGGAAAGCGGCGGCCTGCCTTCCGGGCTGTACGATTTCAGCGGCATGAACACAAACCCCCAGAGCTACAACTCCGTCAGCGGGGACAATCTGCTGGAGGAGATGGGGCGGGTTGCCACGGCGGCCAAGAGTGACCTCTACGTGGACCGGACGGGCAAGCTAGTGGCCACCGCCTGGAAGGACCACAATTCGGCGGTGGACTTGGTGATCCCACCCCAGGCGGTGCAAGATGCCCGGCGGAGCCGTGCGGTAGAGGGTGGCAGCGGTGGCGGCGGTATGCCCAGCAACGTCCGCGTCCGTGGCAAGATGCAAAGCCCTGACCACGACTGTGGTGAAAAGGACCTGGGCGACAGCAAGCGGCCGGACAGCAAGACACCGAAGGGCGGGGGTGGCAGGCCCGGCAAGGGCGGCGTGGAGAAGTGTATTGTGGTCGGCAAGGGCGTCCCGGGCGTGCTGACGAAGAACCGCCTGGATGGCAATGGGGCGGACGCTGACAATAGCGACGCTCATTATAGCTGGGGGCAGGGGTCGCTCGTAGACCCGACAACGGGCAACCCGGTGGAGGCGGACGGCCTTGTGACTGAGGAGATTGCAGGCCCGGGCGGCGGCTATATCGCGGCCGGAACTGCGAGCGTGAAGGTGGAACGCCAAGGGCGGACCAAAGGGGAAATCAACGTCCAGGCGGCCATCTCCAAGTGGAGCCGGGGCAGCAAGGAAAAGGGCAAGCAAGAAAAGAAGGAAAAGGCCAAGCAACGCAAGCTCGGAGGCAACCCGGGCGGCGGTGGTGCCGGTGGTGGGGGCAAGCAAAGCCCGGACAAGAACCAAGACGAGCGGGAGCCGGTGCAACTGGAAACCGTAGTCCGCGACCCCGACATAGCGGCCAAGTTCGGGGAAACGGACGAGGACATTGACAACCCCTACATCAGCGACAAGGACACGGCCTTTGAGGTCGGCGTGCGGCGGCATCAGGAAAGCAAGATGCAGGCGAAGCAGTGGGCCACGAAGGTGAGCTACCTGCCCTCCTTGAACGTGGGCCAAGTGGTCACGTTCACGGTGCCCCAAACCGGCCAAGAGGTGACGGGGTTGCTGGCAGCCATCAAGCTGGGCTACGACCCGGCTCCTAGTGTGAGCATGGACTTGACCGTGGAGAGCTTTGAGGACATAGGGAACACGGCCTACGAAAGCGGCAACCTGCTCGCGTGTGACACGATCAACGGGGCCAGCGAAGATGGGGAGGACACGGTTTGGAAGAAGGACAGCCGGTGGGACGTGCGGGTGGGGGACCATATTGCCACCGTCCGCGACGGCTGCAATTTCTGGCAAGAGCTGTTTCTCAGCGAGGGAGCGTTCACCGCAAGCATCACGGCGGACGCCGACGACGGTTCCGGCAACCTACTAATCAAGGACCCAGGCGGTGCCACGGTGGCGTCTGTGGCTCTTGCCACGGGCACCGTCAATGTCGCGTTCAACGTGGCGGCGGTGGACGAGGGGACATACAAGTTCTGGATTGAGTGTACGGACGGCGTGGTGTACGTGCGGAACCCCAGCCTTGTGAAGACCAAGACGGCATAGGTTGCCGAACCCCCCTTGGGAAAGGTAAAATAGGCGACATGGACCAGAACCTAGCGAAATTCCTACGCTCCGACGCTGCCAAGGGCGTGGGGGCCGAAACCCTGATGGTGTACCTCTTGCTCCGTGCGGACATAGCACTGGCGGGCACCCCGGCCGTCAAGCTGTTCCGGCAACGCGGCAAGCTGGCGACCAGCCTTGAACCGCACACGTGTGCGGTCGCCCTGGGCATCCCGCCACTCACGGCGGAGCGGCGGTTTGACGAGTTGCGGCGGCGGGGCTGGATGCAGGTGCGGGGCGGCGTGGCTGTGCTTGGGGAGTTTGGCACGGACACGGGTGTGCGGTGGTATGCTGACGCGGAGCCTACTCAAATCATCCATTCCTCGGCGGCTGACGCTGTGCTACGCAAGGCCAAGGGGGAGGGGGCGGCTGCCAGTACCCCCAAGGCGAAGTCCGCGACAGCGGGGCGACACGGGCCTGATAGGCTACCGGCCGACGAGGGCATGGAGCGGGCGGTGGCGGCCAAAGTGTTCGGCCTTGGCCAAGTGCTGCCGGGCACGATCAAGAAGCTCCGGGACCACTACGCGGCCAGCTATCGCAAGCGGTACGGGGAAACCCCACCTGACGTGAAGGGGCGGGCGAACCTGAAGATGGCTCACGTGTACCTGGGGCGGGCCTTGGGGTACGTGGGGCACAACGAAATCACCCTGTTCCGCTTCCTGGATTGGGTGTTCGGGAACTGGGAGGCTGTGCGGGACCTGCTACGCCTGCCAGCCGGTGAACGCCCATCCCTGGGCGTGCTGGGCAGCAAGACATTCTTCGAGCGTATGAGGCAGGCCCAGGAGCACGGGTTCCACGGTGCCACGGAAGCGGGCAAACGCGAAGCGGCAAGGGAGGCTGAGAAAGACTATGGCTGGGGGTAAGACGACCACGGAGCACCTGAAGCAACTGGGCATCCCTCCGGTTCACTGGCACGCTCGCCTCGACACAATACCCGACCACGCCTGTCCCTGGAAGCCCCGGCTCCGGGAATACGTTGACGCGATTGCGGAAAACGTGTCCCGGCCCCGGGGCTTGCTCTTGCACGGTATCCACTCCACGGGCAAGTCGGCGGCGGCTGCCATCTGCCTCAAGGCGGCGGCCTGCCAGCGGGTCTATGGGTTCTGGCAGGCGGCGGGCAGCCTGGGCAGCGAGGTGATGGACGACGCTACCTGGGACGGCAAGCCTATCCTGGAGCACTGCCTGGGGGTGCCGGTGCTTGTGCTGGACAATCTACGGCTCACCCGGGAGCAGAAGTGGCGGGACCGGCTGGCGGATGAGCTTGTGCGGGCACGGGTGGACGCGAGGCTTTGCACCATAGTCACGACGGAGCACACGACGGAGGAGGTGAAGAACCTGTTCCCAAGCCTGGGGGCTGTGCTGATGGAGGCGGTGGTGCCGGTGCGGGTGTATGGATACGATTTTCGGCGGCAGATTGCCCAGGAGTTGGCATGAGTGAGCTAGGCAAACGGCTTGTCAGAAGCCTGCTCGTAGAGCGTGACATGGAGGTGCTGGCGGCCCAGGGTGTGGGGGAGGGTGACCTGTTTGGCGACGCCCGGGACGCCTTTCGATGGGCCATGTCATTTCTACGGGAGCGGGGTGAATGGCCCACGGCTGCCCAGGTGGAGGAGGGGACGGGCATCCTGCTCCCGGAGCACCTGGACAAGCTGGACTACATCACGGACCTGATCCGGCGGCGGACCCTGGGCAAGGCCATAGAAACCGGCGTGGTCGAGGTGTCCAAGCTGATAGGGGAACGCAAGCCCGACGAAGCCTTGCGGCTGCTCACGGAAACCGGCGTGCGGTTGCGGGCACGTTCGACCAGTGTGGGGGTGGATAGCTTTCGGGCCACGGGTGGGGAACGGCTGGCCTACTATGAGGCCGTGAAGGCCACGGGCGGTCTACTGGGTCAGCCGACCCCGTGGCCCAGTCTGAACAAGAGGATCATGGGATGGGTGGATGGCTCCTTGCACGTGCTGACAGCCTTGCAGAACACGGGCAAGACGTGGTTCGCCTGCATCGTGGCGGCCGACGCCTTGGCCCGTGGGAAGCGGGTGCTGTTCGTGTCGATGGAGATGGCGAATGACCGTATTGCCCGGCGGGTGGCGGCGGTACGCTACCGGGTGCCCTGGGGCAAGTTCCTCCGGTGCGAGTTGGAGGAGGGTACGGAGCGGGAGCTGGCCACCTACGCGGCGGCGGACAAGGAGGGCGAGGGCGACATCCTGTTTGCGGATAAGAAGCGGGTCAAACGGGTGTCCGACGTGGTGGCCCTGACGCTTGACAACCGGCCTGACATTGTGGTGGTGGATGGCGGCTACCGTTTCCGCCCGGGGGCAAGCACGGGCGGCCAGTGGGAAAGCACGGTGGAAATCGTGGCCCAGCTACAAGAGGCGGCGGAGGCTACCGGCCCGCCTTGGATTGTGACGACCCAGCAAGGGGACGCCAGCGAAACGGGCAAGGAGAAGAAGCCCGGGACCAAGATGCGGGCCTGGAACGTGCGGTACGGCAAGGAGTGGGTGATTAACCCGGACATCGTGCTGGGGCTGGCCCAAACGGACCTCCAGCGATTGGATGGGGTGATGGAGCTACACCTGCTCAAGGAACGCGACGCGGCGGCCGACGAAAAGCGGCGGCCCTTTTTCAATATCCACTGGGACTTCAAGGGCATGGACTTCTCGGAACGGGACAGCCTGGAGCTAGGCAAGGAGACAACCTTTGCCCCGGTGGGCAGCGACAGCGAGGTAGAATACTGATGCAACCCTTCCTTCTGAGTAGCGACAAGCGTACCGGGTCCCACTACCTGCAAACGGCTCTGGAGGCCCATCCGGCCATCCGGTGCCGGGGTGAATTCTACAGCCCCAGGGACCAGGACAAGGTGGGACCGAACTGGTTCCAGGAACTCTACTACACGGCGGCCCAGGCCAAGGAGCTGGGCATCGAGGCGGACGGTCTTCTGCTACAGCGGTCGGATGGCGGCCGGGTGGGCAAGTTCAAGGGGATGCGGGGCCTCATGCGAACAGCCCACCCGAACCTGAAGGTGCTCATGCTCTACCGCGAAAACGTGTTCGCCCAGTTCGTGAGCAAGGAGGTGGCCAAGCGACGGAAGCAGTGGTGCTATTTCCAGCATCAGAGGGGCAAGGATGACCCGGACCAGAGTGTGACCGTTACGGTGGACCCGGCCTTCATGCTTCGGGCCATAGGGCGGACGTGGCAGCTATGGCAGCAAGACCGCAAGGAGTGGCAAGCCTTCCCTCAGTTGGTCTTGAAGTACGAGGACGCAGTGGCGGACCTGCCTGGGCAAACGGCCCGCATCTTTGAGTTCCTGGGCGTGCGGCCGGTGCCGGTGCAAAGCCGAGCACTCCTGCAAGGCCAGAAGCCGCTCAGCGAGGTGGTGACGAACTACGCGGAGGCCGTGAACGCCCTACACGGTACGCGGTGGGCGGGGCTGATCGAGCGGTATGGGCTATGAGCCCGAGTTGCTCTGACTGGGGAATTGTGGTAAAATAGGGCAACCAAAGAAAAAGTCCGGCCTCTACGGGCCGGGCGGAAAGGAGCTGCGATGGACGTGCTGGAAGCGGTACGGGCACGCCTTGCCGAGGTGAAGGCCCAGGAGGAGGCACCGGAGCGGCCGGTGCTGGCACGGCTGCAAGAAACCAGAAGCGTGGCCCGGGCGGTTCCGCCTGGGACTGGCCCGGTGACGGTGTACTTCAGCCGGGAGGACGTGCGGCGGCGGTTCTACAAAGCGATGGAGCCGTTGCTGGCGGCTGGCAAGAGCTACGATCCACCCCCGTGCTCCGGGCTGGAGTTTGACGGAGCGTGGTTCGGCTGGGGCCACGCAATCTATACGCTCGCCTTCTTAGAGCGGAAGCACCCCACGGAGAACACCCACGGGGCCTATCTGCGAGGGTGGTTTGCCCATGACGCGGGCAGGCCCTTGGACAGCAACCCGTTCCACGAGCGGGAGAATTATTGGCAGTGGATTAGGTTCTATGGCGGGTGGTGGTGGGGCTGGCGTGAAGCGAACCCTGGCAAGGAGCCCCCGGACTTGGAGGAGCGGGATGCAGTGGGAACACCTGAGCCCAGTGCTGTCACGGCTGGGGCTTGACGCGGCCTCCTTGCGGCCCAGTGCTGCAAAGAAGCAAGTCATGGTCCCCTGTCCCTTCGCTCCGTGGTTCCACAAGACGGGCACGGACACGCGGCCCAGCATGTCCATCCGCTACGGCCTGACCCCGGTGCGGTGGCGGTGCTTTGCCTGCCACGAGCGGGGCAAGCTGTGGGAGCTTGTGGACAACCTTGCAGACCTACGCAAGGAGCCGGAGCTGAAAGAGCTGGCGGCCCGGTTGCTGGATACGGACAAGCTGAGCTTAGAGGAAACGGTGCGGGCGGCTATGGGTGACACGGATGCGTGGCTCTACCCGGTGGAGCGGGAGCCGGTGCCCACCCTGGACGAAGGTGCCTTGGAGCGGTTCCCAAGCGTGTGGGACGTGCCCAGGGCCTTGGACTACTTGCGGCGACGTGTCCCCTACGCGGCCACCATACGGGCGTTCGATCTTCGGTATGACCCAGGCCGGGACCGGCTCCTGTTTCCCGTTAGGCTGGCGACTGGGGGCCTTGTCGGGGCTGTGGGGCGGTTGCTGGTCGAAGGTGAGCCCAGATATTGGAACTACTTTGGCTTCGAGAGCGGTCAGCACGTGGGCGGCCTGGACCGGCTGGCCCCTGGGGCGTGGGTGTACGTGGTGGAGGGGTTCTTTGACCTCTTGCGGATTTGGAAGTGGGCTTGGGATGCAGGTGCGGGGGTGGTTTGCACCTGGACCAGTACGCTCTACGCGGGGCACGTGCGGGAGATTGGGGAGCTGGCGAGAAGCGTGGGAATATGGTATGATGGTGACAGTGCTGGGCGAAGCGGATGGGAGCAGGCCCAAGAGACACTAGGGCCAAGCACCTTCGCACTCCGGCGGGCTGCAATACCCGAGGGAACGGACCCCGGGCAGCTAACGGAGGCCCACTTTCACACCATTCGCTCTAAGATGGAAGGAGCAACGACATGACGGATGAACCCACCACCCCCGACGCCGAAGAAGGCGGCGTGCCTGCCTGGGCGGTAGGCTCCGGCCTGGACACCGACATGACAGGTGATCCGCGACCGGACAGCGGCAAGGGCCTTCGGTTCTGGATGCCAAAGGCCACGGAAAAGAAGATCATTTTCCTCACGGAGGGGAACGCGGCCCCGGTTATCTGGGAGCATCAGTTCCGTATGGGCGGCAAGTGGACGAACTGGGCCACGTGCCTGGAGCCCTTGCGTATGAAGTGCGGGCTGTGCGACTGGGCACTGGGCAACGACGGGAACTACAGCCGGTCCAAGGTGGTGGTCTTTACCATCATCGACACGGACAAGTTCACGGACAAGGCGGGCAAGGAGCGGAGCATGACCAAGCGGCTGCTCGTTGCCAAGAAAGAAACGGCCGAACTCCTGAAGCGGAAGTACGCCACGCAACTGGAGGAAGGGCGTGGCCTTCGCGGGGCCATGTTCAAGGTCTACCGGAGCAACGCGGACACCTCCGCAAGCGTCGGCACGGACTTTGAGTACCTGAAGCACGTGGACCTCGCAACCCTGCCTGACGCGGAGGAACTGCCCTACGCGGAAATCCTGGCTCCGAACCCTGACGCCATGAAACGGATCGTGGAGCGGCTGAAGGCGGAGAGCGGTGCCGGGGGCGGCGGCGTGGAGGGAACGGAAACGGAAGTGGACTACTAGGAGGGGTCTAGCGGCCAAACCCCGGCAAGGGATTGACGGGATGGGCTGCCCCGGCAAAGGACTGTCGGAGGCAGCCTTTTTCTTTGGAGGAGTAGTGTATGCCCACGCAACTGGAACAGGCGGGTGAGTTTGTGGCGGCGGCCCGGCGGTTTGGGGCGTTCGCCTTTGACGTTGAGAACCCGCCAAACCTTCGGCCTTACAGAAAGGATTTCCGGCTGTGCGGCTGTTCCTTTGCGACTGGCACCTACGGCGGCCCCGACGAGCTGGCCTACTACTTCACGGACCCGGCGGCGACCGCACACGTGTGCGGAGAACTATTCCCTGAGCCTGAGCTTGAGGCGGTTGCGTTCAATGCGAAGTATGACCTCCAGTGCTTGCGGGCGGCTGGGGTGATACCGATTTACGGCTACCCGGTGCGGGTGTGCGACCCTATGGTGGCCATGAACTTGATCGACGACAACCGCCATCCGAACCAGCTAGGGCTCAAGGTCCTGATGCGGGACCTGTTTGGCGAGGCCATGATGGAGTTCGAGGAGGCGTGGAAGTACGGCGAGCACTCGCCCCAGTTCCACGCCTACGGCCGGAACGACAGCCTGCAAGAGTTGCGGCTGTGGCAGTGGTGCAAGCCCAGGCTCCAGGCGGACAACCTGGGCAAGCTGTTTGACCGGGTGCTCATGCCGATGAACAAAGTGTTCGCGGACATGGAGCTGGAGGGGTGCCGGTGGGACCTACAGCACGCCCGGGTCTTGCTCCGGGGGTTCCAGGAAAAGCGGCGGGAGTTGGAGGCCCAGATCAAGAGCAAGATCGGGGACCTGAACATCAATAGCGGGGACCAGTTGGCACGGCGGCTCTTTGACGACCTGGGCTACAGCACGAAGGGCGTGGAGTGGCTGCCAAAGGCGGGCCGGTGGAGCGTGGATGCCCGCACGATGGACCACCTTGCCCGGCGATACCCGGTGTGTCACCTGATCCGGTTATACCGGACGGCCTGCAAGATGATTTCCACCTACGTGGAGCCGTTGAGCCGGGCGGCCTTGGAGGACAGTGAGCAGCGGGTTCACCCCACGTTCTGGCTCACGAGTGCCACGGGCAGGACCAGAAGCACGGACCCGAACTTCCAGAATATCCCGGTGTGGCTGGGCGAGGAGTTTGCCCACCTACGCATCCGGGACGGCATAGTGGCGGCCCCCGGCTGGAAGCTGATCGTGGCGGACCTGAGCCAGATCGAGCTTCGCCTTTGTGCCCACGTGACTGGGGACGCCAAGTTCACGGACGCCTATACCTTCTGGCAGTGTACGGAGTGCGACACGCGGGGGCACGAGCACCGGCAACTCTTGCACGCCTGCCCCAAGTGCGGGGCGGCAGAAAGCGAGGCTGTGCTCAAAGGCGGCCGGGGCTTCTGGCACGGCAAAGACATCCACACGGAAACCGCCCAGAATATCAAGGCCCTGGGCGGGGACCGCAAGAAGGGCAAGGTGGCGAACTTTGCTCTGATCTACCTCATCACGGCCTACCGGCTCCACTACGAGAACCCGGACTGGAGTGTGGCCCAGTGGCAGGAGGTGGTGGACGAGTATTTCAGCGAGGAGAACTACTACGGGGTCAGCGTGTGGCACGGCCGGATGGAACGGGCCTTGTGGGAAAAGGGGGTCGTTCAAGACATCTTTGGGCGGAAGCGGCGGTTGCGGCGGGAGGACATAGAACGGCACACGAAGCACGCCTTGAACCAGTTCGTGAACTTTCCGATGCAGGCGGGGGCGGGGAACTACATCATGCGAAGCCTGGGCCAGTTGCGGGAGCACTACGTTGCCACGGGTGAGTGGATTGGCGTGGTGCGGCCTACGAACTTTGTCCATGACGAGGTGGTGCTGGAGGTGCCAGAGGACCGGGTGGCTGACGTGGTGCCAGTGGTACGGCAAACGATGGAAAACGTGGTGCGGTTGAACGTGCCGGTGCGGGTGGGAATCCAGGTGGTGGACAGGTGGGGAAAGGCGAAAGACTGATGAGTGCTGTGACACTGCTATTCCCTGAGAAGTGCTTCGCCTACCTCCGTATCACGCGGGTGGCCAGTACCTCCATTCAGAACGCCCTTGCGGCCTGGGTCGGCCTGCCACCGTGCAACCCCTGGACACGGACATGGCGGGCGGCGGTGCCCATCTACAAGACGGAAGCGACGCGGGGCTACTACCGGGTCGCCTTTGTGCGGGACCCCCGGGCAAGGCTCTATGGAGTGTGGTTGAAGCACTGGGTCCACGACCCGGAGCACCGTCACTTCTGGACGCGGCGGCGGTTTGGCTCCTTTGAGGAGTTTGCCTGGGCGGTGGTGGAAACTACCTGGGACAAGGGGCTGGACGAGCACCTGAAGCCCCAGACGAATTTCGTGCTGCCGGGCGGTGTGCTGGCGGCGGATTTTGTGGGTCGCTTTGAGCGGCTGGGCGACGACTGGCGGCGGCTGCAACTCATGTTCGGCCTGCCCGACCTACCTCACGACAACCGGATAGAGCACCCACCTTTCCAGAACGTGTTCTCCCGGGAGCTGTGGGCGGCGGTGACCCAGCGGTACGTGAGCGACATTCGTGCCTTTGACTACCCCGAACGACGGAGGGTGTAAAGATGCCAAGCTGGGAATTCGACCGGCTGGAGCCGACCATATTGCGGCGGGCTATTGTGTACGCCCACGGCAAGGTCCATGAGCCTGGGTCAGAGAAGTGGCGGTGCCCACCCCACGACGCTGACTTGCTGGCACTGATCCGGGAGTATTATTGCAGGTGGAACGGGCACTGGGAGTTCCCATTCGAGACACGGTGGGTCCTGCTCCAATTCGTGCGGTTTCGCAAGCTGACCCCGGACAAGAAGAAGGAGTGGGTGGAGATACTACAGATGCAGCCCGGCGGGGTGTTCGACCCGGCCAGCGAAGCGGCGGCAACCGGGGATGGAGGGCCAAGCGATGGCGGTGCCTGATCTGACCGATCAGCAAGCCCTCCAGGAGGCGGTACGTGCTGAATTACGGGGTGACGCAGATGCCGACACCCTTGTGGCCCTGCAAAGCCGGGAGCACGTGCGGGCGTGGCTGAATGAACTGCTACGCCTGAAGCAAGACGTGGAGGTGCAACTGATCGAACGCGACGCCAAGGCCAAGCACCACAAGCAAGGATGTCTGGAGCGGGGCAAGGCGGGGAAGAAAGAGTGGTTTGCCTATGAGGCAGAACTGCAAACGTGGCGGGCCTCCGTTATGCGGTTCAAGGCCCGGGTGGAACAGGGCATCCGCATCGTGAAGGAACGTGTGCGGCTGTACGAGGAGGGCGACCGGCTGGCACTGGAGCGGCGGCTCCAGGGCTTAGAACAGCGGTTGGAGTACCTGGAAGATAGGGAGCGTGAGCGTGCCGTGTGACGAAGGGTTGACCCGCTACTACCTGGGGCGGTTGCTGTGGGCGGACCTCCGCTACGTGCCGATGGAGCACGTGGAGGCCCACCTGACGGTCACGACCAAACCATTCCGGGGCGACCCGGAGGAGATGTACCTCTGGGAGGTGAAGGGCGACCGCGTGGGCGTGCCACGTGCCTGGGGGCTTGCGAACCTGATGGCCCCCTGGGACACGGTGGAGGACAGGACAGCGTGGCAGGCGGCCGACTGGGGCGACCTAGTGTGGAAATTCGGTGAGGGGTGGCGGCCTGGGCAGTACGAGGCCGTGAAGGATTTGTGTGAGCAGTTCCTTGACCCGGTGACGCCCCCACGGTGCGGGCTACGCCTGGAGAGCCCGGCGGGCAGCGGCAAGACCCTGATGGGGCTGGCGGTGGGGTGCAACCTACGGACCCCGACGCTTGTGGTGGTTCACAAGGAGGACTTGTGCGAGCAGTGGTGGGACACCCTGGACCACTTCTTCCCAAACGCTACACGGGGCCACGTGCAAGGCGACCGATGGGATTGGGAGGACAAGCACGTGGTCACGGCGATGGCCCAAACGCTCTACTCCAGGCGGGCAGAGCTGCCCCCGGGGTTCAAGCAACGGTTCGGCCTTGTGATCTATGACGAGGGCCACCGCTATCCGGCCCGGACCTTCCAGCACGTGCTCGGGATGTTTCCGGCTCGCTACCGGCTGGCGGTGTCTGCCACGTGGCGGCGGGGGGATGGCCTTGACGACGTGTGGGACTGGCACGTGGGGCCAGTGGGCCACGTTGCACGAACGGAGCGGCTGACTGGGGAGTACGTTCAGGTCCGGTGGAAGACCCGGTTGCGGGATAGCTGGTTCCACTTCGGCGGCAAGCTGAGCACGGCCACCCTTCTGAATTGTGTCGTGAAACAAGAGGATTATCTGAAGTGGCTGGCGGAGCAGTGCGTCAAGGGCGTGGCGGCTGGGCGGCGGGTGCTACTGGTCAGCGACCGGGTATCCATGCTCTATCGGCTGTGGTGGATGATCCCACGGCTACGCCCGGGCACGGTGGCGGCGGCATACTGCCGGAGCTGGCCAAAGGATGAAGGGGCGGCCATAGAGGGCAAGGTGCCAAAGAAGCGGGCCACGGTGAGCAAGAGCGAACTCCTGCTCGCAAAGAAGGCCCCCATCGTTCTGGCGACGTATGGTATGATGGCCGAAGGAACGGACATGCCCACCCTGGACACCCTGATCTTCGGGACGCCCCGGGCAGAGGTGGAGCAGGTGGTGGGGCGAATACAGCGGCCGGAGGGAACCAAGAAGCCGCTCTTGATCGTTGACCCCGTTTTCACGACCCCCTACCTGGAAGCCCTGGGCGGGAAGCGGGCCGAAACCTTTGACCGTTTGGGCTTCCGTAGGAGGACCTGATATGAGCGATGCTGACAAGAGCCCAGGTGAGGCCATTGTGGCCCCAGTGGCAACCCCGGACAAACCGGCCAGCGTCTATATGAACGTGACGCGGCTGTGGAAGACCAGCGGCCGGGTGGAAAAGGAGGAGGCCGAGGAAAACCCCATCGAGGTGGCGGCTCCGGTGCCTGGGGTGCCTTTGGCCCAGGTGACCCACGGTGGGCGGCTGACGTTGAATATGGGGAACTACGAAACGGCTCAGGTGACCGTGGAAGTGACCCTGCCATGCTACCCGGAGGAATTGGACGTGGCCTACAAAGCGGCCCGGTCCTTTGTGGAGCAGCGTATGAACGCGGAGGCAACGGCCCTCCGGGAATACCGCAAGAAGAAGGCTGGAGGGTAGCATGAGCGAGGACCCGTTGCGTGACTTTATTGCTGGCATCAATGCAGCCTACAAAGGGGAGGTCATGGAGGTGGGCGGCCGGTTTGGGGCCTTGACCCTGAGCCGGTTTTCCAGTGGCGTGCTCAGCCTGGACACGGGCCTGGGCGGCGGCTGGCCCTTTTCCAGGGTGGTGGTGCTGGCGGGAAACGAAAGCACGGGCAAGACCTTGCTCGCCCTCAAGGCGGCCAAGTCCGTGATGGAGTACGACCACAAGACCCATCGGCACCGAGACTTCTGCAAGGATGGCTCGTTCACCCCCGGGCGGTGCTTGTTTGTGGACCTGGAGGGAACCTTTGACCTGGAGTGGGCCAAGGTCCACGGCTGGGACGACACGTGGCACGCGGTCGCCCGGCCGGAGTACGCGGAGCAGGCCATCGACATCATAACGGCTGCTCTGGAGGAGGGGCTTTTCGACCTGATCGTGCTGGACAGCGTGGCCATGATGAGCCCCACGGCGGAAATAGAAAGTTCCACCGAGGACTGGCAGGTGGGCCTCGCGGCCCGGCTCGTGAATAAGGCCATGCGGAAGTGGACCAGCCGGTTGAACAAGATGGCCCAGGGCAACTCGGCGGGCGGCCCGATGGTGCTGTGCCTGAACCAGTTCCGCGTCAACATCGGCCAGATGTTTGGGGACCCCCGCACGTTGCCCGGCGGCATGGCTCAGCGGTTCTGTGCCAGCATCATCATCTACACAAAGTCCGCCAAGGTGCTGGACGGTGACGACAAGGAAACCGCGACCGTGGAGCTGGGCGGGGTGTGCTACAAGAACAAGACCTACATCCCCCGGATCAACTTCGCGTTCGAGATGGGCCTACGGGAAGGCGGCAAGCTGTCGAAGGGCATGGTGGACAACCTGAAGCAGATGCAAAGCCTGGGGCAGAAGTACCGGCTCATCCAGAAGGTGACAGAGGGCTCCACGGATAGGTGGCGGTTCGGGAAACGGGAGTGGCCTACCCGCAAGGCCCTGATGGAGGAGGTGGAGCGGGACCCCGGGCTGTGGCGGCAACTCTGGCGGAGCATCGTTGCGGTGGCGACGGAAAAGGTGGTATGATGGGTCGGCGGTATGACATAGTGGAAATCACGGGCTGGGCCAGCCTGGAAGCTGACCCGGACTGGGCGGCTCTGCAAGAGCGGCGGCGGGTGGCCCGGGAGAATTACGAACGGAGGCGGCAAGAGCATGAAGCGACCCTACGTGCTGGGCATAGGGCTCCCCAAGACGGGGACGCTGACCCTGACAACGGCCTTGAACCGCCTGGGCTGGCGTGCGATGCACAATCA
>Ga0180434_10001397_pt1 | contig 34427 bp, 32 predicted proteins | sample SS_ome_7_FD_132453 | JGI IMG/M metagenome (GOLD analysis project Ga0180434, IMG submission 132453) | Hypersaline lake sediment archaeal communities from the Salton Sea, California, USA - SS_1_D_2 metaG | ecosystem: Environmental > Aquatic > Non-marine Saline and Alkaline > Hypersaline >... | reverse complement strand
TGAGTGTCATGCTATTTGAAAAAGTGTCGATAAAACAACTACTTACAGCGGTGGATTACGAAAATGCAACAGCCTGCCTGCATAACCAGTTGAAATTATTCGACTTCTAACGGGACAGTAGTGTGTTGCAATATATGATTGATTAATCGTTTGCGAAGACAAAATCGTTTCCGTCTGCGCCCGAATGACAACCTATACAGGCAGCATCCGCTCCACCTTCACCGGCCCCTTTTGCCACACGGCCAGCCAATTTCACGCCCACGTCATTTTCATCGAGTGTCCCATCAGGTAAGTATTTGGCGTAAAACCAGTCGTAATTTTCAGCATCGTAACCTTCGATACGCGTCATGAACGTAATTGGCCCTGGCTGACTCTCATCCTCGGCCGGATAGTTTTCTTTTATAATCACTGAGCCATACGGATAATTCTCCAGGTCACCCTTAGCAACATCGTTAACATAGTATTTCAAATACGCCCCGTGTGGACTATTCCCGTCCTGCCAGCCTTCGAGTCCTGGATACTGATCCCAGTTATCCGTATAGCCGGAATAGGCTTTCCACATGCTGTCCGCCATTGCAATATCCCGTTGGGTTCCAAACGGCATATCACTGGTATCGTCATCGTTGGAATTGGTGGAACTATCGTCACAGGCAAAAACCAGCAATCCGGCCAACAAAATAACGCCGCCAAATTGCAGCATTGTTCGTCTCATAGGTTCACTCTCCTTCATTTCGTCTTCGGAATTCTGAGTTGAATAACTCAAAGAGAGTATAAGTAACCAAAAAGAGAGTGAGAGTAATCTAACTTACATGGGTTTCATCAGCCAGACTTACCAACGGAGCATTTAATCGGGCATATGACCATCGTCTTCCATGTGACGATCATTTTGATTCATCTCATCATGTCCCGTTTCCATTTGCTTCCGGAGGTTGGAGAGATTAATGGTTTCACGAAACTGGACACTGGATTCCTTTTCAGAGGAGAGTCCGGAGATTTTGACGGAGACTTTGACTTTTTCTCCTTCCAATTTTGACAAATCAAACGTCCCCCAGAGCATGGAGTTTTCCATTTCCTCCGGGTATTCCATCATCTCTCCGTGTTCGTCATCCATATGCTGATCGTCGCTCATTCCCATCTGCCCTTCATCCATAACCTGGTCCATGGCTTCATTTTCCATCATCGTATGGGATTTGAGAGTAAACGAGTGCTCTTCCCCGGATTTCAGTATCACAGTGGCTTCCCCCTGCGCGTTTTCTACATTGATGGGCTTCTGGTTATAGTCATAGGCAAATACCGCCAGCCCATGCATCATGGGAACGAGTTCGAAATGGTGCTGCTTGGTCATCACCACAGTGCCGTCGTGCATCATGGCCTGCTCATGTGAGTGACCTGTTTGAGATTCCTGGGCAAATCCAGTCATGCCGATTACACCGATAGCAAGTACGCTCACTATATATTTGATTTTGTTCATATTTCCTCCTTTGGAATGGCGTTCCATTATTTATTATTCCAAATTATGGACCCATCTTAAAAAATCCATTGTATTATCGCAAACCGCCTGGTATACAGGATCTATTCGGCCGTCGTAAAGCGGGTAATAATCCCATCCTCGACCGTGTCGCCGTAATCATCCATGTGAGGCCCCATCATTGAATTCCCGCCGCCATGATGATGCATCCGTATTCCTTCTTGCAGCATAATGGAGTACATCGACGAATCCATAAGCATTGAATCCGGTGAAAAAATCATCTGGGTACGATCATCACTCCAGTGAAACTGACCATGCATGCCATTCATTTGTGCAGGCATTTGATGATATTCTCCCTGGTAGAGCGCGAATCTCGTTTGGCACGACTCCACATCCATAGATTCATTAAATGTTACGGTGATATCAGTGGTGACAGGGACTTCAGTTTCATCCTGGGCTGGGGAAACCGACACAATCTCCGGTGCCTCGGAATTGTTATTATTAGTGGAACATCCGACAAACAGCAGTGATAAAAATATTACTGTAATTACTGTTTTTTCTATTCGCATAAAACTTCCTTACGTATTTAATAGTTCATTATTCAAGATTGGGTATGGTCCGAGAAGTCCATTTCCTACTCAGTACCAACCTGATACTTCATTGCCACAGCAGCCGTCATTTGCTGGGGAGTTTTGCCATCTGCAAGACCATTCTGGATAAACCGCTTTACCTCAGTGGCACCCTTGGGAGCGTTACAATCACACGCCGCCAGGTTATCGTTACAGTCGCCACAGGGACACATAAACTGCTCTGCCACCTGTATAACGTCGGCCCGCAGTGCCTGTTGCTCTGGCGACATCTTCGTCTGCTGGAGTTGATCATTTCCGCCACTGAACACAAAAAATCCGACAACGATGAGTCCCATGACTCCCAGTACCAGTGCAGGTATCGGGATAGTCACGCCGGACTTACCGGACTGCTTTGAGGATTTCCCCTTGGTTTTTTTAGACTTTTTTCCACTCCCTTTCACTCCAGCACCACAGGAGGGACAAAATTTTGCGTTTTGCTTTTTTATCTCGTTTCCACATTGTGTACAGTACATAATGTTCCTCTTTTTTTTCTTCAACCAGTCACCCTGAGTTTGTTGAAGGGTGCTGGTTTCTATCTATTGATTAATCCGTTGTTATTCAGGCTTCGCAATACAATCCAACGCTTCCTCATCGGCACGTCCGGATCGGATTTTCACCACATTCTGCACTTCACTCACAGCGATCAGGCCGTCGCCCGCCCCGCCAGTGTAGGCATTCTTCCGTATAATACCAATGATGGTCTCAACGGCTTCACCGCTGCAGATCAGTTCCAGTTTGGCCACTTTGGAGTAGCGCTCCACGTACTCCATAGAGTACTTGGCTTTGGATTCGTCAATCAGTCCCGGACCCAGCGCCATTACGTCAATGACGGTGACGCCGGTGAGTCCCATCTCCTCAAGCGATTCGATGATCTCGTTAACCTTTTCCGTGCGTATGTAGGCTTTGATTTCTTTCATAAGTTTGCTCGCTTCCGATTGCCAATTGTTCAACCCTTTCAGAGGGAAAAGTTGGAAATCGTGTTATCGTGTTAATGTGTTACAGTGTTATTACCAGAGTATTACCTACTGCGTATTGCGTAAATTGAACTCCCAAAATTTTATCTACGCGATACGTAATACGCAGTACGCAATATTCATTTTCTTTTACCGGCTTCTCCCCCGCTAAAACCCGTTTCACGGACTTTAAGCGGGCGCCCAATCCACTCATTCCTCATCCAGCGCCAGATTTACCACCGTATTCCGCTTCCAGAGATAGAAAATCGTCGGCATCACCAGCAGTGTCAGCACTGTGGCAGTAAAGAGACCGCCAACCATCGGCGCCACGATTCGCTTCATCACCTGAGAGCCGGTGCCGGTACCGTACATAATTGGTACCAGTCCGAGGATAGTGGTCGCCACCGTCATAATCACCGGACGGAGACGCTGTACCGCCCCCTCTATGACTGCATCAAACACATCCACCGGCTTGTACGCACCATCGTACATCGGCTTCTCCTTCAACGCGTTATTCATGTACACCAGGATGACCACACCCAGCTCGGCTGCCACCCCGGAGAGCGCAATAAACCCAACCCCCACGGCGATGCTAAAGTTGTATCCCAATAACCACATGAGCCAGAAACCGCCTACCGTAGCCAGCGGGAGCGAGACCATTACTAAAATACTTTCGGTAATATTTTTAAAGTGGATATACAGGAGCAAAAATATCAAAACCAGAGTCACCGGTACTACGACCTGGAGGCGTTTTTTTACCCGCTGCATGCTTTCGTACTGTCCGCTCCAGACCAGGCTGTATCCTTCAGGAAACTGGACGTTCTCATTCACTACTTCTCGAGCATTCTGAACGTAGCCACCGATATCAGACGTATTCAGGTCTACGTAAATCCAGGCGGTCCGGCGGGCATTTTCGCTCTTAATCATCGGCGCGCCCTTTTTGACCTTGATTTCCGCCACCTGGCTAATGGGTATCTGTGCTCCGGTAGGCGTTGGAACCAGAGTTCGCCGGAGCTTTGTCAGGTTATCCCGGAGCTCCCGGCCGTACCGCACGTTTATTGGATACCGTTCCAGTCCCTCGACCGTATTGCCGACGTTCATGCCACCGATGGCAGACTTGATGACGTCCTGCACATCGCCGACGGTCAAACCATACCGGGCGGCTTCATCCCGGTCGATCTCGAAGTCGATGAAGTTTCCGCCGGTGACGCGCTCTGAATAAACACTAGCAGTTCCCGGAACGTCCTGGAGTATCCCCTCAATCTCCTCGCCGATATCAGAGAGAATCTGCAGGTTTTCGCCCATTAGCTTAATGCCCACAGGTGTTTTTATCCCGGTGGTGAGCATATCGATTCTTGTCTTGATAGGCATAGTCCAGGCGTTGGTCAGCCCCGGAAATTGTATGGCGTCGTCCAGCTGTTGGATCAGGTCATCCATAGTGACGCCCGGCCGCCAATGTTCCTTGTCCTTAAGCGTAATGGTGGTCTCAATCATGGTGAGCGGCGCCGGATCGGTGGCGGTTTCCGCCCGGCCAATCTTGCCGAAGACGGTCTCCACCTCAGGGAATGATTTGATGATTTTGTCCGTCTGCTGCAGAAGCTCCTTTGCCTTCGTCACCGAGATACCCGGCGGTGTGGTCGGCATATAGAGCAGATCGCCCTCGTTCAGCGGCGGCATAAACTCAGAACCGAGCTGGGAGACGGGATAGGCTGTCACAGCCAACAGTGCAATCGCAACGACCACCGTCGTCTTCCGGAACCGCAGTACCACGCGCAAGAGCGGCTCGTACATCCAGTGGAGCACACGGCTCACCGGATGCTTCTCTTCCGTCCGAATTTTCCCACGGATGAAAAAGCCCATGAGCACCGGTACCAGCGTCACAGCCAGAATTGCCGAAGCCGCCATAGCATAGGTTTTGGTGAACGCCAGCGGCTTAAACAGGCGTCCCTCCTGCGCCTCCAGCGAAAACACCGGGATAAACGAAACCGTGATGATCAGGAGCGAATAGAACAGCGCCGGGCCGACCTCTTTACTGGCGCGCAAAATCAGCTGCCAGCGCTCGGAGTTATTTTCCGGCTCCTCCCGCTCCAGGTGCTTGTGCGCATTCTCGATCATCACTACCGCGGCATCCACCATCGCCCCAATGGCGATAGCTATACCTCCCAGACTCATAATGTTCGCATTAATACCCTGGAAATACATGACGATAAACGACGCCAGGATTCCCAGCGGGAGCGTGACAACAATGACAAAACTGGATCTGAGGTGCAGGAGGAACCCGATAATAATCAACGAAACCACCAGCATTTCTTCGCCCAGTTTATGATACAGGTTCTCCACTGCCTCCAGAATGAGCGAGGATCGGTCATACATCGGCCGGATCTCCACACCTTCCGGGAGTCCGGGCTTCAGCTCCGCCAGTTTCTCTTTCACATCTTCTATGACTTTCAGTGCGTTCTCACCGTAGCGCATCACAATGATGCCACCGACCACTTCACCCTCGCCATCCCGCTCGGCGATTCCGCGACGCAGTTCCGGGCCGGTATGAACATTCGCCACTTGTTTTAACAGGATGGGCGTACCGCTCTCATCCACTCCGAGGGGTATCTTCTCGATATCCTCTATAGATTTGATGTATCCGAGACCGCGCACCATATACTCGGTCTCGCCCATCTCAAGCACGCGTCCACCAACATCCTGGTTGCTCTTCTTGATCTGCATTTTTACGTGGTTCAATGGAATATTAAACGCCGCCAGCTTGTTGGGGTCGACTTCCACCTGGTACTGCTTCACGAAGCCGCCGACGCTTGCGACTTCCGCTACGCCATTCACGCTCATAAGTTCGTATTTGAGATACCAATCCTGAATCGACCGGAGTTCCGCCAGGGAATGCTGATCGCTCTCCACCGAATACTCATACACCCAGCCAACACCTGTCGCGTCCGGACCGAGCTGGGGGGTAACGCCGTCCGGTAATCGATCCGAAAGCGAACTGAGATACTCCAGCACCCGGCTTCTCGCCCAGTACATATCAGTACCATCCTCAAAGATGATGTAGACGAAGGACGTTCCGAACATGGAGTAGCCGCGTACCGTCTTTGAGTACGGGACAGACATCATTGCCGTGGTGATGGGATACGTCACCTGATCCTCCACCACCTGCGGCGCTTGTCCGGGATAATCGGTCTTGATAATTACCTGCACATCACTGAGATCCGGGATGGCATCCAGTGGCGTGTTCGTTACGGCAAAGTAGCCGGCGCCGATCAGGAATAGTGTCGCAATTATCACCAGGAATCGGTTGTTTACTGACCATTCTATAATTCGTTCAATCATGTTATTTCCATACGTGTAGATTTAAAATTCAAATATGAGGAACGGACTTTGCGTAATTGGCATCTATCCTTCGACAAGCTCAGGATGACGCTCGGGTTAGTCACCCTGAGCCTGTCGAAGGGTGCGTTCCCAAGGATCAGTTCCATGAAAAATGATGTAATTCTTTTCACTCTCATTCTTAATTCTAGCGTCACCGACGCTGTCAGTCGCAGATCCCGAGTAGTTGTCGGGACGGTCGGAGACGCAAGGTTTTTCCGTCGGTGATCCCTTTCGGGGTTGCCGACGGTTTAGTGGGAATCAATTCATTCTCCATGTCCGCTGTGATCCTGAGACATATCCATCTCGCCATTGGAGTCCATCTCCGTTTGCGAATCCATTTCCATGGATGTGTCGGCCGGAGCGGATTGCGATGAGCTGCTCTGACGCTTCGAAAGCATCTTCTGGAGCGCCTCTTTCAGTTTGCTCTCGGAATCCAGCAGGAACTGTCCGGAGGTGACCACGGTCTCACCGGCTCTTGCGCCGCTCAGCACTTCATAATATCCGTCGCCGCTGAGTGCGCCGAGTTTCACATCTCTGGGAGCAAAGCGTCCCTCGCCAAGGGCGATAAACAGGAGCGTCCGCTCGCCGGACCAGATAATCGCCTCCTCGGGAATCGCCGGCACGTCTTTACCGATTTCCGAACGCATCCGGAGATTGGCGTACATCCCCGGCTTCAATTCGCCGTTTGGATTCTGGAAGACTGATCGCACCTTCACCGTCCGGGTTTTCTCTTCCAGGTAAGGATAAATGTAATCAACACGCCCCTCGTAAGTCTTCCCCGGTGTGTAGGAGAGGTTCATCTTCACTGCCTGGCCCTCTTCGAGCCAGGGAAGTTCATATTCGTAGAGTTCCGCCTCCACCCAGACCGTGGAAAGATCCGCGATCTTATAAAGGTGATTCCCCGGTTGAACACGCATCCCGTCGATGGCGTTCGTAAAGACCACGACCCCGCTGAAGGGGGAATACAGGGTCATGGTCTTCCGAACTTTCCCTGTCTGTTCTAAGCGAATAATTTGTTCTTCAGAGATATCCCAGAACTCCAGTCTGCGGCGGGCCGAGCTCAGCAGATCTCCTGATGCGCCGACATTTCGCTGGGCGCTTCGGTACGCCTGGAGGTATTCCTCCTGGGTGGCGACCAATTCCGGACTGTATATTTCTACCAATGGCTCACCTTTTTTCACCCGTTCTCCGGTGATTTGCACATGGGTTTCCTCAATGTATCCAGTGACTTTGGTATGAACATGGGCAAGATTGGTCTCATCATAAACCACGTTACCCACCGCCCGGATTTCGCGGGTCAGATTCCGTCTCCGGATTGGCGCAGTACGGACGCCCATATTCTGCACGACAGTCGGATCAATGGTAATGGTATTACCGAAGTTATCGACCTGGTTTTCGTACACCGGTACCAAATCCATCCCCATGGGGGATTTCCCCGGCTTATCCGAGATATAACTGGGATCCATCGGTGCCTGGTAATACACGATATTGCCTTCACCCTCCACTTTGGAGGCCGTCGCGCTCCCGCTTCCGCCGCTGCGCTTCATCGGGACGAGATCCATACCGCAAATGGGACACTCACCCGGTTCATCCTGCACTACGTTGGGGTGCATGGAACACGTCCACAGCTGATCGCCGTCATCCTGCTGACTACTGCTTTGTTGAGTTGTCTGGTGCTCATGTCCTTCGTGACTTTCCTGCGCCGACGCCTGTGTATTTTTCATCGGCACCAGATCCATGCCGCAAATTGGGCAGTCGCCCGGCTGATCCTGCACAACATTGGGATGCATCGAGCAGGTATAGAGTGTCTGCTCCTCGGCGGTCTGTTCTGTTTTTTGTGCTGTATCCTCACTGGAACAGGTACTGAGACTCAGCAAACCACCGAGGATGGCGATGCCCGCCAGAATTGGGATTACCTTCTTTATGTACGTCAATCTCATCGGATTATTCTCCGGAATTCATTTGATGTTCGTGTTCGCCCTGGTCATCCATTACGACTAAATCCATTCCACATTCCGGACACTCGCCCGGGCCTTCCTGGACTACTTCCGGGTGCATGGGACAGGTATACATGGCGTCCTCTGACGCCTCCATCTGCTGCATGTCGCCATGGCCTTCCATAGACTCTCCGGAGGATTCCACTTCCGATGTTGGCACTAAATCCATGCCGCAAATCGGGCACTCGCCCGGTTCGGACATCTTCACGTTTGGATGCATGGAACAGGTGTAGTATTCTACATCGCTGGTAGCGGTTTGCTCTGTCTGTTCCATGGTCTGCGTCTTATTCATTTCGGTGTTTTCACTTTCGCCTGAACAGGCAGTAAACAGAAAACTCATTCCAACGATGGATAAAGCAATCAGGGTTTTCGAATTCAGTCTGTATTTCATGATTATCTCCTTTACAGGTTCAGGTCTGTGCCGACGGCTTTTTCCAGCTCGGCCAGACGTTTAAAGTAGGTGGCTTGTTCTTTATAATGATTGAGTCTGAACTGGACGATCATCCGCTCGCTGTCCAGCAAGTCGAGAAAGCTGACCGAGCCTGTTTTGTACCCGGCAAGCGCGGACTGCAGCGTCTGCTCCGCCTGGGGAATCAACGTAGAATCATACAGCGCCAACGATTTCCGGGTCTGCTGAATCCGGTAGTGAATCGTCCGGACTTCCGACTCAGCGGTGTTCCGTTTATCTGCATAGCGGTACTGGACTTCGGAAAGACCGAGTCTGGCTTCCTGCACCCGCGCCTTATTGGCCCCGAACCAGAGCGGCAGGTCGATCTTTGCCATAATCGCGAACGCGTCTGCGCCTGGCGTTGGTGCCCCCGGCAGTGATGTGTTGCCGATGGTGATGTAATTCATGCCAACGCCCAGCGACGGCAAATTCATCTTTTGTCGCAGAGATACTTTGGCACGATTGGCCTCGATCATCTCCCGGAGGCCCTGCAGATCCTGTCGATAGGTTGCCACGGAATCCAACAATTGTGATTCCGTCAGTTTGTATTCCGGCATCGCCAGCGTATCGATAGATTCCATCGGTGCATCGATAGGACGATTCAGGAGCGCATTCAGGTTATGGGTGAACGCGCTGCGCATCTCCCGGAGATTCAGGAGGCGTTCGTCCAGTTTGGAGCGCTCAACCTGCGCCTTGAGCACGGAGGTCTGCATCCCTTTTCCAGTGGCGTATCGCGTCTCGGCAATATCCTGGAAGGTGCCGACCAGTTCCTGGTACTCAAGCACGGTTTCGATGGAAGAATCGATCCAGTAAATATCGGCCCATGCAGATTTGACTTTGGCGATGACCTTACGCTTCGCCGCTTCATAATCCTGTTTGGCTTTGGCGGTTTGTCGCTGGGCGATAGTGCCTTTGAGTCCTGTGGTGCCCCAGAGCGGAATCATCTGGTTCACCGCAATCTGCTGGTTCTGGGGGCCGTTTCGGGTCTCGACGGATTCTACAAACTGAGTGAATGAGAGTTGCGGCTCTGGCCAGGCTGATGCGACGGTGATATTTTCCTGTGCAGCATGCCAGGCGGTTTCGGCCGCCCTGATGTCCGGATTGTTCTCCAGCGCCAGTACTATTGCCTGATCCAGGTTCCGGACTTCACCGGAATCTTCCTGGGGAAAAATTGTGTTGGGTACGATTGCCACAGCCAGTATCAGGCTGAGGTAAACAGCAAAGTTTCTCACGGTGTTCCTCTCTCATAAATTGGTTCGAATATTCAGTACAGACGGACCGAACAGATGTACCTGTTCGACGGTCTTACTTTATAACAACAATTTTGAGAGGTATCAGATTATAAGAATTGAATGTTCGGCGAGTTTTTCGCGGGAGGATTTAAACAGATTGCTAAAGACTTCGCTGAAATGAGTTCGGAACTGATCCGTTTTCTCATGGACAATATTTGATGCAATACCAATGATGGTTGTAGCCGGATAATCCTCAAATTTTACCTTAGTCCGGGGCGCTTCGGCTTCTACGGCCAGGGATTCCTGAGTGTGCTGGTCGCCGGGCAGACAGGAATTCATTTCGGTGCAGGGATTAACCGGAGTAGTATCGGTATTCTGAGTCTGTGCTTTTTCTGTTTGCGCCATCATACAACAGCTCATCTCGCATGCCTGCTCCTGCATCTCCAGTCCGGCAAGCAACGGCGCAGCTATGCCTGTAAGCAGCGTAAAAACGAGTGACACTATTGTGACTTTTTTTATCATGAATCGAATATAGGTTTTTTAATTCCGGGTGTCAAGCAGCGGATTATAACATTTGTGTCACGAATGTTTATGGGATGATTAATCCAACTCACACTCCTCGAAAAAGGGAAAACGTATTTATAAACTCCAGAAGGCAATGGTTGTCTTCCATATAATATGGTATTTCCAGTTGAGCAAGATGGCATCTTGTTCTACATGCTCACCTCCTGTCGGTGATTCCCGCAGTGGCGGGATCGCAGACAGCGAAATCGCGAACGGCGCTTGAAGCGATCGTCCGCGGGAATGCAATGTAACTACGCCCGCATCCAGCGGATAATCTCCGGCAGTGTCGGCCGTTTGCCGTACATCAGGATTGCCGTGGCAAAGACCTTCCCCGCCAAACGAACGGTGAAGTACACGAATACGATCAGGACGGTCAGTGATACTGCAAATTCCCACCATGGCAGAGTGGTAATATTCATTCGTAAAATCATAAAGAACGGTGTCAACGGCGGAATGTAACTCAGGATCTGTACCATAGTCGATTCAGGATTATTCATGGCAAAAGGAAGAAAAATAATCGGTGCAATGGCCACAAAACTCATCAGACCGCTGATCTGCTGAGCCTCCTGTTCGGAGGTAAAGATTGAACCAATCGCTGAATAAAATGCTGCATAGAGCAGAAATCCGGGGATAAAGTATATGATAAAACCGAAAAGGCTTTCAAGGTCGATTAGTGAAGTCCCTTTATAGGTAGCGGCAGCCTCCCCGACCGTCATATAAATGGCAATCTGGATAATCCCCATGGCACCAAGACCCAGTATTTTTCCAGACATCAACGTGTTTGGGGTCACAGAACTCACCAGAACCTCCACTACCCTGTTCTGGCGTTCCTCAAGCACAGAGCGCATTAAAATCTGTGAGGACATAAATATCGCAAAGAACAAAAGCATAATGTAAAAATACGGTCCAAAGAAGGCCATCAGTTCACTTCCCTCGGAGACTTCACCGCCCTTGACCTCGAATGATTCGAGGTTGACTTCTCTGGTAATTTCGTGAATCACTGCCGGATCAAGATTTTCCTGGCGCATCTTATACGTGGTGATAATACCACTCAATTGATTCTCTATCCGGCTCAAATCCTTAAAATTACTTACGTTGCGACCGTAATATTTTGCCTGACGGGACTCAATGATATCTTCGGGGATAAGGACATAGCCGCTGATAATCTCATCCTTGAGCAGGGAATCGGCTGTGGCGCGCGCTATTCCCGGGGTAGAACCGTTCAGCGGAATAAACTGGTATTGGGGGCGACCATCTTTGAGCGAATACTGTTCCAAAAGATTGGTTTGAAGTTCTCCCCCGACCCAATGCGTACCGTCAACGAGCCCAAAGGTTTTCGCCTGGGTATCTTCCTGCATTAACAGGGTTGGAAGGACCGCAAATCCCAGGATAATCACAGGGAGTAATAAAGTAGAAATCAGAAACCATTTTGATTTAATCCGGTGGATGAATTCCCAGCGCGCAATGGTGAATATTTTCATTCCGCATCTCCTCTCACCTGGTCGATAAAAATCTGTTCCAGCGAGGGCTCTACCACTTCGAATTTTCGGATATCGATTTTATCGACAAGCGTTTTCAGGTAATCAGGCGGTGCAATATCGTCCCGGAGTTCGCCAAGAAGTTCCCCGTTCTCCATTTGGGTATAGGTAAAGGCAGAATCTGATCGGAGATCCTCCAGCGATTCATCGCTTCGAATCCGCACAGTCTGTGTCCCGTACTCGCGTTTTATTTCCCGGAGATTCCCGTTAAGCACGGCCTTTCCTTTACTGATGAGGCAAATCCGCTGGCAGAGTTTTTCCACCTGTTCCATCTGATGGGTGGATAGCAAGATTGTCGTATCACGTTCCTGCAATTCTCCGATAATCTCTTTGATAAGCACCTGATTAACCGGGTCGAGTCCTGAGAACGGTTCGTCGAGGATTAGTAATTTTGGCTCGTGTATAATTGAAATGATAAACTGGATTTTCTGTTGATTGCCCTTGGATAGCTCCTCGATTTTATCCTCTGCGCGATCAAGCAGGTCAAACCGGTCCAGATAGAAATCTATGTTATTCTTCGTCTTGTCCGGATCCATATTTTTTAATGAAGCAAAGTATTCAACCACCTCCCGGACTTTCATCTTCTGATATAGGCCTCTCTCTTCGGGCAAATACCCGATGTTATCTTTTTGTTCCAGGGTCAGCGGTTCACCGCCGAGGGTGATCTTACCACTGTCCGGCTGAATAATTTGCATGATCATCCGGATAGTCGTCGTCTTTCCGGCACCATTCGGCCCAAGCAAACCGTAAATATCACCGGTTTCCCCATGAATAGAAAGCGCCTCCACCGCCCGGACGTGTTCGAACGATTTTGTGACCTGGTCAACTTTGAGCATCAATACCTTCCTTACCGTATAATATACCTGAAACACTAATGAGTGTTTAACTGCCCGTAATATTATCCCAATTCACAGACGATTGCAATTGGATAATAACAACAAATTTGTACGGACTTCTATAGTAAATGCCGAATATTCACCACACCAGGCAATCGAAATTTTCGATACTATTGCATTGACAGTTTTACGTTCTGGGACACGGGAGTGAATACATCAATTCTCTCGGTTTACCGTGGATTTTCTCCTTGCATTATGGAGGTGGAGCCTCTAATTTTACCGCGCTTTATGAGAATTGAGGCGGGATAGCTCAGCTGGCAGAGCAGTGGAATCATAATCCATTTGTCGGGGGTTCGAATCCCTCTCCCGCTACTGCATAAGCCCTGATAACCGACCGGTATCAGGACTATTTATTTTACATCAACTCCGTTTATTCATTCGGTGAAATAAAGAGAATACGGCCGGCGAATTTCGTTTCGTAATTCGTCGATACCCACATTCCTCGATTTCCGAATCGTTTCCCTCCCCTGGAAATACACGAGAATAGTCGGGATAGTAAAAACGCTGAGTTGGGCACAGACTTCAGGTGATGTTTTACAATCAACATACAAGAAATTAAATTCGGGAAACGTCTCGGCGAGCATTGTTCGAACCTTGGGTTTCAGGACCTTACAAACCTGGCATTCAGGTGTGCTCAGGTATACTAATATTGCATCGGAAGTCTGTATAACCTTCCGTATTCTTTCGACTGATTGCATCCTGTAGCCTTTTCCAGGTTTATAAACCTGAAATATAGATGAGCACCTGCCAGGATTCAATACCCGAATGATTTTTTTGTTCGGAGTAATAGTGAACCCCGAGGATCATCTGCCTGGAGAAGAGCGATTACCTCCGAATCAACAGTATTTAATCGCTAACCATCCAAGTATATGTGGTTCTTTTACAGATGTAATCCAGTCCTTAATTTCGTTCACCTGATGATTTCAGAGGAAAAGACAACCATCCTCTCAGGTTATACATCCGGCACAGGTGAACCGAAACCCGGTTACTGAATTAACGTTGTGTGTGTAAAAGAACTACAGAAAAGTTGGAGAGTGTGCCACCAACAGTTAGTCTATTCGACTACACCTACGTTTTGTGCTTTAGGACCTTTTTCACCCTGGGTTACAGTAAATTCCACCCGCTGGCCTTCCGTTAGCGAGCGAAAACCGTCTCCAACGATATCGGAATAATGCACAAATACATCATCCCCTTCTTCGCGTTCGATGAACCCGAATCCCTTGGAGTTATTAAACCACTTTACTGTACCTGTTTCTTGATCAGCCATTGGTCGAAACATCCTTTGTTATTTGTTCTTCTTCTGACAGCAATACTATCTGCGGTCACTTGACGTTAAAATAATTATAGTAATTCAGCATTGTCAAGTATAGATCTTAATAAATAGCCCGTTTTTCGGTTTAAATATTATAAAACCTGTGACTTAGCACCTGTATATTCTGTCTAATATCCTGTGTAAAAGGGCCAGATAAGCGGTATGAGTAAAGTGGCAATCGCCCAGAACAATATATTTAACGGCGTACCGACCTTCGTAAAGTCGGTGAACTTGTACTGTCCCGGGCCAAATATTAAGGTATTGGTTTGGTACCCGACTGGTGTGATAAAGCTCAGAGATGCGGCAAAGGTCACTGCCATAAGGAGTGGCCGAACACTCACATCCAGGGCATAAGCAGTCTCGATAGCGATAGGTGCAAGCAAAGCCGCGGTTGCCTGATTCGAGATTAAATTGGTTAATAACATTGCAATCAGAAAGAACCCCGAAAGTACCGCGGTGGGACCGAGGCTGCCTGCCACGGAAAGCAACCAGTCGGAGATTAAGCCGGCTGCCCCGGTTTTTTCCATTGCGATTCCCAGCGGCAGAACCCCGGCAAGCAGAAAAATTACTTCCCAGTTAATGGCTTCGTACGCTTCTTCATTGGTCAGGCAGCCGGTTAATATCAGGAGAATACTTCCGGCAACCGCGCTTACGACAATTGGCAGAATATTCAAGGCAGCAGTTAATACCACGCCTGCCAAAATTGCCAGGGCGAGGGGAAGTTTGGATTTCCGGTACCGGTCCAGCCCAATCTCTGACACCACCACAAAAGACCTGTTGGCCTTCAATTCGGGGACGCGCTCCTGGTCCATACTCAGCAGCACCGAATCCCCCCCGGATATGCGGATTTCATCCAGTTCCTCCTGGCGCAACTCGCCGTGGTGCCTGATAGCCAAAACGACGGCACCGAAGCGTTCATAGAACTGTGCATCCCCTATTTTTGTGGATTCCACACCAGAATCCGGGGCGATTACCGCCTCAACCAGTGTATAGTTACCCGATTCAAGGTCGATATCATACCAGTCCCGAGCCGGTTTCAGCGTAATGTCATTGCGCCGGACCAATTTGTCGATCTCCTGAGCGCTCCCCCGGATCCTGATGATATCGCCTTTCCGAACGATACCGCGCATCCCCTCTGCCGTGGCCTCTCCACTCTTCCGGAAGACCTGCACGACATCCAGGTCGAGATCCTGGGTCAGCGCACATTCATCAAGGTGCTCACCGATATGCTGAAAATCGGGCTCGATGACGACATCAGTGAGAAACCGGTTCATTTTAAAGCTGCTTGTCAAATCCCCGGGTGAGCGTCGCTCAGGTATCATATTTATTCCCACGGAGAACAGATAAATAAACCCTGCAATGAAAAAGACAATCCCGAGAGGGGTCATTTCAAACATGGAAAACGGTTCGACACCGTGATCATTGGCAATAGAACTGACCAGGATATTGGTTGAAGTCCCGATAAGGGTACACACACCACCTAACATGCTGGCGAATGAGAGTGGCATGAGTAACTTCGAGGAACTGACCTGCAGATCTTTGGTGACCCCGACCACCACCGGGATAAAAATCGCCACGGCGGCCGTATTGTTAATGAATGCCGAAATGACACTGATGACCAACATCATGGTGAGGATGGCACCCCAATAATTCCGGCGGCCGAGTTCGGCAAAATAATCGCTGACAACGTTGAGTGCACCGGTCCGGCGGATACCCTCACTCAATACAAACATGCATGCGATGGTGACAGTAGCCTGGTTACTCAGCCCGGAGAGCCCTTCTTCTATTGTTAAAATACCGGTCAGGAGCAGTGTCCCCATAATGATCAGGGCTGCCAAATCAAACGAGATGCGTTCGGACATGAAAAGAAAAACAGCGACCAGCACCAGTCCGAATACTATGTAGAGTTCAACAGTCATTACTGGCTAAGAATAGTCATCCATGGTTACCTGGTAGTATGTGTTTAGAATTCAAATGTAGAAATCAATGAAATAAAAGAAAATAATCAAGGAAATTTTCTGGTTATGGTAAATGGAAGGACTGGATTTTCTCCGCAGCCGTAACCGGCCTGTCGCCAAATGTATTTCTGCAAAATCGCCTACATTATTCAGTGTCCGGATGGGCAAATCTGATCGGCTGGTTAAACCGGAAATCATACCCGGTTAATCTCTGAAGGCGATAATAGGCTGTCCAGTAATTACGAAGCGTCTGGAAATATTTTTGGCGGGCGCGGGCCCGTTCATTTTGTGCGATCTGCATATTGGTGATATCCACTTTCCCGATGAGGTACCGGTTTTTGGTGACCTCGAACCGGCGTTGCGCAATGGTATCAGCCTTCGCATCCAGGCGAAGCTGCTCCCGTAATTGCTGAAATTCGCGCACCTGGGACTTCACTTCCTGCTTAAACCGCCTTTCCGAAAGCTGGATTTCCACTCGCGCTCGCTCCTGTGCGGCTTTCGCGGCTTCAATCCGGGCTTGTCCCTGTCCCCATTGAAATACGGGAAACTCGAATTGCATATTGACGTACTGTTGATCGAGCGGATCCGTATATAAATCGCTGAATTCGCTTGCCGTCTTATTGTACCCGAAATTCGCCATAAGTGTTGCGGAAAGGCCTGCGTTCGATTTGGCCTGCGCCACATCCTGCTCCGCCATTTTCTGCTGGATGCGATATGCGATAATATTACTTCGATTGGCCATGGCACGGTCCACAGCGAATTCCGGATCACTTTCAATCACCGGGAATTCCAATGGAGGGAGAATGTCGATTTTTTTCCGCACAGGGATACCCAAAGTGATTTTTAAATCCGCTTCCGCCTGTTCGTACTCCAGTAAGGTGCTTTGAAACTGGGTCCGGGCGTTCATCAGTGCCAGTTCACTCTGCAACAGGTCGTTCTCCGCGATATTCCCAACAGTATATCGTCCCTTCGATATTGTATAGATCGTATCGTTGATGGAAGCATTAAACCGGGCGATTTCCAGGTCAATTTTTGCGATATACAGGTCAAAAAATTGCCTGGTGACGTCGATGGCGATATCCAGTTTGTCCTCTGTGTATTGCTTTGTCCGCATCTCATACCGGAGCGTTTCAATTTCCCGGTTCCACTTTTGCGCATTAAACTGAAAGACCGGCTGGGTAATCCCGAGCACCATCGGACGCGCCCGCCAGAGATATTCGCTGTTCCCACCGGTTCCAAAGAGGTCCACGCGGTTAATCTCGGAGGAAATCGCCACCCGTCCACCGGTCAGCGGGATGTTCTGGGAGAGGGACAATCCGACTGAGGATTGAGCCTGGCTTTGGCTTTGATACCGAATTGATCCGTCGTCCTGGATTATCGGGTTAATGGCGCGTTCAAGTCCCGGAACTTCTGCAGTCAAACCAAACTGCGGCAGGAAACTGGCCTGGAACGCCCGGTATTGCCAGTGCTGCATGCCAAAATTGCTTTCCACGATCTTTGCATCCGGGCTCTCGTTTTGGGCGATCCGAATACACTCTTCCAGCGTTAATGAAAGTGTATCCTGCACGGCACTATATGCAAACACACCAGGGACAAACATCAATGGAAAAAGTAAACAGGAAAGTAATATACGCATAATATTTTCTCTGAGATTATTCATATCGAAGTGAAACAATGGGGTCCTGTGCGGCGGCTTTTCGCGCGGGGAATATACCAAAGATGAGCCCGACAGATATCGACACACCAAACGATAACGCCACAGAAAGCGGCGAAATAATGGTTTGGATCTCCGCAAAGCGTTCAATCCCGTAACTCATGACAAATCCCGTTATAATACCGGCCACACCGCCGGTAATACTGATAGCAACCGCTTCTGAAATAAATTGTAAAATCACATCCGTCTGTGTGGCGCCAATTGCCAGCCGGATGCCAATCTCTTTTGTGCGTTCCATGACTGACGCAAGCATAATATTCATGATCCCAATGCCGCCGACGATCAGGGAAATGGAGGCAATCGCACCAAGGACGATGTTAAAAATTGTGCGGGTCCGCTGCTCCTGCTCCAGGAGTATCTCCGGGACCACAATTTCGAAATCGACAACATCATTGTGCCGGCGCTGCAGCATTCGGCTCATAATATCCGAGACCGTGCCCATATATTTTGTGTCGTCCACCCGGACTATCAGTCTGTCCAACTGATGATAGTTCGTACGCTGCCGGGTACCGTTGCCGTTGTTATTATTGACTTCTGCCCGCTTTACATCTTCCTGGGTGATGAGTGCACGGTTTTTAAAACGCAAAAGCATCGTGGTGATCGGGGTGTAGATATCCATATTATAATCCCGGATACTCAGGTGCTTGACGTTGCTTTGGGTAATCTGGCGTTCCTCCAGTACCCCGATAACCGTTAACCACAAATTCCCGCACTTAATCTGCTTTCCCAGTGGGGCTTCCTGCGGGAAAAACCTTGCCTTCACCCCTGTTCCGATGATACATACCGGCAGGGAATTTTCCACCTGATACTTGTCAAACATATCCCCTTCGGAGAGGTGAAAATTAGACGTTTTGAAGTAATTAGGCTCAACCCCGACAAGTTTTGTACTCCGCCGTAATCCCGATCGAATGGCCATCGTTTCCACAACGACTTCCGGGCTGACAAAATCAACCCCGGGGATGATCTTTTGGATGCTCCGGGCATCGCTTAGCGTCAATCCCGGCGAAAACCGTTTTTTCTCGGCCTGTCCCTGCTGGTCGTCCTCATCCTCCACCTCACCTTCTTCCTGCTCGACAATGGGGGTCACAATTACGTTATTCGTTCCCAGCAACTTCAATTGTTCCAGAATCTCCTGCTGGGCACCTTTCCCTATGGCAAGCATAGCAATAACCGAGGCTACACCGAACAGTATGCCCAGCGAAGTCAGGAACGCACGAAATTTATTCTGGTAAATAGCATCCAGTGCAATAAAAAAGTTATACGGGATTTTTTTCCACATGCTGAATGAAATACTTTCAGGAAGTGATGGTAGTTTCCGGTAATCTTGCAATCGGTGTGTCAGGAACATCCGCCGGAATGGAGAGATACACCCTGTCCTCATCCCGGAGTCCGCGTAACACGACCGCCTTATTCTCATTGATTAGCCCGAGTTCCACCTCCTGTTTTATCACCGAACCGCCTTGTTTTTTATACACGAAGGTCAGGCTGTCTTTCGTGTGGAAACATTCCAGCGGCAACTGCAGTGCGTTGGACATGGTATCCACTATAATACGGTTACTCGTGGTCATGGCAGGACGCAAACTCGAATCGCTTTCGTTGATAATAATTTTCACTTCAAATACCTTGGAATCCGAATTGGGACGCTGCTCACCGATGTTGGCAATATCGGTCACTTCCCCGGTTAAATGTTGATCCGGATCGGCATCCAGTCCAATTTCCACCGGTTGGCCTAATTGAATCTTTTGGATGTCGACCTCACTGATATACGTCAAAGACTCCATAACCGATAAATCCGGAAGCGTTGCCACCACCGGGTCCCACGCACTAATCGTGGTACCTACGATCTTTTTCTTTCCATTGTATTCCTTATCGTATATCACCATCCCATCCGCCGGAGCGTCAATGGTGAATTGTTCCAATACCTGTTCGTAAATCGCGTATCGTTGTTTATACTGGTTGAGGTCCGCTTCCACTTCTTTCATCTTTGCCTTAGCTTGCTCAACCTTCGTCTGATAATTGCGTTTGGCCTGTTCGTAAGCCCGGACCGCTTTCTCGTAGTCAATCTCCGCCTGCCTCTGAACCGAGGGCGCTTCAAATGCCGATTGCTCCTTCTTTAACTTCATCTCCTCCACGCGGTACTCGAGGTTGATGAGCTCATCACGGGCCTGTGAAAGGGTGAGTGCCGTATCAAGATGAGTCTGGGTATATCGGGACTCGGCCTTTTGAATGTCCATCTGAACATCTTTGATATTATTGGTGATTTCGGATTTGTCCAGTTCCGCCACGAAATCGCCACTGTCCACGACTGTCCCCTCCGGGACCAGTTTTGAGATTTTCATCTGCCAGATCCGCGCTATACGGGCGTTTTGTGGACCGTAGATCTGGATACTGTTTTTGGCCTGTAACTCACCGGTTGCAGTAACAGTGACCTCAAACAATCCCCGCTCGGGTTTAACAACAATTTCAGGATTACTCTCGGATTCTGTCCCGGAGAAAAACCAAAATAAAATCAGGACAACCGCCATTCCGCCGAAAATAAATTTCAGTACTCTATTTCTCATAACAATCCCTGTAATACGTGATACCTACTGATAAAAGACACCATGAATTTATGCGACTACCCACCTAAAACAAATAATTAATAGTGATAATCCGGTTGGTGACCGGTCCACTTATTGAACAGACTCTAAAACCGAAGGATTTGAAAGAAGTTCCAGTAATACCGGCCCGTGGATTTTCCGGTTTTCCTCTAATGAGGCAGACGGCAACTCGTAGGTGATAAGCCGGAGATCCCGATCCAGTGCCCATGAGCCAAAAGATCCCGGTGTAGGATAGCCAACTCCCTCCACGTGGGGTAATTCTGTCTTTTCGCTTATCCACTTACCCAGCGGTGTCAGGTCCGGGTCGTCAATGCATGCAAGCGGAGCATGGATTGAAATGAGATACTCAGGTTCGACCGATTCCACAAGATTTACAACCGCCCTGGTTTCAGGTTCGGACCCCGGCCCTTCCCCGGGACTCAAAGAAACGTCACGGGGTAACTCTTTGCCCCAACGATATGGTACAGGTTCCGGGCTCCAGTTTTCAGCGGGAAAATTCCGGTTCAGGTCAACGCCATTGGCATTGCAGCGAGTCCCACGGCTCAGCCCATCGGGATTCGCCGCCAATACCACCGCGCAATGTGGAGAGACCGCCTCCATCTGACGTATCACCTGCGATAATAATACCGTCGTTTCGGGCTCTTCACCGTGAATACCTGCAAATATCAATATTTTCCCGTTCCCCGACGCTGGCATCCAGACCTCCATCGGTACGCCGAGCACAGTCCGACCAAACATTTCCGGTGTGGTATCAATCGTTCCCCATTCCTGACGTTGGCGTGTGCTCATAATCCTGCTCCGTCTCTTATTCAAGATTTTCCCGATTTATCACTTCTTCCGACTGCCCTGACTTACTCAATTTTATGAGATGGGATGTTTTTCTGGTGTAATACAGGAACAACCCTCCCTGGTAAAACAGACTGAGGGCTATCGCTCCAAGATACGTATACAGTAATCCTCGCCGCAGCAATTCCTGCAATGCGTCCATATCGACATTGGGCGCCCCGAGGATGAAATTTTTCATCTCACCGGACAGGTATTGCTGCGTATCCAGGTTTTCCAGCCCGTGAATTCCCAGGAGTGCTGATATGGTAATAATAAGGAATAGCGCAATCTGGCTCAGCCGCAGTGCAGTTCTGGCCGTTCCGATATCAGACTTCAGCAGCGTCCGGGCGTGTGCTTCGTTCCATCCTGTGAGCACAACGCCGCTGCCAACCAGCATCCCGAAGATATCCATCTGCCATAGCCCATATATTACACCAAGAGCACCGGCAACGGCAATCCCCCACCCGTTCTTCCCAGCAACGGATTTGATCTTTCGCCGGATTTCTGCAGCATCTTTCTGTTTTGTCACGCCAAGCTCCCGTTTGTCATAATTTCCGTTATAATGCATGAGGAGTCAAACCAAGGATTATGCGATACGTTAATATCTTCCCGTTCAAATCAGATCGTTCCCTGTTTTTGCCTATAGCGTTTTTACAGGCAGACCGGAGAAAATACGGAGAACTAACCCAGACGCTTGTAAATACTACCGGAATCCACGGGATTTGAATAAACGAACTCAAATCGAACATATGCAGATGTCTGGAAGTTCAAGGGGGCACTTTTCTTGAAATGAACTGTTCTTTATTAGTAAAAAATGCCATCATCCCGCACCGCGCAAAAAAAAAGCCCGGGAACACCCGGGCTTTAATTGAATTATGAAGTGCGTCGGAACCTATTGTGCTGTTTCCTCCGCAATAAATCCAACCTCTTTGTGTGTGCCGTCACAGAACGGTTTGTTCCCCGATTCTCCACACCGGCAGAGGGCAACGGTTTTGTTCGATTCATATTCGTTGTCCTCATAATCGGTAATCTTTTCCGCATTTTTCACCAAGTACGGACCATTTTTGCTGACCTGAATTTCCATACTAACCTCCTGTTAAAATTTAAGTCTTACGCCAAAATATTACGGAAATAAGGTACAGGATAAGGATAGAACGAAGCAATAAATAATACGGGAATACGAGTGGGAGAGACCGGATAGACCGAAAAAAAAATGCACGGCCGGAATGACCGTGCATTATTATGGTTTTCAATGTTCGCTGCTGCGGAATCATGCTTCGCTGGCGGAGTGCTCCTTTACCAGTTCAGCCAGTTCCCCGCTTTGGTATAATTCCATACAGATATCGCTGCCACCTATCAGTTTTCCGTTGATGAATACCTGGGGAATCGTAGGCCAATTGCTGTATTCCTGGAGTACATAGCGGAAATCCGGATCTTCCAGCACGTTTTTCGCCTCGAACGGAGTGCCCAACTGTTTAAAGATCTGCACAACACGATTTGAAAACCCGCACTGCGGGAAATCCGGAGTGCCCTTCATATACACCATGACATCATTGTTTTTAACTTCCTCATCTATTTGCTGCATGACTTTTTCTTTATTCATTGGATAACTCCACTTATTGTATCTTGTTTACGTTCTTCTTCTCCCATTTCTCGGGAGTATACGTCTTGATGGAAAACGCATGGATCGGTCCGCCGATCTCTTCGTTAAACGGCTTGTAGACCATCCGATGCTGCTCCACGAGTGATTTATCCTCGAATGCGTCACTCACGATCGTCACCTGGAAATGATCCTTGGTGCCGGTAAGATCTTCTACTTCAACCATCGCATCCGGGAATTCCTGTTCCAACGTTTTTTTTATTTCATTTGGTTCTTTCATTTGCTCCACCTTTTTTCTTTATGTCGGGAAACAAATTTAACCATTCCACTGGGGATTGCAACCCATGAATGAGACTCAATTTCACTGAGTTCTTTCACGATATTCTTGACTGAGATACCTGGGAGTGTCCCTAACCCATTCAGACCGATTCCAGTGATCCAAAGGGATTTTCGCCGTAACACAATTTCTCGGAATTCCTGCCAAATCAGTGTAAAACGAGTTCTGATAAAACCGGTTAAATTGAATAGGGTTTTGGAACTATCACAAAACTATCCGCCGGACAGACAAAAAAGCCTTGTCATGGGAGTGTATGAACTATTCCGGACAAGGCTTTCGAGGGAGCGGAGGGGGTGGGATTCGAACCCACGGATGGGGTTGCCATCACACGCTTTCCAAGCGTGCGCCTTCAACCACTCGGCCACCCCTCCAATTTTCAACGCCGCAATATAGCGAACTCCCGATTGCAAATCAATTACCTAAATACCCTCGTCCGAAATCACAGGAATCGGGCTACTCTTTCCGGAGTTTTTGATACAATAATTGCCCCGCTTTTTCCGGAGAAATTCCCCGTTGGTCTACCAGCATATTCATTTCCCGCATCAATCCAGCTGAGATAACACCGTCCAACAAGGAAAGGTCACTGGTAAACAGACTATCGGACTGCATATTCGGGGCAACCAATACCACGGCATCGTAAGGCGGGAACACACCAGCCGGATCCTCCAAAATCGTGAGATTGTAAGCCTTAATGCGTCCGTCAGTTGTATAGGCACTGATCACGTCCACCATATTCTCCTGCACCGCTGAATACATCAGGACTGCATCTATAGAACGGGTTTTTTTAAATTCCAGGCCATAGGTTTCCTGGAGTTTGGTCCACTCCGGTCTGCCGAAAAATTCCACATCGCTTCCCATCACCAAATCATTCGTATAGCGCCCGAGATCACGGATACTCTCAATTTCCATATCAATAGCCTGGCTGACTTTCATCGCCAGACAATAGGCATTCTCAAACCCCAAAGCCGCCACAATTTGCACACCATAAGTTTCCTTCAGGTACGAGCGCAGATCCCGTAATAGTTCGTCCGGGTTGGTGGGCATTTCACGATCGCTTAAGTGCATATTCCATAACGTACCGGAATAGTCGACATACACATCGATCTGGTTTGCAACCAGGGCATCGAATGCTACGGATGATCCCAAATTCTGAACCCGTTCTGCGGGATATCCGATGTCCTCCTTAATGTAATGATGTAAGAAAGCGCTTAATATATACTGTTCCGTAAATGGTTTGCTGCCAATCCGAACAGGGGCTTGTTTATCTGCAGTATACCCTGGAACGGTGGTACCTAAGGTCAAGGCCAGAACGAGCAAGAGAATGCTCCCGATGGTTGCGCCACTAATCTTCTTTCGGTTGTTCTGCCGGACACCGGATTCAAAGGCATGGATAATACCATCGAGTACCAGTGCCAGGAGTGCTGCTGCCACACATCCAATAAAAATTGCCATGTTATTTCTCGTTTGTAAACCGCTAAAAATATAGTTCCCCAGTGATGTCGCCCCTACGGGTGTTGAGAGCGTCGCAATCCCAACAACCCAGACAGCCGAAGTTCGCAATCCTGCTATAATCACCGGAATGGCCAGCGGAAGTTGGACCATCCGGAGCAATTGGCCGTCTGTCATCCCGATCCCCTGTCCGGCCTCAACTACATTTGTATCGATCTCTCTGATCCCAACAACTGTATTGCGCAGGATCGGGAGCAGGCTATAGAGAGTCAGGGCAATCAGTGCCGGTACAATGCCGATCATATTCAGTAGTGGTACCATTATAGCCAATAGAGCCAAACCTGGTATGGTCTGGATCACACCAGCGATACCCAGGATGGCATGTTCCAGCCGCTGATGCCGGGTTGCGAGGATTCCCAGAGGTATACTTATTACAATTCCCGCAGCTAACGCTATCAGTACCAGCCGCAAATGCCCTCCCAGATAAGACGGCAGAAGAGATAACTGATTTACAAAGGAGTGCATCATGATTCAAGCAGCTCCTCAATCCGGTCTGCCTGTGTCTTCGGCATCCGGAATAATTCCTCCACATATTCATTCACCGGATTGGTCAGGACCTCTTTCGGCGTACCAATCTGGAGCAGTTCTCCGGCATCCATTACTGCGATTCTGTCACCGAGCAAGAGTGCCTCTGTCATGTCATGTGTAACAAAAACGGTAGTAATGGATAAGGACTTTCGAATTTGCTGGTATTCCTGCTGTAAATTCATTCGCGTGAGCGGATCCAGTGCTCCAAACGGTTCATCCATGAGCATAATTTCCGGTTCGATTGCCAGCGCGCGTGCCACACCCACCCGTTGTTTCTGTCCACCAGACAGATTTGCCGGCGTCCGGTCCCGGAATTCGTCAGGAGCAAGGTTGAACAGGTGCATTAACTCTTCAATTCTCCGGGATCGTTTTTCCTCATTCCATCCGACCAGCTTTGGAATGATCCCGATGTTCTCCGCCACAGTCATATGTGGGAAAAGACCGATTCCCTGGAAAACATAACCGATTGAACGACGCAGTTTTACCGGATCCTGTCTGGTATTTAATGCGTCCTTGATGTAAATCTGCCCTGAACTCGGCTCAATTAGCCGGTTGATCATTTTCAATGTGGTGGTTTTTCCACATCCGCTTTCTCCCAACAGGACCACTAATTCCCCTTTTGAAACCTCGAATGACAGGCGGGAAACGGCAGTCACTGTCCCGTATTGTTTTGCCACATCCGTAAGTCGAATCATATTAAAATTTCATTTGTCTGCTTTCAGTGCCGATCAGGAGACGTTCCCTGATGAAAGGCGACTCAACGACAGGGCAAAATATTGCCGGGGATCGGTACACCAGTCCAGAAGCGTTAACCCGGACTGTCGTAAAAGCTTCATAATACGGCGTTTGGTATATTTGCAGCTAATCTCAGTGCGGACGGATTCACCTTTTTCAAATTCCACAGTCAGGTCAATTGCCTCGATTCGAAAGCTCTGCTTTTCCTTTGAGACAAGGTGGATTTCTATTTGCCGCTCAACCGGGTTGTAAAACGCATGGTGGTGAAAAGTGTGCGGTGTAAAATCAGCATTTAACTCCCGGTTAATAACCCCGAGAATATTTTTGTTGAACTTTTCGGTCACCCCTTGTGAATCATTATAGGCGGCTTCCAGAACTGCGACGTCTTTCACCAGATCTGTCCCCAGCAGGAAAAGATCGCCGGTATTCATTTGACTGGTAATCTGATGCAAAAATATATCCGCTTCGTCGTCAGTCAGATTCCCTATCGTGGATCCCAGGAAGGCAATCAATCGGGGTTCATCGGGGTAAGGAAGATCAATCTGCTCCAGGAAATCACCGGTCAAACCGTGGATGGTGAGCCTGGGATATCTTTCAGCCAATCGCATGGCGCTTTCCTGCAGAAAGTCGCTACTCACATCGATGGGAACGTAATTTCTCAGGGTTCCGACTTCCCGCATGGCATCGAGTAATTGGTGCGTTTTTTTTGCTGCCCCGGCACCGTACTCAACAAGCGTTGTCGGACGGTAATTTTCCGCGATACTCATACTGCACGCTTTCAGAATCCTTCGTTCCGTCCGGGTTTGATAGTACTCAGGAAGCGCACAGATCTCCGTAAACAGTTCTGAGCCTCGGTCGTCATACAGATATTTTGGATAGAGTACTTTTGGGTTGTTCGTGAGGCCCTTTTCCACATCTTCCGCCATCGAATTCCGCGGACAATTAGCCTCGGTAATCTGTATACGTTGCTCTGTAGATAGTGAGGGTGAGGTCATCCTATTCTCCGGCTGCTAATCACTGTTGCCAGGATAATGTATCACAACTATACAACATCATTTGTAATTCCCAATACAATCATCCCCAAAGCCATACACGTATATATCAAGTCTGAAAGATATCGGTCAAACCCGATATATTCAATTCGGTAGAGGTTATTCGGTGAAGTATCAGGATACGGTGCGGCTCAGGAAAGCGCTTTCAGCATCACAAACCCGCCACGGGAACTTTTTGGACCGTGAAATACCGATCCGTTCGGTTGTGATAATTTGCTTCGGCGGATTCCCCGGGAGGAGATAAACACGGTCCCCCACTTTCGTATTGCTCCAGGTTTTCTTAATCCCCAGGGCTTCTGTGAGTTTATTGGGACCGTTTGTCATACTTCGTAAAGAGCCCAAATTGTTCACATTCCAGGACTTCGAGATTTTCGTTCCGGGCCGGCTGCGGCGTCGGACCATCTCGTGGATTCCAGTTACTGGCTCTATCGCCCGGAGAAGAACTGCTCCGGCTTTGTCCGTGCCGCATGTGATATTAGTCGCGATGCCACCGTGGATAGAATAAATATAAAGTTTTCCAACTGTATGCATTAATTCCGAAGCACTATTCGTCCGGGTATGGGCATGGGAGGCCAGGTCTTCCGGCGGTCCCGTATATGCCTCTGTTTCTACGATGCGCCCGGAGGAATCACCGACTTTTATAATTATCCCAAGCAGGGATTTCGCAACCCTTACAGGGTGTTTTTGGAAAAGCGGATCGTTGTGTTGGAGTGTGTCAACCATCAATTTGCCGGATATATCAAAAGATTCAGAAATGGCAGAATTTACGAGAGATATTAGAAGTCACAAACAAAATCGGAGAGGGGGGGGAGATTCCCTCACCAGAGATCCCTGATGGGAGAACCCCCGGCGGCGGTTTAGACCACCTCGACGGTTTAGCAAACCGATTATTGCAAAATCGAGATCGCTTAACCGCGGCATTCACAGGCCTCTCTTTCATCGTACTATAGCAAATGTCTAGCAAAATTTTCGTTGGTATCTGTCATCAGTAGTGTGGATATAAATGAATATTTTCAAATAAGAATACATTGATTATTAACAACTGCCAAAAATATCAATGTTAATATAGCTGAAAATTTTCCCGCTCCCAACTGGTAGAAATATACACCAGTACTTATGGACTGGCCCATGTGATTCGCCCTGGGTCATTGCACCTGATGTGCCCCGACGACTTGCTGTCCTCCATCTGTCATCCCGCGGATCGTAACGACCGATTCGTTCTGGGTGACACCATTGCTCTGCGTCCATAGGGTATCCCCTATCGCATTTATCCGAAGTAACCAGGTTGGTCCGGGTGGTATCCTCCGCTTCCGTATAGCACGCTACAAGCTAAATACCTTCGACGGCGGCCTGCACGGGGTCGGGTGCAACAATAAATTGCAATAGAAAATCCCTATCTCTTGACGTATTTTTAAACGAAGGTATGGATCTCCTCCACTGTTTATTGACGTGATCATAATTAATGCGGTGGCATCGATGACTTCATCCCATTGTTCGCGCGAAATTATGAACATGAATTTTTCTTATTCAGATTTAAGATATCGGAGATACTCGCATGAAATGGAATTTCAGGATAACCCGTCGTCGATTCATCCGGTTTATTTCAGGGTCGCTAGGAGCAGTTACCTTGTCCGGTGCACCAATCACATTCTTCCAAAAATCTATGGCCCGTGCTCCGGATCAAGACATAAGCTATGGGGAGGACGGATATGCAGCACTGCGCCGGCGTGCACGCGAGTATGCTGTCAAAGTGCCCCCTGTCACCGAACCGGGTTCCGTGCCGGAATGGTTTGAGAAAGCCCGTATTTACGGACACTGGTTATGGGCTGCAGAATACGATGATCAGATGTATACACAGCAGGAAATCGAGGACCAGGCCCAGCAACTTGCTGAGGCTGGTTACACGGTTGTTTTTCCGGGAGCTCCGCTGGGTGGCAAAGGGATCCTGGGTATCGATGATCCGGACATTATAAACCAGATGAAATTAGTGGTTGAGGCGTGCCATAAGAGAGATATGAAAGTAGCCTTCCGCTATGTTTCCCTTAATATCAAGCATCTGACAGAAGATTATGAGAATCACACTCAAATTTCTGCCAAGAATGGTCCAGTAGAGGTGGTCCGGTATCGAGGTCGGGTCACCACCGCCAGTGCCGATCAGGATCCGCATGCCAGAGTGCATTATTTCTGGGCGCTCTGTCCCAATGATCCGGAGATCCGAGAGGCTCATACTACAAAACTGGCGCATTTCTTTGAAGAGACTGGCATGGACGGTTTTACCCCGGAAGCCTGGTGGAGGGCGGGTGATGCCTGTGTATGCCCGGTCTGCCGAAGGAGATTCAAGCAGGACACTGGGATCGGACTCCCCGATACATACGACGAAACCTTCTATGGGAACTGGGATAATCCGGATTACCGGACCTGGTGGCGGTGGCGGAAGGAAAGCATGGGTGAGTTTTTGCGAGAGGTACAAAGAGCCCTGGTAAGAGTTAATTCGGAAGCAATGGTTACCGTATATACCAATCCGCCAGCTCCGTTACGCGGAAAATGGGTCGGGCCGTCACTGGAAGAATGTTATGGACTCGGGGCCGTCGGTTTGGAGTCTGCCCAGGCCCGGTCACACTACTACAGTTGGCCATATATTCTTACGAGACTAAAATACGTGGGCAGTGTAGCTCGCGCACAGAGGATGGGATATTGGTGGGTTCCCAAGCCTGTGAACTCTGCAGAGGACTTCTTTGTATGGAGTATCAGCCGGGGAGCAGGAGCTCGTCTCTGGAATTTTCATCCGACAGGCCGGAGTAAGCGCACGTACTGGTCATGGGAAGAACGTAACTGGGAGACATTCAGGAATCCTGTTCCATACAAGGACACGGCCATTTATTTTTCAGCGCTCACTCGGACTTTCTACGGTAGCAGACCGCCCCATTCTCACTACCGGGAGATGCAGGGTTGGGGACAGGCTCTCCTGAGAGCAAATATTCCCTACGATGTGATCATCGACCGTTTCGAGGGGGATCTCTCGCGGTACCGGATCATCATCCTACCAAACGTGGCTGTTATACCTGATCATCTGCGGAACAAGCTGGAGGACTACATTGCGAACGGAGGGACCCTGGTCGCTACCTACGACACAGGCAGCTGGAGCAACGGCGATGGTCTGCTAAGCGGGTTTTCCCGTGACAAAAGTGAAAAAACAAGTGAGCTGAAAGACGGGACTATTGAAATTACACACAAGTCGCTTATTGAGTTGCCAGGTTTTTCAAAAGTTCCGTATGAAGGTTGGGTAAGGACGGAAATGGATACCAGATTTACGAACGCAGAAGTTCTTGCCACCTTTCAGGGTTCGCCTTGCGTGTGGAAGGAAAGCTATGGTGAAGGTACTATTATCTATTTATCATTCCGAGCGGGACAGAGTGCATATAATACTGGGGTGCTCAAGGGACGCCAGTACAGTAGTTCGCCCGAAACTACACCCAACCTGAGGCATATGAGACAGTTTCTTGCCGAGCTGGTGAATGGTGCTGTTACTCGGAGCCGTATGCAATGCAACGGCTTGCCTGAAGGCGTGATTGTCCTCCCGGTCGCACATGCGGATGGCGGCCGCGAGTGGATCAACGTGCACTTGATTAATGCGGTGAACTTCGCGCCGGAAAAGGAAATGAAATTGGAGTCCGATTACAAGATTCCTCAAACTCCCGTGACATTCGGGAATGCTGTAATTAACCTGAAACTGCCTGACGGCCGATCAGTGCGGGATGTGAAGGTGCTTAGTCCGGATACGGAAGCGCCGGGAGACATTGATTGGTCGGTGAGTGGGGACCAGGTGATTTTTCACCCGGAGTTCCTGCACCGGTATAGCATTTTCAGTATTCAGTTGAAATAACAAGGGTCAGCACTCTGTGGGGACAACCGTAAGTAAGCCTTTGTGGTAAGGATCGTCAACCCAAAGAGACTGTTCTTTCCGTAGCCCTCCTGGCCTGCGGTCGCTCAGAGCGTAAGTACGTCGATGCCGTTGTAGTGTCGCTGCCGGCCCCGTTCATTGGGAAGCCGGGCGTACTGGAGCCGACCCAGGGCATTCTCAAGGATTCGTGCCTGTTTGAGCAGGGTCAGGGTGACGATGGTTAGCATGATTTCCCGATGTAAGTCGCTGTTCTCCATTGGTAACCACTTCTTTCTGGGTTCACGATGAGACGAGAAAAAGCCCCACACCCACAATGGACATTGTTGCAACTCCAGGGCTTCTAATCCTACTCCTCCCGTGATACGATAAGTCAGATTTTTAGCGCAGTAATGTTGATATGATAGAAGGCGGAGTGATTTGTTAATAATACCATCAGATATGATGTACAGTCAACTGTCACAAGATAAGAAGAGCCAGACAGTCAACATACATGCAGGCTACCTAATACAATCTACCGTTGGATTGTCCCACAGTAGTTTTGGAACATTCATTAGAATTTCTCTCGATAATTCGAACAAATACCATACGAGAATTTGAGATCAGGATGATCGGTAAGTTACTCTTCCACTATGTACCATTAGTTCTTATGATACCTAATGTGTTTCCAATGTACGCAGATGAATATCGATTCATGGGATTTATTATCTCTTCCACAGGGTGTTTCAGTTCTCGATATCCATTCTCTAATTAGCTGTCCGTCACCAGCAGCACCAGATGCTTTTCTATGTATCTTTTGTGTACCCCGGGTAGAGATCCACCATGCAATCCGGGCAGATGCCATGAGTAAAGGTTGCGTCGGAATGATGGCTGATATACTCCTCTAAATTCTGCCAGTACCCTTCGTCATCACGGATTTTTTTGCAGTGTGAGCAAATTGGAAGCAGACCCTGGAGCACTTTAATCCGGGAAATAGCGGCTTCCAGTTCTGCATTTTTCTCAGTCACTTCCTGATTGACCTTTTTAATCCGCCTTCGGGACCGATAGAGGACGAGCAGGAATCCGATGGTACCGATTGCACCGATGCCGACCAGCAGTAAAATAATCCGATTCTTCCTGAGCAGCGCCGCTTGCACTTCTCTATCCTGCCGGAGGAGGGCGTTTTCCTTTTCCGTTTGTTCGGTCTCATATTTAACCTGTAATTCCTGTACCTGTTGCCGGGCTCGTTCGTTGTGTAAACTGTCCCGCAGCATATGATAGGACTGCAAATGTTCAATGGCCTGTTGGTACTCACCCTGCGCATATCGTACCTCAAACATGTGTTCCAGCACCTGGTATTGTTCCCTGGGGAGCGCCAGTTCCTTCGCCAGGACAAGCGCCGAATCATAATGCGCCAGCGCCGTCGAGTAATCCTTCTGAAGAAAGTAGCTCCCGCCCAGGTTGACATGCCCTAACAGTATTCCGTACCGGATATTGGAATCTCTGCAAATTTCCAATGCGCTGCTCAGATATTCCTCGGCCTCGGCATATTCCGATCTGTGCTTGAGAATATTCCCGATGTTTATGTAGTTCTGGGCAATCCGGACGGTGATGCCAAGCCGTTTAGCGATTTCCAGCGATTTATGGTAATACTCCAGTGCGATGTTCGTGGAGTCCATCTTCTTGTATTCCACGCCAATGTTGGCGTAGTTCATGGAGAGGTTATATTCATCTCCCAGCGATGTATTCAGCTCCGCTGCTCGGGTGAAATATTCGATTGCTTTGTCGCGCTGTTCCCAGGTGGAATATTCCGTGGCGATGTTGTTATACGCCACGGCGAGGCGATTGGGCTGTTCCAGCTGTTCAAACACCTCGGCGGCGTTCAGGTAGTGCCGGATGGCTTCGGCATACTGTCCACGGCGACTGACAATATTCCCGTATCCCAACGAAATTTCGGTCATGAGCCGCAGACTGTCGGAAACCGTTTGCGCCAGGGACTCTGCTTTCGTGTAACTGGCATACGCCTGATCATACTCGCTCATGTCGTAAAAAACCGATCCGCGGCACGTGTACAACCGGACCCGTACTCCGGGCATTGGAATATCGCCCGCCATGTCCAGTGCTGACGAGATCGCGTTCAGTGAAGAATCGTAGTGTCCCTGCTGCTGGTATATTTCAGCCAACAGCCACAATATCCTGGCCTGTCCCCTGGTATACTCCGCTGCTTCCGCTGTACGTTGGAGATGACCCAATACGGTTTTCATCGAATCGGGATTTTCGGTGACCAGCGGCACCATGGCATCTATCTGTCGGTCAAGCAATTCCCGAACATCCTGACCTCGTACCTGCAGTAACAACAGGAAACCAAGGAGCAATCCCAGAAAAAGTTCGAACTTTAGTCGCCGTCTCATTGATACAGCCCTGACCTTATCTTTCGTTTCTATTATTGAAAGAATTTATGGAGAGAGTATGATACAATTGGTCCGTTCTGTTTCCAACGAGAAAATGCGTAACTCCGTTGCATATGACCCTGAATCAATCAAGATGTCACCTCAAGGGGTTTCAATCAGCCTTACCCCGGATTGTGGGCGCGTCAATTTTCTGTTCCGCTCATGTAAACACTCGTCCTCACGTTTTACTCTTTTCTCCTGAGTATAATAGTGATGTCTGCTTACAGCTCACAAGAGAATCCCGCCCCAACACCGGAACAAACCCCAGTATTCTTTGGTCAATCGATCTAGAGCACACCTCGTATCCAGAAATCGGCTACGCAGTCAATAGTAATATGTGGAAAACAGCACACAGAGAAATGCTCTCGAGAGGACCGAGCCCCAGCGCAATGATTCGTATGATTAAAATATCCGAGTACTCACAGGGTCTCATGGCACCCTGCACCAGCCCCCATGAAAATCAAGGTCTAATACTCGGGTCGGTTACTTCATAAATACCATCTACTTTACATCCACGAAGACCTCCGTCTTCGGACCTGGAAAACCGGACTTCATTTGTTTCCCAGTCAATCCAGGCACAAAACATTGAATCACCGAATACGGCAATGGTCCTCGATCCGTGCGTATCCTAGCCTCCCTCTGTAATATCGTTGACCGGTATGTTTTCACTGAACTGGATATCGGTATTGTTGGATAGTACGTCTTTCGGGTTGTGCCCTAAATTGTGTGTAATTAGGAATTGGTAATAGACAAGGCCACCGCTTTCCCCTAGGTTTTGAAAAACAGAATCAGTGAATTCACAAACCTCGGAGGATTACGATGGCCTCATC